>Ga0187858_10001441_pt1 | contig 26513 bp, 19 predicted proteins | sample June2016WEW_8_15_FD_133015 | JGI IMG/M metagenome (GOLD analysis project Ga0187858, IMG submission 133015) | Peatland microbial communities from SPRUCE experiment site at the Marcell Experimental Forest, Minnesota, USA - June2016WEW_8_150 | ecosystem: Environmental > Terrestrial > Soil >...
GATCGTACGGATTCATTCCGTAAAGCTGATTGCCCAAAAATCGACCTGCGGCAAACGTCAACGGTAGACCAAGAACGAGCCCAACAACGATCAGCCTGAACGTCCCGCGCAGGATTATCGCGACCGCATCCCGCCGGCTCGCGCCCAGAGCCATCCGCACGCCGATCTCGGTCACTCGCGACCCCGCATTGTAGGCCGTGACCCCGTACATTCCGATGCAAGCCAACACGAGCGAAAGAATCCCGAAAAAAGATGTGAGCCGTGCGATCAGACGCTGTTGCCGGAACAGATTGGCCACTTGCTCGCGCAGGGGCCGGATCCAAATCAGCGGCAGGTTCGGATCTACCGAAGCCATAGCCTGCGTGAGTTGCGCAACCGACAGATTCACACCAGGTCTCGTCACGATCACAATATCCTGCAAATAGTGGGACCCCGGATCATTGTCCGGGACGTCGTGTTGCACACCAGACAAGAAAAACATCGGGCTCACAGGCTTGTCGAGATCGAACGTTAGATAACGCGCATCCTTTGCGACGCCTACGACCTCGTACAAACGAGACGATTGACTCTCGATCCGCCCAAAATGTTTTCCGACCGGATCCTGACTTCCGAAAAACCTTCTCGCGAACGCCTCATTGACCACCGCCACATGTCGTGATTCCGCGGTATCCTGCTCCGTGATCCCGCGCCCTTGCAGAATCGGATTTCCGATGGTGTCAAAGTACCCGGCGGTCGTGCGATCCATGGACGTGAAGGTGTCCTCTTTGGGTCCGGGAGGCGGTTGCCCATCCACCCAGACGCCGCTGCCCCAATTGTTCCCATTGAGCGGCGAGTACATACACAGCGCGACCGATTGGACACCGGGAATTCTCGCGATCGAATCGTGAATGCGACCAAACAGCGGTGTGAGTTGCGCCGCATGGTAGCCGCCGAGCCGTGGATCCATGTGAGCAACGATCCTCCGATCCTGATCGAATCCGAAATCCTGAGTCTCCAGCCTGTGCAGGGCGGCCGTGAGCAGTCCTGACACCGCGAGTAAGACAAGCGACAGCGCGGCCTGGAGCACCACCAGGGTCTTGCGATAGAAAGAACCGGTGCGCGCAGTGGAACGGCTCGCGCCCCGTAACGCTTCTATCGGATCGACTCGCGTGGCCATCCATGCCGGTATCATGCCGGACGCAGATCCCGCGATCGCCGAAATTCCCAAGGCAAACAGCAGCACCGCCAGGGATGGCGACGGGCTAATTGGTATCTCGGCCATGCCGCGCAGCGACGGGAAGGCGAATCGCAAGATCAGGCTCGTGCCCGCAAATGCGATGCCCAGCCCCGCCGCTCCGCCGCACAAAGACAGCAGGATACTCTCGATGAGCGGTTGCCCGACAACGCGCGCAGTTCGCGCGCCCAAGGCGATACTCAACGACGTCTGCCGCCGCCGCTCCATGCCGCGAACCAGCATGAGATTGGCGACGTTGGCGTAGACGATCAGCAGCACGAATCCGGTGACGGTCATCAGGATTCGGAGCCAGTGCTCGTATTGTTCGCGCATGCTGGTGATGCCGGCGCCGCCTGGGCTTAGATACAGGGTCTGACCCGGAAGGTTCGCCCGCGCGTTCGCCTTCATGTCGCCCCAGTGCGAAAGGAGCCATTGTTTCAGTTCCACGCGCATTTCGGCTTTGATCGATGCCCGCGCCGCTGCCGGCTTCACGCGCCCAATCAAATCCAACCATGCCAGCCCTTGATCGTGCAGATCGTCGGCCACGAGCGATGTGTTCAGCGGTATAAAAAAATCGGGCGGATTGTTGCGCAAAGTGTCGCCAAAGAATCCAGGCGGCGTGACCCCCACGATGGTAAATGGGGTGTTGTCGAGCGTGAACGCGCCACCGATAACCGACCAATCCGATCCGAATTTCTGCTGCCACAACCGATAACTCATTACCGCGACCTCCGCGGCGCCCGGCCGGTCGTCCGCTCCTGTCAATAAACGGCCCGCGTACGCGGGGATGCCGAACGTCGCGAAGTAATCTCCGGAAACGAATTCGCCGGGATAGCTTTGGGCCGGCTCCGTAGCGCCAGCCCGCCGGACGCCCAAGAGGTGAGTGCTGGCTGAAAAAGCCGCCAGCCCCGCGAACTCCTTGGTATTGTCGCGGAAATATTTGTACAAATCGTAGGAGGCGAGAGAAAATTCCTTGTCCTGATCGTACCCGGCCCAATAACAGCAGCGTGTTTCTCTGCCCAACCGGACTAATTCCGAGGGGTTCACCACCGGCAGCGACTTCAACAAGACCGCATGAACCAAAGTAAAGATGGAAGTGGTCGCGCCGATCCCCAGTCCCAGCGTCAGCACCGTTGCGATCGTAAACGACGGAGCCGCTAGCAATCGCCGCACCGCATAGCGCGCGTCCAGGATCAGGGTTTCCATAAACGGCAAGCCTCTTTTCTCACGGTAGCTTTCCTTCACGGCTTCTATCGGCCCGAATTTCCACAGCGCTTGGCGCCGAGCTTCCTCGGCCGGTAAGCCGGCGCGAATGTTTTCGTCAGTCTGAAGCGCGATGTGTGCTTCAATCTCCGCGCGCAGCCGTTCTTCGTCTTTCCGGGCGGTTGCCCACGAACTCAGCCGCTTGACGAATCGCCGCAAAGCCTTCATCCGAGATATTCCGCTTTCGCCGCGACGAATCGCGCAATAATCGACGCCGTCTGTTCCCATCTCCGCGTCTCGGCCTGCAGTTGCTTGCGTCCTTCGCGCGTCAGCCGGTAGAACCGCGCTTTGCGATTGTTCTCGGAAACGCCCCAATCGGACGCAACGGAACCTTCCTGCTCCAGTTTGAGCAAGACAGGATATAGAGTGCCCTGATTGACGTTGAGAAGATCGCCGCTAATTTGCTCGATGCGCCGCGCGATTCCATATCCGTGCAGAGGTCCCAGCACCTCGAGCGTTTTCAGAACCATCAACGCCAGCGTGCCTTGCCGGACGTCGGTTTTATTCTTCATTGGGTTCCCAACAGGAAGCATGGCACAGTTTCACTGGGAAAGCAACAGGAGCGCTGCATCGTCGAAAACATCGCGACATGCGAGCAGTGCCGCACTCGCTGCGACGGACACGGCCGGCGTGAACCGCGCATCGCCACAACGCCCGACCCAGACTTCCTGGCTCTTGACCACCAAAATCTTCCGCAGCGGCCGGCCACCGAAGGTTGCCGATAACCCCGTTATTCGCGTTTACCGAAGCGCGGCGCGCGAGAAGTAGGCTTTTTTAGAGGCTCGGGTCGGATCACGCGCCACTCGGAGAATGATAGGATACGGGCCTTTACAAGCCCGGTCCAGATGCTCCAGGATTCCACCTGGAAAACGCCGTTCCTAAAAAACGGGCGATGTCCATTTGGCGGCAAGCCGTTCGGCGAGACGACATCCCGTAGAAGCGCCGGCTAAAACCGGCAGCGGCACGTCGAAACGAGCGCGACGATGGTCTACTGCACGAAGTCTAGCTTCTTCAGCGTATCGGCGGGCTCGTTATCTTCAAACTGGGTGAGCGCCATCTTTTCGCGGCCATTCACGAGGGCTACGCCGGCCGGTGCGCTGACGAACGGAAAGATCTGCGTCAACTTCTTCAGGTCGGGAGAGATCACGGCCTTCAAGTGCGTATCGTCGAGGAAGCCCTGCGCGAACTGCGGCACGTTGATGGGCACGGCGACCACGCGCGTATCGCCCCAGTTGTACTTCGACATGCGCTTGGCGGCGTCCAGGCAGTGCAGGCACTCGGGATCGAAGTAGAAGATCAGGATCTTGCCCTGCTGCAGCGAATAAGGCTTGCCGTCCACCGTGACCGCGTCCGGCGCGGGGGTGCCGGTCTGACGCATGGCGGCCACGCCGTAGGAGACCAGGGCGAAGACGGTGACGGTGCCCAGGATCAGGATGGCGCTGCGCAGGCTTTCCGCGCGCTTGGCCCACACTCCCGCCCCCACGGCCAGCGCCAGCATGATGGTGTCGCCGATGAAAAAGCCGGGTCCCACAGCGCGCTTCACCCAGGGGAAACAACTGCACTCCGCGCCGCGCAGCGCGTTGTAGTTGATGGCGATGAAGATCATGAAGGCCACCAGCAGCGCACCTCCCAGCCACGCGCCCCAGCGGCGGAAACGGGGCACCAGCAGCAGCACGGCGGCGAAAGTCTCGGCGATACCGAAGCAGATGGCGGCCGCCAGGCTGAGCGATTGCGGAACGCGCGCTTGCGCCATACGCACCGCCGCGCCGGGCGCGTCCGTGATTTTCCAGAGCCCCGAAACCAGAAACACCAGCGCGATGAGAATAGCGCAGGTCCAACTGAGAGCCGTCTTCCAACTGGGCAACTCCAACTGGGCCAAGCCCTGCTGGGGGTGTGCCATACTGTGGTCCATGGTCTTTATTTTAGCGAAATGATCGCCGTCCTGCTGTTGGTGCTGGCTGCCTCCCCGCGCGTGGAGGTGGTCAACGAGAACTTCGAAATCCCCGCAAACGATTGGCGGTATGTGCCCCGTTCGCTGAACCGGGAGCCGGCGTTCGTGGATTGCGATTTTCAATCCGAGAGGCCGGATGCGCGGGTGCGCATCGCGCTGCTGAGTCACGAAGACCTGGACGCCCGGCGCGCGGGCCGCGATTACGAGGAGATAGCGGCCACCGAAATGGGATCTCGCGGTGCGCTGCGGGTTGCGGTGCACGAAGCGGAGACATACGTGGTCATCGAGAATCGGGCGGCGCAACCGGTCAGCGTGCGTTTGCGCGTGTACCTGGAGGAGCCGCAGGTGCGGTACCTGTCGCGCGGCCGCCAACTGGCGGTGATCGTTATCAGCTTCGGAGTGTTCTTCGCCATCGTGAGCCTGTCGGCGATGAAACTGCTGAAAGCTATCAAGAAATAAAGAAATGGAACCGCAGATGCACGCAGATGCACGCCGATAAAAGAAATCATCGGTGTGAATCCGCGTGTATCGGCGGTTACAAAGCGTTTTTGAACGCTTCGGTGGTTTTGCGGATGTCTTCGTCCGAGTGGGCTGCCGACACGAAGGCGGCTTCGAATTGTGAGGGCGGCAGGTAGATGCCTTGCTCCAGCATGCGGTGGTGGAATTGCGCGAATCTGGTGGTGTCCGCGCGCCTGGCGGAATCGTAGTCCGTCACGGGCTGGTCCGTGAAGAACCAGGTGAACATGGATCCCACGCGGTTCACCGTGACGCCCGCGAGTGGCTCGCCGGCGATGGCGGCGGACTTGGCTTCCAGCGCTTCGTAAACCTCCGGATGCGCTTTCAGATGGCGCAGCATGGCGAGACCCGCGGCCACCGCCAGCGGATTCCCCGACAGCGTGCCTGCCTGGTAAACGGGCCCGAGCGGCGCCACCCGGCTCATGATATCGGCGCGCCCGCCATAAGCGCCGATCGGCAATCCGCCGCCGATCACCTTGCCGAGCGTGGTCAGGTCCGGGCGGATGCCATAGCGCTGCTGCGCGCCCCCGTAGGCCACGCGGAAGCCTGTCATCACTTCATCCAGGATCAGCAGCGCGCCGTGCCGGGCGGTGATGGCACGCAACGCTTCCAGAAATCCGGGCTGGGGCGGAACGCATCCCATGTTGCCCACCACCGGCTCGACGATGACGGAGGCGATGCGGCCGCCATGCGCTCGGAACGCGGCTTCCACCGCATCCACCGAGTTGAAACGCAGCGCCAGGGTGGTATCGGTGAAGCCTCTCGGCACGCCTGCGGTATCGGCGATGCCCAGGGTGGCGAGGCCGGAACCCGCCTTGACCAGCAGAGAATCCACGTGGCCGTGATAGCAGCCTTCGAACTTGACGGTGAGGTCGCGGGCCGTGAAGCCGCGCGCTAAGCGGATGGCCGACATGGTGGCTTCGGTGCCGGAGTTGACCAGGCGCACCATCTCCATGGAGGGGACGGCGTCGCGGATGGCTTCGGCCAGGTCGATTTCTTGGACGGTGGGCGCGCCGAAGCTAGTGCCGGTTTCGAGGGCGCGCTCGACCGCTTCCACAATCGCCGGATGGCGGTGGCCGAGCAGCAGAGGGCCCCACGAACCTACGTAGTCTATGTATTCGTTGCCGTCGATGTCGAAGAGGTGGGAGCCTTCGCCCCGCGCGATGAACGGTGGATTGCCGCCCACTCCGCGGAAGGCGCGGACCGGGGAGTTGACACCTCCGGGGATCACTTTCTGGGCTCTAAGGAAGGCTGCTTCGGAGTTGGTGTGAGAATTCATAGGTACGATGGTTGCTGGGTTGACAGGCGAAAGCGCCTGTCCCACCTATGGCTGCGCTTTGCCGGGCAGCAGGTGGCTGAGCCCCAGGCTCATGGCGATCTCATACAGGCTGCCGTTGAGGTTGCGCAACAAGCGGTTCTTCAAGCCGAGATAGGGCTGCGTTCCGGCGAACAGGTCTTGCATAACGCCGCTGAACCGGCTGCTGCGGCGGGTGAACTGCACCATGCGGGCGGGTACGGAGCCAAACAGAAAGCGTCCCAGGAACACGCGCTTGGCGAGGCGCGAGCCGAACTCCAGGTCCGCGGCGAAATCGCGCCGCAACATGCGCCGGTAAGCTTGCTCGGCCAAGCCGCCGAGTTCCGAGAGCAGCGCTTTGGCCGCCAGATCCGCTGAGCGCAGCGCGTAATACAGGCCTTCGCCGGTGATGGGATCGACCAGGCCTGCGGCGTCGCCAACGGCCAGCCAGCCTTCGCCCGCCACGCGATTCTTGCGCCAGGCCGCAGTTTCCAGCGAGGGCAGCAGATGGCTATAAAAGGCCGCGCCCTTCCAGCAGAGGCCCTTCTGCGCCATATAATTCTCAAGGCGCTTGCGCAGTGAAGCGGCCGGCTCGCCCTTCCCGCAGATGCCTACGGAGAGGTGACCGCAGCGCGGGAAGATCCAGATGTAGCCTTCCAGGTGCGGCAGGAACTGTATATCGATCTGCGCCTGATCTCCGGGCACGTAGTAGCCCAACGCGGACATAGCATCCTGCGGGGCGAGCTGCGTGCCGAAATCCCGCAGCGGGTTGCGCGCGCCGGTGGCGATCACGCAGAAGTCCGCGTCGAGCGCGCCGCCGCTGGTGCGCAGGCGCCAGCCGGTGGTGGTGCGTTCAATTTGGAGCACGCGGGCTTTTTCGATGCGCGCGCCGGCCTGCTCGGCGCGGTCCAGCATCAGGCGGTTCAGATCCATCCGCGAATAGATCAGCAGCGGCTCGCTCAAACGCAGCGTGGCGGCTTTGGCGTGCGGCGCCGCCAGAATGGTTTCGGTGACCAGCTTCTTGGGAGTATTGTTTTCGATCAGGAACGGATAGGTATGGTAGGCCTTGTAGGTGAGGCCGCCGCCACAGGGTTTCTCCCAGGCGAGTTTCTCGTCGAAGACGACGGTGTCGAGGCCCGCGGAGGCCAGCCGCTCAGCGGCAAAAGCGCCAGCCGGACCTCCTCCCAATACGGCTACCAGTTTCATTAGTGGCCGCTATCTCTCGGCGGAACCGAGGGATGTCCGGGTGGCAACGTTCCCGCAGGGCTCCCGCCGCCGTCCGGAGACGGCATCGCACTGCCGTGCGGGCTGGCCTCTGTGCCGCCATGCGGATTGTTTCCCGAACTCGCACGCGGCTTGACCACCCAGCGGTTGCCTTTCAACTCGAGGACGTAACGTATCGTCATGCCCGCCGACGCGCTGGATCCTTTCGGCACGAAGGACACGGTGGCATCCGCTTCGTCTTTGCGGAAAATGACGGAGCTCACGTCGACGTTCATGGAGCCGATGTTGAGACCCGGGCGGCTGGAGAGGTAATCGATCACCGCCTGCCGTACGGCTTGTTCATTTCGGATGTCGCGACTACAGCCGGCCAGCGGCAGGAGTAGCAGCAGGAGTGCGAGATTTCTCACGTTTTGATTATACCTGCCGGCGGGCCCGAAAAATCGGCCTGAGTTAATTGGTGTATACTGACTGGCAAACGGGTGACAGGCCGCAGCATATCGCACTACAGAATTCTGGAAAGACTCGGTAGTGGTGGTATGGGCGTGGTTTATAAAGCGGAAGATACACGTCTCGGCCGCGCGGTCGCTCTCAAGTTCCTATCCGACGAGTTGCCGCGGGAGCAGCAAGCCCTCGACCGGTTCCGGCGGGAAGCCCGCGCTGCCTCGGCCCTGAACCATCCCAACATCTGCACCGTTTACGAAATCGATGAAAGCGAGGGGCAGCCCTTCATCGCCATGGAACTTCTGGAGGGCGAAACGCTGCAGCGGCGCATCTCGGGCCAGCCAATGCGTACAGGCGATCTGTTGGACGTGGCGATTCAAATCGCGGACGCGCTGGATGCCGCCCATGCCAAAGGAATCGTGCATCGCGATATCAAGCCGGCAAACATTTTCATCACACCGCGCGGGCAGGTTAAGGTTCTAGACTTCGGGCTTGCCAAGCTTGCAGGGCATCCGGTGGATTCGACAGTGCGGGCCGACGCAGCTACGGAAACCCTGCTGACGACCCCCGGGGTGACTATCGGAACAGCGGCCTATATGTCGCCGGAACAGGCGCGCGGCGAGGATCTGGACGCGCGCACCGACCTGTTCAGCTTCGGCGCGGTGCTCTATGAAATGGCCACGGGCCAGAGAGCGTTTACGGGTGCGACGGCCGCGATGATCCTGGCTGCCATTCTGACGGAGACGCCGCGCTCACCGGTCCTTCTTAATCCGCGACTGCCGTCCGAGCTCGCACAACTGATCAACCGGGCACTCGAGAAAGATCGGGATGACCGGTACGGAAGCGCGGGAGAGATGAAGTCCGGCCTCGAGGACCTTAAGCGGAGCCTCGATCCGGCGCGAGAAACCTCGCCCGCGGCGTTGCCGAGCTCGGCTGGCGCGCCGCTGGGACAGTGGGCGGTAATCGCGATACTGCTGGCAGCGCTGGCGCTCGGGACGCTGTGGTTTGTTCGTACGCGTCACAGCCCCCGCGCGTCCGATGCCGCAATCGCGCCCATTGCTGTCCGGGCCCGGCGTTCCGTGGCGGTGCTTGGCTTCAAAAACCTCTCGGGACGGCCCGATGCGACCTGGCTGTCTGCCGCACTCTCGGAGATGTTCACCACCGAACTCGCCGCGGGAGAAAAGCTCCGCACCATCCCAGGTGAGAACGTCGCCCGCGCCAAGATCGACCTCTCCCTGCCGGAAGCCGACGGATATGGCAAAGAAACGCTAGAACGAATCCGCAAGAATCTGGGCGCAGATTTTGTGGTGCTTGGTTCCTACTTCGATTCCGGGAAAGAGGCGGGCGGGCAGGTCCGGCTCGACCTGCGTCTTCAGGATGCGAGCGCTGGGGAGACCATGGCCACCGTTTCTCAAACCGGAACGGACGTCCAGCTTCTGGACCTGGTCTCGCGCACCGGCGCGCAACTGCGTCAAAAGTTGGGCGTGGACGAGGTCACCACCGCGGAAGCCACTGCCGTTCGCGCCGAACTGCCTTCCAGTCCGGAGGCGGCCCGTCTTTATGCGGAAGGCCTGGTCCGGCTGCGTTTATATGATGCGCCGGCGGCGCGCGATCTGCTTAGCAAGGCGGTGGATGCGGAGCCCGCGTGTGCCGTATCCCACTCCGCGCTGGCACAGGCGTGGAACACGCTGGGATACGACGAAAAGGCCAAGCAGGAAGCCCGGAAGGCGCTGGATCTCTCCGGCAGCCTGTCGCGGGAAAGCCGGCTGTTCATCGAGGGACGCTACCGGGAAATGGCCAAGGAGTGGGACAAAGCGGTCGAAATCTACGGCACGCTATTCAAATTCTTCGCGGATAATCTGGACTACGGATTGCGCCTGGCCTTGGCCCAAACATCCGCGGGAAGAGCCAAAGACGCACTGGCCACCGCTGCGGCGATGCGAAACCTGCCGCCGCCGGCGGGCGAGGATCCGCGCATCGATCTCGCGGAATCGAAAGCCGCAGAGTTGCTCGGGGATTTCCAGCGAGCGCACCTACTGGCGGCCGCCGCGGTCGAAAAAGGTGAAGCGCAGGGGGCCGGCCTTCTGGTGGCACGAGCGCGCCTGGCGCAGGGGTGGATACTGGATCGTCTGGGCCAATTGCCACAGGCCGCAGCCGTCCTCGGAAAAGCAAAGGATATGTTCGCTCACGCGGGCGACACGCAGGGCGTGGCGCGAACCCTGCAAAGCTTGGCAGGAGTGCTTTATGACCAGGGGGACCTTGCGGGAGCCCGCAAGATGTATGAAGATTCGCTCAGCGTGTCGCGTAGAAGCGGGGATCGCGGAGGCGTCGCCGTCTCTCTCAACTCAATTGCCAACGTTCTTTATGAGCAAGGGAATCTGGCGGGCGCCAAGACCCTTTACGAACAGTCGCTGCCGGTGCAACGCGAGATTGGCTCAAAGGACGGTATCGGCGGGACGTTGGGAAATATCGCGAATGTGCTCGACGGCCAGGGCGATTTGGCCGGCGCCCGCAGGATGAACGAAGAAGCACTTAAGAACTTTGGCGACGTGGCCGACAAAAGAGGCATGGCATCGACTCTCGACAACCTCGGATTGTCGCTTTATGAGCAAGGGGACTTGGCGGGCGCGAAAGCGTTTTACGAACAGGCGCTCAAGATCGATCTGGAGACCGGCTACCGGAGAGGCCGGGCTTACGTTCTGTCGGGACTGGCCCAGATCGCGCTAGCCAAGGGCGATATCGCGGAAGCGCGCAAGGGAGTCGAGGAAGCACTCGCCATCCGCAGCGAGATGGGCGACGGGCTGAATGCGGCTTCCAGCCGCGCCGATCTCGCCTTGGTGTTGCTGGAGGAAAGCCGGCCCGCGGATGCAGAGCCGCTCATTCGGCAGTCGATCGAGGTTTTCAGGAAGGAGAAATCGGGAGACAGCGAAGCCGCGGCCTACGCCCTTCTAGGGCGCGCCTTGCTAGCCGACGCAAAGCCAGCCGAGGCGATGGCGGCGGTCCAGCATGCGACGGCCCTGCTGTCGCATACTAGCGCCTTTCCTGTTCGTTTTGGAGTCACTCTCGCCATGGCCCGCGTGCAGACAGCTTCTGGCCGGGCTTCTGCCCTCGTCGACGCCAGGAAGCGTCTGGAGTCCACCCTCGCAATTGCCATGCAGCACGGTTACCTTGGGTATGTGTTCGCAACACGCCTGGCCCTGGGTGAACTAGAGAATAAGTCCGGCGCTGCCGTCGAGGGCCGCGCCCGCTTGGCGGCCGTTGCAAACGAGGCAGACGCAAAAGGCTTCGGCCTAGTGGCTCGGAAGGCAATCAAGTCCGAGAGCGCCCAGTGACGAATGCGTGCAGGTTATGCGCCGCATGTGGCGTTCTGTCACACCACATCCCGCCGCGCCGGCTGATAACAAAAGACGATTGATTTTGGCAGCAGGCTTGCTTGTTGTGCCTCCGTGCAGTGGTCGATTATGGAGGTCCCGGCGTGGCAATAGCGAGAATAACGGGACAGGGCCTGACCTCCATCGCGATCCTGGTCGCCCTGCTTTGGGTCTGCGCCATCGGCGAACGCGTCATTGTCGAACGCGCCAATGTTCAGGCGGCGCAAGCTCTGCGCGCCATGCGCTGGTTGCAGATCAAGAACCGGCGGCCGCCAGCCTCCACTCCGGCGCGCCCTGCGCAGCACCGGTTGCATCCCGAGTTGGGCTGAGCGAAAATGGTGGGGCAGGCGCTTCCGCCTGCCAACCGCCTGTCCGACAAGCGTCGCCTACCCCACCACCGCAACTTGTGTAAACTCTAACAATGCGCCGCTCCGAGGCAATTTGCGCCGATTGCCAATCGGCGCGCAGGATGCCATCCTGCCCCACATTGTGGAAAGCCAGCAAAGGCCACCTTAAAGGCGGCCTGCAGCCAAGATTGGCTGCCCCACTCGTCATGTCGATTCTCATGGCCGCCGGATGCGGCCCGCCGGAGCACAGCTTCTCAAAGCTCGCCGACGAGTTCGTTTACACCACGCTGTCGTTTTCACCCATCGCGGCGACCGCGACCGGATTGCATCAATACAAGGGTCAAAACCTGGACGAGCAGCTTGACGACATGAGTCCGGCTACCTTGGATCACCACCGCGAGTATTACGAGCGGTTTCGCCAGCGGTTGCAAGATGCCGTCAAACCCGAGGAATTGACCGCCGAATCCCGCGCCGATTACAACATCATGCAGGACCAGATTTCGCTCGCGCTGCTCGATTTCGAGGAAATCCAGAGTTATCTGCACAACCCCACGATGTACGTGGAACTGGTGGGCAATGCGCTGTTCACTCCGCTCGTGCTGGAATACGCGCCGCAGGCCGTGCGTATGCGCCAGATCGTCGCGCGTCTCCACAAACTGCCGCTCTTCCTCGACCAGGCGCGCACGAATTTGACGTCCTCTCCGGCGATCTGGACCAAGGTCGCCGCGGAGGAAAACGAAGGCAACATCGCCTTGCTGGACAAGACCATTCGCGCGGCAGTGCCCAGCGACCAGCGCGCGGAGTTCGATCGCGCGGCGCGGCCCGCGCTGGATGCGTTGCGGGGCTTTCAGGACTTCCTGCAGAAGAGCCTGGCCGCGCGCGATAACTGCGATTGGCGCTTGGGGCGCGATCGATACACGCGCAAGTTCCGCTATACGCTGGCTTCCGGCGCGGAGGCCGCCGATGTGCTGGACTCGGCTGCGCGCGACCTGCAGGCGGTGCGCACCCGCATGCTGGAGACGGCGCTGCCGCTGCACCGCGAATTTTTCCCGGCCCATAAAGACCACGCGGACTTAACGGAAGAAGCGCGCGCAAACCAGATTATCTCCGAGGTGCTGGGGCGCATCGCCGACCGGCACTCGACGCGCGAATCCTATCTCGCGGACGCCAGGCAGGATCTAGAAGAGGCGCGCCAGTTCGTCGCGCAGAAGCATCTGCTGCCGCTTCCGCCGCGCTCGAATCTTCAGGTGATTCCGACGCCGGAGTTCATGCGCGGCGCCTATGCGGTCGGCGGCTTTAACCCGGCGCCGGCCCTGGAGCCGCAGCTCGGCGCCTTCTACTGGGTCACGCCGATTCCCTCCGAATGGCCGCCGGCGCGCGTCGAATCGAAGCTGCGCGAGTACAACTTCTACAAGCTGAAACTGCTGACCATACACGAAGCCATGCCCGGACATTATGTCCAGTTCGAGTATGCGAACGATATCCAGCCAGCCACGCGCCGGCTCTTGCGCGCGGTTTACGGCAACGGGCCTTACATTGAAGGGTGGGCGCAATATGCGACCGAAGCCATGCTGGACGAAGGGTTCCTCGACCACTCGCCGGAGCTGCGGCTCACCTTTCAAAAGGAAGAGCTGCGCGTGATTGCCAATGCCATCCTGGACGTCCGGCTGCAGATGCTGAACATGACGGACCAGGAAGCTCTCGATCTGATGGAGAAGCAGACGTTCCAGGAGGCCGAGGAGGCGACCGCGAAGCTACAGCGCGCCAAGCTCTCGTCGGCGCAGTTGCCGACTTACTTCGCGGGATGGCGCGGCTGGACTCGCGTGCGTGACCGGTACCGGCAGGCGCGCGGCGCGGCTTTCAATCTGGAGGATTTTCATGCGGCGGCTTTGCAGCAAGGCGCGGTGCCGCTGACGGAGCTTTTTGGGCTGCTTGCGAATCAGACGGTAGGTGGAAAATAAGCCAGACCGGGTTGACAGACGAAAGCGTCTGTCCCGCGACTGGTTGACAGACGAAAGCGTCTGTCCCACCTCAGGGTGATGTTCTATAATGTTGGGAACTGGGAAATTTGCGCGGGATGCCAGAGAATCAGCCGCCCAATCCGGTGAACCCCCTGCCTGCGGAAGCGCCTGGCGGGCGCACGGGAGGCTTTCATCCCATCGTCTGGATACGCGATCTGGCGTTCTCGGTACTGATCGCCGTCGTGCTGATTGTCTTTATTTATCAGCCGGTCAAGGTGGAGGGGACCAGCATGATGCCGGCCCTCAGCGATCAGGAGCGGATCTTCATCAACAAGTTCACCTATCGTTTCGGTATCGGCGAAATCGAGCGCGGCGACATGGTGGTCTTCTGGTTCCCGCTAGACCCGTCCAAGTCGTACATCAAGCGCGTCATCGCGCTGCCGGGGGACACGGTCGCGATCAATCGTGGCGCGGTGATTGTGAACGGCCGGCCGCTGATGGAGGACTATGTGCCCCAGGAGTACCGCGACTACCAGTCGATGCCGCCGGAACGCATCGAGGCAGACCATTACTTCGTTTTAGGGGATCACCGGAGCTCATCCAACGACAGCCGCGCATGGGGTACGGTGCCGCGAAAAAACATTTACGGAAAGGCCGTCTTCGTGTATTGGCCGCCGGATAAAATGGGGCGGGTCCACTAAATGCACCGTGTCATACACACGATCTTGGCAGGCGAAAACGCCTGCCCCACCCACTGTTCAACAGCGCCACGGAGCCACTGTTTCTCTTTAGGGAAATGTAGAAACCCATGCCGAACGTGTTTACTAAAGTAAACAGGGAAACGCCCGTGTGTAGAATATCGCGGGTAAAAAGTACCCGGCGACACCGCGAGCGGGCATGCGGGAGAGCTTGTGGAGGTTGCCTTATGCCGCGGTTGCCGCAGTCATCACTCTTGGCGGCTCCACGTTTTCAGCAGCCTTACGACCGGCCCAGTAGTTACGCATCCGTTCCGATACCTGTTGGCGCTCCTGAAGGCTCATAAACTTACGCCCCCTCCGGGAAACGGCGAAAGGTATCGTGGACGAGTCCTCCGCAATCTGCTCGAGTGAGGCGATGACGCGATCAAGTCTCGTCTTCTCTTTATAGAGTTCGGTAATGAAAGTACGTATTTCCATGGCGACCAACACGCTTGCAATCCGCTTGCCGCGCGGTGTTACCGCCGGAACAGCCACATCACCAGGGAAATCACCGCGCTGAGGAGAAGACATGTCACCAGGGGGAAGTAGAAGCTGGTGTGCTTGCCGCGCACGTAGATGTCGCCTGGCAGCCGGCCGAGGCGTAACGGTAGCCGGTCACCAAGGGTAAGAAGCAACCCGATCACTATGAGGATCGCGCCGAGTGAGATCAGCGTGCGGCCCAGGCCCATACCTATCATTATGGACGGACTTGGCGTCGCGAAAGATCGTCTTGCGAGCTATCGACCGACCTGCGGATGAAATCCACGATGGTATCGAGCGAAGCGCCGGGCTGGAATACGGCCGCGACTCCCTGCTGTTTGAGGGCCTCCGCGTCCTGGTCGGGAACGATGCCGCCCACGATCACCTTCACATCCGTCATGTCCTTTTCCCGCAGCAACTCCATGACTCGCGGCACGATGGCATTGTGAGCACCGGAAAGGATGGACAGTCCGATCACCTGCACGTCTTCCTGGAGCGCGGCATTCACGATCATCTCGGGAGTCTGCCGCAAACCGGTATAGATCACTTCCATGCCGGCATCGCGCAGCGCGCGCGCGATCACCTTGGCGCCACGATCGTGGCCGTCCAGCCCCGGCTTGGCCACCAACACTCGAATGGGTGGGTTCATTTAGATATGCGCCGTCTCCTGGTAGGAACCAAACACATCCCGCAACGCGTCGCAGATCTCGCCCAAAGTGGCATAGGCGCGCACCGCGTCCAGAATGAACGGCATGGTATTTTCGGAACCTTCGGCCGCCCGGCGCAGCGCGCTCAGCGTCTTCTGCACCTGGTTATTATCGCGCCGCGCGCGCAATGCGGCCAGCTTCTTTTCCTGGTGCTCCTGTGTGGAGTGGTCGATCTGCAGCAGCTCAATGGGCTGGTCTTCCGACTGAAATGCATTGACACCTACCACCAGCTTTTCCTTGGCCTCAACGGCGCGCTGGTACGCGTAACTGGCGTTGGCGATTTCGCTTTGCGGGAAGCCTTTCTCGATGGCCGCGATCATGCCGCCCATCTCGTCGATCTGGCGGAAGTAGTCCTCGGCGGCCTTCTCGGTGTCCAGGGTGAGGCGCTCCAGAAAGTAGCTGCCGCCAAGTGGATCGGGCGTGTTGGTGACGCCGCTTTCATACGCCAGGATCTGTTGCGTGCGGAGCGCGATGGTGACGGCCTGCTCGCCCGGCAGCGCGTAGGCTTCGTCGAGCGAATTCGTGTGCAGCGACTGCGTGCCGCCCAGCACGGCCGCCAGCGCCTGGAGGGCCGTGCGCACGACGTTGTTGTAAGGCTGCTGCCAGGTGAGCGAGCAGCCGGCCGTCTGCGAATGGAAGCGCAGCTTGAGACTTCGCTCATCGGTGGCGCCGAAACGGTCGCGCATGGCGCGGGCCCACAGCTTGCGTGCCGCGCGGTACTTGGCGATCTCCTCGAAAAAGTCGTTATGCGCGTTGAAGAAGAAGCTCAGGCGCGGAGCGAACTCGTCGATTTCGAGGCCGCGCGCCAGCGCCCATTCCACGTATTCGATGCCATCCCGCAGGGTGAACGCCAGCTCCTGCACCGCGGTCGAGCCGGCCTCGCGAATGTGGTACCCGCTGATCGAAATGGGATTGAACCGCGGCGTGTGGCGCGCCCCGAACTCGATGGTATCGGTGACCAGCCGCATGGAAGGCCGCGGCGGAAAGATGTACTCCTTTTGCGCGATGTATTCTTTCAAAATGTCGTTCTGAATGGTGCCGGAGAGGGCCTTCCAGTCCACGCCCTGCTGTTCGGCCACCGCCAGATACATGGCCCACAACACCGCGGCCGGCGAGTTAATGGTCATCGAGACGGTCACATCGGCAAGCGGAATGCCGCGGCAGAGGATCTCCATGTCTTCGAGCGACGAAATCGACGCGCCGCACTTGCCGACTTCGCCTTCCGCCAGCGCATGGTCGGCATCGTAGCCCATCAACGTCGGCAGGTCGAAGGCCACGGAGAGACCTGTTTGGCCTTGCTGGAGCAGGTAGTGATAGCGGCGATTGGTCTCTTCGGGCGTGGCGAATCCGGAGAATTGCCGCATGGTCCAAAGGCGTCCACGGTACATGTTTTCGTGTATGCCGCGCGTGTAGGGAAACTCGCCGGGAAGCGCCAGGTCGCGCCGCACATCGAAATCCCGCAATTGTTCCGGAGTGTAAAGCGGCTCGATCGGAACCCCGCTGATGGTGGTGAACTGCTTCTCTACGACAGCCATATGTCCATTTTAGTCTACGCTACCCGATTGATTGACAATCGCCAGGGACCGGCGGCGCTCATCTTGTCCGCGGAGTATCTGGGCGCGGCCAATTCCGGTCCACAAGGTATGCAGAGCGTCCACACTGAGAGCGCAAGGCCGCCTGCCGCAAAATTTCGGCTCGCCATTGCCGCCTAAAGACTGGAACGAAAGGGTGCGCCACGCGGTAACAGTTCAACTAAAGTTAAGTGACAACCGAGAAAAACATCTGTAAAACACTCACTTTCTATTGCCTCAAAAGGGTTACAGTGCTATAGTTCCTTTCGAGACACCTTGTGGGGATTTTCTTGAAAGGACAGCTTCATGAAGATTGATCCAAGTCGAGTTGCGCTTCAAATTTCTGCATTAGTCCTGGCACTCGGTTTGGGAGCGTATGCCCAAACACCTGTTCTGATTACGCAACCAATCGACGAAAGCAAGCTGGTGATACTGGCGGGGAATATGCGCCCCGAAGCCAATGCCGCCAACGATCGGGGCTCGGTTCCCGACAGTATGCGAATCGAGCACATGCTGCTGCAATTGCGGCGCTCTCCGCAACAGGAACAGGCGGTCGAGAAGCTGATCGACCAACTGCACAATCCCAAGTCGCCGAGTTATCACCACTGGCTGACGGCGGCCGAGTTTGGCCAGAGCTTCGGACTGGCGCAAGCGGACCTGGACAAGATTGGCGGCTGGCTCCAATCGCACGGCTTCACGGTAAGCGTCTATCCAAACGGCATGCTCGTGGATTTTTCGGGTACGGCAGCCCAGGTGCGCGAGGCCTTCCACACGGAGATTCATAACCTTTCAGTGGCCGGCGCGCCGCACATCGCCAACATGAGCAACCCGCAGATCCCCGCCGCACTGGCGCCGGCCGTCGCCGGCATCGTGTCGCTGCACAACTTCTGGCCCAAGCCAATGTACCAGCGAGCGGACTACACGACCGTCATCAGCGGCTTTACGTATTACCTGGTCGGGGGTGCGGACCTTGCGGTGATTTACAACATGGATCCGCTCTTCAAGAAGGGGGTGGCGGGCACCGGCCAGACGGTGGTGGTCGTGGAAGACACCGACATTTACAGCAGCTCCGACTTTAACGCCTTCAGGGCCACTTTCGGGCTCCACCGATTTTCCACCGGAACGGTTGTATCGGTGAACCCGCCATCGAGCACCAACAACTGCAGCGATCCAGGCGTCAACGGCGACGACTTCGAAGCCGCGGTCGACATGGAGTACGCCACCGCGGCCGCCCCGGGCGCAACCATCGAGGTGGCATCCTGTGCCGACACAGAAACCACATTCGGCGGGCTGATCGCGATCGAGAACATTCTGAATGCCTCCGGCACGCCGCCCTCCATCATGAGTATGAGCTACGGGGAATGCGAGGCGCTGACCGGCGCCAGCGCAAACGCCTCCTTCAATTCCACGTTTCAGCAAGCCGTCACGGAAGGTGTTTCGGTGTTCGTTTCCGCGGGCGACGACGCGGCGGCGGGTTGCGACCGCGGCGCGGAGGCGGCTACCCATGGAATCGGGATCACCGGTTGGGGCGGCACGCCGTACAACGTAGCCGTCGGCGGCACCGATTTCGGCGACAGCTTCCTGGGGGTCAATAGCGACTATTGGAATCCAACCAACACGACGTTTTACGAATCCGCAAAATCGTATATTCCCGAAATTCCCTGGAACGACACGTGCGCCAGCAATCTGATTTCGGAGGCCGAAGGCTACAGTTCATCGGTCGGTGTCAACGGTTTTTGCAATAGCCAGATCGGCGAGGAATACTTTCTGGGTACCGTCGGGGGCAGCGGCGGTCCGAGCGGTTGCGCCACAGGCGCGCCGAGTATTTACGGCGCGGTGAGCGGCACCTGCCAAGGCTACGCGAAGCCTTCCTGGCAGACCGGTGTGATCGGCATCCCGAGCGACGGTGTGCGCGATATTCCGGATGTTTCCCTGTTCGCGGCGAACGGTGTGTGGGGCCACTTCTATCCGGTCTGCTATAGCGATCCTTCCGGCGGCGGCGTATCCTGTGCGGGCGCCCCCGATACCTGGCCCGGCGCGGGCGGAACTTCCTTTTCCTCGCCGATTATGGCTGGCATCCAGGCGCTGGTGAACCAGGTCACCGGGAGCGCGCAGGGTAACCCCAACTACGTCTATTACCAACTCGCGGCCACCGAGTACGGGGCTAGCGGAAACTCCTCGTGCAACTCCACGATGGGCAACACTGCCGCCAGCACCTGTATTTTCTATGACGTTACGTTGGGCAACATGGACGTGCCCTGCGTCTTCGGCGTCGGCGACTGCTTCAAGGGGGCGGGCACCTTCGGAGGTCTGTCTACTTCTAACACGAAGTACCTGCCCGCGTACGGAACGACCGTGGGTTGGGACTTCGCCACTGGAATCGGCACCGTGAACGCTTACAATCTGGTGACCAACTGGAAGTCCGTGGCGCCCTGATTGACGCGGCGATGGGGCTGTCCGGTTTACCGGCTGCGGCCTGACGAATTTTGTTGAAGGGGGTCATTTATGAATAAGAATAGACGGAGAGCCGGCCTGCGAGTCGCCGGGTTAGTCCTGGCGCTTGGCTCGGCCGCTTCCGCGCAAACGCCCGTTCTGATCACACAGGCGATCAACGAGAGCGAGTTGGTCACTCTGGCGGGGAACACGCGCCCGGAAGCCAACGCCGCGAACGATCAGGGCCGCGTATCGGACAGCATGCCGATCGACCATATGCTGCTGCAGTTGCAGCGTTCTCCTCAGCAGGAGCAGGCGCTCGAAAAGCTGATCGACCAGCTTCACGATCCGCATTCGCCGAATTATCACCAATGGCTGACCACTGCCAAGTTCGCGCAGATGTTCGGCTTGGCGCCGCAGGATCTGAACACCATTCGGACCTGGCTGGAATCTCACGGCTTCGCGGTTAACGCTTACCCCAACGGCATGCTGATGGACATCTCGGGCACGGCGGGCCAGGTGCGGGCGGCATTCCACACCGAAATCCATAATCTGATAGTCAACGGCCAGCCGCACATCGCCAACATGAGCAATCCGCAAATTCCGGCGGCGCTGGCGCCGGCCATCGCCGGCATCTTCTCTCTGCATGACTTCCGGCCCCATCCGATGTACAAGCCGCGCCCCGACTACACCGTCGGTTCGTCGGGTCCCTATCTGGTGGCGCCCCCGGACTTGTCCACCATCTACACGTTTGCTCCTCTGTTCGAGGCACACGACGTGGGCCTTAAGCAGACCGTGGTCGTGGTGGAGGACTCGGATATCTATAGCAGTTCGGACTGGAATGTGTTCCGAGAGACTTTCGGTCTCAACCGGTTCCCGGGAGGGTCGTATAGCGGGTCCCTGGTCTTGGTGAATCCGCCATCTACCGGCACCAACAACTGCCTCGATCCGGGAGTCAACGGAGACGATTTCGAAGTTGCCGTGGATGCGGAGTACGCCTCCGCGGCGGCCCCGGGGGCGGCCATCGTGGTCGCTTCCTGCGCGGACACCGCTACGACGTTCGGCGGTGTGATCGCCATCGAGAATATCTTGAGTAACGGCGGCACGATACCCCCCATCGTGAGCATGAGCTATGGAGAGTGCGAGGCGCTGAACGGGGCCAGTGCGAATGCCACGTTCAACTCGACGTTTCAGCAGGCGGTGGCGGAAGGGGTCTCGGTGTTCGTCGCGGCGGGCGACGATGCGGCGGCAGGCTGCGACCGCGACGCTCAGTTTGCAGCCCACGGAATAGGGATCACGGGGTGGGGCGAGACGCCCTACAACGTTTCGGTCGGCGGCACCGATTTCGCCGACACGTACGAAGGGCAAAACAATCAATATTGGAATACGGCCAACACCCCATTTTATGGCTCCGCGTTGTCTTACATTCCCGAGATCCCTTGGAATGACACTTGCGCCAGCGCGCTGATTACCAAGGCGCTGGGATACACATATCCCTTCGGCATCGGTGGTGCTTGCAACAGCTCCATCGGTGAGGAGGAATTCCTGGGGACGACCGGCGGCAGCGGCGGTCCCAGCGGCTGTGCCACCGGCGCACCAGCACAGTACGGCGTGGTGGGCGGAACGTGTGCTGGTTACCCCAAGCCGTCCTGGCAGACCGGGGTATTGGGCATCCCGAGCGATGGCGTGCGCGACATCCCGGACGTTTCCCTGTTTGCGGCCAACGGCGTGTGGGGCCACTACTATCCGGTCTGCTACACCGACCCGTCCGGCGGCGGAGTGCCCTGCTCGGGCGCTCCGGACACGTGGCCGGGCGCTGGGGGGACATCCTTCTCTGCGCCGATCATGGCGGGGATTCAGGCCCTCGTGAACCAGAGAAACGGCAGCCCGCAGGGGAATCCAAACTATGTCTATTACCAGCTTGCCGCCATTGAATATGGAGCGAGCGGCTCCCAGAGCTGCAACTCCACTCACGGCAAAAACGTCAGCAAAGCTTGCGTGTTTTACGACGTCACTTTTGGCGATATGGACGTGCCGTGCGTGCTGGGCGCGGGCGACTGCTTTAAACCGGGGGGCAGCTACGGAGTGCTGTCCACATCCGACTCCACGTTCGCGCCCGCATACCGTACGGCCACCGGCTGGGACTTCGCCACCGGAATCGGGACTGTGAACGCCACGGAACTTGTGGCCAATTGGAAAACGGTCGCGCCTTAGCGGCGCTGGAAAGCGGTGAGGGTGGCGGGATCTGCGAGACCCCTCACGATTCCGGGAACCGGCCGCTGGGGAATTTTGAAGAAAAGGATTTTCAGAATAGCCGGAATGGGATATACTGGCAGATCAGGATGAAAGGTGGCGGGGAGAGCATAATGCGCAGACTCTTGGGTTGCGGGGCGTTGGTCCTGTTAGGGTGCTTGGCGGCGAATGCGTCGACCGTTGTCGTCGATTTCTCGACGGTCCCCTTGCTTCCGACGGGGCCTTCCTACTTCGGTCAGGCAGGACCCATGCAAACGATTGTCGTGCCCGGTATAGCCACATTTACCGGGGGAGTCGTTCTGGGGAATGAACATGGTCTGTTCGTCACACTCCTCACGCCGCCAAACGTGTATGCGACGTCCGGGTTCGGCGACGCTTTGGACTCCACGATGACCATCACCATCAACCCCAGTTTTCTGGTCACCGAGGTCGCCTTTCCCCTTTACAACGCGGCCACCACGGTCGAATCTTACGTGGTCGACGCTTATGATGGGACGACCTTGGTAGCCAGCCAGACCCTCTCGGATATTCCGGGCACTGTTCAAAAGGGAACTGGAAACGTGGACTTGATCGCGCCCGGTTCTACCGATATTACCTCCGTGACGATCACGCCGACGGCTCTTAACGCCCCCTGCTGCGATGGTTGGGATTACTCGATTGCCACCGTTACGTTGACTGGAACACTGCTAGTTCCCGAACCTGCCACTTTTGGCTTGCTGGGTTTGGGATTGAGTTTCGCTTACCTGTGGCGGCGTCGCAGGGCCTGAACCCTGGGAAGCCCTGATCCCGTCACCCGGCCACGAGAATCGTTCGCTTCGGCACACGGCACAGCGCCACCCCGCGCAAGTTCCGACACCCTCCGCAAAATCTGCTATATTCGGGTGGAATAATTGCGACTCATCCGTTTTCGGAGCGTCCAAAGCACGAGCCCTCTGTTTGTGACACGAAAGGAGTGTGTCTGGTGAGTTCAAAGAACGACTCTGAGGTTCCCAGAAAGCCCAAGTCCGGCGTCTCGCGGCGCGGGTTTATTGGCGTTGCAGGCATCGGCGGTGGTGCTCTGGGCGCCGGCGTATTGGAAAGAAAGGCAGTGGCCGCGCCCCCTGCGGGAGGCCAGTTGGCAGGGCCCGGCGCCGTCCCCATCACGCTAAAGATCAACGGCAAGCCCCAAACTCTCACGGTCGAGCCGCGCGTCACGCTGCTCGATGCGCTGCGCAATTACCTGGATCTGACCGGCGCCAAGCGCGTCTGCGATCGGGCCACCTGCGGCGCCTGCACCGTGATCCTCAACGGAAAATCTGTATATAGTTGCACAGTTCTGGCCATCGACGCCCAGGGCAAGGACATTCAAACCATCGAGGGCATTTCCAACGGCAAGCCGCACCCAGTGTCGGTGGCGTTCGTGAACAACGATGGGCAACAGTGCGGCTACTGCACGCCGGGATTCGTGATGGCCGCCAAGGCCTTTCTGGACCACAATCCGAATCCGACCTACGACGACGTCAAGGAGGGGCTCTGCGGCAACCTGTGCCGCTGCGGCACCTACGTAGGCGTGCGCCAGGCCGTCCTGGAAGCGGCCAAGGAGATGAAGGGAGGGCGCCATGCCTGATTACAGTTGGCCTCCGATGGACAAGCGGCGCGTGATTGGCAAACCCACATTGCGCCGTGACGGCCTGGAGAAATCCACGGGCAAGGCAAAGTACTCGTCCGACGAGAAGCCGCCGGGAATGTTGTTCGGCGCGATGTTGACATCGCCGCACGCGCATGCACGCATCACCAGCATCGATACCAGCGACGCGGAGCACATGGACGGGGTGAAGGCGGTGCGCGTGATCACCCCGGCCGGCCAGGAAGTGCAGTGGCAGGGCACGGAAATCGCGGCGGTTGCGGCGGTGACCGAAGAACTCGCGCAGGATGCCGTGCGCAAGATCAAGATCCAGTATGAAGTTCTGCCGCACCTGGTGCGTGAGGACGACCTCGCCAAGGCGGGCAATCGGGCGAAGGCGGCCGGCGAACAGGTCACTGGCGATCCGGACAAGGCCTTCCAGGAAGCCGACGCGGTTTCCGAGGGGAGCTACGGCATTCCGGTGATCACGCACTGTTGCCTGGAGTCGCACGGCAATATCGTGCAGTGGGACGGCGATAAGGTTAATCTGTGGCCCTCCACGCAAAACGTTCCGGGCATTGGCGGGAGCCTGGGGAAATCGCTCGAAGTGCCCATCGCCAACGTCCACACCGAGATGCAATTCATCGGCGGCGGCTTCGGCAGCAAGTTCGATGCGGATCGATGGGGAGCCGAAGCGGGACGGCTTTCGAAGGCCAGCGGCGGCAAGCCGGTGAAGCTATTCCTGGATCGCGCCACGGAGTTGCAGATCGCCGGAAACCGGCCTTCGGCCTTCGCCCAGATCAAGGTCGCGGCCAAAAGCGACGGGACCATCACCGCGTGGCAATCCACTTCCTGGGCCACCGGGGGCATGGGCGGGGGCGGCATGCCTCCCCTTCCGTATGTGTTTACGGAGATTCCCAACAAACGGCTGAACCACACGGCGGTGGCGATCAATGCGGGCGGCGCGCGCGCCTGGCGCGCTCCCAACCATCCGCAGGCGTCGTTTTTGACGTGTGCGGCGCTGGAGGATCTGGCCGCCAAGCTGAAGATGGATCCGCTGGCGTTGTTCACCAAGAATGCCGACTATACCGCGCGCGCGGGCGTCTACCGGGCACAATTTCAGAAGGCCGCGGAGATCATGGAGTGGAGTAAGCGCTGGCATCCGCGCGGTGAGGGCAAAGGTCCCGTAAAGCAGGGGCTGGGGCTCTCGTTGAATACCTGGGGTGGCGGCGGGCACGCCAGCCAGTGCCGCACGACCATCAATCCGGATGGCTCCGTGGTGGTGGAAATCTGCACACAGGACTTGGGCACGGGCACACGCACCGTCATCAGCATGGTGGCGGCCGAAACCCTGGGCCTGCCGCTGGGAGCGATTACGCTCCGCATCGGGAACAGCGATTATCCGCCGGACGGCGCCTCGGGAGGTTCGACCACGGTAGGCGGCGTCTCTTCTTCGACGCGCAAATCCAGCGTCAATGCGCTGGAGAAGCTATTCGTGGCCGTGGCGCCCGCTCTCGGCGCTTCTCCCGACCAACTAGCCGCGGTGGACGGCCGCATACAGGTGAAGGACGATCCGTCGAAGAGCCTGCCCTGGCAAGACGCCTGCCGCAAGCTGGGGACCGGCAAGATCTCGGAGATGGGCGAGAACAATCCGCGTAATCCGGGCGGGTTGATGTCCAGCGGCGTGGGCGGCGTGCAAATGGCCGACGTCTCCGTCGATACCGAGACTGGCATCGTCAAGATGAACAAGTTCGTAGCGGTGCAGGACTGCGGGCTGATCATTAATCCGAGGACCGCCGAAAGCCAGATCCACGGCGCGGTCATCATGGGGGTCTGCGGCGCGCTCTATGAGGAGCGCATCATGGACCAGCAGACCGGCAAGCACTTGAACGCCGATATGGAGTTCTACAAGCTGGCCGGCATCGCCGATATCGGTGAGATCGTGGTGCAGCTTGACATCGCGCCGGAGCATGACAAGCGCGGAGTGATCGGGCTGGGCGAGCCTCCGGTGATCGGGCCGATCGCGGCGATCGGCAACGCGGTGGCCAACGCTATCGGAGTACGGGTGCCGCACGTGCCGCTTACGCCGGATCGCGTGCTGGCCGCCCTGGAAGGGAGGAACGCGTAATGCAAGCCTTCGAATATGCGAACCCCGCGACGGTCCGCGAGGCCGTAGGCCTGCTCGGTTCGCGCTGGGGAGAAGTCGGCGTGCTGGCAGGCGGCACGGATCTGCTGAGCCTGATGAAGGAGCACATCGAGACCCCGCGGCGCGTGGTGAACATCAAGAACATCAAAGAACTCGGCGGGATCAAAAAGCACGGGGCCGAGGTGCGCATCGGCGCTACGGTAACGCTCGACGAGCTTGCCGAAAACTCCGAAATCCACAAGTTCCTGCCGGCGCTGGCGGAGGCTGCGCGGGGCGTCAGCAGCCCGCAAATCCGGAACATGGGAACGGTGGCCGGGGACCTGTGCCAGCGGCCCCGCTGCTGGTATTTCCGCAATGGCTTTGGCCTGCTGGGCAAGGATAAAGACGGCAAGCCGCTGGTCCCGGGCGGCGAGAACAAGTATCACGCCATTCTGGGGAACGGCGGTCCAGCGTATTTCGTCAGCGCTTCCAGCCTGGGTCCGGCGCTGGTGGCCTTCGGCGCCAAGGTCCGGCTGGTCTCGGCTTCGGGCAGCCGCGATGTGGATGCGGAGAAGTTTTTTGTCACGCCGCAAAACGATGGCAGCCGCGAAATCGCTCTGCTTCCCAACGAGCTGGTGACCGAAATCGTGGTGCCCGTTCTGGCCGCACGCAGCGCCACCTACGAGGTGCGGCAGAAGGAGGCTCTGGATTGGCCGCTGGCCACCGCTTCAGTAGTTCTGAACATGCTGGGCGATAGTGTCGCGAGCGCGCGTATCGTGTTGGGCCACGTGGCGCCGACACCCTGGTCCGCGACGCAGGCGGACCGGGTGCTGGCAGGCAAGGCCATCACCACGGCGACAGCCGGGGAAGCTGCCCGGGAGGCGCTTGAAGGAGCTACGCCGCTCAGCCAGAATCGATACAAGGTGCAACTGGCGCGCGTGGCGGTGAAGCGCGCGCTGCTCGCGGCCGCCGTCGGAAGGGGATAATATGGAACGTCCCGGTTTGACCAACATCGGCTTGGAC
>Ga0187858_10001456_pt1 | contig 26315 bp, 21 predicted proteins | sample June2016WEW_8_15_FD_133015 | JGI IMG/M metagenome (GOLD analysis project Ga0187858, IMG submission 133015) | Peatland microbial communities from SPRUCE experiment site at the Marcell Experimental Forest, Minnesota, USA - June2016WEW_8_150 | ecosystem: Environmental > Terrestrial > Soil >...
CCACCCCCGACTGTCCCCAGACCACACCCGATCTCTACGCGCGCATCCGTTCCGTAGGCCTCGATCCCCAACGCGTCTACCGCGTGCGCGACGCCTCGATTGACCGGCCCAATCTCCATCTTGACTTCGACAACGGCACCCTGGCATTTACGGAAGACATTTGCGGCCGAATTACAGGCGCGTTCTTCGAGGGCGAGGGCGAGATACGGCTGCGGCCTCCGAACCGTGTAGAGCGCGGATCGCTGGCGCTGTTCACCGGAATGGCGATTCTCGAAGAACAGTTCACCTCAGGATATCTGCGCTTCAACGACGATACAGCAGCGGCCTTCGAACCCTTCCTCTCTCCGGCGGCGGAGGGCGCGGAATTCATCGCGGATTTCATCAAAGAATGGAGCGCCGCCAGTAGCACGCTGGCGGAGTCTGACGCGCTGCGCCTGCTCGTGGACTTCAGCCATTTTCTTCCAATGCAGGCGGTAGAGCGACGTGTGGAGCGACGGGCGTCCTCGCCCGTCCAGCCCGGCGACCGCGCGAGCGAGCGGTCGCTGATGAAGACCCCCGGCTCTCCACCCGCAGAAAACCAGCCCGATCCAAAATTTCCGTCCCTGTTGCACGCTCACCTGGTGGGCAGAAGGCTTGGGGTCTTCGACGTGTTCTGGGATGCGACCAGCGCCGAGCCATTGTCGGCAGGCCAGCGCCGTGTAAAGGATGATGTCCTGTTCTTTGACATTTGGACTTCGTTTGCGCCCAGCGGGGCGGGCAGCGCCGCGACCGCTCTGGCGGGCGAAGCCTCGATCTCCAGCTTCCAGATCACTGCGACGGTGCAGCCTCCGACGAGCTTGCGGGCAACCACGGAGGTAAAGCTTCGAATTCAGAGCGGAGGAGAAAGGACATTGCTGTTTGAGTTGTCGCGTTATCTGAAGGTCGATACCGTCGAGGCGGACGGACGGGCGGTGGACTTCATCCAGAATCCCGCGATGGAAGGAACCGAACTGCAGCGAAAAGGCAACGATCTGGTGGCCGTCGTGTTTCCCATCCCTCTCGCCTCCGGGCAGGAGTTGAAAATCCGCTTCAGTTATTCCGGCGAAGTTCTGTCCGAGGCGGGGAACGGATTGCTGTATGTGGGTGAACGCGGCACCTGGTATCCGAACTTCGGCTCAAGCCCGGCGCAGTTCGACATGGAATTTCATTATCCGGCGGACTGGACCTTGGTGGCGACGGGAAAGGTCGCGACGGGCAAAGTAGCGACGGGTAAGGTGACGACGGGAAAACCTATGTCCCAGGCGGCCGCCGTGCCGGAGGGAACCAGCGACCAAATAGTAGTTTCCCGATATACCTCGGAGCGGCCGATACCCGTAGCGGGATTCAACCTGGGCAAGTATGTTCGGGCCGAGGTCAAGGCGGGCAACATCCTGGTCGAGGCGTACGGCACCAAGGGAGTGGAGAAATCGTTCCCCAAGGCGCGGTCGGAAGTGATTGAGCCGCCGACTTTTCCCGGTTCGCGCCAGCCGAGATCAAGATCGCTCCCGCCGCTCGTCGTGACTCCCCCCCCTCCGTCCCCTGCACGCGACGTGCAGGCGGTGGCGGACAGGGCGGCGAAAGCAATTGCCAGTTTCTCCGAGTGGTTTGGCCCGTATCCCTACAGTTCGCTGGCGTTGACCCAGATGCCGGGGAATTTTAGCCAGGGATGGCCCGGCCTCGTGTTCCTGTCGAGCCTCGCCTTTCTAAGTCCGCAGGAGCAAACCGATCTCCGTCTGGACCCCGTCTCGCGCGAACTCGACACCCAGGTTCTGGTCCACGAAACCGCGCATCAGTGGTGGGGCGATCTGGTGCAGTGGACGGGTTATCGCGATCAGTGGATTGCAGAAGGCCTGGCAAACTATGCGTCGCTGTTGGTGCTGGAGCAACAGAACCCCGCCCAATTCCGGGAGGTTCTCGAAAAGTATCGCCGCGATCTTCTCAGCAAGAATAAAGATGGAGAGTGGCTGCGCGACGCTGGACCCGTGACCTTGGGGCAGCGGCTCAATTCGTCCCACTTTCCCGATGGCTATGAGGCCATCAGCTACGAACGCGGCACCTGGCTTTTTCACATGCTGCGATCCATGCTTCGTGATTCCATGCCCCGTGATTCCGGCTTCGACAATTCAAAGCAGCGCGATTCCAGCTTCAAAGATTCCAGCTCCAAAGACTCAAGCCTGCACACTCCCGAAACGGCATCCCGTTCCCGGAAAGCGCGGGCGAATCCCGCAACGAACCCAGACGAGCCCTTCTTCCGCGCGCTGCGGAAAATCCGGGAGCGCTACGCCGGCAAGAGCATAAGCACGCAGCAACTGATACAAGTTTTCGAAGAGGAACTGCCGCGCCCACTCTGGTACGAACATCGTCGCAAACTGGACTGGTTCCTTGAAGCTTGGATCGAAGGCACGGCGATCCCAGAGCTGGAAGCGCGCGAAATTCGCATCACCGAGAAAACCGGCGTGACCACGGTGACCGGCGTGATCATTCAAAGAGACGCGCAAAGGGACGCGCAAAAAGACGCGCCCAACGATCTAGTGACCGCGGTCCCCGTGTACGGCGCGACCGCGACCAACGCCTTGGTTTTTCTAGGCGAAGTGCTGGCGGATGGCCCAGAGACGCCGTTCCGCCTGCCAGCTCCGAGCGACGTGCGGAAGGTAGTGCTGGACCCAAAACAGACAATTCTGACCGCGCCCAAGTAGCTCGTGTAGGGCGGACACTCCTGTCCGCCGCGTTTGCCCTTGGTGTTGATTTTGATCCAAAAACCAACGCTATTTCGATCGCCAGAGCCCTTAGTGCCAAGCATGCCGCCACTCGCACTTAGCAAGGCTATGCAAATGCTAAAGCAGACGCAGGAAAGCAAATCAGAGGATGCAATGTCTCTTCCGCCCCACGTGTCTGCAAACGGTGTATACGCAAGTGAGATGTTCAAGAGCCCCCGCCGACGCACAATTCTCCTCGTCGAGGACGAGCCCTTCGTGCGAGAAGCGACCTGCAGCATTCTGGAGCATGCCGGCTTTGAAGTTCTGCCCACCGCAGATGCCCAGGATGCCATGAAAGTTTACGACGACCGCCACCACGGAAACGGAATTGATCTCGTGATCACCGACATGGTGCTTCCCGGAGCAACCGGTGAGCAGCTAGGCCAGGATCTGCGCCAGCGTTCCCCGGAGGTTGTGGTTCTGGTAACGTCCGGCTACAGCAACCCCGAGTACGATACCGAAGTGCCCGAATCGCGCACCTATTTCCTGGCAAAGCCGTATTCCATGAGAACGCTGATCGACAAAATCGAACAGATCCTAGGCGCAACGCCCCAAGCGCGTGCGGCCAAGCAGGCCGGCTAGTCTCTATTTATGTGAGAATTCACCCGACGCATTCACCCGACGAGAAGTCCCTCCACGGCTGTTTCCCCCGTGTTCCTCCGTGTCCCCTGTGGTAAAGAATTAGCCTGCAGCGCAACCGAAGCCCGCCAGCAACCTCCGCGCCGTTTATAATCCTCCCTTCCCGACTTCGGTTTCTAAAATCATTTGGCAAGGAATCATCGGCAAGGATGATTCCGTCATTTACAAGGAGCAAGCATGAGCCTCGAAGGCCGTGTAGCGCTGGTTACGGGAGCGTCGCAAGGAATCGGTCATGCCTGCGCCCAAGCCCTGGCGCGCCACGGAGCAACCGTAGCCGTAGCCGCGCGCAATCACCAGAAGCTGGAAGAACTAGTCTCCCAAATCGCAGCCACCGGAGGCAAAGCCAAGTCCTTCGCCATGGACGTAGCCGACGAAGCCCAGGTAAAGTCCGCGATCAAGTCGGCGCTAGCCGAATTCGGCAAGATCGACATCCTCGTCAACAACGCCGGAATCACGCGCGACCAGCTGGTAATGCGCATGAAGCGCTCCGACTGGGACGCCGTCCTCGCGACCAACCTGACCTCCGCCTATCTCTCGATCCAGCAGGTCATCGGATCGATGCTCAAGCAGCGCTGGGGAAGAATCATCAACATCTCGAGCGTCTTCGGACAAACCGGCCAAGCCGGCCAGGCCAACTACGCCGCCTCCAAAGCCGGACTGATCGGCCTGACCATGGCCATGGCCCGCGAAGTAGCGTCGCGCAACATCACCGTCAACGCCGTATCTCCAGGATTCATAGAGACCAGCATGACCGCAGCTCTAAGCGAAGAATTCAAGCAAAATGCGGTAAAGTCCATCCCGCTAGGAAGAGTAGGCAAGCCGGAAGACGTAGCCAGTGCAGTCTGCTTCCTGGCCTCCGAAGAAGCCTCCTACATCACCGGCCATGTGCTGAATGTGAACGGTGGATTGCTGATGGGATGACGGCGCGCTCTTACTCAGCAGTCCACTTGGGCAAGAGTCGACGGACTTCTTCCGCAGGCACGGTTCGACCGGCTTCCGCGTCCCGCATTCCCTGGTCAATGGCAGCGAGGGTCTCCTCGTCTTCATCCTCCACGACGGGAGCGGGATTCTCTAAATCGAACTTCTTCGTCTTTGTCCTTGCCATGCGGCCATCGTAGCACGGACCCTCCTGACGATGTTTCCTACTTCACCGGACATGTGCTGAATGTGAATGGGGATTGCTGATGGGATGAGGAACGGCAGTTCTCAGTTCACGGACCACCTGCTGGCGAAGGGGGAGCAGGAATTAGATAGGCAAATGTCTACGTGCGCAATCGACGTCTATACGGAGATGGCGAATCATCTTCCGGATATGGCCTAGTTCGATCTTGTCAAATTTTGGCAGCGACCGATACACTCTACCGGCGTGGGTGACGACGCGACTGTGTGTCGCGAGGCGGACCGTGGACCCAGGGGCGCATTCTTCTAGCATTCGCGACACGTCTGCATAGAGGGCGCTTGCGGACATTTCCTACGCTGCTTTAGGCAGAGAATATACGTCATTCATGTTGTCGCTCGGCACAAAGCGCCTCCCCTGTTTGTCTAACCGCGCCACGACGATCCGAGAAGGCTTAGATTCCGGCGACTCCCTTGGGAGTCTTGTGAATGGCTCAGGCGGCGGTGCGTGCGTGGTTCGAATAGCCTTGAGAGCTTCCTCCCACAATTGCTCATCCTCTGCATCTACCTCAGAGAAGAAGCGCCTTACCTCAGCCCTGAATTCCTTGAAGGTGCTGCTTTCTTGCGCAATATCGAACAATACTTCCCTGTACCGATTCCGAAAACGCAAGAAGGTCTCTTCGATGGTCTCGCCACATTCGGCGATTCCGCCGGGGCGCACCCCATACATCCACCACTTTCCGTCTTCTTGCCGCATAAGCGCTCGTCCGGACAGGGTTATCCCCGCCAGGAATCCCTGCCCTGAGATGGCGTCTTTGAGAGTCAGCATGATGGGGTGATTGATGATAGCCATTAGGCTCCTATCGGCACGAAGGGGGAAGAAAGATTATGGCGCGACGCTCCAGCATTACGCCAGATTACGGATAGCCCAGTTGCGCAAAGGGGTTCCAAAACTAGAGTGTATACGGCTTTAGTAATAGGGGCAACGTCCGTCCCTGGAGACGGGCACACTTGGTCATTGCCCTTATCGAGGGACATTGTCGCATCGGTCGGGCTGGAGGTCTGTGATGGCTCGCACGGCTGGGTGTGATGAAAAAAGGGCCGGGTCTAATCTTTCATTGCTAGAACATGCTTCACTATCAGATCCAGCGATGGTGAGGTTTTTCCTGACCTGCTAGCCGAGGCCGTGACGGCTGAGACAACTTTCGGATTTTTCAAGGCGTGATCTCTTTTCCGAATGTCAAATCGGGTCATCTCCTCACCCAGGATGCGCTCGAATAGGTCTTCTCCTATTTCTGCTTTGACTACGGTCTCTCTGTCCATCTTGAAGCAAGCGGACTTCTCTTTTATGTGGCTCGGCCAGTCTTCTTCGGGCAGGCCCAGCAGTCGGAGCAGTCTTCGGTTCTCGGATGGATTGGACGCCTTGTCGAGGGGTCTCTTGCACTTCTCGCACGGGCCCACCGCTTGCGCGGTGTTTTCGTCGCTGTGCCAGACACAGTAGGTTGGTATTCGGAACGAGATGAAAACCGCGGCGGCCGTGAACACGTTGCTCTTCCCGCCGCAAGGAATTACAGATATGCCGCTGCTCTCGAGGTCATGACCGCTGGCGAGTGCGGCGCCGATGCTGCTAATTGTCGCTTTTTGTATGCCTTGATATGTACATAATTGTACGTACAATTATACCTGCAAAATGTTCCACATGAAACACTTTGTAGTTACACTTTGCCGAAAGCTGCCGGACTGTCGGCTCGGATTGTCGGCACGGATTGCCAGCTAGGATTGCCGGGCTTTAATGCCCATCGCGGACGACCAGAATCATTCCCGGCCGCAGGGCTGCGATGTTGCGGTTATCGTGCTTCAGGGCGGTCACCGTGGTGTTGTAGGAGCTGGCAATCGAATACAGGGTCTCGCCTTGCTTCACCTTGTGATGCTTCACGGGAGGATGGGAAGCCGCGCTGAACGAGGCGGTCTGAGTCGCTGCGGGGCGGTGCGATCCAGTGGAATGCTGGGTTCGCTGGCTTGAATGCTGGGCTGGACGCGGGTTTGCACGCCTGCTGGCCAACTGCGTTTCAGCGGCGCTGCGCGTGACCGGCAGGTGGAGATACAGGACCTTTCTTCCCGCCAGGCCGCTGCCTTTAATGTGGTTCCAGCTGCGAAGCATCTTCGCGGAGACGCCAAAATTCTCGGCCACCGACTCAACCGTATCGCCCTTGCGTACCTTGTAATGCGTGGTGGCGCGGGCATAGGTGCTGGTGTCCGCCTGTTTGCCGGGAGCGATCGGGATGATCAGCCGGCTCTCGGGCGCGAGCCCGTTGTTAGTTGCCCCGCCGTTTAAGTCGTTCGCTTCGGCAATGGCTTTCGGAGTCGTGTGATAGGTGCGGGCGATCGCGGCCAGCGTCTCCCCACTTTGCACCTTGTGATAACGCCACCAGACCCGCTTGTCGGCGGGGATCGAGGCGACGGCGGTTTGAAACTTGTCGGCGGTTCCGGCGGGCAGGTGAAGCTCGAAGGCGTTTTCAGCAACTCCGCCTCCGGAAAATTTCGGAGTGGTCATGCGCAGAAGACTTGGGTTCAGGTCTGACAAATCTTCGGCAGTGGCGTCGACGCATTCGGCAGCTAGCCTAAGATCGATGGGGTAGTCGATCCTGACGGTGTCGTAGGGAACAGGCTTGTCTTTTGTTATTGAATCCAACCCATACTGACCGGGATTCTTGGCCATGATGGTGACGGCCAAGATGATGGGGACGTAGTTGCGGGTTTCCTTGGGCAGCACGTTGCGGCGGTAGAGTTCCCAGAAATCGGCGTAGCCGGTGCGCTTGACGGCGCTCTGGACGGTGCCGGGGCCGGAGTTGTAGGCGGCCATGGCCAGGTACCAGTCTCCGAACTGGTTGTACAGGTCTTTCAGGTGATGCGCGGCGGCTCGCGTGGCTTTTTCGGGATCCTGGCGGTCATCGATCCACCAACTGCGCTCCAGTCCATAGCCTTTGGCGCGGCTGCCCATGAACTGCCACATGCCTCGGGCTCCGGCTCTTGATACGGCCAGGGGATGGAATCCAGACTCGGCTTGGGCTAGGTAGATCAGGTCCTGCGGCACCCCCTCTTCTTGTAATGTCCGGCGGATCATATCCTCGTAGCGGCCGGAGCGGGCCAGGGCACGCTCTACGGTTCCGCGGCCTCGGGTGGAGAAATAATTGATGTAGCCGGCTACCTGATCGGTCATCATCAGCGGCAGGTCGGAGTGGGTGGATTTGATCTCGGCTTCGGCTGTGGCTTTGACGTTTTGGTCGACCGCGGGAGTGAGTTCGTTGGCCTCGTCGATCGGAGCCGGTTCTGATTTTTGCTCGGCGAAGCCGTCGCCCTGCTGCAAGGCGGCGAGTTCCAGGCCATTGACGCCATCGAGGAGGCGGTCTAGTTCTGCTTCCAGGCGGTTGTCGGAGTCGAGATCGAATCCGCTTCCGAGGAGCCGGTTGAAGGCGTTGTCGAAATTCTGTTTTGCGGCTTCGAGGTGGCCGGCTTGATAGTTATCCTGGCCGGACTGGTATTCCTTTTCGACGCTAGAGATCAGGTCGGCTACGGGATCGGCAGCGACATTGCTCGTCCGCGGCACCTGCGGCTTCGATTGGGGTTCCGCGGAGGCGGCCGTGGCGGGCTTCTGCTTCTGCAGATTGGGCGGGCTGCTGGCTGCGACCAGCGCTGGCGCCTGGGCCTGAGCGGGCGGCAAAAAGGATAATCTCTGGGCGCTCTGACACGCGATGGTCGCTGCCAAAGTCGCCGTCAATACGGCGGTAAAGATCGCTCGATACGAGTGAGATGAAAACCTCATATTTTCAGAAACTTACCGAAATCCCTCCGGTTCGTTTATTCTGCTTTTCTCAGTAGTCAGATGGTACTATCGCAAAATTCGTTGGGTCAATGCCACTGAAGACACCGAAAGCTCGTTACTTTCGGGACCGGCTGGGCATGTTACCCCAGGCTGGTGGCAGATGGCAAATGGATAGATCGGGTCTCGGGACACCAGCTCTCAGCTCTCGGGAAAATCCAATGCTCAGACTTGCCTTCTACCGTCTTTTCCCTTTCGAGCGACGAGTCTTTCGCCCTGGCTGTATCATCTTAACTTCCTATGAAAGCCATACAGATCAAGCAAACGGGTGGGCCGGAAGTAATGGAACTGGTGGAGTTGCCGGTTCCGCAGCCGAAATCGAACGAAGCCGTGGTGAAAATCAAAGCGGCGGGCATCAACTTTATAGACGTCTATAACCGCGAAGGCCGCTACAAGGCGGCGCTGCCGCTGGTTCTGGGACAGGAGGGGGCCGGCGAGGTCTCGGCGGTGGGCTCGGATGTGCATTTGGTGGCGGTCGGCGATCGTGTGGCTTATACCTCGGTGCTCGGCAGCTATGCTGAGTTTGCTGTGGTGCCGGCGGACCGTCTGGTGAAGATTCCGGCAGGAGTGAGCGAGCGCGACGCTGCGGCTGCCATGTTGCAGGGAATGACGGCGCACTATCTTAGTCATGACACTTATCCGCTGAAGAAGGGCGAGACAGCGCTGATTCATGCCGCTGCCGGCGGAGTCGGGTTGCTGCTGGTGCAGATGGCGCACAACATTGGCGCGCGCGTGATTGGCACGGTTTCGACCGAGGAAAAAGCCAAACTGGCGCGAGCGGCGGGAGCGGACGACGTAATTCTTTATACGCAGGTGGATTTTGAGGCGGAGACGAAACGCCTGATCGCCGAAAAAAGCCCCGGCGGCAAGGGCGTCGATGTCGTCTATGACTCGGTAGGGAAAACGACATTCGACAAGGGTCTGAATCTGCTGCGTCCGCGCGGCATGATGGTGCTCTATGGTGGGTCGAGTGGGGCGGTCGCGCCGTTTGATCCGCTGGTGCTGACGCAAAAGGGATCGATCTTTCTGACGCGGCCTTCGCTGGGGAACTACATTGCGACCGCTCAGGAGTTGCAGCAGCGTGCCGGAGCGGTCTTCGGCATGATTCGCGACGGCAAACTCAAGTTGCGGATCGAACATGTCTATCCGCTGGCCGAAGCGCAGCAGGCGCACCGCGATTTGGAAGGGCGAAAGACTACGGGGAAACTGCTGCTGCTGCCGGGGTGACTTGAGATCCCATGCCGTTTGTGGAATTGAGAAACTCGCCGCATGCGGCTGGGGTTCGGCCGGTTCGGATTCACTATAGAGATGTGGGTAGCGGACGCCCCGTCGTTTTTCTGCACGGCGGGTGGGGCTATGGCATGTATCCCATCGACCGGCAGATCGAGGTTTTGGGAAGCGAAGTCCGCTTTGTAATTCCGGATCGCTCCGGCCACGGCCGCTCTGCACGTTTCCCGGGAGCACTGCCTCTGGATTTTCATCGTCGTGCTGCCGAGGAAACTCTTCTTGTATTGGACGCGCTCGGGATCGATCGCGCCGTCCTCTGGGGACACAGCGACGGGTCGATCATCGCTGCGATGATCGGGCTTGCGGCGCCCGAGCGCTGCGCGGGTTTGGTTCTTGAGGCATTTCATTTCTATCGGAACAAGCCGGGTTCGCACAATTTCTTCCAGCGCTTTGCCAGCCATCCGGGAGAAGTCAATGAGAAAGCGCAGAGCCTGCTGGTGGCCGATAACGGCGCGGCCGACTGGAGACACGTGGTCGAGCGGAATTGCCGTGTCTGGCTGAAACTCGCGGCCGAGAGCACGCGAGTGGGCGAGGATCTTTATGAAGGGCGACTCACTGAACTCAAAGTGCCTGCGACGTTTATGCACGGGAGACACGATCCGCGCAGCGAGCCGGGCGAGATGAAACAAGTGCAGGAATTGTTACCTCGTGCGGAAATGCGTTTTATCGAGAACGGGCGGCACAGTCCGCATAGCGAATCGGCCTCGTGGCGGGAGTGCAATGAGGTTCTCCGCGAATTGCTGGGGCGGCTGCCGTGATCCCAACCCGGGTGCTGGCGCCCGACGGAATTCTGTTCCAACCCTGCATTCAGTGCATCTAAACTTATAGGCAGTATCTAGACAGATAGCACGCCAGCGAATGAGGGAATTCAATTTCCCGGGGAGGCGTTTGTGAACGCTCTGTTTTTGAACGGTCTTCGATATCAATTCGTCTTGATAGCATGTCTGATCTCGGTTGCACTCGGCAGCTGCGCACTTGCCCAACCGGCTCCCAACACGAATGGCACTCCGGTGCACATGATTGTCACTGTCGAACCCAAGAAGGGCTCCGAAGTACCGGTCGTGAATCGTGAGGACGTGATGGTCTACGAAGGAAAGATCCGCGACCAGGTCACCGACTGGGTCCCAGCCGAAGGAGACCATGCCGGACTGGAATTCTTTGTCCTGATTGATGACGGTGCCAGCTCCGCTCTCGACACGCAGCTCAGAGACATCAAGAAGTTCATCGCCGAACTGCCGGCCACGGCCCAGGTCGGCGTCGCTTACATGCAAAACGGCATCGCTCGCATCGAGCAAAACCTGACCAACGACCACGATCTGGCTGCAAAAGCGATTCGCCTGCCATTGGGCTATTTCGGCGCAAGTGCCAGCCCATACTTCTCTCTCAGCGACCTGGTGAAGCACTGGCAGCCGGACGGTAATCGCCATGAAGTCATCATGATCAGCAGTGGGTCCGATCCCTATTACGGAACGGGCGATACGCTCGATCCTTACCTGGAGACGGCGATCGAGGATTCTCAGCGTGCCGGTGTTCTCGTCTCCGCCATCTATGCACCCGGTGCCGGGCACTCCGGACATAGTCACTGGCGTAGCTACTGGGGACAGATCTACCTCTCGAAGCTGACAGAAGAAACCGGAGGCGAGGGGTATTACATCGGATTCTTTGGCGCGGCTCCGGACTTTTCGCCCTATCTGCAGGATGCGACGAATCGCCTGGGTCATCAATACCTGTTGACGTTCCTGGCGCGCCCCCAGAAGAAGTCGGGTTTGCAACCGGTAAAGTTGAGGACCGAGCTGCACAACGTCGACCTTGTGTCGGCAGACGAGGTTTACGTTCCGGCGGCCCAATGATGGCTGTGAAATGACCGCTGTGATTGTGTTCTAGAAAACAATCACTAACTTCTTCTTCTTCGCGGGGCCGACGAATGCGTCCGCCTCTACGCGAGCATTGCCGGGCTAAGAGTTTTTCTTGCGGGAATAATTCTTGAGATAGGCGGGCAACTCTTGCTGGCAGCGCTCGTCGCAGATTGGCGTGCCCGAATTCATCTCCAGCGGAATCACTCCTGCCCAGGTGGGGAATGAGTAATCTTCGGCGTCGTCGATCGGCGGGCCGGTGCGGACCTTTGCGGAAAATTCGTTGATTGGAAGACGCAGGACGGACGTTTGCTTCAGCTCTTTTTCGTTGGGCTGGCGCGCGTCGTCCCAGCGATGCGGGATGATGTGCTCGCTGATCGCGCGCAGGGCCGCGAGTTTTTCGGCTGGATCGTCGACCAGCGTTGCTGTGCCGAGAATTACGACCGAGCGGTAGTTCATCGAGTGATTGAAAACGGAGCGGGCGAGGACTAATCCATCGAGCAGCGTGGCCGTGATGCAGACGGGGACACCTTGATTGAGATTGCGCAACATGCGGCTGGCGGCGGAGCCGTGGATGTAGAGCACATCTCCGTCGCGTCCGTAGGACGTGGGGATGACGAAGGGCTGGGCTTCGACTGTGAAGCCGACGTGGCAGAGAAAAGCTTCGTCGAGAATCTGGTTGATTGTGTCACGATCGTAAACCCCTCGCTGCGGTTCGCGCACTACGCGAGTGCGGGGAGTGGGATTGCTGGGAACTATATTGTTGGACATGGAACTGACTTCCTAGGCAGGCGCCAAGAATGGTGACGAGGGGAGTTTAGCATTTTGAATGATATGCAGCGAAAATGGGAACACGGTTTGGCTCTCAATCGGATTTTGTCATCCCGAGCGCAGCGAGGGATCTGTAGTTTGACGCAAAATGCAGATCCCTCGCTCCGCTCGGGGTGACAATTAAATTGGTTTCTTTAACGCCAAAACACGACGCGCCACTACAGCAGTCCGCCGGTTCTTACCGCGAGCGTGCTGAGCGCCATCTCCAGTTTGGTGATGGCCTCGCCGAGTTCGGGATGATTGCCGACTTTCTTTTGCAGCTCCTTCAGAATCTTGTGAGCACTGGCAACGTGCTCTGCCGCCTGACTTGGATTTGGCTCGGACTTGGGTTCGCTTGGTGATGGCATGTCGTTCGCTCCCCGGTACAACTTAATTCTATACAGGATCGTCATACCGGTCGTCGACATATGCTGAAATTCAGCTCAGGGTTGGTGGCGCTATTGCTGCTCCTCGGGCCTGCTGCGGGACAGCAGGAGCCGAGCTTTACTTCACAAAGCAACCTGGTACCCGTGCCGACGTTGGTGAGAGACGCTGCCGGAAATGCGGTTTATGGACTGCAGGCCCAAGACTTCATTATTGAAGATGATGGGGTCGCGCAGCTGGTTCATCTCGACGAACCGGCGGAGGCTGAGCCCATATCTTTGGTGATCGCAGTGCAAACCGGGCGTCGCGCCAAGCGGGAGTTTGGCAGAATGGCTGGCTTGGCGGCTATGCTCGATCCCGTACTGAGCGGGCGTCAGAATGAAGCAGCTTTGCTTCTCTTCGACAGCACGCTCAATCTGGTGCAGGATTTCACAAATCAGGCCGATGTCATCGAAACGGATCTGAAGGACTTGGAGTCGGGGGACCAGGGAGCAGCCATTCTCGACGCTGTGGCCTACTCGGCGAAAATGCTCGGCAGAAGGCCAGAAGGGCGGCAGCGCGTGCTGCTGCTGATCAGCGAGACTCGCGATCACGGCAGCCACTTTGCAAAGATCGACGATACCGTGAGACTGGTGGGAGTGACTCATACGCTGGTCTATGCTCTGCCGTTCTCGCCCTATATTTCGCAGCAACTGGATACGGCGCGGGGCGCCAATAAGGACGAGTGGGGCACCGGCATCGATTTCATCGAGAAACTCGCTGCTGCACGGCAGGCGATGAGAAAGAATTCCGCGAAGGCGCTCGCCTCCATGACGGGCGGTGAGTATGAACTGTTCGCCACGCGCAAGAGCTTTGAGTCAGACATGCTTAGCTTTGCGAACCACCTCCACAGTCGTTATCTCCTGAGCTTCGAGCCGAAAAGCCCGCACCCCGGCTTGCACAGAATTCAAGTAAGGTTGACGCACGCGGCTTCGAATCAGACGGTGCTATTCAGGAGCACGTATTGGGTAGCCGAGTCGAGGCGGTGATGGGTAATTCCTGACAAGGTTACTTGCGCCGCCGCGGGGTTGCGCGTTTCGGCTCCTCTTCCAGCACCGCGAACTGAATCTTCTTCTCCACCGGATCGATGCGATCCACTAAAACGCGCACGCGATCGCCCAGGCTGTAGGTCTTGCGCGAGCGCTGGCCGATGATTTGGCGCGTGTCTTCGTGGTAGGTGTAGCGGTCATTCTTATACTTATCGCCGTCGGTCAGCGTGTTGAGCGGGACGAGGCCTTCGACGAAGAGGTCGGTGAGTTCCACGAAGAATCCGAATTTGGTTACGCTGATGATCAGGCCGTCGAAGTCTTCTCCGATGCGGCGTTCCATGAATTTCATTTTTTTCCATTCCATCAGGCCGCGCTCGGCTTCGTCGGCGCGGCGTTCGGATTGACTGGATTCGTCGGCGATGGTGTGGAGTTCTTCTAGAGCGATGGGACCGCTGCGAGGCTCTAATGCGTGTTGATGCGCTTCGCGATCGCGGCGCTTGGACCACGGGGATGGCGGGGCGTCGCGCTCGGCTTTGAGCGGTGGAGAATGAGGTCCTTCGCTCCCCCACCCCGTCGCGCCAAAAGCGGGCGCGCCGGGGACCCCGGTTCGCTCAGGACGACAATTCTGTATTGATCGAGACGTTCCTACCGGGACTGCACCGTCTGTTTTTTCTGCCGAGTCGCGCAGCACGTCTTTCAAAATGCGGTGCACGATCAGGTCGGGATAGCGGCGGATGGGCGAGGTGAAATGGGTGTAGGTGGTGGCGGCTAAGGCGAAGTGTCCGCGATTTTCTTCGGAGTAGCGGGCTTGTTTCAGCGAACGCAGCATCAGAAAACTCAAAATCCTTTCTTCCGGCTTGCCGGCGATTTTCTCGGTGAGTTTCTGATACATGCGCGGAGTGATGTGGACTTCTTTGGGCACCTCGATTTCTCGGACGCGCTTGCCGGTGCCACGCGCATCGCGGCGGTCGGCTTTTAGTTGCACGCGCTGAATGGGCAGGGCGCCTACTCCCAGTGAATATCCGAAGGTCGCGGCGATTACTTCGAAGTCGTACACACGTTTGGCATCGGGTTTTTCGTGTATACGGTAGAGCGAGGCTATGCGTTTATTTTCCAGATAGTGGGCTACGCATTCATTCGCGGAGAGCATGAATTCTTCGATCAGGCGATGGGCGATGTTGCGCTCCGATCTGGTAATGCTTTTCATCATTCCGAATTCGTCGAACTCGATGACGGGTTCGGGAAGATCGAAATCGATTGATCCGCGGCGCTTGCGCTTGCGATTCAGGATCATCGCCAGATCGCGCATGCGTTCGAAGTGTTCGACCTGATCTGTGTATTCAAGGCGCGCGGCGGCGTCCGCTTCGATTACGGTATTCACGGCAGTGTAGGTCATTCTTTCAGCGCTGCGAATCACGCCTTCGTTGATCTCGTATCCGATGATTTCGCCATGGTGGTCGATCTCCATGGTGCAGGAGAGCACGAGGCGGTCGACTTGCGGGCGCAGGCTGCAAATGTCGGTCGAGAGTTCGAGCGGCAGCATGGGGACGGCGCGGTCTGGGAAATAGACGCTCGTGCCGCGCAGACGGGCCTCCTGATCGAGCGGCGAGCTGGGAGTTACGTATTGGGCTACGTCGGCGATGTGGACTTGGAGTTCGTAGTTTCCGTTTTCGAGCAAGCGGACGTGGACGGCATCGTCGAAATCGCGCGCGGTCTCGCCATCGATGGTGACAATCGGAAGCTCGCGGTAGTCGCGGCGGCGACGCAATTCTCCAGCGCGAATGACGCCGTCGTTGTCAGATTGGATGGCTTGGGCTTCTTCAATCACTTCAGGCGGGAAGCGGTGAGGCAGGTGAAACTTGCGGATCATGATCTCGACGTCGACTCCGAAGTCGGTTTCCTGGCCGAGAATTTCTATGACGCGGCCGCGCGGATTCTGCGTGGCGCTGGGCCAGTCGGTGATCTCCACATCGACCACTACGCCATCTAGATCCTGCCAGTCGGTGTGGACTGCGGCTTCTTTGCCGATGACTCGGTGCTTCGCTTTTGCTTTTACCGGTCGATTTTTCTCTGCGTCCTCCGCGTTCTCGGCGGTTAAGGGTTTGGGGTTTTCCATCCCCGGCGGGATAACTATTTCCTGCGTCACTTTTTCGTCGATGGGCTTGACGTAGTTATGGTGGTGTCCGTAATGGAAGATGCCGACCACGGTCGGATGCGCGCGCGACAAGGAGCGGAGGATGCGGCCTTCGGCGCGGCCATCGCTGCGGATCGCGGACACTTCGACCAGAACGCGGTCGCCGTGCATGGAGGATCCGATGGCGTGTGGAGGGATGAAGACGTCGCCGGCGAGGCGGGCTTTGAGATGGTCATTGAGCGAAGTGGCTTCGGGAATCACGAAGCCGAAACCGTCGCGATGCATGGTCAGGCGGCCGACGAGCAGGTTGCGTCCCTTGGACATCTAGTTCTCAGTTCCCGGTTCTCAGTTCTCAGTCTTCGGCTCAGTCAGTGAGAATGAGAACTGGGAACTGAGAACTCAAATCAAGCGCAGGTACTTTTCCTCCAGAATCCGCCGATGATGCAGTTCGTGTCCAGGAATGATGTAGGCGAGGGCTCGCACTGTCACTTCGTTGTTGTTGGCTAAGCCGCGCCGGGTCCAGGCGGCCTCGTCTAGATTGCGAAACAGGGAGATGGTGGCTCTTCGAACAGCGATGTAGTCTTCAATCAGGTCGGCCAATGTACAGCGCACGAATGGACCATTGCGGACGTAGTCGTCCTGCTCGAAGCCTTCGATGGGCGTCTGATCGCCGCGCGAAATGCGCAGGGCACGGTAGCTCATGATGCGCTCGGTATCGTTGATGTGACCAAGAACTTCCTTCAGGCTCCACTTCTCGGGAGCGTAGCGGAGATCGCCGTCCGCCTCGGTGCGTCCGCAGAGAAGTAGAAGCATCTGTCGGCGCTGTTCTTCCAGGGCGGCGAGAACGTCGTTGCCGGCCCCATGGTGATGAACCTCGCTGCAATGAACCAGCGAGATGTAGCGGTCGTAGTAGGGAGCGTAGTCTCCGGGCTGGGGCCGGAGGGAGGCGGTCGCGGTTAGAGTCGTCTCAGATAAAGTCATGGTTTCCTCGTCAGGGATGGCACACAGGTTGGTCGTGCCCCACAGTTACATAGTATCGGATAGAAGTATCGGATCGAAGTTGCCGATAGAAGAATTACCGCCGACCGGGCAGAGCTTACACGATTGAAGGCGAAACCGATCATGGGTTGCTGCGGGGAAACATGAGGGGAGCCTCCCTCGGAACCTCTTTTGGAACTATGAGAATCAGTAAGAAAGCTTGATTTCCACAGCATACGACGTTTACTGAGGAGTACAATTCGATTTGGCAGCCGAAATGCGGCGCTGATTCTGAATCACCTAGTAATTAAGGAAAGGATCTCGACGACAATGTGGAAGCCCACGAATCAACCTGCGATACCTGGCCGACCGGCTGAGCCGGAGCGTCCGAGCCCGACCACTGCAACGACGGCACCGCTTATGAGTGCGAGCGAACCTGCGGCTGTGCGCCCGGTTTCGACCGCCGCATCGGACCAAGCCACAATCGGTAAGTCACTGGTGATTAAAGGTGAAGTGACCGGTTCCGAGTCTTTGTATATCGACGGCCGAGTGGAGGGTTCGATCAACCTCTCGGGCAATCGCGTAACCATTGGCCGCAATGGCGTGGTCTCTGCCAACATCAGCGCGCGCGAAATCGTGGTACTCGGCAAGGTGCGGGGCAACCTGACGGCGAGCGATCGTGTGGATATCCGCAGTGACGGGTCTTTAACCGGCGACGTAGTGGCGGCGCGCATCTCGATTGAAGACGGCGCCTTCTTCAAGGGCGGTATCGACATTCGCAAAGCAGGAGCGGCGGGATCGAAGGCGGAGGAAATGACGAAGAGTGTTTCCAGTGTGTCGCCGGAACCGGCGATTGCGGCGCGAGCGTAGAGTCTGCTCTCCGGCCACTAGGATTCGAACAAAAGGGCATCCTTTGTTTTGAGGATGCCCTTTTTGTTTCGGTGCGATGCCTCCGCGTAGAGACGCGGCTTGCGCGTCGTTTCCGCGATGAGTCGTGCGGCTGCCAGCGGAGACGGGGCAAGCCCGTCTTTACGGAAATTCCCTTGCCCCTCGGCGCTCCCTACGGCTCCTTGCCCGTCGCCATCGTTTCCGCGGCCTGGCCCTCTGCCAGGCTCGGCAACGAAGTGGATTTTTTCCTTCGCAAATCTGCCGGTAATTCCGAACCCAACAACCATAGGCCGGCGGCGACGGCTGCGGCCCAGGTTAAGCTGCCAAGCGCCAGCGCGAGGAAATCGGCGCTACGGCTGCCATCGAGCGCTATGCTGCGCATGACTGCATAGCTCAATCCACCGGAAATGACGCCCACCAGCGCAGCCTTCCCAAGTTCTTTCCAGTTCATGCCGCCAAGCGGCACCATGCCGCGAATATGCAGGAGCAGGGCGATGGCGATGGCGTTGGCGGTGATACCAAGGTCGGACGCGATGGCCAGTCCGGTGATCGACAGGGTCCGAAAGAGCAGCGCGTACATTGGTAGGGAAGCGACGGTGATCAGACTGGTGGCGATCATCGGAGTCAGGGTGTTGCCTGAGGCGTAAAACGCGCGGGCATAAAGCGCCTGGCTGGACCATAAAGCGAGCGAAAGCGAAAACCAGAAAAAGTAGAGCGCGGTGGATTCGGAATCCGCGAAGGTGAAGTGCCCGCGGCGATAGACGAGATCAATGAGTGGAAGAGCAATGGCCATCATCCAGCCGGTCAACAGTAGAGAGGCAGCCGTGACGCGATAGACGGAACCATTCACGGTGGCGGCAAATTCGCTGAATTTTTTTTCTCCGAAGAGGCGCGAGAAAAAGGGAAGCGACGCCTGGCCGGTAGCCTGTCCGAGAATTGCGATGGGAACGGCGAAGAGACGCTTGGCATAGTTGAGGCGCGCGATGTCGCCAATTCCACTCGAGGCAAAGTAGCGAAGAATCCAGTCGTCGGCGGTGACGAGCGAGACGCCGAGCATCAGCGGGATGGAGAGTCGGACCCATTCGCGGAATGCCGGATTCTTGACATCGAACGAGGGCCGGTATCCGGTGCCGATTTTGGCCGCGCCGATGGCGTTGATCAGAAATGGTCCGGCAATGCTGCCGGCGAGAGCACCAAAAGCCAAAGACGCGATTCCCATCTGGCGTCCGGCCGCAACTCCTCCGCCGATGATGAACAGGTTGTAGATCACCGGACCGAATGCCGGCAGCAGGAACAGACGGTGCGAGAGCAAGACCGCCGAGACGACTCCTCCGACATAAAAAAAGATTTGCGCTGGCAGAAGAATGCGCGTGAGATGAACGCAGAGCTGCATCTGTTCCGGCGTGAAGCCGTGGAACATCCAGCCGCAGAACTGCGGCGTGAAGATCTCGGCCAGGATGGTGCCGGCGACGAGCACCGTGGTCATCACGGTGATGATGATGGAGAAGGTTTTCTGTGCATCCTGCTCGCGCTTTTCCGCCAGAAACCGCGTATAGATGGAGATGAATGTGATCGAGGCAGTGCCGCCGGCAACGATGTAGTTGAGCCAGTCGGGCAGGGTGAATGCGGCGACGTAGGCGTCGGTTTGCTGTCCGGCACCGAAGGCGTAGGCGATGTAGGCCTCTCGGATGTATCCGATCCCGCGCGAGAGCGTGACGGCCGCCATCAGCAGCAGCGTTGCCGAAAGCGCGGTGTGCTGGTGCGAGGGTCGGAAGAAGCGGAGTAGACGCATCGTTTGCAGATTAACCCATCTGGCGATGTTCGTGTAGGGACGGGCCTTATGTGGCCGATTTTGTTAAATTGACCTATGCCTTCCGCCAAAACCGCGCTTCTGGTCATCGATGTCCAGCGCGGCATCATGGATGACCCGAATCTCGCCCGCAAAAAGAAAATCGACCAGGCTCTCGATGAAACGGTAGACCGCATTGCTGGACTTATCCAGAGAGCGCGGGTAGCTTCCGTGCCCGTGATCTATATTCAGCATGATGGCGTTCGCGGTCACCGGCTGGAGGCTGGAACTTCAGGGTGGCAGCTGCGATCTGAAATTGCGCCCCAGGCGGGCGAACCGGGCATTATTATTCACAAACGGGCTCCCGACGCGTTCTTCGAGACCACTCTGGGTGCGGAACTCGCAGCCGGCGGCATCCAGCAACTTGTGATCTGCGGATGCATGACCCCGTATTGCATAGATACGACCGTGCGCCGCGCCGTCAGCCTTGGTTATGACGTCATCCTCGCGGCCGACGGCCACATGACGGCGGACATCGGCGCGCTTGGCTTCGAGCAAATCATTGCCCACCACAACGCGGTTTTGGATGGCTTTGGCGCCGGCAAGCACGAAGTCTGCGTCTGTCCTTCGGCGGAGATTCGTCTGACTTAGCTTTCCGCTAAGTGGCTCTTGCAGGGCCGAAGCGACCTGTCGGTCCTGTCCTTTTGGGGGTTACGCCGCGATCAAGGCCGGGATATAATGTCTGTAGCTGCTATGCACTCGAATGTCTACATTTCGCCTTTCCAGGCGTGCTGGATTGAGGGACGCGCTTGTCCCCGCCGCTATCTCTCCGTTCTGCCTTCGCACGTGCGCGCCAATCTCTTTGGCTGCGACTAATTTTTCTTTCTCTTCGTTGCGTTGCTAATCGCTATTTTGCTATTCGCTCTTAGCTAAAACAATATATCTCCGTGGACCGGGCTCGAAAGCCCGCTTAATAACCACTGAGAACTGAGAATCGGAAACTGAGAACTATCTGGAGGACTTCATGACCACCAAAACTTTGATTGCCGGCCCCACACTCAAGACTGCGATTCCGGGCCCTAATGCCCGGCGCATTCTCGCGGGCGATGAAAAATACATTTCGCCCTCCTACACCCGTTCGTATCCCATGGTTGCCAAGCGCGGCCGCGGCATTGTGGTCGAAGACGTGGATGGCAACGAGTTCTTCGATTTTTCCGCTGGCATTGCCGTGGTCGCTACCGGCCATTGCCATCCCGAGGTGGTCGCCGCCATTCAGAAGCAGGCCGGCGAACTGATCCATATGTCGGGCACCGACTTTTACTATGAGGGCATGGTGACGCTGGCCGAACGGCTATCGAAGATCGCCCCGATGCCGGGGCCGCACAAGATCTATTATGGAAACTCCGGAACAGAAGCCATCGAGTGCGCTTTGAAGCTGGCGCGCTATCACACCAAGCGGCAACAGGTGATCGCCTTCCTCGGTGCTTTTCACGGACGGACCATGGGCGCGCTCTCGCTGACGGCCTCGAAGCCGCAGCAGAAGCGTCGCTTCTCGCCGCTCGTGCCCGGGGTTACGCACGTGCGGTATCCCGATATTTATAGGGGCTGCGAGGGCGGTCCGCAGGATGCCGAGAAATTTGCGTTAGGCTGCGCGCGCTACATCGAAGACAAACTGTTTAAGACCGTCCTTGCGCCGGAGGAAGTCGCGGCGATTTTTGTGGAGCCGATCCAGGGCGAAGGCGGATACGTTGTCGCTCCGGCAATCTTCATGCAGGAACTGCGCCGCATCTGCGACAACCACGGCATCCTGCTGGTGGTGGACGAAGTGCAAAGCGGCATCGGACGTACCGGCAAATGGTTTGCGGTCGAACACACCGGGGTACATCCCGACATCGTTTGTATTGCGAAGGGCATTGCCTCTGGAATGCCGCTCGGCATCACGCTGAGCAAGGCCGACATCATGGACTGGGTGCCGGGTTCGCACGCGTCGACCTTCGGCGGTAACCCGGTTTGCATTGCCGCGGCGCTGGCCACGCTCGATGTGATCGAGAAAGAAGGGCTGCTGCGGAATTCGCAGGAGGTCGGCGACTACATGCAGAAGCGCATGGCCGCTTGGCCGAAGAAGCACAAGATTGTCGGCGACGTGCGCGGACGCGGCCTGATGATCGGCGTCGACATCGTGAAAGACCAGGCGACCCGCGAGTATGGAGCGAGCGAACGCGATCGCATTGTGCAGCAGGCCTTCGAACGCGGTGTTCTGTTTCTCGGCTGCGGTCCGAGTACGATTCGCATTGCGCCGCCGCTCATCGTTACCAGGGACGAAGCTGAGGTTGCGATGGATGCGCTGGAAGAGTCGATCGCGAGCGTTGAGGCCGAACGTTGAAACCGAGTGTTGAAACCGTTGAAACCGTCGAAACTCCGATCGCTTCAGCAGAAAAAACGCGTAAGCGCCCGAGGCCTGTGATGGGGAACGGAACTGTGGAATCGATTCATATCGCCTCCGCCGCCGAGGGGATGCCGCAATCTGTTGCGCAGGTGGTGGCGATTCCGGGCTCGGGGCTTGAGGGTGACCGCTATGCGCTGAAGGTCGGGACCTTCTACAAGCCCGAGCCGGATTACGAACTCACGCTGATTGAGGCGGAAGCGATTGAAGCGCTGCTCAGGGATTATCACGTCGAACTCGCTCCGGGCGAAGCTCGTCGCAATATTGTGACTCGCAACGTGCCTCTGAATCACCTGGTGGGCAGGGAGTTTGCCATCGGTGACGTGCGTATTCGCGGCATCCGCCTGTGCGAGCCCTGCGATCACCTGCAAAAACTCACCGGGAAGCCAGTGATCAAGGGTCTGCTGCACCGTGGGGGATTGCGGGCGCAGATTCTGACGCCAGGCACGATTCGTGTTGGCGATGAGGTCAACTTTCCAAGGTAGAGCCGCAGCCACATGTTGCGCGGACGCACCTCGCCTCTGCGGCCTCAGCGGCTGACCCCGCTTGTGTGGCGGGTTCTAACGGCATGGCTGAAAGCCATGCCCCTTCAAGCGATTCAGGAACAGGTCAATCAGAGTTTCCTAGCGTGCAGTTTTTGGAGAAGGGATGGAGCAGATGGGCGACACTACACTGCGCGAACTCGTGTATGGCAAAGGTGCCCATGTGGATCCGGTTGCCTGCGTCGAAGACATTCCGGCGGAACTGGCGGCGCGGACCTTAGCGGGCTATCCGCATTCCATCTGGCAAATCGTGGGCCACATGAACTACTGGATGGACTATGACCTCGGCACGGTCGCGGGAGATGGTCGAGCTTACCCGGAGAAAGCGATTGCAAGCTGGCCGGAGAATCCGCATCCAGCCGCGGACAGCCGCTCTGTCGATGAGCAGTGGCGGGCGACGACTCGCCGCTTCACCGATCTGCTGGCCCGGGTGGCGCGGCTCGCGGAATCCGATGCGGCGGAGCTGGCTCGAACGGTGCAGAAGTTGGGTCCGGCGCAGTCTTCTCGTGAGTCGACTGTGCATGCAATGTTGTGGCAAATTGCGGCGCATAACAGTTATCACTCCGGCCAGATTGCCTTGCTCCGCCGGCAGTTTGGCGCCTGGCCTCCTCGACGGGGCGGCGATACCTGGTGAGCGTTATCCCGTTTTGTGAGGAAGCCTCGCAGATCATTGACAGTGCATCTATCATGAAGGTATGCGTTTGATACTCCAGGCACAATTCCAGCTCTTCGGCGTCATTAAGAAAGAGAACGGCTGGTACGTGGCCCATTGCCCTCCCTTGGACATTACCACCCAAGGAAGGACGCAGGCTGAGGCGAAGAAGAATCTTGCCGAAGCATCCGAACTCTTCGTGGTGAGCTGCTTCGAGCGAGGTACTTTCGCGCAAGCACTTCGCGAACTCGGGTGGAAGTCTCTGTTGGCCAATTGCTGACGGCAAAGGGTGCTACGCGCCGAATTGTACCGGCCGCGCGGTGATGAGGGTCACATCGCGTATTGCGCCTGCAAGCTAGGGTGAAAATGGAGTTCTTCCATGTTCGCCGGGCGCCTCACGCAATCCACGCTACGTGCACTGGACTGGCTGGTAGCGAAAACGCTTTCGCCGGAGGACACACCCGCGCACCAGCGCACTGGCCGGCGGGGCGAGGAAGACGCTTATTTCTACCTGCGCCGCCGGGGATACACCATGATCGCCCGAAATTACCGTTCTCCACATTATCGCGGCGAACTCGATCTGGTCGGCTGGGATGGGGACGTCTTGTGTGTTATCGAAGTGAAAACTCGCACGACGCGCGACATGAAGCCCGCCGAAGCTGCCGTAGATCGCCACAAACAGAGAGAGTTGTTGCTGGTTGCCCGCGACTTCTTGCGCCAGATGCCCCCTTCGTGCCAACGGGGTCCCCATCCCGCGCGCCTTTCTCGGGATGGGGCGGAACGGGGTCCCCATCCCGCGCGCCTTTCTCGGGATGGGGCGGAACGGGGTCCCCATCCCGCGCGCCTTTCTCGGGATGGGGCGGAGTGGCGCTTCGATGTGCTCGCCATATACTATGAGCGCGGATACGGCCATCCCTCATTCGAGCTGTTTCAAAATGCCTTCCCCGTGTCGTACAATCGTGGCTTTGCGAATCGCTACTGAAAGGATTTAGTGCGTGCCTGAACTAAGAAAAGACCCCATCGTGGGCCGGTGGGTGATCATTTCCACGGATCGCGCCAAGCGGCCTAGCGACTTTCTGCGCGAACCGGTGAAAATCAAGGGTGGATTCTGTCCCTTCTGTTATGGCAATGAAAATAAGACGCCACCGGAGATTCTGGCCTACCGTCCAAGCACCAACGGTAATACTCCGCAGAAAGACAGCCCGGGTTGGACGGTCCGGGTTGTCCCTAACAAGTTCCCGGCACTCGGCATTGAAGGCGACTTGAATAAGCAGGCCGAGGGCATGTTTGACAAGATGAATGGCATCGGCGCCCACGAAGTCGTCATCGAAACACCCGACCACAATGCCACCCTGGCCTCACTTCCGGCGAAGAGGATCGAAGACATTCTATGGGCCTTCCGCGATCGCATTCTCGATCTCAAGAAAGACCGGCGCTTCAAGTACATTCTGCTCTTCAAGAATCACGGAGAAGCCGCCGGCGCCTCGCTCGAGCACTCGCACTCGCAGTTGATCGCGTTGCCGATTCTGCCCATTTATGTGGTTGAAGAGCTGGACGGAGCGAAGCAGTATTACATCTACAAAGAGCGCTGCGTTTTCTGCGACGGCATCCGGCAGGAAATGGACAGCGGCATTCGAGTCGTGGCTGAGAATGAAGATTTTCTGACTCTGGCTCCGTATGCTCCGCGGTTTCCTTTTGAAACCTGGATCCTCCCGAAGCGGCACGAATCTGCGTTCGAGAACTCGTCCTCGCATATGTTCGAAAATCTCGCGAGAGCGCTCAAGCAGCTGCTGATGAAAGCCGACCGCGTGCTCGATAATCCACCGTACAACCTGGTCGTGCACACGTCGCCGGCGCAGGATCCGACGAACGAGTATTACCACTGGCACATCGAATTCATGCCCAAGCTGACCAAGACGGCGGGATTTGAATGGGGAACCGGCTTCTACATCAACCCCACACCGCCCGAAGAAGCCGCGAAGTTTCTGCGCGAAGCGAGCGTGGAGGATGCGGCTCCCAGTACGGTGGGCGCGCGGTAGGAACGGCTTCAGGGTTGCGAGGTTGCAGGGTCTCCAGGAAATCGACGTATCGGGGCGACTGGAGCCGTTGACCGGTAATGAGCGGTATCGGGAGTGGGCGTTGAAAAAGTCACTGAGTATCGAAGAAGACAATGGAGACATCGTGCAAAGGGGGAAGAGCGCCTGCATGGTATCAGGTATACTCATCGGCCATGAAAATAGGGGCCAAGTCTCACGCACATTTTGCCGTGCTGCTCTGCGCGCTCGTAGCCTCACTCCACTGCGTACCGCTCGTGGCACAAGATCAGAATCCTGCGCCCTCTCGCGCCGCAGCCGTGCTCAGCTCCATGCCGCACGCGAAAAAGATCGATCAGGTTGCACTCTCGCCCGATGGAACTCAGGTTGCCTACATCGTTGCTGGGCAGCTCACGGTGACACCCATACGCGGCGGCTCTGGCTCTCCGCAAGCGATCTCCGTGGAAGGCAAACTTCCACTGCGCGAGGTCGCATGGTCACCCGACAGCAAGCAACTCGCATTTCTCGCCGATTTGCCGGGTGACATTCCCAGAGTTCAAGTCTGGACCGCGGCCAGCGATGGTAGTGACAGTGCTAGCGCTCCGGCAAAGCGCGCGGAATTAAAAGGTTATGCCCAGACGCCTCGTTTTTCTCCCGACGGAGCGACGCTGGCGATCCTCTTTACCGCAGGCCTGCCTCGCGTGGCTGGCCCCCTGCAGCCGATGACCCCACTCAGGGGAGTCATTGACGACCAAATCTACGAGCAGCGCCTCACCACCATCAACCTGAGCACGAACCACCTGGCGCAAGTCAGCCCTGCCGACGTGTACATCTATGAATACGACTGGACTCCCGACGGAGCAGCGTGGGTGGCCACGGCGGCGCCCGGCTCCGGCGACGCAAATTGGTGGGTCGCGCGGCTCTACCTCATCAACGCGCAAAACGGCAAGATGCGCGAGATTTACGCGCCCAAGTGGCAGATGGAAGATCCACACGTTTCACCGGACGGCAAAAACGTAGCCATCCTCGAAGGCCTCATGAGCGATGCAGGCGTCACGGGTGGCGATATCGTCATCGTTCCTATC
>Ga0187858_10001464_pt1 | contig 26259 bp, 23 predicted proteins | sample June2016WEW_8_15_FD_133015 | JGI IMG/M metagenome (GOLD analysis project Ga0187858, IMG submission 133015) | Peatland microbial communities from SPRUCE experiment site at the Marcell Experimental Forest, Minnesota, USA - June2016WEW_8_150 | ecosystem: Environmental > Terrestrial > Soil >...
AATGACCGGCAGCCATGAACTCGAAGATAGTGAAGGATGGCCGAGGGGGCTCCCGGCAAGAAAACTAGTTGCTCAGATGATGCCGAATCAACGTAGCCAAGCCAACCAGGCCGCCTCCAAGTAAGGCGAGCAGACCGGGTTCTGGAAAGACAGAGGATTTTACGACGGCTGGTGATGCAAAGGAATTCGAAGCCAGGATCAAAACAAGCAGAAAAACAGGGCCCAATTTCCGCACGGGGAAGCTCCTTTCGCCCTACGTACTGGCAAACGGCTCTCCAATCCGCGCGACTTTTACAATTAGTTCACACATTCATTTTCCGGGCAAATTTTGTCACTAAATTGTAACGGGTTGGCGGTTTTCCAAAGATTCCGATATCTATGTGTGCAGGATTTTGCATAGTTGTGCCAGCCAATGTTCCTCTTCCCGCTCTGGGTGCGGGATTTGGCCTGATCCGGTATGCTGTGAAATTCCGATCCCACCTCTTGTATGGAACCTGCTCCTGAACTGGAAGTCAGCCCGGTGTCGTTTGCGTCGTACGCGCGCCTGCTACGCGGGAACCGGAATTTTCGCCGCTTGTGGGGCGCGCAAATCGTCAGCGAAATCGGCGATTGGTTTTACACGCTGGCGATCTACAACCTGCTGCTCCAACTCACCGGACGCGCCGGATCGGTGGCGCTGGCGCTGGTGCTGCAAGTTCTGCCGCTGACTCTGATCGGGCCGACGGCGGGCGTGGTCAACGATCGACTGCGGCGCAGGCAGGTCATGATTGCGGCCGATCTCGGACGCATGGTGATCGTGCTCTGCATGCTGCTGGTCCGCTCGAAAGCGATGGTGTGGCTGGTCTATCCGCTGCTGGTGGCGGAAACCCTGCTAGCCGGTTTTTTTGAACCGGCCCGAAATGCCATGATCCCAAACGTTGTGAAGCGGGAAGATGTTGTGGTCGCAAACACGCTCTCCTCGACCACGTGGAGCATCAACCTTATGGTGGGCGCGACCTTGGGCGGCGTGGTTGCGGCGCTGCTGGGGCGCGATGCGGTGTTCGTGCTGAATGCGCTGTCGTTTCTGGCATCCGCCGCGTTGATCTGGGGAATGCGCTTTGCTGAGCCCCACGCCGAAGGCGCCCGCCCCTTCGCAGCGCGAGAGTTGGTGGACTTTTCGCCGATCCTCGCCGGGATCCGCTACGTGCGGGAGCATGCCCGTTTGCGTTCGACAGTTCTTGTGAAGGCCGGAAATCTCATCATCGGACCGGGCTGGGTGCTGTTCACGGTGATGGGACAAAACGAATTTGCCGTGCGCTGGCATGGCATGGCTCCCGAACGCGGCGCGTTTCTCGGGATGAGTCTGCTGCTCGGCGCCCGCGGACTGGGCGCGCTGCTCGGGCCGCTCCTGGCCGCTCCCTGGGCGGGGCACTGGAAACATCGCTTGGAAGTCGCGATCTTCTGGGGATATTTGGCGGGGGCGGCCGGGTATACGCTGATCGGTGTGTCGGGACATCTGTGGCAGGCATGTTTGTGCGTGGCGCTGGCGCACTTTGGGAGTTCAATCGTGTGGGTATTCTCGACGACACTGCTGCAAATGCAAAGTGATGACAAGTTTCGCGGACGCGTTTTCGCCGCCGACCTCTGCCTCTGCATGTTCACGATTGCCGCAGGGGCCTATCTTGCGGGACGCTTCGTGGATTGGGGATTCGCCGCGCGAAACGTTGCCAGCGTCGCGGGGATGTTGATGCTGATTCCGGCCGGGCTGTGGGCGCTGTCGGTGCGGCGGAACGCGGCGGCGGTATAGGAAAAGGAATCGGCCAGGGGCAAATGAAGTGCTATGGCCGCAAGATCCGGTTTCCGAGTTGAGGTGCGAGGCGTAGAAAATCGGAGAGGTTGAAAGTGTAGATTCGATCACAGCGAGCTTTCTCCGCGCAGCGTAACTGCAACGCGTCATAGAGAATTCCGCCACGCAACCCTGCCTGTGCAGCCGAATCCAGCGTCGCAAGATAATCTTTCTCGTGAAGAATGACAACCTCGCAGTGCTCTACGATACTTTCTGTCACATAGCGGTACGCTTCCGTCGGATGAATCATCGGGGTAAGAGGAAGGCGAGTGAGCGTACTGAAGGTTTCCGCCAGCCCATGCGCAGAAACCACGCCCTCGTGTCGACCGCTTGTCACCTGGCGGTAGACGGCAGAGGAGGCGGCGTGATGCGGATGATGAGCCACCGCCAGCGCCACCAGTACAGAAGTGTCGAAATACAGCCTCACGCCGTCCCGCCCAGACGCTGCAGGCGCTCTTCGCGATCGTCACGAAGAGCCTTTGCAAAATCGAGTTCTCCTTGCGGAACGCCTTGATGCACCCAGATTCCATGATCTTGCACCCAACTTGGGCCGCCGCGCGCCGGGCGCAAAGCAAACTCCTGCGGTCCTTCGCTGACTTCCAATTCCGTTCCCGGATGCAGTCCGTAGCGCGTACGCAGCGGCTTCGGAAGAACCACGCGGCCGAGTTTATCCAATTTCAGCTTCATACAGACAATTATGCCATATTTGTCTGGCAATGGCAATTGGCATTGCCATAACTGGCGACAAAAGCGAACCATATGGCGATCCTGCTGCGGTTGTCGGGGTTACGTGTTTCGTGCCGTTAAGTCAGCTGATCGATCTTCGCGGCCAGGATGAAATCCGACTCGGTCAGCCCATCCACGGCGTGCGTCCAGGTCGTGATTTCGACCTTGCCCCATCCCAGCAGAATGTCGGGATGATGGCCCTGCTCCTCAGCCAATGCGCCAACTCGATTCACGAACGCCAACGCGGATTTAAAGTCGGGGAATTTGTACGTGCGAACGATGTGATGCTCGTTGACGACTTTCCACTGCTCGGGCTCGGCCAGTTGCTGACGGATTTCCGCAAGTTTGTTTCCCTTCAACGGCGGCACACCGCCCCGGCAAGGAACGCAATTTCGGTCAGCAAGCATAGGCGGTCCCAGATCGAACCCCTAAAACGGAATGTCCTCATCCGTAATTGGAGAACTGCCCGCCGGCACGTGCTCCGGTTCAGGCGCGCTCTGGTCGAAGTTATTGCCGCCCGAGGATGTCGAAGACGAGGACGAGGATCCGCGCGAGCTGCCGGCATACTCACCGCCACCGCCTTCGCCGCGCCCGCCGAGCAGGACTAGATCGTTTGCCACGATCTCCGTCATATACTTCTTCTGGCCGCTCTGCTTGTCGTCCCAGGAGCGGGTCTGCAGGCGGCCTTCGATGTAGACCTTGCCGCCCTTTTTCAGATACTCGCCCGCAATTTCCGCCAGGCGCTGCCAGAGCACCACGTTATGCCACTCGGTGCGGTCCTGCCACTGGCCATCTTTGCCTTTGAAGCGCTCGTTGGTGGCCAGGGTGATCTTCGCGACCGGCGTGCCTTGCGGCGTGAACTTCACTTCGGGATCTTTGCCGAGATTCCCAATCAGGATGACTTTGTTTACGCTTTTCACGAGTCCGGCCTCCTTCGAGAACGCTGATCTTTGAGACCCTAACGCTCAAGACGCTCACTATAGCAGAATTGGACGACCCCTTGGCGGTGTCGCACGTACAAGAAATATGTGATGAATCGGCAGGCCTCGGAGTAAACCGATTTACCCCAACTCTCCGGTAGAGACGCGGCTTGCCGCGTCTCCGTCCGCGTCGGGGTGAGACGGGGCAAGCCCCGTCTCTACACAAAGATCTGAAACAGCATCAAGTAGACGATCACGCCCGTCACCGAAACGTAGAGCCAGAGCGGAAACGTCCAGCGCGCGATGGCGCGATGCCGGTCAAACTGTCCACGGAGCCCACGGGTCAGAGTGATCAGCACCATGGGCACAATAACGATGGCCAGGATAGTGTGCGAGATCAGGATGGTGAAGTAGAGGGGCCGCGTCCATCCGGTACCGCGAAAATACACGATGCCACCGTGATGGGGCCAGTGGTAATAAACGTACGACACGAGAAAGAGGGAAGAGGTAACGAATGCAGTTAACATCACTGCACGATGCGCCGCGATCTTTCCGCGCGCGATCAGCGCACGTCCGATGACGAGCAGCACTGCGCTCGATCCGTTGAGCGTTGCATTGATCTTCGGGAAGATTGAGTAGTCGGTCATAGTCGGTCATGCGAGAAGTTTATTTGTACGGGGAACGGAGCGCCTTGGCAAGGTCAGAGGAGAGAGGTCAGATTGCAGAAGTGAAAAGCTAGGTCGGGTTAACCTTTGCAATCTGACCTCTGACCTCTGACCTGTCCTCTCTGACCTATCGCTCCCTCGCCCCGCTTGCGTATAGAATATGCACACGATGCCTGACGTGGGGAACTCTCAGCCGCCGGCCCCGGCGGATCCAAAAGTCTCTGGCTTGCACTCGCTGCCTGTGGTGGCGGTCTGGGCCCGCGATCTGCTAGTCTCGCTCGCCATCTCCGCGTTCATCATTATCTTTCTCTACCAGCCGGTAAAGGTGGAAGGCACCAGCATGATGCCCGGCCTCGAAGACCAGGAGCGCATCTTCGTCAACAAATTTGTCTATCGCTGGGAGCCTATCCAGCGCGGCGACATCGTCGTCTTCCGCTATCCGCGCGACACCTCGAAGAGCTACATCAAGCGCGTCATCGGCGTTGCCGGCGACCGCATCCGTATTGAGAACGGACAGGTATACGTGAACGGCGAGGCGCTCGATGAAGACTACGTTCCCAGTGATTATGCGGATGCCCGCTCTTACCGAGAAATCGTGGTCCCGTCGAACAGCTTCTTCGTTCTCGGCGACCATCGCACCATGTCGAATGACAGCCGCGACTTCGGTCCCGTGAACGAGCGCTACATCTACGGCAAAGCCGTCTTCGGATATTGGCCGATGGAGAAGCTGGGGCGCTTACGCTAGAGGTCTCAGGTCTTAGGTCTCAGGTCTCAGGTGTCAGGAAAACCTGGAGAGTGCGACCGTGGGTGATTTTCCTGAGACCTGACAACTGACAACTGAGACCTTTCTTCAGCCCTGCTCTCCTGCTAGAATCGATAAAATCCACTCCCAGGAGTTCTAATGCAAGCGATCCTTGCGCTCGAAGACGGCAGAGTCTTCCGAGGCAAAGGCTACGGCGCTAAAGGCGAGTGCTCCGGCGAAGTCGTTTTTAATACTTCCATTACCGGCTACCAGGAAATTTTCACCGACCCTTCGTATGCCGGGCAGATTGTCGTCCTGACCAACCCTGAAATTGGAAACTACGGCACGAATCCAGAAGATAACGAGGCCGTGCGCCCGTACATTGAGGGGTTGGTAGTGCGCGAATTTTCGAAAGTCAGTTCCAACTGGCGCTCGCAGCAGGTCACAGACGAGTTCATGGAGCAGTTCAGGATTCCAGTGCTTGCCGAGATTGACACGCGCGCGCTCGTGCGGCACCTGCGTGACCACGGCGTGATGCGCGGCGTGATCTCGACGCTCGAAGACGATGCCGAAAAGCTGGTAGCCAAGGCGTGCGCGATCCCGAAAATGGATGGCCAGGATCTCGCCAAAGTTGTCTCCACCAACCACACCTACGTGTGGGAAACGGGTGAGCGCTCGCACTTGCCCGACGAAATTGTGGGTGTAAAAGACGAGCCGGCGCGCTTCCACGTGGTCGCCTACGATTTCGGCATCAAGCAGAACATCCTGCGCAAACTGCGCGGAGAAGGCTGCAAGGTGACGGTAGTTCCCGCGCAGACCATAGCAGAGGATGTGCTGGCGTTGAAGCCCGATGGCGTGTTCCTCTCGAACGGCCCAGGCGATCCCGAGCCCTGCACCTACGCGGTCGACAACATTCGCCGCTTGATGGGACGCCAGCCGATCTTCGGAATCTGCCTGGGACATCAACTGGTCGGCATAGCGCTAGGAGGCAAAACCTTCAAGCTGAAATTCGGGCACCACGGCGGAAATCATCCGGTGAAGAGGCTAGCCAGCGGCAAGATCGAAATCACGGCCCACAACCACAACTTCGCGGTCGATCCCGATTCGCTTCCGCAAAGCGAAGTTGAATTGACGCATATGGATCTAAACGACAATACGCTCGAAGGCATGCGCCACCGGAATCTGCCTCTGTTCACGGTGCAGTACCACCCGGAAGCGGCGCCCGGGCCACATGATTCTCACTATCTGTTTAAGGATTTTGTGCGGATGATGGAGGAGTTTAAAAGATAAGAGTGAGTCGGCGAGTATCTGATTTAACTTCGCCGGTGTTTGTCACTGACAAAAATGGCAACCGCAACGCTTCAAAAAAGTCTCGGCGCATTCTATACAGGCAAGTCGGTCGCAGATCGGCTGGTAGACTGGGCGGTTTTTGACGGTTCAGCCTCAGTGCTCGACCCAAGTTGTGGAGACGGCGCGTTTCTTGAAGCCGCCTACACACGGCTAGTTGGACTCGGGTCCCGCTCCCCTCAGATATATGGGGTGGATGTTTCGACCGATGCGCTTCACGTGGCGCACGAGCGAGTCGAAAGCGCGCACCTCATCCAAAAGAACTTTTTCAATCTAACACCCGATTCGATGCCGCGCTTTGATTGCGTCATCGGAAATCCTCCTTTCATTCGTTATCAGACCTTCAACGGCGACAAAGACACGATCGGACAGGAGCGTGCGAAAGAAGCTGGAGTCGAACTTCCGCGGCTAGCTTCGTCTTGGGCTCCGTTCGTCGTGCATGCTTCGCGCTTCCTGCGGCCTGGCGGACGTCTTGCCATGGTCATGCCATCAGAGTTAGGGCACGCGATGTACGCGCGCGCCGTCTTGAGATTTCTGGTTGAGAACTTCCGCCACCTTGCCGTAGAGATGTTCAGAAACAAGCTCTTTGAAGATTTAAGCCAGAGCACGGTTCTGCTGTTGTGCGAAGGATACGGAGAGCCCAGCCGCGCATTCATTATTTCGTCTGCGGAAGACTTGTTCGCGAGCGATCGTCAAGTCGACAAGGTAGACGTTGCCACAGTAAAGCAGGGGCGATTCCGTTTTACGCCTTATTTGATCTCGAAAGAGGCGCGTTCGTTGTACGAGGGACTGGCGACGGACAGCCGAGTTCAACGACTCGGTGACGTTGCAGACGTTGGTATTGGCTACGTCACGGGAGCTAATGATTTTTTCCATCTGTCGGCGGAGGAGTGCGGTCGCTGGGAAATCCCTAAGCGTTTCTTGCGCCCGTGCTTGCCTAACCTCCGCGGGTTGGAGGGGATCGAGTACGACTTGAAGCAATGGAAAGAACGACGCGCTCGGGGGGACAAGGCGTATCTTCTTGCCCTCCCACAATTCCCCGATACTGCTTTTTCCGCGTCCCTGCGGGAATATTTGCGGAGTGGCGAAGCGGATGGCCTCCACCTTCGTTACAAGTGCCGCATCCGCCAATTTTGGTACGCGGTACCCCATGTGCGGATTGCGGATGCATTTCTTGCATACATGTCTGGTGAGCAGCCCCTCCTGATCGCGAACACCGCGAATCTTGTGGCTCCCAATACTGTGCACGTTCTGCGCTTCGCTCGTGGCAACGAACCAATGCGCTATGCGGCTTCGTGGAGGAGTTCGCTGACCAGATTGAGCTGCGAGCTTGAGGGCCATGCTCTTGGTGGCGGCCTCTTTAAAATGGAGCCATCCGAAGCAGAAAACGTCCTCGTTGTCCGACCTCGCGCGGCGTCGTTCCGATCTCTAAGGGCGGAACTGCCAGAGGGGACGACGAAATCCGGCGAGTATTTCTCCGATATCACGGATCGCCTCGTCTTGAAAAAGCAGCTTGGGCTCAGTCGATCCGACTGCGTAATGTTGCGCGAGGCGGCGGGAAAAATTGAAGCATGGCGAAAGCACAAGTAAATCCGTTTCCGATCAACACGCTCGAGCAGGCGCTGGTTGCGCTTGGTGGCAGTGCGAAGACCCAATCTGGACTGCACATCAGGCCGTTTCATGGTCATTGCTCATCGAGGCTGGTGCTCGAAGGCGGGTTCCCTCCCGAATGGATGCATCCGCGCCCTGCAATGGCGAGCAAAGCATGTAGCAACAACAGGTACGAGTTAAGTTACTCGAAGGCTGCCGAAAATCCAACCGAGCAAAGTGTCCTGGGTGGAATGAAATACAAGAATGTTGATGTGACGGTCGTGATTCCCGGCATCGGCCCGGCTCTCGGCATATCCGCAAAGAGCACCGGGAACGCTTTTCGAAATCTCACCAACCGCATGGAGGAGGCGCCCGGCGATTGTGTAAACATCCACATGATGTATCCGGGCTTTGTCTTTGGATTTTTACATCTCATCAAGTTCGCTAAGACGACAGAAGTAGGAAGCCCCAACGACGCATCGTTTGATGCGCAAGACAAACCCCTTGAAAGCATCGTTCGCTATCACAACGCTCTAAGCGCTCTGACAGGCAGAGCGACTATTACCGATCCTCAAATGCGCTATGAATCAGTCGGGCTACTTGTCTATCGTCGCGTGGACGGGAAAGCAGTGGTATGGCCAAATTTTCCTGCCATGGACAGCCCGATTCACTATTCCAAGTTTTTCCAGAAACTCTATGACACGTACGATCTCAGGTATGCCTACCCGGATTCTAGCGGACGCAATCATCGAAAACTTTGGGAGGTTCCACGCGGCACCTTTCCTGAAAAGATTGACTCGATAACCGGGTGTTCATGGGAGCCACGATTGAATACTGGTGATGAAGAACAGGTTCCGTGAAATTGGCAGCCTTTTCCCCGAATGTAAATTGTGAATTAAAACCAAATGCCCAAACGAACCGACATCTCGAAAATCCTGATCCTCGGCTCCGGCCCCATCGTCATCGGCCAATCCGCGGAGTTCGACTACTCTGGCACGCAGGCTTGCAAGGCACTCAAGTCGGAGGGCTTTGAAGTTGTGCTGGCGAACTCGAACCCGGCGACAATCATGACCGATCCCGAGTCGGCCGACCGCACGTATATTGAGCCGCTAACTCGTGAGTATCTCGAAGAGATCATTCGCGTCGAGCGGGAACGGTCTCCCAGCGCGGGCTTTGCCATTCTGCCTACGGTCGGCGGACAGACGGCGCTCAATCTCGCCATTGAACTTGCCGATGGTGGCGTTCTCGACAAGTACAACGTGCATTTGATCGGTGCGCAGATCAGCGCCATCAAGAAGGCTGAAGACCGTCTGTTTTTCAAGGATGCGATGCAGCGTATCGGCCTCGACGTGCCGAAATCGGCGCTCGTGAATAACCTGAAAGACGGCATTGAGTTCGCCGGCAAGATCGGCTTTCCAGTGATCATTCGTCCGTCATTCACGCTCGGCGGCACCGGCGGAGGCATTGCCTACAACCGAGAAGAACTGATGGAAGTCCTCGCCCGCGGCCTCGACCTCTCGCCCGTACATGAGTGCCTGATCGAAGAATCCGTTCTCGGGTGGAAAGAGTACGAACTCGAGGTGATGCGCGACACGAAGGACAACGTCATCATCATTTGTTCGATCGAAAACTTCGACCCCATGGGCGTGCATACCGGCGACTCCATTACCGTTGCCCCAGCGCAGACGCTTACCGACCGCGAATACCAGATGATGCGCGATGCGGCGATTGCCGTGATCCGCGAAATCGGCGTCGAGACCGGGGGATCGAATATCCAGTTCGGCGTCAATCCCTCGACCGGCCGCATGGTGGTGATCGAGATGAACCCACGCGTCTCGCGCTCTTCCGCGCTCGCGTCAAAAGCCACCGGATTTCCGATTGCAAAAATTGCCGCAAAACTTGCGGTCGGCTACACTCTCGACGAGATTCCGAACGACATCACGCGCAAGACTCCAGCCTGCTTCGAGCCCACGCTCGACTACGTGGTCGTCAAGATTCCCAAGTGGCAGTTTGAAAAATTTCCCGGTGCCGACGAATCGCTTGGACCGCAGATGAAATCCGTTGGCGAAGTGATGGCGATCGGCCGCACCTTTAAGGAAGCCTTGCTGAAGGGTGTCCGGGCGCTCGATACAGGCAAACGCGTGGGCTCGGAAAAAATCGAGCCCAAGATCCTTACCCAGCGCCTGGTGACGCCGCATCCCGAGCGGCTTACCTATGTGCGCTACGCTCTTCGCCAGGGACACACGATCAAGCAGATTGCGAAGATGACGTCGATCGATCCCTGGTTCCTCTATCAGCTCAAAGAAATTAACGAGATGCAACTGGAACTGGAAAAGCACCCGATGGAATCGATCCCCACAGCAGTGCTGCGTGAAGCCAAGCGCATGGGATTTTCCGATGGGCGTCTCGCCGGAACCTGGCGTCTGGACGGTAAAGGCGGCCAGGAAAAAGTTCGGCACTTCCGCAAGAAGCACGGCCTGAAGCCGGTCTACAAACGCGTCGATACCTGCGCCGCGGAGTTTGAAAGCTACACGCCGTATCTCTACTCCACCTACGAAGACGAAGACGAAGCTGCGCCCACAGCAAAGAAGAAAGTTGTCATTCTCGGTTCCGGCCCCAACCGCATCGGGCAGGGAATTGAATTCGATTACTGCTGCTGCCACGCCAGCTACGCGTTGCGCGAGGATGGTTACGAAACCATCATGATCAACTGCAATCCGGAGACGGTTTCGACCGACTACGACACCAGTGACCGTCTCTACTTCGAGCCACTAACGCTTGAAGACGTGTTCGCCGTCTGCGAGCACGAAGCTTCCGGCGGCGCACCGGTCGGCGTAATCGTGCAGTTCGGCGGGCAGACTCCCCTGAATCTTTCGCTGCCGCTTAAAGCTGCGGGCGTCAATATCATCGGAACCACGCCCGAATCGATTGATCTCGCCGAGGACCGCAAGCGCTTCGGCAAACTGCTGGAGGAACTCGACATACCGCAGGCTCCCGGAGCCATGGTTGCTTCGGTCGAGGAAGCGGTCGAAGCCGCAAAAAAGATCGGATTCCCCGTGCTGGTGCGCCCTTCATACGTTCTAGGAGGGCGAGCCATGGTCATCGCCTACGACGAAGACACGATTCAGCAATACATGAAGCAGGCCGTCGAATATTCACAAGATCGGCCCGTGCTCATCGATAAGTTTCTCGAAGACGCGATTGAAGTCGACGTGGATGCACTCTCCGACGGCGATGACGTCGTCATCGGCGGCATCATGCAACACATCGAGGAAGCCGGCATCCACTCCGGCGACTCTTCCTGCGTGCTGCCCGCAGTCGATATTCCGGAGTCGTTGCTCAAGCGCATGCGTGAATACACGTTCAAGCTGGCGCGGGCGCTCAAAGTGATCGGCCTGATGAACGTGCAGTTTGCGATTCCTCGCGGTCACGGCCCGAAAGGCAACGGCAATCATGAAGCCAAGGTCTACGTGCTGGAAGTGAACCCTCGCGCCTCGCGCACCGTGCCCTTCGTTTCAAAAGCTACCGGTGTGCCCATGGCGAAGATTGCCGCGCGACTCATGGTCGGCCGCAAGCTGCGCGAATTCCTTCCGGAGTATGTGGAGCGCGGCACGGATCTGGACACGGGCCGCTGTTTCTATGTGAAATCGCCGGTTTTTCCCTGGTCGAAGTTTCCCGGCGTCGACACGGTTCTCGGCCCCGAAATGCGCTCCACCGGAGAAGTCATGGGCATCGCCGACAATTTCGGCGAGGCCTTCGCCAAAGCCCAAGTGGCCGCCGGCCAGAAACTGCCGACGCAGGGCACGGTTTTCATCAGCGTCACCGACCATGACAAGCCGCAGGTCGTGGAGGTCGCACGGCGCTTTGTTGACATGGGATTCAAACTCGTGGCCACGCATGGGACGGCGGACATCCTTGAAGAAGCTGGCTTGGCCGTGGACCGCGTCTACAAAGTAAAAGAAGGCCGCCCCAATGCGGTGGACCTGATCAAAGCCGATCGCATCCAGTTGATCGTCAACACGCCGCATGGCCCCGATCCCTACTTTGACGAAAAAGCGATCCGCCGCGCCGCCGTCACCGGGCGCATCACCACCATCACTACGCTTTCCGCGGCCCGAGCCGCTGCGGAAGGTATTTCCGCCCTCCAGCGCGGAGAAGTGCGCGTGCAAGCGTTACAGGCGCTGCACGCGGAGCGGGTCACTGCCAAATGAGGCTTGAGCTCAAGATGACAAATCATCAACCCGGACTCCATAATTGAATTGAGGTCGCAAGCGACCGACGACTGAGGTCCTGCATGCTCTTATCCGGAATCTTTCCGCCCATCACGACGCCGTTCTATCCAGACGGCGAGGTCTATTACAAAAAGATCGAAGCGAACGTCGAGCGCTACTCGCGCACGCCGGTTGCGGGTATAGTGGTCCAGGGCTCGACCGGCGAAGCCATCCTGCTCTCCGACCAGGAACGCCGTGACGTTTTGAAGACCGCGCTCGCCGCTGCCGCTCCCAATAAAGTCATGATCGCAGGCACCGGAATCGAGTCCGCGCAGGAAACTCTGCGGCTCACCGAGTATGCTGCCAAGCTCGGGTACGACGCTGCCATGGTGCGCACTCCGCACTACTACAAGAAGCAGATGCTGCCGGCGAACCTGCTGGCTTTCTATCGCACGGTTGCCGACCGCTCCGCGCTGCCCATCATCATCTACAACTTTCCGCAGGCCACGGGATACGACATCCCCGCCGAAGTTGTGATCGAACTCGCCAACCATCCCAACATCATCGCGATTAAGGAATCGAGCGGCAATCTCGACAAAGTGAAAACGATGGTCGAGGGCACGCGTCAGGTAAAGCGACAGGCCACCGTAACGGAAACCTTCGAGGCCGTGACTCCGCGCATGCTCAATGCGGCAATCGCCGAGAGCGAGAAACAGAGCAGGGAACTGGTCAGCGTAGCCGCCTTGACAGCTACTGCGGCGGAAGCACCGCTGCGCCCGACGCCATCATCGAGCGCGGTAACTGTCGTCGGAAGGTTAAAAACGCGCCAGAAAGAAGTCGGCTTTCAAGTGATGGTCGGCGCCGCTCATCAACTCGAGCCGTCGCTCGCATTGGGAGCGGTCGGCGCCATTCTGGCCTTCGCCTGTCCCGCACCAATGGCGTGCTACGAAATCTACGCCGCGCTCAAAGAGGGAGACAGCGCCCTCGCCCGCGAGAAACAGGAGCGCGTGAAACTAGCTGCCCAGCGTGTGGTCGGCGAGCTCGGCGTCCCCGGCGTGAAGTACGCGATGGACCTCAACGGCTACTATGGAGGCCCGTCGCGACTGCCATTTCTGCCACTCTCCGGCGAGCAGAAAGTGGAGATTGAGGGGTTGATGGCGGGAATCCGCAGTTAGACAAGCGTTCCGCGTTGCTGCGCAGGGATAGGGAACTTAAAGGAAGACCATGTCCAAGATCATTGCTGCCGCCCTGTTTGCGATTGTTGCGACTTGCTGCCTCGCGGCGAAAGATGCTCCGATCCAGGTAATCAACTGGCCACAGGCTGGCTCGGCCGTTGTCCGCATTACCCTTGGAAAGTTCAACCAGATCAGCTCTGTCGCCGGGCAGCACAACTGTGTGATCGACATGACCGCCGAGAACTTGTGGAACAAGAAGATCTCTCATCTCGGCTTCAATCTCTATCTGTACGACAAGAACAAAATCCGCATCGGCGACGGTTGGATTACTCTCGACAACGTCACTCCTGGACAATCGATCAAGTTTCAGACCACAGTTCATGCCCTCGGTACACCTGTCTCAGTCGAACTGGCCGTCAATTCTGTGCCCGCTGATCTACAGCCGCTAGCCCCGCCGAAGAAAGTGTCCGTTACCGTGAACTCCGTTCCACAAGGAGCCGTGCTTACGGTGGACGGCGCAGAGGCCGGCACTACGCCGAAGTTGGTGCAACTGGCTGTGGGTAAACATAGCCTCGGGTTTACGAAGGAAGGGTTCAACACGGGAACATTTCCTCTTGAAATCGGCCCTGACGACGTTTCGGGAGGCAGCGTCAGCTATGAGCTTGGCAGCGCGGCGCACGATACCATCGAGTTACGAGACGGTTCAGTGCTCTCAGGAGACTTGGTTTCGGTCGGTGGTATGCAAGTTGTGATACGCATCGGTGGAAGTACTCAAACATTTGACCGAAATCAGGTGAAGCGCATCCTCCTGACCGAGCGCAATCCGGTAAACTGAAAGGGACGTCAGGAAATCACGCGGTCTTGTTGCCTTGGCGGCAAGCCACGCAAGAGTGTTAACACGAAACTGCTAAGGAGCAATCTATGGCGACAATAACCACGACGCAGCCGACTACCGGCGAAACCACCAAGCAGCTCATCAACTATCGCACCGATGCGGGAGTAGCCGAGATCGAATTGAACGATCCTCCGGCGAATACCTACACCTACGAAATGAACCGCCAGCTCGACGAAGCAATCCTTAGGGCGCGCATGGATAACGATGTGCATGTGATTGTGCTTACGGGCGCGGGCGACAAGTTTTTCTCCGCTGGCGCAAACATCAAGATGCTGGCCTCGGTCGATCCGACGTTCAAATATTATTTTTGCCTGCACGCAAATGAAACCCTGCTGCGGCTGGAGCACACCCCGAAACTCGTGATCGCCGCCATCAACGGCCATTGCGTCGGCGGAGGACTCGAGATCGCGATGGCTGCCGATTTACGAATTGCGCGCAAAGATGCGGGCAAGATCGGCCTGCCCGAAGTCAACCTGGGCGTGCTCCCAGGAACTGGGGGAACGCAGCGACTGTCACGTCTGGTAGGTAAAAGCAAGGCCATCGAACTGATGATCACCGGCAACACGTTCTCATTCGAAGAAGCACTGGAGTTCGGCATTGTGAACGATATTTTCGAGCGCGAAGGCTTCATGGCGAACATTATGGAATACGCGCGCCAGTTCACGCCGCCGAACAAAGCTGCAAAGGCTGTGGGACGCATCAAGCGGGCCGTGCAGACCGGCTGGGAGATTCCGATGGAATCGGCGTTGGCAGTCGAGCGCGAAAATCAGCAGATCCTATTCCAGAGCGATGACGCCAAAGAAGGTTTGGCCGCTTATGTTGAGAAACGTCCGGCAGTGTTTACGGCGAAGTAAGAGCAAAAGCGTGAAAGATTCGAGGTCTTATGCCAGGTAAAGTAGCAAAAATCGGAAACTTCAGCGATTGGGTCGGCCTGTTCAATGAATGGCGCAAAGAAGTTGGCGTCAACAAGGACGACGTCGAGGCGTTCCACTTCGACACGCTCTACGGGACGATCGAAACCGAGGAGATTCAGTTTGGCTCCTACAAAGGCCGCAACAAGTGGGAGAACCTGCGCCAGGTGCCCACGCAGCAGATGCGGGACGCGCTCATGAACATGATCATCTATCAGGGCGACACTGAATTTGCCAGCGTGGAGCAGCAGCGCAACCTCTTTGCCACCGCACCTACGGAATATGATCGCCGCGCGCTTACCCGAGTCATGATCGAAGAGATGCGCCACGGCTGGCAAATGTGTGCGCTGCTCATCGATTTCTTCGGGTCGTCCGGCAAGGTGGAAGCGCAGAAAATGCTGGAGCGCCGGGCGTTTGAGAACAAACGATTGCTCGGCACTTTCAACGTCGACGTCGATAACTGGTTGGACTTTTTTACTTACACCGATTTTGTGGACCGCGACGGAAAGTTCCAGCTGCAGATGCTGAAGTATTCATCTTTTGCGCCGCTCGGACGCTCGACCTCTTATATGCTGCGCGAAGAAGCCTTCCACATGGGAACCGGCAACGATGGGCTGCGCCGCGTGGTCGAAGCGGGGGTAATCCCGCAGTGGCTCATGCAGAAATATTTGAACAAGTGGATATCGAGTTCATTCGATCTTTTCGGCACCGACCATTCTTCCTCAGCGCATTGGGCTTACGTCTGGGGAATCAAAGGGCGATACGACGAACTGCAGAACGATAAGGTCGCCGACCTCGACGACCTGAACGACTACAGTCGCCATCTCTATCGTCAGGAAGTTGCCGGACTGGTTGAGCGGCTGAACACATTCCTGAAGCCGGGCGAGAAGAAGTTCTACACGCCCGACATTCACTTTAACCGCAACATAGGAAAATGGGCGGGGAAGAAGTGTCACTGCGAAACCGGCGAACCGTTGGACGACCGCAGCTATGCGCAGCACTGTGAAGAAAATCTGCCCAGTGCGAAGGATAAAGAGCTGCTGCTCGACATCATCCGCAACGAAAAGAAGTGGATCAAAGAGAAAGAGGGCGCGCGCGACCCGTTGTCGACGATCGGCGAGCCCCGCAAGTCGGCGATCAACATTTAGCATGTGTGGGAAGGACACTCTTCTCCGCCCGCACTGAACCATTCAGAGTTTGTGGGGGCAAGGAGAAAAACAGAAGGGAGTTTTCGCACTCGTCTGTGTTTCTCTGTGTTCCCCGTGGCAAAAAATTCACAGCAGAAGATGACCATCGCGGCCACAACCCGAGTCAAATTAAATGTCACTGTGCCCATCGCCCGCGTCAAGCTGACCAACCCACCGCTTAACGTCATCGACCTCCCGATGATGCAGGAGTTGCAGCCGGTGCTTGGGGAAATCGAATCGCGCGCCGACATTTCGATAATTCTTGTCCAAGGTGATTCCCGCACTTTCTCCGCCGGCGTGGATATAAAGGCTCACGTCCCCGAACAAATTCACGAGATGCTCACGAACTTTCACGCGGTGATCCGCGCGATCGTGGCCTCACGCAAAGTCACCATCGCCGCTGTCCGCGGCGTTTGTCTCGGTGGAGGCGCGGAACTTGCCGTCGTCTGCGATATGGTTTACACCGCGAACGATGCCAGTTGGGGATTTCCTGAAATCAAGCTGGCCTGCTATCCTCCGGTCGCTGCCGTGGCTCTGTCCGCGCTCATCGGTCAGAAGCGCGCCGCGGAACTGATCCTTACGGGACGTCAGTTTTCTGGAGAAGAAGCCGCCGCGATGGGCTTGGCAAATCGATCCGTGGCCGACGAGGAACTCGAATCCGTCGTTGAACGGACGCTTGCCGAACTCCGCCAATTGAGCACGGCCGCGCTGGCTCACGCCAAGAAGGCCATCTACGCGTGGGATGCGCTTCACTTTGACAAAGGCCTGGCCCGGGCGGAGAAGATTTATTTCGATGAACTCATCTCGACGGCCGACGCGCGCGAGGGTATCATGGCCTTCCTCGACAAACGAACACCGAAATGGACAGGCAAATAGAAAGCGCGAAGACTGAAGTCCGAGAGAACGCCGATCCGGTGGTCGATCCGAAGTCCGACCCAAAGACCGGGGCGAAGCAGCCCTACAGTTCCGGCCACCTGATGTGCCGAACGCCATTGTGGGGCGTTGCCGGCTTCCTCGGCTGCGCCTACTTTGCGTGGATTTCATTTAGCCACGTCGTTCGCCACGAGTTTGAATGGCCGCATGACCTCTGGACGGTCGCGACCTATATCGTGTGGATTCTCTTGTTGACCGGCTTGGCCCTCGAGACGCGCTGCCTGCGTGAGAGGATATTTTTCGGCGTGCTAGTCATTAATTTTGTGATCGGATGTGGGTTGACGCTGTGGTACTACATTCCGTCTGCCGATGTGCGTACCGCTCGCATTGGGACCGGTGCGCTCTGGGCGCTCGCCGCGTTGGTGAGTTTGACCACGCTGCGAGGTGCGGCGGAGCTACCGAGGAATCACTAACGTGTCATCCTGAGCGAGCCGGAGTCCCCGGCGCGCCCGCTTTTGGCGCGATGGGTGGAGAAGCGAAGGACCTCTGTATTTAAGTTAGTCCTCAATGCGTAGGTCTTTCGCTTTGCTCAAGATGACAGCCCATATTTTGGACACTTATTTAGAACACCATGGACTTCGAAATCTCACCCAGTCAAGTCAAGTCGCTGCAGCAGCGCGGCGAAACATTTACGCTGGTCGATGTTCGCGAGGCTTGGGAATGCGAAACCGCTCGCATTGAAGGGGCCAAGCATATTCCGATGGGCGACATCCCGACGCGTGCTCACCAGGAACTCGATCCTGATGATCATATCGTGGTCCTGTGCCATCGCGGTGTGCGCTCCTTGACCGTGACCAATTGGCTCCGCCAGCAGGGATACGAAAAAGTTCAATCCATGCGCGGCGGGATCGATGGCTGGGCGCGGACAGTGGATCCCAAAGTGCCGTTGTACTGAAGGCAGCTTCTGGCCGTTAGCTACTGGCTTCTAGCGAACGAGTCCGGGATCGCCAGTAGCCAGTAGCTAGAACCCATGAGCTGCCCTTGATCACCGACTGCCATATCCACATCGGGCCCATTGACCTGTTCAAGCCGCACGCGCTTGAACTGATGAAGCGCAAGCGCGCCAATTTCGATGAGATTGTCGAATATTGCCGCTCGCCCAAGGCTTTCCTCGGATATCTGGACCGTTGCGGCGTTGACCGCGCCGCCCTGATCAATTACGTTGCGCCGGAAGTGATCGGCTTTACGTCCGCGGTCAACCAGTTCGTCGCCGATTACACCAAGCACGATCCCAAGCGCCTGATCGCCTGTGGCAGCCTGCATCCAAGGCATACCACCAACATCATGGCCGATGTTGAGCACATCCTGCGCCTTGGCATTCGCATGATCAAGATCCATCCCCCGCATCAGTTACTATTTCCGAACGATTACTTAAACGGGGTAAATGAACTGGAGATTATTTACCGGGCTGCCGAAGCGAATGGAATTCCCGTCATGTTTCACACCGGGACGTCGATCTTCCCTGGCGCGCGCAATAAATACGGCGACCCGATTTATGTTGACGATGTTGCCGTCGATTTCCCCAAGCTCAAAATCCTGCTGGCCCACGGCGGCCGGCCGCTCTGGATGCACACCGCGTTCTTTCTCATCCGGCGGCACCCGAACGTCTATCTCGACATCAGCGGGATTCCGCCCCAAGCGCTGTTGTCGTATTTTCCGCGGCTCGACGAGATCGCCCACAAAACGCTGTTTGGCACGGACTGGCCCGGCCCCGGCGTTCCGGACGTCAAGCGGAATCTTGAAGAATTCAATGCGCTCCCCATGAGTGCGGAGATGCGCGAGCAGATCTTGAGCAAGACCGCGGCGTCGCTCTGGCCGGAATAATACGTAATGCGCGCACTTCTGGGCCAAGGACGCTTGGAAAGTGCCGCCGCCATGGCGTATAAAAGAGGGTTGCCCAGCCGCTCCTTTCGTGGAGAAGCGGACGAGCAAATCCAGATTCATCCGCACTGCCAGCGAAGAACCGAGCGAGGAACCTAGCGAGGAACTATGTCCAGCGTTGCCAATCTGCGCACTCCCAAAGGACTGGAAGGGGTTGTCGCTACCACGTCCAGCATCTGCTACATCGACGGTGACGAGGGAGTGCTCGCCTATCGCGGATACGACATCCACGATCTCGCCGACCACTCCACCTTTGAGGAAGTATGCTACCTGCTCTGGTTCGGATGTTTGCCCAATGTCGACGAGCTTAGGGCGCTGAAACAGCGCATGGCCGAAGAACGAAAACTGGATGCATCGATTCTCGACCGTCTGCAGCAAGTGCCGAAACACGTCCCGCCCATGGACGCGCTACGCACCCTGGTGTCCGAACTTTCCTATTACGATCCGGAATACAACAAGAACGATCATGAGGCAAACATAAACAAAGCCATCCGCCTGACGTCGCAGATCTCCATGCTGGTCGCCGACTATGACCGTATTCGCAAAGGGAAGCCACTGGTGGAACCGGATCGATCGCTTTCTCACGCGGCGACTTTCCTGCTTATGCTGAACGGCGCAGCGCCCTCGAAGACCGCTGAGCGCGCGCTTGACATCGCGCTCATTCTGCACGCTGACCATGAATTAAACGCTTCCACCTTCGCGGCGCGGGTCACCGCGGCAACGCTATCCGATATGCACTCCGCGGTGACTTCCGCCATCGGCACGCTTAAGGGGCCGCTGCATGGGGGCGCCAACGAAGCGGTCTTCAAGATCCTTCAGGAAATCGACGCCAGCGGCGCCGACCCGGTCGAGTACGTCAAAGGCATGTTGGCCCAGAAGAAGAAGATTCCCGGCTTCGGACATCGCGTGTATCACACGGAAGATCCGCGCGCAACTCACCTCCGGCAGATGTCCTGCGACCTTGGCCATTCCAGTGGCAATCCCAAGTGGTTCGAGTACTCGCAAAAAATCGAAGACTTCGTAAAGGCCGACAAAAAGCTCAATGCCAATGTGGATTTCTATTCGGCTTCCACCTACCACACACTCGGTATCGATGTGGACCTGTTCACGCCAATCTTCGCGGTCTCGCGGGTGAGTGGCTGGACCGCGCATGTCATCGAACAACTCGACGACAATCGGCTGATCCGTCCGCGCGCCGATTACATCGGGCCCGCTTATCCGCAGAAATATGTGGCGTTAGATAAGCGCTGAATGCGGTCACGTCATTTCCCGTAGAGACGCGCCTTGCCACGTCTTCCGCGGCGTCCAAGAGACGGGGGCGAACCCCGTTTCTACTTCCTGGGTCGAGTATCTTTATAACATCGGTACAATGGAAGCAGCATGATGCGACGAGTCTATCTCGACAACAACGCGACTACCCCGGTGCTCTCCGAGGTACTGGACGCCATGCGCCCTTATTTTGGCGAGCATTTCGGCAACGCGTCCTCCATCCACCATCATGGACAAGAGACGCGGGCAGCGGTCGAACGCGCCCGCGAATCGGTCGCCGCGCTGCTGGGCTGCCGTGCCTCCGAAGTCGTGTTTACGAGTGGCGGCACGGAGGCCGACAATCTTGCGGTCTTTGGCGTCACGCAGCCGGGTGACCACGTCATCACCTCGACCATCGAACATCACGCCGTACTCAATGCCTGCAAACACCCCGCCAGGGATCGTGCGAAGTATCGTGATTCGCAGGGATGCGAAGTCACCTACGTTCCGGTGGATGGCCGCGGCCTGGTGGATCCGGTGGACGTAAAGCGCGCGATCCGGCCGAACACGAAGTTGATCACCATCATGTTCGCCAACAACGAGACCGGCGTCCTGCAATCCGTCGCAGAGATTGGAAAGGTTGCTGCCGAAGCCGACATTTACTTTCACACCGACGCCGTGCAAGCGGCGGGTAAAATTCCGATCGACGTAAACAATATCGGATGCGATCTCCTCACCATCTCCGGTCACAAGCTTCATGGGCCGCAGGGGGTAGGCGCGCTCTATGTCCGCAAGGGAACCGAGCTTGAGGCGATGCTATATGGGGGAAACCATGAGCGCTCGCGGCGCGCCGGGACGGAGAACGTTCCGGGCATCGTCGGTTTAGGCAAGGCAGCCGAGTTGGCGATCGCGGGCTTCGCACGCGGCGACGCTACGAAGATGGCAGTGGCGCGCGACCGTCTGGAAAGGGAACTGCTCAAGATCGAAGCCACGGGCTTGAACGGCGCGGACCCAAATGGCGGGGACTTAAGTGGCAAACGTGCGCCCCGCGTGCCGAATACGACCAACATCTATTTCGATGGCATCGAAGGTGAAGCGCTGGTCATCGCGCTCGACTTGAAGGGACTGGCCGTCTCGACCGGCGCTGCGTGTTCTTCCGGAGCAATCGAACCGTCGCACGTGCTGATGGCAATGGGGCTGGGTCGCGACCGCGCGAAAGCCAGCATTCGCTTAAGTCTTGGGAAACAAAATACGGAGGAGGATGTAGACTTCGCACTGGGGTTGATTCCGGAGACGGTGGCGCGGCTGCGCGACTTGTCGCCGGTGTGGCCGAAGAAAGCACTTAGCATTTAGCACCTAGCCGAATCGGAGTAGTGAACATCTAATTGCTAAGTGCTGACTGCTAAATGCTAGCCTCCGAAACCATCGCCGTCGCCATGTCGGGAGGAGTCGACTCCTCGGCCGTTGCGGCCATGCTGCGCGCCGAAGGCCGAAACGTCATCGGCCTGACCATGCAGCTCTGGAACCAGCGACGTCTTGCTGGCTACGAAGGCATGCCCGAATCCGTGCAGGGCCGCTGCTGCTCGATCGACGACGTCTACGATGCTCGCCGCGTCGCCGAGACCCTCGGCATCCCGTACTACGTGGTCAATCATGAGGAGCGCTTTGAGCGTGATGTGGTGCGGCCGTTCGTCGAAGAGTATCTTGCCGGGCGCACGCCGATCCCTTGCAGCCTCTGCAACAATCACTTGAAGTTTGATCAGCTTCTGATTGTGGCACAGCAGATTGGTGCCGACAAAGTTGCCACCGGCCATTACGCCCAGGTCGTCTTTGACGAGCAACTCGACCGCTGGCTACTGAAGCGCCCCGCCGACAAATCCAAAGACCAGACTTATTTCCTATTCGGCCTCACGCAGGAGCAATTGAGCCGCACTCTGTTTCCGCTCGGCGGCATGACTAAGCCGGAGGTACGAGAACTGGCGCGCAAGCACAGCCTCGTGATCGCCGAAAAGCCCGACTCGCAGGAAATCTGCTTCGTCCCCGGCGGCGACTACAAGCGTTTTTTGGAAGCCTATCTTGCCGAGCAGGGAGACACGCCGACAGAGGTCGCCGGAGAAATGGTCACAACCGACGGCAAGGTGATCGGCGAGCACTCTGGCGTTCACAACTTCACAGTGGGCCAGCGCAAGGGGCTCGGCGTGGCCACGGGCTCGCCGCTGTACGTGATTCAAATCAAGAACGACACGCGGCAAGTGGTAGTCGGCAAGGACGACGAGCTTTACTCGCGCACTCTCCGTGCGCGCCGGGTGAATCTGATTTCGACCGCCGAACTGCGCGAGCCCATGCGGGTCGCCGTGAAGATCCGCCACAAGCATCAACCCGCTGCGGCCATGATTGAGCCCGCCGGGCCGGACGAGATGCTCGTCACCTTCGACGATCCGCAGCGCGCGCTGACTCCCGGCCAGGCCGCCGTTTTCTACGATGGCGATATTGTCGTCGGCGGCGGTTGGATCGAAAACTCGATCGAAAACTCCACGCAGTGAGCACTTACCGGTGGAGAGCTAGGTGCACCGCCCCGGCCACTCCGCTCAGGGCATGCTCGCGAAATGCCCGTCTCCCCACCCGCTGCTTACTCCGCCTTGGTTACCTCGGATTACTTTTGCCCTAATTCCATAGCACTTTCGTGGCCTAGACCTGCCGATGAAACCAGAGTTAAGGTTAGTTCACGACGGGACCTTCGTAGTCTCTCCCCAAGGTTCGGCGTGGGAGAGATCTATGAAACTCTGGCATCTGTGTTATGCGGCATTGGGGATTGCGGTGGCACGCTGGATTTTCAAGCGTGAACCAATGCGAGTAACTGATCCGATCACCCGTTTTCGTACCTCTGGCCTGCTGTAAGTAACGAACAGGGAAAGGGCATGGGCGCGCCCCGTTGCGCGTCGCTTCGATCTGAGCGCGTCCATCCTCTTTCCCTTTCCTTTCTTGCCAGTTTCTGGAAGTGCTAGCACTACCGTGTCCCTCCGGTAACTTCTTTTCCGTTCCATCTCGCCTAAACTTTCTGTATGGACCGCTGAGCGCGCAAGCGCTCGTCAGCGACTGAAATCATGCGATCGATATTCCCCACGCGTTGGTTGATTGCGCTCATTGTGTTCTCTGTGCCGATGGCAGCTTCGGCGCAAGACGACGCTCCCTCGCTCGGGGACCTGGCGCGCAACCTGCGCAAAAACAAATCACAGCAGCAATCTCAATCACAACCGGACTCGGCCTCCACCGCACCCGCCACTATAATCGATAACGACAATCTGGCCCAGGTGATGGAGGACGCCAAAAACACACGGCCAGTCCGTCAAGACAAGACCATCTTTTCCATTGACCCTGCCACCAATACGGTGAAAGTATCGTCGCCCGACGTAACCTGCAGTCTTTCTTTCAACGCCCGCGCCAGTTCGCTGCTGATCAAGCCGATTCTTATCGAAGATCTCCCGCTCACCGAACTGCTTAAGCTCGACGGCCCCGGTTCCATTCAGGATGAAAATCTGCAGCTCGAGGTATTCAATGGAACGGATTGGGATCTGCGCGAACTCACCATTGGTCTGACGCTCGAACGCAAGCCGGGAGAGAACGCCGAAGTAGCCGCGCGTGGGCGTGTCATTCCCGCCGCCCAAAGCAACGCGCCCGTTGCCGTCGAACGGCGTTCCGATGTAACTCTCCTCTATCACCTCAGGGCTGAAGCCAAGCCCTTCAGCACCACCGCATTTCACGAAAACATCGGAATCACTCCCGGCCCCGATGAAGATTGGCGATGGTCGATCGTAGAAGCCCGGGGAATCCGGCCGTTGCAAGCGCAATCGCCGCCCGACTCGTTGCAGGAACCTCTGTTTGCTACTCCGTCGTTTGCCACCCCATCGTTTGCCACTCCATCGCCGTTAGTCCCCGGCTCGATCGAGCCGCAGATTGCGCCCGCCGCACCCGCAGTTCCGGACAAAGCGGCGCCGGACAATCCGAGTCCCGACAAGTCCTCGAGCCCAAGTCCAACTCCGCAGCGATAGAGCTTAGACCACAGCGGAAGCAGCGGTTCACTCAGGAGCCTGCTTTGACGTCAATCGTGGCCAGAAAGCGCGGCTTCTGGCGGGCTTTGGTCAACTGCTCGAACGAATAGGCGATCTTAAGCAGAGTAGGTTCGCTCCAGGCGCGTCCAAAGAAAGAAATGCCGACCGGCAGTCCCCACAGGTATCCGGCCGTTACGTTGATATTGGGATAGCCGGCGACGGCGGCGGCGCTCGAACTGCCTCCGGCGACGTGATCGCCATTGATCAGGTCGGTGAGCCAGGCCGGCCCTCCAGTGGGGGCAAAGAGCGCATCGAGCTTGAATTTGTCCATGACTAAGTCGATCCCCTCGGCGCGGCTGAGTTGGTGATTCAGAGCGAGCGCATCGAGATACTCCTTCGTGTTGAGCGGTCCCTTCTGTTCCGATTTAATAAAAATGTCTTGTCCGAAGTAAGGCATTTCCCGGCCGCGATTGCGTTCGTTGAATTCAATCACATCCTTCAAGCTCTTCACCGGCGAGCCGGCGCGTTTCGCCAGATAGCTAGCAAGGTCGGCCTTGAGTTCGTAGAGCAAGACGGTCAGCTCGCTCTCGTCGAATTTTCCAATCGTCGGAATATCGGCGGGATCGACGATCTCAGCGCCCGCGCTCTTCATCTCGCCAATGAGCGTTTCCATGAGCTGGTCGACGGCATCGTTGAAGCCGAAATACTTGCGCACCACTCCCAGGCGCGCGCCTTTGAGGCCCGCGAGATCGAGAAACTTCGTATAGTCGGGATACAGTTTGCCTTGAGCATCTGCGGTCGCGGCGTCTTCTGTGTCCGCTCCCGCCATCGCACCGAGAAGAATGGCAACGTCGCGCACCGTGCGAGCCATCGGACCGGGCGTGTCCTGACTGTGCGAGATCGGGATGATCCCGCTGCGACTGAGAAGTCCAACCGTAGGTTTAAGTCCCGCCAGACCGTTGGCGGAAGACGGGCAAACGACCGACCCGTCCGTCTCGGTGCCGACACCGGCAACGCAGAGATTCGCGGAGACCGCAGCTCCAGTCCCGGAACTCGATCCGCACGGATTGCGATCAAGAGCATAAGGATTGCGAGTCAGCCCGCCGCGGCCGCTCCATCCGCTGGTGGAGTGACTGGAGCGAATGTTCGCCCACTCACTGAGATTGGTCTTACCCAGAATCACGGCGCCGGCCTTGCGTAACTGCACGGCGACGAAAGCGTCATTTCGCGGGCGCGAGCCAGCATCCGATTCAGAGTCCGATCCAACCAGCGCCAGCGATCCCGCCGTAGTATTCATTCGATCGCCGGTATCGATGTTGTCCTTGATGAGGACGGGAACGCCATGCAGCGGCCCGCGCAGCTTTTTCGACTTGCGCTCCTGGTCGAGCGTCTCGGCGATCCGGAGAGCATCGGGATTAAGTTCGATCACGGAGTTGATCTTCGGTCCGGCTTTGTCGATCTCCGCAATGCGTTTCAAGTACTTTTCGGTCAGCGAGCGGGAGGAATACTGGCCGGACTCGAAGGCCTTCTGCACTGCGTCAATCGTGATCTCGTCGAGTTCGAAGACTTTCGCGAAATTCACTGCAGTCGGAGCAGCCGCGGGATCGGCAACGCGAGCGGATCCAAGCGCCGGATAAGCAGCCGCGCCAACAGTTGCAGTCACGCCCGCGCGCAGAAAGTTGCGGCGCGACGCGCGCCTCGGGGGAAGGGAATCGATAGGCATCAAGGCGGACATCAAGGCTCCTGCGATTGTGAGATGAGTTCGGATGCAAGTCTCAAGCGGGAATCTTACGAAGACTGCGAAAGAAAGGCAAACGCAGGGAGCGCTGGCAGCGACCGTTGTCTTGAAAGGAGCAGGATGGTAGTCTAACCGAGTCGAGCACGAAATCGAGCGGGAGTAGTTCAGCGGTAGAACGCCAGCTTCCCAAGCTGGATGTCGCCGGTTCGATCCCGG
>Ga0187858_10001488_pt1 | contig 25999 bp, 21 predicted proteins | sample June2016WEW_8_15_FD_133015 | JGI IMG/M metagenome (GOLD analysis project Ga0187858, IMG submission 133015) | Peatland microbial communities from SPRUCE experiment site at the Marcell Experimental Forest, Minnesota, USA - June2016WEW_8_150 | ecosystem: Environmental > Terrestrial > Soil >...
AGTGGGGCGGGTGGGGCTCGAACCCACGACCGGCGGATTATGAGTCCGCTGCTCTGACCGGCTGAGCTACCGCCCCCGGACGGCACGGCATCGCCTCGGTGCCGCCAGGCTCTCCCTGCGTCCGCCGGCCGAGCGGCAGCTTCAGGGCGAGGCTACGAAGACTACCGCGTGGTGAGCTGCATCTCCATGGCGTGCTCCACGAGGGCGATGAGCGTCGACTTGGTCGAGCTCCTCCCCCGCGCATCGCACTGCACGACAGGCACCCGCGGGTTGATCGACAGCGCTTCCTGGACATCGGGGATCGAGTGCGGAAAGTCACCGTGGAAGCCGTTGATGGCCACGATGAACGGCAGTCCGGCCGACTCGAAGTAGTCGACCGCCGGGAAGGAGTCGGCCAGGCGGCGGGTGTCGACGAGGACGACCGCGCCGATCGCGCCCTGGATCAGGTCATCCCACATGAACCAGAAGCGGTGCTGGCCGGGAGTGCCGAACAGGTAAAGCACCAGCCCGGCGTCCAGGGTTACCCGGCCGAAGTCCATGGCAACCGTCGTCGTGGTCTTGTCCGGTGTATGGGACAGATCATCGAGGCCGTCACTGGCCGTTGTCATGACAGCTTCTGTCGTGAGCGGCGTGATCTCTGACACTGATCCGACAAAAGTGGTCTTGCCCACGCCGAAGCCGCCCGCAACGACGATCTTCACAGACGTCATCGCGGCGTCTGCGGCCTCGCTGGCGGCGAGCTTAGAGCTTGCGAAGTCCACTGAGTACCCTTTCAAGCAGGTTAAGGTCCGGACGACCATGTTCGTGGTCGATCTGATGGACCCTGACTAGCCCATCCATCGCCATGTCGGCGATGAGGACACGGGCTACGCCAAGTGGCATCCTGAGCACCGCAGAGATCTCCGCGACTGACCGCCAGTCGCGGCAGAAACCCAGGATGGCCTGGCATTCCGGTCCGAGCGTCGACAGGTCGCGCGCCTCGTAATGCGAGGCGGCGACCATGGCCTCGATCTGCAGTTGATATCGCGGCTTCGTCCGCCCGCGGGTGACCGCGTAGGGACGCACGAGTGAGCTTTCGCCAGGTGCGCCCTGCGGGGGAACGAGATGACGCGACCCAGGGTCAAAGGGATCAGAAGCGAATCCACTCTGGAATTCACTTCCCGGCCCAGTCTCTACGCCGTTCCCGGCGGGATACGTATCGGCGGCCGGCTCCCACTGATCGCGGTCAGGGCCGGGCACCGTACCCTCCTGTCATTGTCGGCGGCTCTCTGGCCAGTCGGGCGCCATCAGTCCGCGCACGTCCGGCGTCAGCGCGCTGCCTACGCGCTCGACTAGCAGCGCCATCTCGTAGGCCACCAGGCCCATGTCACAGTCGGCAGCAGCCAGCACGGCGATGCTCGATCCGTCGCTGATCGACATGACGATCAGCAAGCCGCGCTGCATCTCGACGACCGTCTGGGTAACAGCACCGCCCTCGAAGACCCTCGACGCACCCTGGGTCAAGCTCATAAGACCCGACGTCACCGCCGCCAGCTGATCAACCCGGTCAGCCGGGAAGCCGTGCGAGAACGCCATCGGAAGTCCGTCAGATGAGACAACAATCGCGTGTGCGACGGCTGGCACTCGCTCGACGAAGTTCGTGATAAGCCAGTTCAGGTCCTGCGCCGGGCGCGCAAGCGGACTCACGGGCGCTCCTTCCTCTCCCGGCGAGCATCCTGCGGAGCGGTGCTCGCGTCCAGGCTGATCATCCTGTTGGCCGCAGGCCGACGAAATTGCATTCCGACACTTAGCATGACCATCCCAGGCAACTCGCGCCACCCGTCATCACGAACTCTGGTCCTCTCCGTCCGGCTGCTCGTCCGCGCCGGTAGCAGCACGGCCTTCCCTGAGCCCGCGCTGGAAGCTAGCGAAACGCTCCCGCGTGGCCGCCGCAGACCTCGCCGGCGGGGTCGGCTGCGTATCGACCGCAGCACTGCCTGGCACGAGGTTGGCCTGCGGTACTCGCTTGGGCAGCCCGGCCGTGGTCACGCCGGCCGACGAAGGTGAGCTGACTGCCTGAGCCGCTTCCCAGCCCTCGTCGGCGGGCGATTCCCAGGCCGGAGTCTCGGTCGTCGTCTCCGCAGGCTTCGGCGACTCCCAGCCGGCGATGCCCTTACGTCCGCGGCGGAACCAGTCCGACTCGACCGCTTCGAAGATGGGAAGCCGGTTCTCGGTGCCGGCCGGGCCAGCCGGCGGAACGACAACCTGATTCCCGGAGTCACCGTTCCCCCAGCCGAGGTCGGTAACCCGTCTCGGCTGCTGATCGCCATCTTTGCGGTTCCCACCACCATTAGGCGCGACCAGCGGTGAGCCGAACGAGGGGCGCTCGCCGGAAGCAGGTGCCCGGCTCGCGTCAGCGCGAGTCTCATCGGGGATGACGACCGGCTGATCGGACTGCTCATCCGGGCTTGCATCCGCGGGGCCGACCTCCGCGGGGCCGACCTCCGCGGCCACTGGCGGCTCACGATCCTGCTCCAACGCGGGTCGCGGGCTAGTGCGGAATACCGGCAGCGGGCTGGTAGCAGCGGCTGCCTCACCGGGCCGCGGGCCCGCTCCGGGCACTCGCCGCCCTAGGTTGCCGGTGTCCTGCTGGTCGTCGCTCAGAGAGGCGAACTTCGGCGCGCGCGCCGCGTTGACCTCCTGCTCCATGAAGGACCGATCGCCATTCACTGGCTCGCCGTTCCGGTTACCCGTGCCGATCTCTGCCAGCCCTGGGATAGCCGCAGCCTGGGCGTCTCCGGCTCGCAGGCCGGTCGGGCCGCCGCCCGCGCCATCGTGACTGATCACCTCATCGGGTAGCCAGACCAGCGCAGTGAGGCCGCCCGACGCGGCTGGGCGCAACCGGACCCTGACACCGTGCCTGGCAGCGAGCCGCCCGACCACGAACAAGCCCATTCGCCGGGAGACGGCCACGTCCACGACGGGGGGGTTATCGAGCTGCCAGTTCGCATGAGCCAGTTCCTCGGCGCCCATGCCGACGCCCTGGTCGGTGATGTCCAGCAGCACTCCGCCGCTGCTCAGCAGGTGGCCAGTGACAGCCACCGGCGTCTCAGCCGCCGAGAAGGAGGTTGCGTTCTCGGCGAGCTCAGCCAGCAGGTGGACCACGTCATTGACAGCCTGCCCGCGGACGGCGATGCCAGGCTGTACGTTCAGGGTGATCCGCTCGTACTGCTCGATCTCCGATACCGCGGCGCGCAGGACGTCGATGAGGGCCACCGGCTGGTTCCAGCGCCTTGATATCGCGTGACCAGCAAGAACGAGAAGGTTCTCGGAGTTACGCCGCATGCGGGTAGCAAGGTGGTCCATCTGAAACAGGCTCGCAAGACGCTCAGAGTCCTGTTCGCCCTGCTCAAGATGGTCAATGAGGCCGATCTGCCGCTCAACCAGTGACTGGCTGCGGCGAGAGAGGTTGACGAACATCGCATTGACGTTGCCGCGCAACGCAGCCTCGTTGGCTGCCAGCCGCAGTGCTTCTCGGTGAACCTGATCGAAGGCGCGGGCAACTTCACCGATCTCGTCCGAGGAATCCACGTCGATGGGTTCCACCTCGAGCGAGACGCCCTCACCGTCAGTCTCGTTCATCTGCCGGACGGCTTCAGGAAGGCTAATACCGGCTACCTCCAGCGCCCCGGTCCGGAGCTTGCGCAAGGGCCGTACAAGTGACCTGCCGACCACGGTGGTGAGGATCAGCGCGACCGCCAGGACGAGAAGCACCGCGATGCTGACGATGATCACGTCGGCGATCGCCCGGTCTCGCAGCGCCTTGCTGCGGGAGATGACCGAGTTGACTAGCTGCTTTTCGACGTTGCCGAGGCTGTGCACCACATACGAGCTTCCAGAAACAGCGTCGGCGAGCGTTGGGTCCGTCGCGATAGGCTTCACGCCAGTGGCATCGGAGATGGCTTGCTGCTCCTCAGCCTGCGCCGTTGCCACCGTCGTTCCCGAGACCCCGTTGTCGTACAACTGCCGCTGGCCGGGCGTGGCAGCAGCGTCGAACTCCGCGAGGTCCCCCTGTTGCTCTGCCTCTGCGTTGGCGATTGCTGACAGCTGGCTAGCGCCGAATTGGCCCAGGCCGACCAGGCTTGATGAGAGCCCAGATGTCAGGATCGCTTGCTGCTCTGATGCCTCCTCCTTGATCTGGGAGACCAGGCTAGCGACACGTACGGTGTCGGCAAGTGTGGAGTCGTTGCTGCTCACGGCGACCTGGTTGTCAAGCGCCAGAAGCGCAGTGATTGTGCTGTCGTACTTCTGGATCACGACGAGTGCAGGAAGATTAGTTTGGATTGCAGCCGCGCTCAAGGCAGGCAGCCCGCTGATGGCGGCGGCAGCACCTTCCGCGTCTAGCTGGGCCAGCGCAGGATAGTCACTGCCGATCCCTCGCAGCTGGCGGTCCACCTGCGCCGCCAAGCCGGAAGTGACATGAGCATCCTGCTTCAGCACACCTAGCTCGAAAGTCGCCGAAGTAGACGCCTGCCCGGGCGCGGCTGCGGCGGCCCGGCCGCCATTCGCTCCCAGGACAATGTAGGTGACAATGTCCTCGCGCTCGTTTTGGACTGCCTGAACCAGTCCTGCGACCTTGTCGTACAGGTTGGCGAGGTTCTCGACCCGGTGATAAGCAGCGGCACTCTCGACCGACGACGTGATGCCGATCCCGCCCAGGACCACGGCGGCGACGGTCGGTGTGATGATCAGCATCACCAGGCGCGACCGGACGCGCCAGTTTTTCAGCGACCGGCGCGAGGTCCTGCGGGGTGCTGGCTGCGTGTCGCCGGATTGCACAGCGCGATCGGCCAACGGGTCTGCGGCGTCAGGTGTGCGCCTGACCGGGCCATCTTCTCGCGCTGCGGCCAGGTCGTCGCCAGGATCGGCCGCCACTTGCCCGGTAGCCTCAGGGCTGAGGCTGCGCACGTTCTCGCTGCTGAAGCGCACAGTTCTCGCACCCCTCACCATGTGACCGTAGGGAGCCAACACTGATCCAGGCTCGGGGGCAGGACAGACATGCTGAACCCTTCCTGGCAGACGATTCGTATGTGCAGCGTCGCGGCACAGCCGGGCCAACTCTAACGCCTTGACGGCCAACGCACATCAATACCTGCATCCGCGACAATCGGTATTGACCACAGTGCGGGCTCAACCAGGCGACACTAGGATAACTTGTCACGCTACGCTTGTGTCCCCGAACGTCCGATTCGACACCATCCAACCGCGTCGAGGGAGCCTTATGCGTCTTGTCCGGGCTGGTGCCCGTCTTTCGGCTCTGAGGTTGACGCTTGCACTTGCGTTGATCGCCATCCTGGCGTCTGCCTGCGGCAGCTCCGCGAACGCAGGCTCGCCGGGGAGCCAGACCATCACTGTGGCGGTGGTCCCCGGCCCAGGCAACGCCCCGCTGTACGTCGCTGTCCGGGACGGCCTCTTCAGCCAGCATGGGCTCACTGTCCACATCAAGAGGTACCCTGCACTCGCCCCGGTGGTGCGGGCACTCCGTAGCGGCCAGGCTCAGGTCGCAGCTGGCGATTACACAGACTTCTTTTACGAGCAGGCCAACAACCAGCTGTCGCTGCGGTTGGTCGCGGACGGATATGACGCCACACCGAACATGACGGAGATCCTCACCCTGCCCAACTCGAAGATCACTAGCCCCCAGGCCCTCGAGGGCGCCACTGTCGCCTCTCCGGAGCCACAAGTCATCACCGCCACCGGCAGTCTCCCTTATGACATCGAAACGCTAGCGGCCCAGGCAGTGCTGGAGAGCGACGGCGTCAGCCCGACGAGCGTGAAGTGGAAGCCGACTCCGGCGCAGGACATGATCAGCGAGCTCCGCAACGGCCAGGTTAGCGCCATCCTGGCCACTGAGCCTTATGTCTTGAAGGCTGAGAGCCAGGTTGGCGCACAGGAGCTGATCGACGCCAACTCGGGCGTCGCCTCTGCGTTGCCGCAGCTTGGCTACTTCAGTTTGTCCTCCTACGCGCTCGGGCATTCCGCCACTGTGAGCGAGTTCCGAACCGTGCTGTTCCAGGCCCAGGCTGCCTCTAGCATGCGCGGGCCGATACAGCGCGTCCTTCCCAAGGCAACCGGCATGAGCGCCTCGGACGCCGCACTGATTACGCTGGGCGCCTACCCGACCTATCTGAGCGTTGGCCAGGTCCAGCGAGTCGCACAGTTGATGTTCGAAGCCGGGGTGACGGACAATCTGCTCAACGTCAAGGGCTTGGTTGCAAGGTAGATCTAGGCCACCAGCGTAAGCCGGCGCTTGGCCACCCGCATTCCCCGTAGCCCGCAGCCTTCTCGATCGCATTTCTTATCCGGCACCCGCGATCAACCTAGCAAGATCGAGCGCGGGACTGCCGCTGCACACCGGCTAAGATAGCCGTTGGCTAGCGGGCCATTCTGGCAGCCGAAACGTAACGCGCCCACGCCAGTTACGTCCCTCAAGCCCGCCCTAAACAACAACGATCACCAAAAGATAACCAAAGCAGCGCCCGTCGATTTCCGGTCGGCCTTTGGTGGGGAAGCTCACGGCTCGATACTGACCCGTGCCCCCCGCACTCGCTAGCTAGATGAACGACAGATGCTCGAAGTCCCAGTTGGAGATCGACTCGCCTACTTTGGCGGTGGTGTATCCAGTTATCTTGTCGCTATAGGCGTCGAGCGTGTCCATGAACGTGGGAATAATGTAAGCTCCCTGAGTGAAATCGTACTGCTGCATCTCGTACACGATCTGCTTACGCGTCGAAAGATCGGCTGTCGCGTTAGCCTGGTCGTACCACGATGTGTACTGGGCATTGTTGGTGTGCGTCTCATTGAAGGGCGAAGCTGAGCCCAGGAATGACTGCGCGACCTGGTTCAGGTAGGCCGCATAACTGTAGTAATCCTGAGAGAACGACCAGTTGAGGTACTTTCCCGTCGCGAAGAAAGTGCCGGGGTCTACCTGATTAAGCTTAATTGTTACGCCCGCGGCGGTGGCCTGCTCCGCCAGTACTGTTGCCATTGCAACAGTACCGGTAGCAATGGCGGACGTCGTAAGAGTCACCGTCAGGTTGTCCATGCCAGCTTTCTTAAGCAGGAATTTGGCCTGCGGAATATCCTGCTGCCTGTGCAGCGAGCTGTCAAAATCAGGATCGTACGGCGCGAAGACGTCGCTGGCCACCACCCCGTACCCGTTGAGGGCTGATTCAATCAACTGCTGGCGATCGACCAGGAGCCGCAACGCCTGGCGAACATTGACGTCATTGAACGGCGCCTGGTCCACACGCATCGTAAAGGGCTTAAACTGCCCAGTCTGTGACACGACCGTCTTCACTCCGCTGGTGTTTGCCAGCGCAGGGATCTGCGGCGGGTCAAGCTGGCCGGCGGCCTGGATGGCACCGGTGACCAGGGAATCCTGGACAGCCGTATTGTCGCTGAAGTCGATGATCGTCAAAGCATCCACGTACGGAAGCCCAGACTTCCAGTAATTCTTGTTCCGGACGAATACGCTGCGCTGGCCGGGCGTAAAGCTCTGGTAAACGAACGGTCCCGTTCCATCTGGAGTCTTCGGGTTGAAGCCGTTCGGCACTACGTAAAGGTAGTACCAGCCACCTGCGAGCGAGTCGACGAAGCTGCCGAAGGGCTTCGTCATGGGCACCAGCACGGTCCGGTCATCGAGCGCCTTGACGCCCTTAAGGTCAATCGGACCGAAGAAGGTGGTGCCGCTGAAACTGTTCGAGATGATCCTGTTGATAGTAAAGACGACGTCGTCGGCCGCGAGGTTCTTCCCGCTATGGAAAGTGACGCCAGGCCGCAGCCGTATGACCCATGCCGACAGCGAGCCGTTGTAAGGCGTAATCGACTCCGCCAGCACGAACTCGTTCTTCGCCTGCTTGTCGAGCTTGACCAGGGGCTGGTACAGGGCCTCGAAGCGGCCGGTATCAAGATAAGTAAGCCCTTGATGCGGGTCGAGAGTATCCGAACTCGAACCGCCGGCCAGGCCAACCTTCAGGTTGCCTCCCCGTTTCCTGGGCGCGCCCGCGGCATCGGCTGTCGAGCTCTTGCTCCCGCTCCCGCACGCGGCTAGCAAGCCGCCCGCGCCCGCGATTGCCCCCGTGGCCGCTATCCCCCGAAGGAACTGGCGACGCCCAAGACCCTCACCCAGCAGGGGCGTCGAGCGCTCATCCGATCGGTCCACAGAATTTACCTCCACTGACGCGGCAGCATGTCCCTGGCCCCGACGTGCCAGGGACAGCTTCCTACCCAAGGGAAAGTCTCAGGCTGAGACGGCATCCCACCTGAGACTGGGCGTTTGGTTCAGAGCAAACGTCATAGTCTCACAAGCCGTACGCACGCGCCAGCCAGACCTAAAAGGTTCATCACGTCGCTTATTGTCCCAGCTTGGTACCATCAACCCAGAAACTCTGCCATGAGGGCAACTCGTCGCGGATGGCGCTAGACCCCCCGGCCGCACCTGCTCGGCTCTGCCTCGTACCACCGGGCGGAGGCTCAGGTCGGCCGGTCAAACCCTTGGCGTGGCGCATGGGCTGACGCGTGATCCTTCTTGGGGTCAGGCGCTGAGTGCTGGCAGGTCGCTGGTGTGATGCACCTCCGCGGATGAGTCGCAGCTGGCGAGGCGGGACCGGACCAGGGCGCCGAGCTAGCGGCGGCCTCCGGCCCCATTCCCCGTGCTGCTAGGCCAGGAGCGCGCTGACGAACCGGATCAGGGAGTTGCGGTCTGGCTAGATGCCGACAGCCGGTAGCGGCGGATCTCCCCGTTGAGCAGTTCCTGAGGCGTTTTGGGCCAGAACTGCCGCCAGATCTCTTTGGGGAAGCTGCTCAAGGCCAGTAGGTCCGGACGGACGGCGTGAGCCCGCGGTGGGCGTCATAGGTAACCAGCGTGACGCCGTTCAGGCCGCCGGGCGCTCAGCTGGCCTGCCCTGCCGACTCACTCCCCCACTTCGTCGTGGAACGTCAGCTGACTGCAGCAGCCGTGCTCCAGACCGGCTTGCCCTGATATCCTCGCGCAACCATCGTGACGAAGTTGTACACCCCGTCTTCGCTCGGCGCGAGCGGCCCAGGCATCGCGTGCTCCGAGCTAAGTCCGCGTTGCACCGACTCGCAGGCGTTGAAGTCCTGTCGGTTAGTGATGTCCCAGAACTCAACCGCGTATCCGGGGTCAAAGCCGGGCCTATCCAGCGCCTCAGGGGGGAAGGCCCAGGTGCACTCGATCATGGTTCGATCAACGGCAAGCGGCAGCAGTCGGTGCGTCATAACGTAATCGGGGTGCAGGCTCAGCAGCACGTTGGGAAATATGTTGACGTAGATCACAGTTCGCAGGCTGTCCGCGTCAAGTCCGCGCAGTGGCTTCCCAAGGCTGGCGCCGTCCAGCGACATAGTCTCCATGCCTTCGCGGAGGTACATCCAGCCGCCGACCCAAGCACCGCTCATGGGGAAATTCACGCCGCTCCTGGGCGGGCTGACCCGGCACAGCTCAGGGTGGATGGCAGGGCAGTGGTAGCACTCTTGGTAGTTCTCGCTGACCACCTTCCAGTTTGAGGCGGAGTCGTAAACATGCCGCCCTGCGATCACAAGCCGCTCCGGCTCGTATGGAGTGACAGCGTCGTCTAGCGCCTGCAGGGACTCGACGAGGGATCCGGCATTCTGCGAGCGGTTCACGAAGATCAGCCCGTGCCACTCCGTCACAGGGATCTCGACCAGACCCCAGCCGGACTGATCAAATCCATCGTTACCGGTAAGGCCGGAGGCGAAATGCAGGCCGCCGGACAGGGCGTAAGTCCATGAGTGGTAAGGGCAGATTATGGAGTGGCGCTGCGCGGTTACGCCATGGGGCAACAACTCGTGACCACGGTGTCGGCAGGTGTTGGCGAACGCCCTGAGCGTTCCGTCCTCGCCACGCACGAGCAGGACGCTGCCTTCGCCGACCGGCTCCGCCCGCTGATCTCCCGGTTGTGCGAGTTCTGAGCCGAACCCGACGCAGGTCCAGCCGGAGCGAAAGAACTCCCTCTGCTCCCAGGCGAACACTTCGGGGTCGACGTACGCGGCTCGGGGCAGCATCCTGCTCTGGCCGAAAGGCTGCAGGGTACTTGCCAGGTCGGCCAAATCGATGGGTGCACCACGATTTCCACCTGTATCGCCCATGTCAGCGAGAGTAGGTGAGGCCGTGCCGGCTGTCTAGCGGAGTCAATCTGCGCTCGACGCTCTGCGCTCGCCGATCACTATCCGTTAACAAACATGTGCAGTCCGCCGGCCACCAGCGGTGCGGTGGTGGACCCTGGCGAGCGTGCCACGGGCAGGAAGATCCGCCGATGACACCCAGGTCAACAGGCTGGTACAAGCAGGCGATCTTGTTGCTTGCCCGTCAATCCGCCAGTTACGTTAGATATTGTGATGACGTCCCAGTAGTGACGACATCGCCCGATCGCAACGGGCAGTCGGCACCGGTTCTGCCTTCAGCCGACGACAAGGCTGGCGGCCAGTCCGGATCGGACATCCACCGACAGGCCGTCAACCGCTGAAGGGAAGAAGCCGAACGTGGCAGGCCCATGTGCCAGGTTGTTCCGTGGGTGAGGCGCTTGTGGACACAAGCCACGAGCCTGTCCACCGGGAGACTGCCCGCCGCGACGCTCACCCCATCCTGCGGCTGGTCCAGCGGAGAGTCGCCTCAGGCGTCCTCACGCTGTTCCTGGTGTCCGTCGTCATATTTGTGGCGACGGAGATACTGCCGGGCAACGCAGCGGAAGCCATCCTGGGCAGAAACGACACCAGTCCTAGGCGTCTGCACGCTCTTGAGCTTCAGCTGCACCTCAATCGTCCGGCGGTTGGCCAGTACTGGACCTGGCTCTCCGGACTGTTCACCGGTCACCTAGGCCGTTCTCTGCTCAACCATCAGCCGGTCTGGAGCCTGGTTGAGCCACGCCTGGTCGATTCTGCCGCTCTGGTGCTGGTCGCCGGAGTGATCGGCTCGCTGCTCGGCGTCGCGCTCGGTGCCGCCGCTGCCTTGCGCAAGGACGGGAAACTCGATCACGCCAGCTCCGTCATCGCGCTAGCGGTGACTTCATTGCCCGAGTTCGTCGTCGCGGTTGGCCTCATCATCCTGCTCTCGACCACCATCTGGCATGTGCTGCCAGCTGTCTCGCTGCTCCCCCCCGACACTTATCCCTGGAACAGCCCGCAATTGCTCATCCTGCCGAGCGCTACGCTCGTCATCGTCATCGTCCCGTACACCATGCGTATGATGCGGGCGTCGATGATCGAGGCCCTCGGGTCTGACTACGTGGAGATGGCGCGGCTTAAGGGAGTGCCCGAGCGGCGAATCGTGCTCGTGCACGCTCTGCCGAACGCCATAGCGCCGACCATCCAGGTCATCGGCCTTGGCTTCTTGTACCTCGCCGGCGGGATCGTGGTGGTGGAATACGTATTCAACTTTCCCGGCATAGGCCAGGAACTCGTCTACGCGGTCAACGGTCGCGACATTCCTGTGATCCAGTTCGTCGTCGTGATACTCGCAGCCTTCTATGTATTCGTGAACATCCTGGCTGACGTGGTCGCCTTGCTGGCCACCCCTCGGCGGAGAATCGCAAGATAGTTATGGCCGTCAACGCTCCCGCCAACTCATCCGCTGCCAGATCCGCGACAGAAGGCCTGCGCCGACGCCAGTGGGCGTCAGCGCTGTCCGCTGCCATCCGCACGCCGCGAGGAGCCATCGGGCTGACGCTAACGTCGGTCGTAGTACTCATAGCGGCGGTCGGCCCGCTCATTGCACCGTACTCGCCTACCCAGCTCATGACGGTCGAGTTCGCCAAACCCTCAGCCCAGCATCTGCTGGGCAGCGACTTCCTGGGCCGAGACGTGCTGTCCAGGGTCCTGAACGGCGGCTGGCTCATGCTGGTCATGGCCATCGCCGCTACAGCAATCGGGCTCGCGGGCGGCGCGGCAGCAGGCATATCGGCTGCGTACTTCCGTGGTCGGTCCGACGGAGTCATCATGCGGACCGTCGACGTCGTCCTAGCGTTTCCCCAGATCGTGTTCGCCCTCTTGCTGCTGAGCATCATCGGCCCAAAGCTATGGCTAATAGTGATCGCTGTAGGCATATCGCATGCGCCGCAGGTCGCCCGGGTGCTGCGGTCAGCCACCCTCGACATTTCCGAGCGCGACTATATCAAGGTCGTCGAACTGCAGGGAATGCCACCGGCCAAGGTCATGCTAAAGGAGATCCTCCCCAACCTAGTCAGCCCGCTCATGGTCGAGGCAGGGCTTAGGCTTACCTATTCGATCGTCATCATGGCCGGGCTTTCCTTCCTCGGCTTCGGCCAGCCGCCCCCCGCACCGAGCTGGGGAATCATGATCAACGAGAACCAGGTGGGCCTTTCACTGAATCCCTGGGCCGTGATCATTCCCGCCGCGCTCATCGGCCTCCTTACGATCGGAACCAACACGTTCACCGACGCAATCGCCCGGGTGGCCATAGGAGTCGATCGCCGGCCGGAGGAATCCGCGCTAATCTCCCGCCTCGGCCAGTCGGAGGCCCAGTGAGACACGAATCGGCAGTCGGCGCGCTAGCCGCATCCTCCCGGCTGCCTGTACGCCCGCGACTCGATGTAAACGGCCTCGAGGTACGTCTCGGCAGGTCGGGACCTGACGTGGTGAGCGAGGTCTCGTTCTCGGTGCAGGCAGGAGAACTGCTCGGTCTCGTTGGGGAGTCAGGGTCTGGCAAGACCACCGTAGCGCTCGCCTTGCTCGGCCATGCACGTGGTGGCCTGATGATCACCTCAGGCGAGGTTCGCCTCGACGGCGCAAACATCCTGGGACTCAGTCCGAAACAGCTGCGGGATGTTCGCGGAGCGAGAGTCAGCTACGTGCCCCAGGATCCGTCATCGTCGCTGAACCCGGCGCTCCGGGTGGGCACCCAGCTCCGGGAGGCACTGCGAGTTCATCCAGGCGTTGTCGGAGATCCTGACGCGCGCATTGCTGAGGTCATGCGCGAGGTACGCCTCGATGCGACGCCGGAGATGATGCGCCGCTATCCGCATCAGCTCTCCGGCGGCCAGCAGCAGCGCATCGGCCTGGCCATGGCCTTCGCCTGCAGGCCCTCACTCATCGTGCTGGACGAGCCGACGACCGGCCTGGACGTGACGACCCAGCGCCACGTACTCGACACCGTCCGCAGTCTCTCCCGCTCCTACGGCGTAGCGGCGGTCTATGTGAGCCATGACCTGGCCGTCGTCAGCGGCCTGGTCAACACCGTGGCCGTGATGTACGCGGGCCGAATCATCGAGCAGGGACCGACCGCCCGGCTGTTCTGCGAGCCGCTGCATCCCTACACCCGCGGCCTGATCGGCGCGGTCCCGTCGCCGGACCGCACTGAGGTGCTGACCGGAATCGAGGGTCAGCAGCCGCGGCCCGGCAGGCGGGGATCCGGCTGCACGTTCGCCGCCCGCTGCAGCCTGGTCACCGAGGAGTGCAGGTCGCAGACGCCGGAGCCGGTCATGATCGGTGGCCAGATGGTCCGGTGCCTGCGCGCCACCGAGGCCGGGACCACGCAGGGCATCCGGCGAGCCGCCGTGCCGCGTCCGGCCGCCCCGGCCACGGAGCCGGTCCTGTCGGTGCGCGACCTGCGTGCCAGCTACGGTCACAAGGCCGTGCTGTTCGATGTCGGGCTCGACGTGCCGCCCGAGTCGTGCGTCGCGGTCGTTGGGGAGTCCGGCTCGGGCAAGACGACACTCGCCCGCTGCATCTCCGGGCTGCACGCCAACTGGACCGGGGCGATCAGCTTCCGGGGAGCCACGCTGGCTCAGCCGGCGCGCAAGCGCCCCGCGGACGTGCTGCAGCGCGTGCAGTACGTCTTCCAGAACCCCTACACCTCGCTCAATCCCCGCAAGACGGTGGGCCAGATCGTTGCCCAGCCGCTGGAGCAGTTCTTTGACCTGCCCTTCCGGGAGCGAGCCGAGCGCGTCGCCGCGGTGCTCGCCGATGTCTCGCTCGGGCCTGACTTCGTCTCCCGCTACCCGGACCAGCTATCTGGCGGGGAGCGGCAGCGCGTCGCCATCGCCCGTGCGCTTGCGGCCGAGCCGGACCTGCTGATCTGCGACGAGGTCACCTCATCGCTGGACGTCTCCGTGCAGGCCATCATCGTGGAGCTGCTCCGGCGGATTCAGCGCGAGCGGCATCTCGCCATGCTGTTCATCACCCACAACCTGGCCCTGGTCCGCAGCATTGCCCAGTCCGTGGTGGTGCTGCGCGACGGCACGGTCGTCGAGCAGGGCCCGGTACGGCAGGTCCTGGAGCACCCGGCCGACCCGTACACCGTGGCCCTGATGGAGGATGTACCGAAATTGCGCACGACGGCCGGAGTCACCGCCGAAGGGCCGCCGGCTGGCCGCCACAGCGCTCAGGGGCATGCCGCCGGGCCGGATGCTCAGCAGTAACCTGCTCGCGGGCGGCCGGAACGCAGCCGACGGCGGAATGACCCTCTCCCCGGCGCCGACGGCGACACCCTGCTGTCGGCCGACGCCCTGCTACCGGTCCTGGTCCAGGCCGAGCTGACGGGCAATGACCATCCGCTGGACCTCGGAGGTTCCCTCGCCGATCTCCAGCACCTTCGCGTCGCGGTAGAACCGCGCGACCGGGTAATCGTTCACGAATCCGTAGCCGCCGAAGATCTGGGTCGCGTCACGCGCGTTGTCCATCGCCGCGTTTGCCGCGGTCAGCTTGGCGATCGCGGCCTCCTTCTTGAACGGCTGCCCGGCCACGAGCCGGGCGGCCGCGTCATACCAGGCCAGCCTGGCCAGCTGTGCCCTGGCCTCCATATCCGCGATCTTGAACTGGATGGCCTGATAGTGCCCCAGCTGATGACCGAAGGCGGAGCGCTCGCCCGCGTACCGCAGGCACTCGTCGACGCAGCCCTGCGCGAGCCCTGCTGACAGCGCGGCGATCGCGATCCTGCCCTCATCCAGTGTCTGCAGGAACTGGGCGTAGCCGCGGCCGGGCTCGCCCAGCAGGTTCGCTTCCGGCACCCGGCAGGACGAGAACGACAGTTCCCTGGTGTCGGAGGCGCACCAGCCGACCTTCGAGTACTCCGGCGCCACCGAGAAGCCCGGCGTGCCGGCCGGGACCATGATCGCGGAAATCTCCGGCCGCGCGGCCGGCCGCCCGGCCTGGCGCCCGGCCGATCGCCCGGTGATGGCCAGGGCCGTGATCACGGAGGTGATGGCCGTGCCCGCGTTGGTAATGAACGCCTTGGAGCCGTCGATCACCCACTCCCCTGCCTCGAGCCGCGCCGTGGTCCGCATCCCGCCGGGGATGTCCGAGCCCCCGCCGGGCTCGGTCAGGCCGAATGCGGCCAGCCGCTCGCCCTGGCACAGGGCGGGCAGCCAGTGCGCGCGCTGCCCCGCTGAGCCGAACCGGTAGATCGGCATCGCGCCGAGGCCGACGGCCGCTTCCAGGGTGATGGCGACCGACGAATCAACCCTGGCCAGCTCGTGCAGGGCGATGCAGAACGCGAAGTAGTCCCCGCCCATGCCGCCATACTCCTCGGGGAACGGCAACCCGAAGAGCCCGAGCTTGCCCATTTTCGCGACGATCTCGTACGGAAACTCACCCCGCTCGTAGTACCCCGCGATCACCGGCGCTACGACCTCACGGGCGAACTCCCCGACAGTGCCGCGGAGCGCCTCCTGCTCGTCATTGAGCGTGAAGCTGACCATGCCTGCGATGTTACCGGGCCGCCCCGCTGGACTGGGTACGCCGATACGGGCGGCAGGGGCGCCCCCCTGAAACCACAAGGGCAGCCTCGCGCGTTACTCTCTCGTGCGAGCGGTCACGGCAGGCACCCGCCGGCCTGGCCGGGAAACTTCGGTCCGCTGGAGGACGTGATGGCGACACTGACCTGCCCCGCCTGCGCAGCCGAGGTGAAGCCGGGCGACCTCATCTGCTTTACCTGCGGAGCCAACCTGCCGCGCGGCACCTCCTGGGACGATGACCAGCCGGCCCCGGACACGATCATGCAGGAGTACCTGCGGCGCGACGAGAAGCCCCGGATGATCTCGCCGACGGTGCTGCGGCTCGCCTTCCCGACGGGCAACGTCGAGGTGCCGGCCGGCACCTCGCTGCTGCTCGGGCGCGACCCGGCCGAGTCGCTGGTAGCAGCCGCGTTCGCCGGCTATGAGAACGTCTCCCGGCGGCACGCCACCGTCAAGGTCGACGATGCCGGGCATGCGACGATCCGGGACGAGCACTCGACCAACGGCACCTTCGTCAACGGCGACCGGGTACTGCCGGGAACCGCCGTCAGGCTGGCGGACGGGGACGTGGTCCGGCTGGCCGCCGACGTGTCAGCCGAGGTACTGCTGCCCCGGCAGGAACCCGACCCGGCCAGCCTCAGTCGTCCTGATCTTCCCTGACTTCCGCGGCGAACCACGGCGCCGGGACCCCGCCGTCGGTGAACCAGGGCCGGTAACCGCCACGGCTGCTGGCCAGCGGGCCGTAGGGCAGCAGCGGGTCATGCCCCGGGCCCCGGGGATCTCCGCCGGGCAGCCCGGAGGAGCCGTCCGGGCCAGACGCGCGGCGGTCAGCGAACGGACCGGCGGCCGGGCGGTCGCCGGCGTCCGCCGGAGCCGCCTCACCGGGCTGCGGCTGGTCCCCGGCATCAGCGGCCGGTCCGCCGTCGCCGTCAGCAGAGCCTGCCTCCTCGCCCGGCTCCGCGCTCGCCGGGGCGTCCCGATCCGCGCGGCCCGCCTCCGCCGCGCCGGCCGACGGGGAGCCGGCCGACGGGTGACTGTCCGGCAGCCCCTCAAGGCGCCGCCTGAGCTCGGCCATGACGCCGGGCTGCCAGGTACGATCCGCTTCAGGTAACAGCCCGCGCTCGGGCTGATCGGGTCGCCGCATAGCGTCGATTGTGCCGTAACGCGCCGGCCTGCCGCATCACTCACGCAGGCCATAGGCTGAGCGGCAGGGCAGCCGCCGCGGCAGCGTAAGGAGAGGCCCGCGTGATTGACCTGGAGCTGAGCTGGCGGCAGGCGGCCGTAGCCGCGGGCTGCCTGGCGGCCGGCACGGTCGCGCTCCGCCAGGCACGGGGAGCCAGGATGCGCGCGGCCTCCGTGCTGACCCAGGAGAGCGCCCTGATCCTGGGCCTCTTCGCGCTCTGGCAGTACGCCGGCTCATTCGCGATCATGGGACCGGACGGCGCGCTGGCCAGGTCGCGCTGGATCTGGCAGCTGGAACGGAGCCTGCACCTGCCCAGCGAGACGTCGGTGCAGCGGCTCTTCCTTTCCCATCCGCTGATCATCCAGTTCTTCAACCTCTATTACGACAGCCTGCACTTCCCCGTGCTGGTCACCTGCATGATCTGGCTCTTCGTCCGCCACCGCGATCGCTACCGGCAGCTCCGGACCACGCTGGTCGCCTTCACCGGGATCTGCCTGCTGATCCAGCTGGTCCCGGTCGCGCCGCCCCGCATGCTGCCCGGTACGGGGCTGATCGATACCGCGATCCTCTATCACCAGTCGGTGTATGGCAGCACCGCCGGCTTTGACCCCGATCAGCTGTCCGCGATGCCATCGGTGCACGTCGGCTGGGCGCTGCTGGTCGCCGTGACGATCATCGTCACGCTCCGCAGCCGGTGGCGCTGGCTAGCGCTGCTCTACCCGGCGATGACCACTCTGGCGGTCGTGGTGACGGCCAACCATTTCTGGATGGACGGGATCGTGGCCGCCATCGTGCTCGGCGTGGTCCTCGCCGTGCAGGTCGCCGGCCGGCGGCAGCTGGCGGCCAGGGCGGCATCCGCCCCGGCGGAGGCCGGCCAGGACAGCCCGGGCCCGGTTCCTGGCGGGGAGCGCGAGTCCCCGGTCAGGGCGCACCGCGGCAGCGGCTGATGCCGCCTGCGACGGGCCGGGGCTTACGCGCTCCCCCGCTCGCTGTCGAGCGCTGCCATCTGGCCCGCTTCATAACGCTCACCGGCCACCTCACCGGGCGGCACCGCTGCCTCAAGAGCAGCCAGGTCAGCCGGGGACAGCGAGATATCCAGCGCGCCGAGTGCCTCGGCCAGCCGGTCCCGGCGTTTGGTGCCGATCAGCGGGATGATGTCGTCGCCTCGGGCCAGCACCCAGGCGATGGCGAGCTGCGCCGTAGTCGCGCCCTTGGTCTCGGCGATCCGCTCGAGCGCGGCCAGCAGCCCGAGGTTGCGCTGCAGGTTGTCGCCCTGGAAGCGGGGGAACCTGGCCCGCGGGTCGCCCTCGGTGATCTCCCGCGCGCTGGCCGAGCTGAGCAGGCCGCGGGACAGGATCCCGTAGGCGGTCACGCCGATGCCGAGCTCGCGGACAACCGGGAGTATCGCGGCCTCAATCCCCCGGCTCATCAGCGAGTACTCGATCTGCAGTGCCGTGACCGGGTGGACGGCGTGCGCCCGGCGGATCGTCTCCGGGCCCATCTCGGACAGGCCGAGATAGCGGACGTACCCGGCCTCGATCATCTCGGCGATCGCGCCGACCGTCTCCTCGATCGGCACCCTGGGGTCCAGCCGCGCGGGCTGGTACAGGTCCACGTAGTCGGTGCCGAGGCGGGTCAGGGTGTAGGCGAGGGAGTTCTTGACTCCGGCCGGGCTCGCGTCATGGCCGATGAAGGCACCGCGCGGGTCGCGCTGGCCACCGAACTTGACCTGAATGAAGACGCTGAACCGGTCGATGCCGCGCAGGGCCCTGGCGAGCAGCAGCTCATTGTGGCCCATGCCGTAGAAATCCCCGGTGTCCAGCAGCGTGATGCCGGCGTCCACGGCGGCGCGGATGGTGGCGATGCTCTCGGCCTCATCGGCCGGCCCGTAAATGCCGGACATGCCCATCAGGCCCAGCCCGGCCCGCGACACCTGCGGGCCGCCCCGGCCGAGCGGCATCTTGCGCACGGGGACCGCGCCGGGCGGAACCGGGGAGGCCGGGGCCTGGCCGGCGGAGCTGGATGTCATGAGCTGTTCCTCTCCTGATAGACCTGCTCGCCCTCGACGAGTGTCTGCAGCACCCGGACGCTGGCGATGTCCTGCGCCGCGACCGCGAACGGGTCGGTATCCAGCACGATCAGGTCGGCCAGCTTGCCGGGCGTGATCGTCCCGGTCACGTCATCGAGGTGGTTGACGAAGGCCGAGCCAGCAGTGTACGCGGCCAGGGCCTCGGCGAGGCTGAGCCGCTGGCCGGGCAGGAACGGCTCTGCCTCGGGGCCTGCCGCTCCGGGCAGCGCCCTGTTGACCGCTACGTGGATGGCCCGCAGCGGGTTCGCGCTGCTCACCGCCCAGTCGCTGCCGGCAGCCAGCCGCGCGCCCGAGCGGAGCAGGTCACCGAAGAGGTAGTGCCGGGCGGCGCGCTCGGGGCCGACGAAGGGAATCGTCAGCTGGTCCATCTGCGGCTCGTGCGCGGCCCATAGTCCCTGGATGGTGGCCGTCACCCCGAGCGCGGCGAACCGGGGCAGGTCATCGGGATGAATGAGCTGCAGGTGCGCGATGTGGTGCCGGCCGTCTCCTGGCCCGTTGGCGGCCCGGGCGGCCTCGATCGCGTCCAGCGACTCGCGCACCGCGCGATCACCGATGGCGTGCAGGTGCACCTGGAAGTGCTCGCCGTCCAGCCGGGTCACGTAGTCGCGCAGTGCCTGCGGATCGATGGAGGACAGTCCGCTGCCGCGGGAGTGACAGCCGGCCGGGTCCAGGTAGGGGTCGAGCACCGCGGCCGTGAAATTCTCCGCCACGCCATCCTGCATGATCTTGACCGTATTGGCACGGAACCGGCCTGCGGCCCGGTCAGGTCGCGGATCCGGCTGCCTGCCGCGTCGCCGATGGCCGTGATCCGGCCGCCGCTGACGGCGACAGCGGTGGCGGGGCGCCCGTCGTCCGCGGTCGCGGCCATCATCCGGCGGCCGGAAGCGTCCGCCGTGTAGACCGGGCCGTCGGCGAAGACCAGATCCGCGGCGCCGCTCATCGCGCCCCTGCCGTCCTCTGCGCCTCCGCTGGCTGTGTCTTCCCGGCTGGCTGTTTCTTCCCGTTCTCCCCGGCCGGCCGGGGAGCGGCCGGCCCGCCGACTTCAGTCAGGATGACCGCCAGGCCCGCGAGGACTGGCCAGCCGCCGAGCAGCCCCGGGCCAGGCGATCACGCCGGCCGGCCCTGCCCGCCACCGCGGCAGGTCGACGATGTACGCCACGCACAGGACGACCGCGATGCTGATCGCCGCCGCGGCCACCGTGTCGGTGAAGTAGTGCCGGTACAGGGCGATGACGGCGACGGCCACGGCGGCCGCGACGAGGAAGGCGGCCAGCGCGATCAGCAGCCGCACCGCCCTGCGCATCCGCGGCGCTTGGGTCATCACCAGCACGCACAGCACGGCGGCCAGGCTGAACAGCCCGCTGGCGTGCCCGCTCGGGAAGCTGACCCCGCTCGGGTAGCCCGGCGCGCCGGAGAGCCGCCGGTCCACGACCGGCTTGAGCAGCTCCGTCACCGCCGCCGCGGCCGGCACCGAGACGGCCGCGAGGACGGCCGCGCGGAACCTGCCCAGGACCAGGCACCCGGCCGCCAGCACCGCGGTGAGCACGATGACCCAGGCCGGATTACCGAGGTCGGCGATATCCCGCAGCGGCCGCCGCCGGGCCCAGGGCAGGACCCGGTGCACGGCGCCGTCCACCACCGAATCGGCCCAGCTCGGCCCGGTCCCGTGCCAGAACAAGACGATCATGACCAGGGTGGCCGCGACGCACAGGACACCGATGACCGCAGCCGCGGGCCGCGCGGCGGGCGGCAGCAGCGGCGACTGACGCCGGGCCGCGCGCTCAGACGTCTGCGGCCATGTGTCGGTGCGCACGCCGACATCCTAGGCCGGGTGCCCGGCGCGGCCGGAGTCCGGCGGCGGCCACCGCTCAGCCACCCTGATCAGCGTCTCGCTGCCGCCGGATCAGGCTCCGGACCGGGAAGCAGGACCCGGATCGGGACCAGGCGCCGGATGGCTGCTATCCGGCGGAGGCAGCGGCTGCCAGGTGATGGCGCGAACCGCCGGGACAGCCAGGACGGTCGCCGCGCTGAGGATTCCCCAGGCCGCGCCGAAGCCGAGCACCGTCCGGGCCCCGGCAACGGCCGCCACCGGCCCGGCCGCGGCGAAGGCGAGCGGCCCGAAGCAGACCCGGCTGGCCGCCGTTCGACGGGCACCTATCCCGCTATGACCCGGGGGGTGCGGAAGGGGGCCATGTCGAGCACGATCCGCGCGATAACGAGCGGTGGATCTGGTCGCAGCCCTGACGCGCTCCCCCGATGCCCGCCCGGCTAGCAGCGTCGGTGCGCGATCGCTGCTGTTACAGCGACAGTGGCTGCGCATCCACGTCGCTGAAAGTCCCGGCTAAGGCCGACCCCGCGGATTAAAACTGCTACTGATGTGGTCCGTGTGGCTGAAGAAACAAAAATGGACTCGCCGTGACCCGCAAGCTCGCGCACTTCCCTGATAGCCGCGGTCGGCCCCCCGCCTGCCGCGTATTTAAGCCGCGACGCCGACCTGGCGCTGGGCTGGATAGTGACCTTTATCACAGTGCTCGCCACCGCGGCAGCGCCCGGGACCGCAGCGTGCGCAGCCTGCCACGGCACTGCGGCGCTCGCCGGAGCCGGCACTGCGGCACTCGCCGGACCCGGCGGCCTCACGGCAGAACTCGTCTCCGCCGGCCGCTGCTCAGCCGCGCCATCGCGGTGACATGCCGACGGCGGCGCGCGCCCCAGTGAGCGCCCGCCGCCGCACCTGCCTGCTGATGGCATGCCGCCGTCAGGCAGCGCACTCCCGGCAGACAAGCTGGCTGCCGCGAGTCTCGGCAAGCTGGCTTCTGTGGTGCACAAGGAAGCAACTCGAGCACGTGAACTCGTCAGCCTGGCGCGGTATCACCCGGAATGAGAGTTCCTCATTGGACAGATCTGCCCCTGGCAGCTCCAGTGACTCCGCAACGTCGTCGGGGTCAATGTCAATCGCCGTCGACGACTTGTCCATCCGCCGCGCCTGAAGCTCCTGCAGGCTGTCCTCACTGATCTCGTCGTCCGTCTTCCTCGGGCTGTCGTAATCGGTAGCCATGTCGGCCCTTGCCCCTCCATCCCTACTAAGCCTCGTCGCGCGGATGTAACGCTCGGGAAGCCTTGGTTGTGCCCGATTCCGGCGGGGAATTCTGCCACGTCCCCGCGCGAGGTACACCTACCCCTCCCGACAAGCTTTCTCGTGTCGTGCTGGTCACCAATCCGCGGGCGAGAACGGAGCGGCACAATCACCCGCGAAGCGGCGCATCTGTCACATCAGCCCCGTCAGCCGGGCCGCGTGCCGGCCGTTAACTTCCCCGACAACGTGACGAGCTGGCACAAAAGTGCGTATAGTTACCCAACACACCATGTGATGCCGCATGATCACGCGGAGCCTGTCAATGCCCCACGTAACGCCGCTGCGGCCAGACGATCCTCGGCACGTCGGCCGGTACCAGCTCGCCGGTCGCATGAGCGGCATGCCCGGCACCGGGCCGACTTACCTCGGGGATGGCCCTGACGGCAGGCAAGTGACGATATCGCTGCTCGGCAGTGACTGGACGGATGATAGCGCGGCGCGGGACCGTTTCGCTGCCGAGGCGTCAGCAGCGAAGAGAGTCCAGCCATTCTGCGCCGCTCGCCTGCTGGACTCCGGCCTCGACAGCGGTCGCGCCTACCTGGTGCGGGAGTACGTAGCCGGGGCGTCGCTGCTCGAGCTGGTCTCGGCCGAGGGCGAGATGCGCCGCACTGACCTCGACGGGCTGGCCATCGGCATGGCCACCGGGCTCTTGTCGGTGCACGAGGCCGGGCTGGTGCACGGCTCCTTCGGCCCCGAGCACGTGATCATGAGCTCGTCGGGCCCGAAGGTGGTCGAGTTCGGGATCACGCCGCCGTACGGCATGGCGACGCCCGCCGCCGACATGCTCGCCTGGGCTCGCACGACCCTGTTCGCGGCCCTGGCCAGGCCCCCAGCCAGCATGTCCGACCTCGACGTCCTGCCGGCGCAGCTCCGCGAGGTCGTCACCGGGTGCCTGTCACCCGAGCCTGCGGAGCGACCGCTCACCCGCTCGGTGGTCGTCGAACTGCTCGGCGGCACGGAGCCATCCTCCGGCGCGCTGGCCGAAGGGGCCAGGCTGGCCGTCCACGCCGCCGCGGCGCCGCCGCTGCTGGCCGCCGGCCAGCAGCCGGGCCAGCATTACTGGCCGGAGGGACCGGCCCCGCTCGCACCGGGCCGGCCCGCGTCGCACTCCCCGATCGTGCGCCGTACCCGCCGGGGCCGGCCGGCAGACCATGAGGATCAGCTGCACGCTCCGGCCCAGCGGCAGCGCCAGGGCCAGCGGGAACGGCCGGCCCGGCGAGAACGGCCAGCTCAGTGGGAGCGGCCAGGGCAGCGGGAACGGCCAGGGCAGCGGACCGGGCCAGGTCCGGGCACAGCGGATCAGCGGAGCGCGCCCGAGCATCAGCGGCCGGGCGGCCGGCGGAGCGCCGCGATCATAACGGCTCTGGCCGTCGTCCTGATCACTGTCGGCCTGGTGGCGGTCCACGTGGATCAGGATCCCGGCGGCCAGCACGGCAAGCCGGCCTCGGCGCTGAGCAGCCCGGCATCTCGCACCGCCAGCTCAGGCCCGTCGTCCGGCCGCTCCGCGACGCCAGGACCGACAGTGCCCGCCACGCTGGCCGGAACCTGGGGCGGCGAGGTCACCCAGAATGAACCGGCTGACGTCTTCAACGTGCGGCTCGTGCTCTCCGAGGGATCTGCCGCCAGCACCATCGCCTACTCCGGCGCATCCTTCTCCTGCGCCGGCCAGCTGACCCCGACGGCCGGATCGGGCAGCACGCTGCGGCTCAGTCAGGGCATCGTGCAGGGCAACTGCGCGAATGGGGTGGTGACGATCGTCGCCACCGCGTCGGGGACGCTGGAATTCAGCTTCCGCGGCAACTCGGGGCCTGCTGCCACCGGCACGCTGATCCGCCAGTGACCTGGTCCGCGGGTAGCGGGCTCGCGGCCCGCCGGCCGGGCGGCTAGCCGTCCCGCTCCGGGTCCAGGCGGGCCAGCAGGTCGTGCAGCTCCGCGAACAGGCCCTGGCCGGCCGCCACCGTGATCGACTCGCCGGCCGGCCGCCCCGCCAGTCCGGCCACCTCGGCGCCTGCCTCACGCGCGATCAGGCTGCCGGCCGCGATGTCCCAGTAGTGCACGCCGCGCTCGTAGTAGCCGTCGACCCGCCCCGCCGCTACCGAGCACAGGTCGAGCGCGGCTGACCCGGCCCGCCTGATATCGCGCACCCGCGGCAGCACCTCGGCTACGACCTGGCCCTGCCAGCGGCGGCGGCCCGACTCGTAGCCGAAGCCGGTCGCCACCAGGGCGTCAGCCAGCCGGACGCCGGTATTGCAGGCCAGCCGCTGCGGGCCGTCCAGCCAGGCCGACCGCAGCCACGCGCCGCCGCCGGCGGTCGCGCTGTAGAGGCTGCGGTGCAGCGGCGCGCAGACCGCTCCGGCCACCACTGTGCCGCCCACCTCAGCGGCAATGCTGACCGACCAGTCCGGCAGGCCGTAGAGGTAGTTAACGGTGCCGTCCAGCGGGTCCACGATCCATCGCACGAGCGCCCCGGTGCCGGTCTGGCCGCCTTCCTCGCCGAGCATCGAGTCGTCCGGCCGCTCGGTCGCCAGGCGGCGCCTGATCAGCTCCTCGGCCGCCCGGTCCATCTCGGTCACCACGTCCGTCGGGCTCGACTTCGTCTGCACCACATGCACCTGCCCGCGCCGGGTCCAGAGCATCTCGCCCGCCTCCTGCGCCAGCGCGCAGGCCAGCCCGGCCAGCCCGGCCAGCTCGGCCGGGTCGGGCTCGCTCATCCCGCGGCCCGCGGCCGGGCGGCGCCGAGCCGGCAGCATCCGTCCCGGCAGAAATCGGGGGCAGGCCCCGGGGTGCCGAGGACCCTGGGCCGTGCCCCGGACATCCGCTCGGCGACCAGCTCACTGACCATCGAGACGAAACGGGGATCGGTGCCCGGTGTCGCCGCGCGGGCAAACGGCAGCCCGAGCCGGGCCGCGGTCTGCGCGGCCTCGGTGTCCAGGTCGAACCTGACTTCCATGTGGTCGCTCACGAAACCGATCGGGACCACCACGGCGGCTCGCCCGCCGCGGTCGGCCAGCTCGGTCAGGGATTCGCTGATGTCGGGACCGAGCCATGGCTGCGAGGGCGGCCCGCTCCGGCTGCAGTAGGCCAGCTGCCAGTGCTCGCGGCCAAGCCGCTCCGCGACCAGCCCGGCCACCTCGGCCAGCTGCGCCGGATACGCTCCGCCGCGCGGCCCGCTGGCCTCGGCCATGGCCGTCGGCACGCTGTGCGCGACGAAGACGAGCTCGTAGTCGTCTTGCGCGGGGGCAGGCAGCGTCTGGGCGGCCGCAGCCACCGCGGCGGCGAACGGCTCCACGAACCCCGGATGGCTGAAGTAGGGCCGGAGCTTATCGACCTGCGGGGCGGACGGCCCGACCTGCGCGCGGGCCCGATCGATGTCGTCGAGGTACTGGCGGCAGCTGGAGTAGGAGCTGTACGCCGAGGTGACGAACGCCAGCGCCCGGCTGACCCCGTCGGCTGCCATCGTGGCTAGCGTGTCCGCCAGGTAGGGCTGCCAGTTCCGGTTGCCCCAGTAGACGGGCAGATCGATGCCGGCGGCGGCGAAGTCCTTCTCGATGGCCGCCAGCAGCTCGCGGCACTGCTGGTTAATCGGGCTGACCCCGCCGAACTGGTAGTAATGCTCAGCGACCCGGGCCAGGCGCTCATCCGGTATCCCGCGGCCCGCCGTGACATTCCGCAGGAACGGCAGGACGTCGCCGGGGCCTTCCGGCCCCCCGAAGGAGACAAGCAGGAACGCGTCGCAGGGCGGCATGCCTCTATCCAATCAGCCGGGCCGGCCGCACTGGCCAGTGCCTGATCTTGGCCAGTGCCTATCTGGCTAGCCGCTCATCTGG
>Ga0187858_10001491_pt1 | contig 25972 bp, 21 predicted proteins | sample June2016WEW_8_15_FD_133015 | JGI IMG/M metagenome (GOLD analysis project Ga0187858, IMG submission 133015) | Peatland microbial communities from SPRUCE experiment site at the Marcell Experimental Forest, Minnesota, USA - June2016WEW_8_150 | ecosystem: Environmental > Terrestrial > Soil >...
ATCGCGTGCAGACGAAGTGCAGGCGTTCCGAGAGGCGTGAGGGGCGGATACGGTTCTCGTCGTAGACGCGCACGCGCCGGAACTTCGTGCGTAGGCTCCTCGTGACCCGTTCGGCGGGGAAGGAGATCTCGGGGACGGTGGCGGTGTGCAGCCGGTAGGCGCCGTTGCGGCGGTGTTCGAAGACGGTGACTTCGACCGCGACGCCGTCGCCGGCGGCCTCGACGACGTCGAGCATGGTGAAGTGGCCCTGCGGCGACCACGCGGTCACGGGCGGCTCGGCCGCCAGTTCGCTGAGGTGCAGCTGCGTGTTCATGTCGAAGACGAAAATGCCGCCATCGGCGAGATGTTCGTACGCGCGCGCGAAGAGGGCCTCCCACGCACGGAACGGGCGCAGGTGGTTGACGACGTCGGCGACGCAGACGACGACGTCGAATGTCTCTCCGAGCTCGACTGTGGTGACGTCCTTGCGCAGGAGGCGCGCCTGCGGCACCTTCGTCTTGGCGATCCGCAGCATCTGCTGCGAGAGGTCGACCCCGGTCACGGTGTAGCGGGCCTGCAGCTGCTCGAGAACCGAGCCGGTACCGCAGCCGAGCTCCAGCAGCGTCGCCGCGGCGGGGTGATGCTTCTCGATCAGACCACGGACGTACGCCACCTCCGCGGCCTGGTCGCCTCGCATCGCGTCGTAGAAGGGCGCCCAGCGCTCGTAGCCCGCCATCGCGACCGAATCTAGCCGCAGGGCGGCACACCCGACACCGGGTCCGCGCCGTCCCACGCGTGGTCAAGTACGGTTCGGAGGTGGAGTACCGGACACTTGGCAGTACCGGCGTGAGGGTGAGCCCGCTTTGTCTCGGCGCGATGATGTTCGGCGCCTGGGGCAACCCTGATCATGAGGACTCGATTCGGATCATCCACCGCGCCCTCGACGCGGGGATCAACTTCGTCGACACCGCCGATGTCTATTCGCGTGGCGAGTCGGAGGAGATCGTCGGCAAGGCGCTCAAGGGTCGCCGCGATCGGGTGGTGTTGGCGACGAAGGCGCACGGGGCGATGGGAGACGACCCGAACGAACGTGGCAACTCGCGCCGCTGGCTTGTCCGGGAGTGCGACGCGAGTCTGCGCCGGCTTGGCACTGACTGGATCGACCTGTACCAGATCCATCGCTGGGATCGCGACACCGACCATGACGAGACGCTCGGCGCGCTGACGGACCTCGTCCGTGCCGGCAAGGTGCGCTATATCGGGTCGTCGACGTATCCGCCGAGCTCGATCGTCGCGGCGCAGTGGACGGCGGAGCGGCGGGGCCGCGAGCGGTTCGTCTGCGAGCAGCCGCCCTACTCGATGCTCGTGCGCGGCGTCGAGGCCGAAGTGCTGCCGGTCTGCCAGGACTACGGCATGGGCGTGATCCCATGGAGCCCGCTCGCGGGCGGCTGGCTCACCGGCAAGTGGCGCAAGGGCCGGGAGGCGCCGCAAAGCACGCGCGCGCAACGGCTGCCCGAGCGGTATGACCTCTCGCTACCCGAGAACCAACGGAAGCTCGACGCGGCCGACGCGCTCGGGAAGCTCGCCGAGGAGTCGGGGATGACGCTGATCCACATGGCGCTCGCCTTCGTGATCGGCCATCCGGCGGTGACCGCAGCGATCATCGGGCCGCGCACGATGGAGCAGCTCGAGAGCCAGCTGGGCGCGGTCGACATGCAGCTCGACGCGCCGGTACTCGACCGGATCGACGAGATCGTCCCGCCGGGGACGAACTTCAGCCGCGCCGACAGCGGCTGGATGCCACCGGCGGTCGCGGAGTCGGCGCTGCGCAGACGGTGACGCCCGACGGCCCGCCGCATGCGGTCGGGCCGCCGGTGCACGCCAAGTCCCTTCTCGCTCACGGCAGCCGCTGACGGTGCGAGCTAGTGGCCTCGGAGCCGAAGACGCGAGATCATGGTGTCGATAACGCGGGCTCGGAGGAACGTCAGACCGGCCAGTTCCTCGTGTAGTGAACGATGCGTGTGGGGTGCGCGAATTCGGTTCTCACGCTGCGAGGTTGTATTCGTGGATGAGTCCGCCGGGGCGATCACGTAAGGTTGAGCGCTTGGTGCGGCCGGTGGCCGTTGCAAGGACTCACCGTGAACGACAGCACCGATGTCACGCTCATCCTGAGGTGCTCTGTCGTCTTCTGCGGCTGGCGGCTGCCGACGGCGCCCCCTTAGCTTCGCTCGGTGGTGAGGACGGGTTCGGTGCGGATTGGTCGCTCGCTGGGAAGCCGGGCGGCGACGAGCGCGCCCAGGGCGGGGCCGATGGCGGTTGCGATCAGTGCGGCGCGGAGATTGATCGTGTCCGCGATCGCGCCGAGCGCGACCGCGGCGACGCCGCCGAGGCCCGTCGCAAGCCCGATCGTCATCCCTGAGGCCATCGCGATCCTGGTCGGGAGGTACTCCTGGCCCATCACGGTCGTGACGCTGAACGTGCTCACGATGACGGCGCCGGCGACGCAGACGGAGACAGCGCCGATCGTTCCGCCAACGAGCACGAAGACAAGCACCAAAGCGGGGCTGAGCGCGAGGCTGCTGACGAGCACAGGCTTCCGCCCGAAACGGTCCGCGAGCGGTCCAGCGCACAGCGTTCCGATCGCACCGGAGAACAGGACGAGCGAGAGCAGCGCGCTGCCGTAGGACTTCGAGTGTCCGTGCGAGACCTCCCAGAGCGGCACGAACGTGAACAAGCCGTAGTAGGTGACGCTGCGGCACCCGATCGCGCCGAGCAGCAGCCTGAACGCGCCCGGCCGGTCGCGGCCGGATGCTCGCCTTAAACGCTCGGAGCCCGCCCGCCGCACGCGGCCGAGCAAGCCGAAGTCGCGAACGAGCAGCAAGGCAACGAGGATGGCTGGAATCACGAACAGCAACCCGCCCGACGAGCCGGTCACCGTGAGCGCCACGCCCGCGAGCACCGGCCCGAGGGCGATCCCGAGGTTTCCACCGGTCTGGAAGAGCGCCATCCCGCTCGCGCGTCGCACCCCGCTCGCGTGCCGGGCAAGCTTCATCGCCTCCGGGTGGAACGCTCCGACCCCCAAGCCCGAAACCGAGACGACGACGAGCAGCAGCGGATAGTCGCGCGACACCGCAGCAAGCGCGATCCCAACCCCGGAAGCCGCCACTCCCACGGGTATCAACCAGGTCGTCGTCCTCCGGTCCGACCAGCGTCCGAACAACGGCTGGACAATCGACGACGTCACCGTCGCGACAAGGACAACCACTGCCGTCCTCGTGTAGGAAAGGTGCAACAGTGGCCTGAGGAAAACCAGGATCGCCGGCAACGCTCCTTGCGAGAAATCGGCGGCGAGATGGCCGAGCCACAAATCGGTCATCACTCGCCGGTCGAGCCTGCCCTCCACCCGCCGAGAATATCCAGCTGCCATCCCGGCAGAGCCCAACATGTCGCGCTCGCCGTTCGCGGACAGGTCGAGCTTGCGTTCGGAAGCGGCAGCCGCCGCCACGAGCGTCGAGGAGTGGATCGGCGCGATGCTCGTGAACGAGCTCACCTACATCAAGCGATCTCCGGCGTCCAGGATGGAGTCGTTCACGTATGCCACGTGATCCCTCGCCGCCTCCCTCGTGTCGTAGACCGCGTGCACAACCGAATCGGCGAACTCTCCGGCCCCTTCCCTACATGTACGCCCTCCGGGCGTATCTAGATGACGACTTCCACGCGTTTGCCGTTGCAGCGCCGGGCCCTCCGAACCGGACGCAGACGCGGCGCCTGCGCGTCTGCCACGGGTTGCCATCGGTTGCGCCCCCTTGGCTCCACAAGTGCTCCATCCTCGGGGCGCGAATCTTCGTTGAGCCAGCACGAAGCCGTGTGCCGCCGGGCCATGCTGGGCGGCGCGATGCTTCGTCCTCAGTCGCCCGGTATGCCTGCATATCGGGGCCCCTGCGTCCTTGCCTTGCGCTCGCCCCTCGCGGCCCGGACGACGAGGGGTCATTCTGCACGCGTTGTGGGCCTGCCGGCGACGTGCAGCGGCAACGCCGTGCGCCGATCGGTGCTTTCACCGACGCCAACGTCGAGCGCTGGTGGCAGATACCAGCCATGGGCGTTGCCACCGCGCCTGATGTCGACCTCGTCTCCGGCAACCGGCTGACCGCGCTCGGCGCGCTCTCGGCGGGCTGTCGCTTCTTCGCCGGCTATCCGATCACGCCCGCGAGCGAGATCTACCGGACGATGATGGAGGAGCTGCCGCGGCGCGGCGGCCTCGCTCTCTCGGCACCGGACGAGATCTCGGCGCTCGCCGCCTGCGTCGGCGCGTCGCTCGCCGGCTATCCGGCCATGACCGCGACCTCGGGCCCCGGCTTCTGCCTGATGATCGAGACCGTGCAGTACGCGGTGATGACGGAGACGCCCGTCGTGATCGCGCTCGTCCAGCGGCTCGGCCCGTCCACGGGCGGCGCGACCCAGGGCGCCCAGGGCGACGTGCTCCTGGCCGAGTTCTGCACCTCCGGCGGCTACACGATCCCCGTCTTCGCGCCCTCGACCGCCGCGGAGTGCTACGAGCTCACGCGCAGCGCGTTCGAGTGGTCAGAGCGACTGCGGTCTCCCGTCGTCCTGCTCTCCGACAAGGAGGTCGGGATGACGCTGGAGACGGTGGACACCGCCGCGCTCGCTGCGGGCGCGAGGCCGGTCCCGGCCCGCCGGGCGCTGCCAGCGGAGAACGACGCCTTCGCGCCCTATGCGCGCACGTGCCCGGGCGAGCCGCCCGACTTCGCCGCCGTCGGCGCCGCCGTGCGCGTCGTCGCCACCGGCTCGGCACACGACGCGCAGGGACGTCTGCGGAAGCCCTCCCCCGAGGTCGTCGACGTCCTCGCCGCCCTGCAGGCGAAGATCGACGCCCACGCCGAGGCGCTGGGATCCGCGCACGCCGAGCTGGAGGAGGGTGCGGACACGCTCGTCGTCTCCTACGGCATCTCGGCCCGTGCCGCCCTGGAAGCCTGCCGGCGGATCCGCGCTCGCGGGCGCCGGGTCTCCTTCCTCGGCTTGCGGACGCTGTTCCCTGTGCCCGAGGCGATCCTCAGTGACGCGCTCTGCGGCTGCTCTCGCGTGATCGTGGTCGAGGAGAACCTGACGGGCCTCTACGCCGGCGTGCTGGAGTCGCGCCTCGACGGCCGGACGCTTGTGCGCGTGAACGGGCTGGGCGCGATGATCGCTCCAGCACGGATCGAGGCGGCGGTCGAGGGACAGTCGTGAGCTACCTGCGGGAGGGGCCCGGTCCGTACTGCAAGGGGTGTGGGCACCCGCTTGTGCTGCGAGCACTCGACCAGGCGCTGTCGAGCCTGGAGCCCGCCGACGTGGCTGTCGTCACCGACATCGGCTGCGTCGGCCTGGCCGATTCGCAGCTCGCCACGCCGCACACGATCCACACGACCCACGGCCGTTCGACGGCATTCGCGATCGGGATCGCGCTCGCCGACAGCGTCCTCGGCGGGGGGCGGCTGAAGACGATCGTGCTGATCGGCGACGGCGGCTCGATGATCGGGCTCAACCACCTCGTCAACGGTGCGCTCCTCAACCCGGACGTGACCGTGATCGTCCACGACAACTTCCTGTTCGGGATGACGGGAGGCCAGAACTCGGCGTTCACGCCGGTCGGCTTCGTCACCTCGACGACTCGCGCGGGGAGCTTCGTCCCGCCGCTCGACCTGGCCCGCGTGCTTCTCGCCGCCCGCGCGCCGTTCGTCGCCCGGACGGTCACAGGCGACCGTTCGCTACCTGAGCTGCTCGAGCGCGCAGTCGCGCATCCCGGCTTCGCGGTCGTCGAGGTGCTGGAGCTGTGCACGGCGTACGCGACCCGCTGGAACCCGCTGACGGGGGCGAAGCTGCGCGAGCTCGCCGGGGAGGCAGGCTACGAGCTCGGCGTCCTTCGCGACGAGCCGCGGCCGACGTTCGCGTCCGGCTACCGCGAACGGGTCGGCGGCTCCGAGGGGGAGCGTCCACCGACTCCGCGGCCTGCCCGCTTCGCTCATCGGCTCGACTCCCCCGTCCGCCTCGTGCTCGCGGGCACGGCCGGAGAGCGGGTGCAGAGCGCAGCGACGGCACTCGCCCGGGCTGCGCTCCTCTGTGGGCTGCATGCGACCCAGAAGAACGACAACCCGGTCACCCAGGGGACGGGCTTCTCCGTGTCGGAGGTGATCCTCGCGCCGGAGCCGATCGTATACACGGGGATCGAGCGGCCCGACGTCGTCCTCGCGGTCTCGGACGACGGCGTCCGCGAGCTGGCGACCAGCGGCATGCTCGACCGGATCGGCGCCGGCACGGTCGTCCTCGCCGACGCGGAGGTCTCCCTGCCCTCCCTCGCAGCCGAGCCACGACGCTTGCCGCTCCGCGAGACCGCAGGGCCGAAGGGAGCAGCGCTCGCAGCCGTCGAGGCGTGGATCGAGCAGGACGGGCGGTTGCCGCTCGAGGCCTTCCACGCCGCCGTCGAGGCGCGACGAGCCGAGGCGGCCTAGGGTCGCTGGGACGACTACGTAGGGGCGTACGGCGATCTCCCGGATGCCCGGCCGGAGGCCGCGGAGGAAGATCAGGTCGAGATGAGCGTCTGCGCTGGAGCAGTCGCGTGAACGAGATGCTGCTCCTGGGCCGAGGCGGCGAAGGCGTCGTGCTCGCGTCGCAGATCCTGGCCGAGACGTTCGCGCGCGCGGGATTCTGGGTTCAGAGCTTTCCCGAGTTCAAGGCCGAGAGACGCGGCGCGCCGATCTCGGCCTTCCTGCGCTGGGACGAGACGGGGCCCATCCACCGCCGCTACAAGGTGCGAGACTGCGACGTCCTCGTCGTCGTCTCTCCCTCGCCCCCGGCGCCGCAGGCCATCTCCACGGTGAAGCCGGGCGGGCTGGTCGTCCTGAACAGCGAGACGCGGTTTCCGCACATCGGTCCGTTCCACGTCGCGCGCGTTCCGGCCTCGCGGATCGCTCAAGGCAACGGCATCCTCTCGTCGGAAGGCCGGCCGATGGGCAACGTGGCCGTGCTCGGCGCCTGCGTGAGACTGCTCATTCCGGAAGGGCTCGAGTTCCTGGAGCGGGCCGTTGCGTCCCGCATGGGAGCCAAGGCCGAGGCGAACATCGCCGCTGCCAGAGAGGGCTACGCGCGGTGCACGAGACAGCACGCGGTCGCACGCGATACGCCGGTCGAGTCTGCGCCCGAGCCCGGACAGGGATCAGGACCACGACCTGTCTTTCCCGTGAGCACGACGGACTCCCGCGGTAACCACACCGGTTCGTGGTCGCTGGATCGTCCCGTGCTCACGGACGGATGCACCGCCTGCGCCCTGTGCGCGCTCTTCTGCCCGGAAGGGGCGATCTCGAGGGACGACGGTTCGATGGTCGTCGATTACCTCTACTGCAAGGGCTGCGGCATCTGCGAGGTCGTGTGCCCGGTTCGGAACGCGATCGCGATGGAAGCGGTGACGGCGTGAGCGCGGCGCTGCCGCACGGGCGGGTGGTGATGACGGCAAACGAGGCCGCGGCGTATGCGGTGATGCTCGCGCGCGTTCGCGCCATCGGCTGCTACCCGATCACGCCGCAGACGCTCATCGTCGAGCGGCTCGCGGAGCTCGTCGCAGGACGCGACGACGTCGAATACGCGCAGCTCGAGAGCGAGCATTCGATGTTCGGCTACGTCGTCGCGGCAGCGCGAGCCGGTGTCCGGACGTTCACGGCGACGTCGTCGCAGGGCCTGCTGTACGCATCCGAGCAGCTTCATCGAGCGTCGCGGGAGCGCGTCCCGCTGGTGATCGTCAACGTCAACCGGGCCGTCTTCGCTCCCTGGAGCATCGAGCCGGATCTCTCGGACAGCATGAGCCAGCGGGACGCCGGCTGGATCCAGCTGTACTGCGCGTCGGCGCAGGAGGTCCTGGACAGCATTCTCTGCGCGTATCGGATCGCCGAGACGGCATTGCTCCCGGTGATGGTCTGCGCCGAGGGCTTTCTGCTCTCGCACACGTCGGAGGTGCTCGACGTCCCGGACCAGGCCACGGTGGATGCATTCATTCCGGAGCTGCGTCCGCCGGACGACTGGGTGCTCGATCCGAGCAGACCGCGCCTGTTCTCGTCGCTGCCGGAGCCGAACGACTACTACGCGTTCCAGCGCCGCGTCGCAGACGCGATGGACGATGCGAGGAGCGTCATCGCGGCCGTCTCATCGGAGTTCACCTCGCACTTCGGGCGCGAGAAGATCGGCGCGCTCGAGCTGACGGGCAACCCCGACGCCGATACGGCGCTGGTCGCGATCGGCACGATCGCCGACTCCGCGCAGGAGCTTCTCGCCGACGACGACGACCTGCTCGTCGTCCGCGTTCATACGTTCAGGCCGTTCCCGGCGGCGGAGCTCTCATCCGCTCTGGCGCGAGCGTCCTATGTCTCGGTCGTCGACCGCGCGCCCGCTTTCGGCTCGTTCGGGCCATTGGGCGGCGACGTGAGGTCTCTCGATCTGAGGCACGTGGAGGCCGCCGCCAACTTCATCTGCGGGCTGGGCGGAGTAGAAGTGACTCCGGCCACGCTGCGGTGGGCCCTGAACCAGACGCGAGCGAGCGGTGCGCAGGGGGCAAGCCTTGGCCCTGTGTATGTCCCGGAGGGGGTGTAGAGATGGCTGCGTGGTTGGAGGAGGTCGTGTCGGAGGAGAAGCTCCTCCTTCCCGGCCACAGCGCTTGCGCCGGCTGCGGACCTGCGATCAACGTCCTGCACGTGCTCGGGGGTCTTGCCTCGGCGGCGCCGGAGTCGAAGATCGTCCTCGTGATACCGGCCTCGTGCTGGACGATCATCGCGGGCGTGTTTCCCGTCAACGCGTTTGGAGTCGCCGTCCATTTGACTCCCTTCGCCTCGTCGGCAGCGGAAGCATCCGGAATCAAAGCCGCGTTGCGGCTGCGCGGCCTCCGCGACACGACGGTGGTCGTCTGGGCCGGAGACGGCGCGACATCCGACATCGGGTTCTCCGGCGTTTCGGCGGCTGCGGAGAGAAACGAAGACATCATCTACGTCCTCAACGACAACGAGGCGTACATGAACACCGGCGTCCAGGAGTCCGGGGCGACTCCGGAGGGTGCGTGGACCACGACGACGCCGGTGACCTCTCCGAAGACCGGGCAGAAGAAGGACGTCGCCCGGATCATGGCGGCTCACGGGATTCCGTACGTCGCAACGCTCGCTCTGGGATCAGTGCCGATGCTGCGAGACTTCAGAGCGAAGGTAGCCAGAGCCGCTCAAGTGCGGGGCTTCCGGTTCCTGCACATATTGGGTGCTTGCCCGCCGGGTTGGAGATACCCCACGGCTCAGTCCACCGAGATAGCGCGGCTGGCCGTCGAGTCACGGTATTTCCCCCTGTTTGCATGCGATGACGGAGAGTGGAGGATCACATTCCGGCCGAAACACACGTTGCCGGTAAGCGAATTCCTCAAGACACAGGGACGCTTCAGCCACCTTTCGTCCAAAGAGATCGAATCCATCCAGTCTCATCTAGACGGGCGATGGAATCTGCTGGTCGGCTTGGAGTCTCAGGGTAAATAAGTAGGAGGAGCGTTACATGACGACGCGCGAGTTGCAGGGTAATCTCTCGAACGCGACCTGCATCGCGAAGGTGAGAGTGACGCCGGCAGGTGAGACCGAGGTCGTGCCGGGCGACGTAGACGCCTCCGTATACGGGCCCGTCGAGATCGCCTGGTACGCCGACCGTCTGAAGATCACGGCTCTCGGTGCCGGGCGTGCCTCGATGATTGACGAGTATCTGAGCGGCACGGGCCACGACATCACCATCGAGATCAGGCCGCCCAGCCTGGACGAGCTGATGGAGATAGTGCCGGGCGCCGACTAGTGTCGGCGCTCTTGCCGTCTTCCGAGGGGAGGTCCGCGTTTGCTGTGGTCGTTTGTGTATCCGTGGGTGCCGACTACAGCACGAATTCCAGTACGGCTTGTTCCGTTGCAGCGTCGAAGATGTGCACCCGGCCCACGGGACCGACGTTGAAGCGATCGCCCGGAGCCACCGGAACAGCGGGATCCAGTCTGACAGTGACGCTGTCGCCGCCGACCTTTCCGTAGACGTATACGTCGGCGCCGAGAACCTCCACGACATCCACCTCGAGAGCGAGCGAGCCGTGGTCGACCCGCGTTAGCGCCTCTGGACGCACCCCAAGGATCGCGCGCTCGACGCCCGGCGATTCCGGTAATGGCAGCTCGAACGTAGAGTGCCGCGCAACGCTTCCTTCGATCTCAACAGGGAGGAAGTTCATTGTCGGGCTTCCGATGAAACCCGCGACGAAGAGGTTGACCGGCCGTATGTAGATCTCGGTCGGTGTCGCGACCTGCTGCAAAATGCCATCGCGCATCACCGCGATTCGGTCTCCCATCGTCATCGCTTCGATCTGGTCGTGCGTGACGTAGATGAAGGTCGTTCCTAGATGGCGGTGCAGGCTCTGGAGCTCGATGCGAGTCTGGACTCGGAGCTTCGCGTCGAGGTTGGAAAGCGGCTCATCGAGGAGAAACACGGCGGGATCGCGGACGATCGCCCGCCCGACGGCGACGCGCTGGCGCTGGCCGCCGGATAGCTGCCGCGGCGTGCGCGCAAGCAGTTCCTCAAGGCCGAGGATGCGCGCCGCGTCGGCGACGCGTTGGGGGATCTGCCGCTTCGGCGTGCCGCGCATGCGGAGGCCGAAGGCGAGGTTGTCGAAGACGGTCATGTGCGGGTAGAGCGCATACGACTGGAAGACCATGGCGATGTCCCGCTCCTGGGGTGGGACACCGTTGACGACTCGGTCGTCGATTCGAATCTCTCCCTCGGTAGGCTCATCGAGGCCGGCAAGCATCCGTAGCGCGGTTGACTTGCCGCAGCCCGAAGGACCGACCAGGACCATGAACTCGGTGTCCAGGATCTCCAGGGAGAGGTTGTCGACCGCCCTCAGAGGGCCAAAGCGCTTCGTTACCCGATCAAACGTTACGGATGCGATGAAGACCTCCCGCTGACGTGCGGATCGCGCCGGCTGATCCATCACGAAGATCCTGGCATGGCCCGCAAGGGGGCTTGCTTGACGCTGTGCCGCCTGTTATCGTCGAAGCGCTTCGCGAAGCGCTTCAACTAGGGGCAGTCTACTCGGCGCGTCCCCGCTGGAGGGAGCCAGAAGATCAACCGGACCGATTCAGAAGGGAGCAGATTGTGCCACGCTTATCGCACAGAATGAGCGGGCATCGGCGGCTTACTGCGGCAGCCGCGACCGTCCTGCTGGTTGCTGCAGCGATCATGGCCGCCGGAGTGTCCGTCTCGAAGGGGGCCGTCGGCGGGGCGGCGTCGAAGCGGGCCGTGCAGATCACGCTCGGCTACGCCGGCGGGCCCAACATCGATCCCTACTACAAGCAGATCATCGGGGCGGCCGAAGCGGCATTGCCCAACATCACTGTCAAGACCATCGTCTATGCCACCTACGACGACCAGCTCAACCAGATGCCACAGCAGGTCGCGGCCGGCACGATCCCCGACATCATCGTCTGGGACAACTCGGCGCCCGTCGCCCAATACGTCGCTGAAAAGGCCATCCGCCCGCTGAACACGCTGGTCACGCAGGCCAAGGTCAACCTCGGGGTAGACCCGCAGGCGCTCGTGAACGCTTGGACGATCAACGGCCAGCTCTACGGCGTGCCGTCGTACCTGCAGGATTCGGCCTTCGTCTACAACCTCGACATGTTCAACCAGGCTGGCATCAAGAAGCTGCCGACCACCATGGCGCAGGTTGCCGCCGACGCGACGCTCATCAAGAGCAAGACCGGAAAGGCGGGGCTCGTCATCCTGGACAACTTGTTCCACCTGACGCAGTACGTCTTGGCTTTCGGTGGAGGGTGGAACTACGGGAAGACGATCAACTCACCGCAGAACGTGGCGGGCCTCCAGTATCTCGTCAACCTCTTCAACAGCGGCGTCGCGATCATCCCCAAGCAGGTCGGCGCGACTTGGGACGGGGATGCCCTCGCCAACAACAAGGCTGCAATGTCGGATGGTGGCCCGTGGTACATCGGGTTCATGCAGGCAACGGCACCCAATGCCAACTACACGCTGCAGCCGATTCCGAAGTCGAAGGGCGGGCACTTCGTTGTCACCTATGGCGGTGCGTACACGATCACCTCGCATGCAAAGGATCCGGCTGACGCGATCAAGCTGATCAAGTTCCTTACGAACGACGCCTCCGAGCACGCGATCCTCACGTCTGGTTTCGGCTTCGTGCCGGCGATGACGAAGTACGCCAAGGTGTACCGGACCTCGACGCCAAGGTATGCGGCGATCACCGACAAGGTACTTGCGAACGGGAAGACGTTGGATTACCCGGCGCAGACGACGCAGTTCGAGAATGCGCTCGTCACAGGGTTCGAACAGATCGTTTTCAACCACTCGGGCACGGTGTCATCGCTCCTGAAGACGCTGCAAACGAAGTACGGCGCTTGAGTTAGCCATCAATAGAGGCCGCCCTGCGTTCAGTGGGTGCGGGGCGGCTTCAGCGGCGCGTATCCTCGTGGCCGATATCGAGCAGACCAGGGCGCAGTCATGAGTGGGATCACGCGCTTCGCACAGTTGCCCGCTCTTCGTACCGCATCGAAAGCCGAGCGGGCTGATTGGGGAGCAGCCGCCATGCTGCTCATGCCTGCTGCGTTGCTGCTCGGTCTGTGGTTCATCTACCCGATTGTCGAGTCGTTCGTCCTCAGCTTGCAGCACGTGGATGAGTTCAACTTCGCGCATCGCACCTACATCGGGCTCCACAATTTCAGCCAGCTCGTCCACGATCCGGCATTTCGGCACTCGCTCTACATCACGCTCGTCTTCGTAGTCTTCGTCGTTCCCGCTCAGACGGTGCTCTCGCTCGTGCTCGCCTCGATCCTTCAGAGCGTGGGCGTCGGACGCGCGCTCTTTCGCGCCGCGTTCTTCGTGCCGTACATGACTTCGACGGTCGCGGTGACGACCGTGTTCATGAAGCTGTTCGTTTCCGGTGCCCCGCTCGCGAATCTCGGCGCACACCTCGGAGTCCCGAACACGACGTGGTACGCGGACGTGCACCTTGCGCTGCCGTTCCTCGTCGTTGTCTACGTCTACATGTACGTCGGGTTCTACATCGTGATCTTCGTCAGCGGGATGGAGAGCATCCCCCGCGAGCTTTACGAGGCCGCCAAAGTGGACGGAGCACATGCGATGCAGCGCTTTCGCTTCATCACCGTGCCGTCGTTGCGGCCGTTTGTGATCTTCGTTGTCGTGGCCGGGATGATCCAGGCGATCCAGATCTTCGATCAGGCCTATGTCGTGTCCGGTGGGTCGATCCTCGGGAGCCCCGCGGGGGCGACGTCCACGCTCGTGGTCTTCATCTATCAGCAGGCGTTTCGGTTGAATGCGCTCGGCTACGGCAGCGCCGGCGCCGTCATTCTGCTGCTGATCGTGCTCTTCGGCACGCTTGTGACCAGGCGACTCATCCCGGAGCGCGAAGCGTGACCTCGGCAAGCGCAACACGCCGGATTGTGCCCCTTTCGAAGTATGCATTCCTGACGATCTTCGGCCTCCTGATGCTGGGGCCGCTCCTGTTCGCGCTCTATACGTCGCTGGAGTCGCCCGCCGACTACATGCACCTCGTCGGGTTCAGCAAGCTGACGCTCTCCAATTACCGCTACGTCATCGACAACGCACAGATCCTGCGCTGGTACTTCAACACGGCGTTCGTGACGGCGGGCGTGGTGATCGGAGCCGTCGTCGTGAACACGATGGCCGGCTACGCGCTTGCGCGCATCCGCTTTCCCGGCCGCACCGTTGCGTTCGTGATCGTGCTCGCGGTCCTGATGGTGCCGCTGCAGGCGATCCTCATTCCGCTCTACCTGCTCATTGCCCGATTCGGCTGGCTGAACTCCTACCAGGCGCTGATGGTTCCGTTCATGGTCAATCCGTTTCTGATCTTCCTGATGCGCCAGTCGTTCCAGACGCTTCCGCCAGACCTCGAGGACGCTGCCGCGGTGGACGGAGCCAGACGATTCACAATGTTCCTGAAGATCGCGGTGCCGCTCACCCTCACTGGAATCGCGACCCAGGCCGTCCTCGCGGGAACGTGGACGTGGAACAGCTTCATGATCCCGGTCACCTTCACGACCGACCCCAGCCACTACGTTCTGACCGTCGGGCTCAACAGCCTCCAATCGCAGTTCTATACGCTCGCGACGGTGCAGATGGCAGGCGTCGTGCTCTTGACGGTGCCCGTGGTGCTCATGTTCCTCGTCTTCCAGCGGCTTGTTATCCCCAGCGTGGCAACCACCGGCATTCGCGGATGAGAGCGGCACCACACGCACCGCAGGCGAGCGGGAACACCACAGCGGCCGAGCCCGTCACTCGGCTACGACCCTTCCGAGGAGCGCGCGGATGGGGCGTAGAGGTCGAGGCGTCTGGCACGCGTTTCGTCCAATCGCGGCCCGTGAAGATCAGTCTTCGGCCCGGAAGAATCAGCGGCTGGTCAAGGGGGTATGCGCGGGTCGAGCTACTCGAGGACGGCTTTCGCGGCTTTGCCGCCCTCCCGCTGCCCAACGGCGCAGAGCTGACCGTTACGGATGAGTGGCGAGCACTGGACGGGGAAGTCCAGGTTGCACGCAGTGCGCGTGTCGCCGGTGACGCGACCGACGGCTTCTTCACCGCGCTCGCTCTCCGACGCGCGAGCAGCGCGAGCTGGGCGGAAGTCGAGCCGTTCGGGCCTGGCGCGATCTACGGCAACTGCGACCGCGTCCCTCGGCGAGCGATCGGGAGTGCCGCGCTTCGGCGAAGCGGAATTCGATACATCCTCATCCGCGAGGACCGCCTCGCCGCGCCGCTGTTCGGCGTGCGGTATCACGACGGCACCTGGATCTGCGTCCTGCATCGAGAGCCCGCGGCGGCCACGACGGCGCTCGACTGCGCCGAGGAGAACGGCGGCGAGACCCTCACCGACGAGCGGTTCGGCTTCGCGGCGCTCGGCGGCGTCGAGCGCGACGGCGGCATCGACATCGGCGCCTGGTTCCCCGGCAGTGAGGGCGAGATCACGTATACGTCCGGCGGCTTGCCGCTGCGTCAGCTGCACCGCTGGCGGCGCCGCTACCACCCAATTCGAGACGGCCTCGTGCACGAGTACTCGCTCGCGTTTCGCGTCGGCGCCAGCAGCTCGGCGACTGCCTTCTACCGCAGCGCGTGGCGATGGGCGTGGAGCACGCTCGCACCCAGAGTGGAGCCCGTTGCGCCGGAGGCGGTCGTGAACGACTGCACGGGCGTGCTCGCCACCGCTGTTGTCTCCCGCGGTGGAAGAACCGGAATCCCACTCGAGCTCGACGCGACGACCGGCCGTGGTCCGGAGGCGCCTAAGCCGGCGATCATGGGCTTCGTCGGCGCGAACACCGACGCCGCGTACATCCTCCTGCGCGTCGGCCGCGAGCACGCCGGAGAAGCGGCCAGGCGGTACCACGAGCTGGGTGAGCGAATCCTCGACTCCTTCGCGGCGATCCGGCTCGCGCCGCCGGAGGCGGAAGGCTTCGATCTCTGTAGCGGTGCGCTGATCACCTACAGGTCGTATCACGGCCGGCCTGCCGTCTACGCGCGCTCCGTCGCAGAAGGGTGCGCGGCCGCGCTCGACGCGTGGCAGCTCGAACGCCAACACGGCGTCGACCGCGCGTCGTGGCTTCGCTGGGCGCAGGAGGGCGGCGAATGGATCCTCGCGAGCCAAATCCGCTCGGGCGCCTTCCCGCGGGCGTGGGAGGCGAGAACCGGAAAAGTCCTCGACAACTCGACCTCCGCGTCATACGTTCCGATCCCGTTCCTGGTGGCCCTGGCTCGAGCGACACGCGACTCCCAGCACCTCGAAGCCGCAGTGCGAGCCGGGGAGTTCGTCTGGCGTCACGGTGGCGAATGCGGCTGCTTCGCCGGCGCAACGCTCGACAATCCGGACGTCGTCGACAAGGAAGCCGCCGTTCTCTCGCTCGAGGGATTCCTCGAGCTGCACGCGGCAACCGGTGATTCGGTGTGGCTCGAGCGGGCAATGACGGCGGCCGAGCTCGCCGAGACGTGGATCTACGTCTGGAACGTTCCCATGCCCGTTGACGCCGACACCACGACCCTCCATTGGAAGCCGGGCGTGCCGACGATCGGGCACCAGCTCATCGCCACAGGCGTGTCCATGAGTGACGCATTCCTGGCCGTAAACGCAGCCGCGTTCGCGCGCCTATTCGAGCTCACGAGCGACCCGCATTTCCTCGATGTCGCCCGCGTCGTGACTCATGGCACGAAGGCGATGCTCGCTCGAGCCGGCAGGAGATTCGACCTCCACGACGTCGGCTGGCAGCAGGAGCACTGGAGCTTCGCCGGGCGACGCGGCTACGGGCTCAATCGGAACTGGCTGCCATGGGTCTCGGTCGTGCATGTGAAAGGGATCCTTCGTCTGCACGATCTCGCTCCAGGAGTCAGGAGCCGTGTCCTCGCTCCCGCGTCTGCAACCGCGGAGACGTCCTCGTGAATCGCCCGCGACTCGCCGCCGCCGTCGTTCCGACGGCGAGTGCCGCGACGCGACTGACGCCGCTCGATGCGCGAGGCGTCCGCATCACGGGCGGATTCTGGGGCGAGCGTCTGCGGCAGAACCGGGAATGGACGCTGCCCCACGGGGCTTCGCAACTCGAACGCTCCGGCAACCTTGCGAACCTCCACGCGGCGGCAGCCGGACGTGGAAGCTACCGCGGCGGACACGACGATTTCGCTTGGGGCAATCGCGAGCCGGCCGGAATGCGTGTGTGGATTCCGGTAGACGACGCAACCGGCATGAGCGACCACATGACGGATCCGAGGCCGCCGGCGGGGGCATTCTCCGCGAAGTCCGAATGACGGAGGATTCAGTGGGAGAAGGCGCAGCCGAAGCGCCCGCACGCGAACCGGCGGTCGTCGCCATCGACGGAGCAGTGACCGTGCGCGAACCGGACGGCGTGCATCGCGTCGTCGGTCGGTACGAGCGCACAGGGCCATGGACGCTCATGGCAGTCACGGAACTGGAGGAGCACGGCCCCGCGGCAGTCTTCGAGAACCTCGCCGATCCGCGCGGCTCGATCCTCTACGTCACCGCGGAGCGCGTACTGCTCGAGCTCACGAAGACACTCGTGCCGACACGCGTGCCCGAGGAGACATGCTACGGCGGCCACAGAAAGGAGGATGTCCTCCACGGAGGACAAGACGTCCTGCGTCAGGAGTTGCTGTCCAGGACCGACGACCCAACGCTTGACGAAGTCGCGGCGCTCTTTCCACCGATCCGCCGTATCACCTGCGGGCCCGTCGAATGCCCGCACACCTTCGTTGGATCGCGCGAGTGCGCCGACGTCGTCCCCGTCTACTACAACCCTCTGCGAGCGACGCCTCGCGTCAACCCCGCCGTAGTGGCTCCGGAAATCCGCGGCGCAGTCGAGTGTGAGGAGCTCTGGGAGGGCCTCGTGGGCGGCTGGCTCCCGGCCGTTCGAGTCGCGTACCCATGCGAAGGCTTCACCTGGGACACGATCACCTTCGCGGCAGTGAACACGCCGAATCGGCACATCCAGCCCGTCTGGTATCGATTCCTGCGACTCGAGGACGGCTGCGTCGCCTCTGCGAGGTACGTCGACTCCTATCTCCCGTACCCCTGGCCGACGGAGCCCGACCCAGCTCGGTTCTACCGCGCGCTGTACGAGTTGCACACCTACTGGAGCCGAGCGATCGCCGGCGCCATGCAACTCGAGCTCCCAGAACCGTGGATCGCCGACTTCTGCCGGCACGCCATGGTGCAAGAGATGATCACGCGCGTCGGCAGTCACCCGAAGTACGGCGTGCTCGACCGTGCCTACGGATCGCCGGAGCACGACGGCTTACAGGACATCCTGACCAGCGCCGTCAGCTGTTACCTCGAGTGGGGCTTGTTCGACGTGGCCCGACGGTACCTCGACAACTACTTCCACGAGTTCGTTCACAACGACGGGGCGGTTGACTATCGCGGGCCCGAGATCGGCCAGTACGGCCGAATGCTCACGCTCCTCGCGCAGTACTACGAATACACGGGCGACGGGAGCCTGCTGACACGATACGACGCGAAGATCAGGGCAATCATGCGGATTCTGTGCGCCCGGCGCGAGGAGGCGAAGCAGCGCAATCCGGCCGATCCTGCGTACGGACTGCTCTCCGGTCGCCATGAGGCGGATATCAGCTTCGACACCACCACCTTGGCGACGTTCGACTACGAGCGACCGTACTTCTGCAACAGCACGGAGGCGTGGCGCGGTCTCCGCGATCTCGCCCGGGCCTGGAGAGCCGTCGGCCGGCAACGAGCCGATCCGGATCTCGTCAACGAAGCAGAGCAGCTCCGTGCTGAAGCCGACGCCCTCGCACGCGACATCACGCACGCGATTGATCGTTCGTGGATCGAGCGTGACGGCCTACGCACTTTGCCACTGATCGCAGGGTCGGGCAGGCTGCATGTGGACGCGCCGTATCGGAGCTGTCCCGAGTCGTTCGACGAGAACCGAGTGTGGGCCGAAATGCTGCACTCGGGAATCGTCCCGCGGAGCGCCGTTGAGACGATCCTTGCGTCAGCTGCTGCGCGCGGCGACACGACGCTCGGGATCTTCGGCAACCGAAAGCACGTGGTCGCGTTCACGGTCTACGGCGAGGCTTACGGGATGATCCACCACGATTTGATCCGCGAGTTCTTGCTCTTCTACTACGCGCACATGAGCCACCTGCACACGCGCGGGACGTGGACCGCTCTTGAGTGCGTCGACATGGACCGCGATCGCTGCGAGCACCTGCCGTACTGCGCGCCCGCTCAGATGACGATCCCCACGATCACGAGATGGATGCTTCTCTTCGAAGATCCACTCACAGACGAGCTCTGGCTCGCTAAGGGGACGCCACGGTGCTGGCTCGACAGCGGTCAGCGTATCCGCGTCATGTCCGCACCCACACGCTGGGGGCCGACCTCCTTTGAAATCGAGTCCCGTCTCGACCGGGGCGTTGTCTTCGCCACACTCGACTTTCCTCACACGCGCGCCGGCGTCGTGAAGCTTCGGCTGCGTGTGCCGCGTCTACACATGCTCGCCGCGGTGGTCGTGAACGGCGACGAGTGGCACCTATTCGACGCCGACGAGGAGACGATCACGCTTCCCGCGCACGTCACGAGTCCCGTCCGGATCACGGCTCGCTACCAGCGAGAGATAGAAGCGTCAGGAACCAGCTCGATGCCGGAAGCTCAGGGCGGTCGAGCCCTGTGCGCCGAAACGGATCCACCGGGAGCTCGACCCTCAACGAGGCGTGGCGACTCTTCGGTCACCCCACAGCCGATGAAGTGATCGCGGCTCGAGGACGCTCCTAAAGCGGGATTCCGGGGGTGCGTCAAGTCTGCGTCAAGCCTGAGGCGGAGTGGCGCGCGCGCCGCAGACGTGAAGGCTCCGCCGTGCACGGGCCGACCTAGTGCTCGCACCCTGCCCAGGGGTAGCCCGTCCCCACCCCCGCGCGGCGTGGGTCCTCTCGTCAGTTGGAGTCCCCAGGAGGGGCTGCCCTATCGCAAGATCCCGCGGCCCTTGTGGGAGGTGCCGCTGCTGAAAGCGATGTTCTCGGCCGCAACGGAGGCCTGGGACCGCGAGCAGATGGAGCAGGTTGTCTCCACGCGAACGGTCAGCATTCCAACACACGGAATCAGCACAACCAACTTCGGCCTTACGAAGACCGATGCCCTAGCCGAGGCTGCCGGCGTCCGCTGGCCAGGCGCATGGCTCGACCGGGCGGTCAGTCGCCGATGTGGCTGAAGTTCGGCTCTTGGCACCAGCCGGTGGGGAAGTGCAGAGCCGTGCCGCCCGCGGCGGCCGGACTCTTCGCGAAGGAGGCTCTAGCGAAATAGGCTCTAAGCTCCCGAATGTGCTCCTCGTTCGTGACGGGGCGTGGCGTGGGGCAGGTTCATGAGTGGGCGCTCGCGTCCTGCGCCATGACCGACGCTGCAGAGGGTCTTAAGTGGGGAGGTTCTGATGGATTCGGGCGTAATCGCAGCCCTCATCACGGCGGTAATAGCGATCTTGGTGGCTCTCGTGTCGGGGTGGTTCTCGCTCAGAAGCGTTCGCGACGTCGAACGGCTGCGCCACACCTATGAGGCGATTGATCGTCTTGGTGGCGCCACCGGGGCGCTGAGGCTCCAACTGTTCCTCTCGACGCGATCGGTTGTGCAGCGGTTGCGCCAGTACTACAACGGCCGACCAGAGCACCCCTTTCCGCTCCGCGCCGAGCGGGACGGATGGCCAGAAAGCCAGTACCACGCCTGCGGGTTGCTGATCTTCCGGCTGATGCGGCCACTCGCGGTGAGCTACATGATCGAGCAAGAGACGCTCCTCGGCGACCTGCTGCTTGAGCCGGCCATGGTCGACCTGCTGCGTTTCAACCACGCCGCGTTCGAGATGCTCACCGGCGACAGGCTCGGTGAGGAGTTCGAAGGACGCCAGCGCTTTCCGGATTTCGAGATGGAACACTGCTATGACCCCCCGGGCAGGCGGCCTCCACCGGCCTCGAGGGCGCCCGTGCCGCCGTTCCAGCGCGTGCGGGCTAGCTACCTGCGCAGCGCGGCGGGGGCGCTCATCGTCTCAGAGCCCGACCGCAAACCCCAACGACGGTGCATGACACACGACGAATTCCTTGACAGGTGGGAGCGACCCGGCGAGAGCGACGAGATCCGTGAGTTCCACGGTCGGCTCGCGCCGGTGAAGGCCACGATCGACAAGTTCAGCCCCATGGACAACGCCGTCTTCTGGCTTCGGCTCGTTGGCTACGCGTACGTCTGCAAATGGTTTCACGACCGAGTCCGCGAGGATGCCAAGCGCAAGGATGTCGGTGTCCACTACACGCCCGTAGAGCTGCCGGTGCGCGCCATGCTCGAAGTCGCTGAGGGCCAAGCCAGAAAGCTCAAAGCCGCCGACCCCCAAGCCGCCGGGCGGGGGTATCTCACCCAGAATGCTGATGCCTACGAGAAGAGGTTCGAGGAGATCATCGCCACCGCGCTCTGACCAGCGGGTGATCCGAAGGCCAGCGCTGGCGGGCATCATCGTGGCCTCCGGGCGTGGACGGCGCCATTGGCCGGACGTCATCCCGGGCAAAGTCGCTACTGCCGTGTCCCCGGTGAGCATCCAGCGGCTAGATGTCCTGCCTCGGGACGTTGCGGACGCGGCTGATGGGTGGCCGGTCGCCGAGCGAGCTGTGTGGTCTGCGCTCGTTGTAGTAGCGCAGCCAGTGTGACAGGGCGGCGGAGATTCAGAATCGGATCGCCACCGGGCGCCAGGGGCCAACGGCAGCGGGCAAACCCAATGCGGTGGACGTTTCGTGGACGTCGCCTGGCTGGAAGGTTGGCCGTACCGCTAACAGAAGGAGTTCGTATGCAGCGGCTTTCGGGAAGCCCTCTGACGGACTCGAACCGTCGACCCTGGACCGCTCCCTTTCCGTGTTGACGGTTTAGGCCGCGAGTTTTTGTAGTTGTCCTGTCGCATCGTCCCATGTGGTGCGCACCTCGCGTGGTGTGCGGTAGTCGAGTCGGCTGTGGGGCCGGTCGTGGTAGTGGTCGATGTAGGCGGCGATCACCTCCCTGGCCTGGTCGAGCGTTTCGAACCCGTTGCGCCAGACGCAGCGCTCTTTGAGGTAGCGAAACCAGCTCTCGATGAACGCCTGCGACTCGGGGTCGCGGTAGCCGCCGCGGCGGTGGGTGACGCCGAGGCCGCTGATCGCGAGCCTCGTGGAGCGGGCGGTGAAAGCGGAGCCGTTGTCCGTGCCGAGCGTGAGCGCCCCCGGCGGGATGCGTTGCTCGTCGACGGCCCGCTTGATCACCGCGGTCGCCTCGGCGGCGCGGCAGCGTAGCTCGAGTGACCAGCCGACGATCTCGCGGGTGCAGCAGTCGATGATCGCGTTCAGATACACCCAGCCGTGTTCGGCGACCCACACGCTCGTCATGTCGAGGTGCCAGAGCTGGCCGGGACACTCGACCTTGAAGACGCCAGGCCGGCGCCGGCGCGCCTCGAGCGGCCGGCGTTGGATCAGCTTCTGCTCGCGCATCACCCGCAGCACGCGCTTGCGGTTGACCGCAACGCCGAGCCGGCGCCGGACGAAGCAGCAGACCATTCGGTAGCCGTCGGTTGGGTAGCTCTTTGCCGTTTCGACGATCGCGACGTCGACCGGATCGGTCACGGGCCGCCGCTGCGGCGAACGTCGCGGTCTTGGTCTCCGATAGACGGCCTGCCGGCTGATCTGCAACACGCGCGCCACCGCCGCCAGCGCCTCACCCTCGGCGACCAACACCCGAGCGTGAGCGACGCGCACGCTCACTCCCACGCCCGCAATGCTTTTCCCGCGATCTCCAGCTCATAGGTCTTGCGTCCGAGGGCCCGCTCGAGCTCGCCGATCTTGCGACGCAACTCGCGCTCGCCAGAGCGCTCCTCCTTGCCGGCGAGCGCCTCCCGACCCGCCTCTAGGATCTTGTCGCGCCACCCGTAGTACAACGTCTCGGCGATCCCGTGCTCGCGGCAGACATCGCGAACGCTGCGGTCGCCGCGCATCCCCGCCAACACGATCTCCAGCTTCTGCTGCGCCGTCCAGCTGCGGTACTTCCTCTGCTCGCTCAACCCAGTCTCCTTGTCGGTCGAGCGGCCCATGCTGAGCCCGACGCCGGACAGCCTCTCCGGGGGCTACGCCCCCTCCAAGCCTGCCCGGCCCAAGTCAGCTAACCGTCAACACGGAAAGGGAGCGGTCCATTCGGTTCCTCGACGTGTACGGCATAGACACGGTTGGTTCGGTGGACATCGCCCTCGACGCCGAGCGCAGCTAGGTGGTGAAGGCTGGCACGAGCTTACGGAGATCGACGATTTCCACCATGTACTGAACCGTATCCCAGTACGCGCCGACGGTTAGGTAGGTGTCCTTGCCGTACGCAACACGGCCTCAGCCGACCGTCAACGTATCTGGGAACTACAGCTAGATCTCCGCAAGGCTCGGCGGCGTTCTTGACGAGGAAGTAGGGACCGTCGGCTTGCGCTGCCTCGCGCGAGCGTGCTCTCGCCCGAGTGCCTGCGGGGAACGGGATTTGAACTCCGTAGGCGACGTGGTCTCTCTATTACACGCGCGTGCGAGGCGGCGTCTCCTCGGCTGGGTCCACTTGTTCGTGCCTCGCGTGGAGGGCGTTCTTGGCCGGCGACGACTTAACGCCACCACGCCCAGTGGAAGCGCTGTCGGCAGCATCCGAACTAGGGTGCTGGCATGCAGCCCTCGTATCCCTTCGCCATTTTGTTCGACGGCGACGATGGAGCTTCATCCTCTGAGCAGGTCGAGCTCGATCGTCCGTTAACGACCGGAGAGACCGTTGCGCTTGAGTCCGGCGATCTCGTCCTGGTAACAGAGATCATCAAACAGTCCCAACCGGGCGGGCCAGCCGGCAGAGCACGCGGACACCTCAAGCGGCGCCCAAGCTAGAGCGCGAGCAGGGCCGAGGGACCGTTCCCGATGGAGACGACCTACACATGGGAGGACGTGGCCTCGTTAACGCTCAGACTGCGCAAGGCAAGGAGAGCCTTGAGATGCCCAGAACGCTCGGTCAGACATATGAAGCAACCGATCCGGCTGATGGGCTGCGACTAGTCGATGTTCCAAACCGCGACCGAAGTGCAGGCTACTGCTGCCGCACGAATGTGATGGTCGAGGGCTCGCCGACCTTATGATGCTCCTCGGCGACGAGACAGGTCCGGCGGCGGGCATGGGTGCTCGCCTGCCGGCGAGCTCACGCGCGCTGGCGGCCGTGATCATCGGGCGGGTGGCGGCGAGGAGGTGACGGTGCAGGCCACCCTTGCCGGGCTGTGGTCGTCGGCGGTCGCGGAGCGCCGCGGCGGGGCGCCCTTCCTCGTCTACGAGGACGGCCGCTGGGGCGAGGTCTCCTGGGAGGAGGCGGGCCGCGCGGTCGACGAGATCGCGGCGGGCTTTCTGGCCCTCGGCATCGGCGGCGGCGACCGCGTCGCGATGCTCGCCCGTACGCGGCTGGAGTGGACGCTCTGCGACTGGGCGCTGATCTCGATCGGCGCTCCCGTCGTGCCGGTGTATCCGACGAGCTCCGCGCTCGAGTGCGCCTTCATCCTCGGTAACTCGGGCGCCCGCTTCCTCGTCTGCGAGGACGCCGCGCAGGAAGCGAAGGTCGCCGCCGTCCGGAGCGAGATCGAGGCGCTGGAGGAGGTGATCGTGATCGAGGCCGGCACCGCGGATAGCCTTGCGCTGGCAGACCTGCGCAGGCAGGGGCGCGCGCTGCTCGCCGCTGACCCGGGCGCGGTCGAGGACGCTCGCTCCAGGCTCGCCCGCACGGACGTGCTGACGATCGTGTATACGTCGGGAACGACCGGCCCGCCCAAGGGCTGCGTGCTCACCCACCGCAACTACCGCGCGATGGTCGAGATGGTGCTCGGCACCGGCGACGTGCTGCGAACGCGCGACGTGTTTCTCCTTCATCTCCCGCTCGCTCACACGTTCGCGCGTCTGGTCGAGTTCGCCGCACCCGCGGTCGGAGCGACGATCGCGTTCTGCCCCGAGGTGACCGTTGTTCCGACGGCGCTGAGCGAGGTCCGCCCGTCCGTCTTCCCGAGCGTTCCGCGCGTGTTCGAGAAGATCGCGTCGGCCGTCCAGGCCGGCCTGGAGGAGCAGCAGGGGACACGTCGGCGACTCGCCCGCTGGGCGTTGCAGGTCGGCGCCCGCGCGAGTGCCCGCCGCCAGGCGGGACGGCGGCTGCCGTTGCCGCTGGCGTTCCAGCTCGCGCTCGCCGAGCGCCTCGTCCTCGCACGCGTGCGGGCGAGGCTCGGCGGCCGTCTGCGGCACGCGATCTCGGGCGGGGCGCCGCTGCCGCGCGAGACCGCGCAGTTCTTCCACTCGCTCGGGATCCTGGTCCTCGAGGGCTACGGACTGACCGAATGCACGACGGGCGCGACCTTCAACCTGCCCGGCCGCTACCGCTTCGGCACCGTCGGCTGCGCCCTCCCCGGCGTCGAGGTCGCGCTCGCCGACGACGGCGAGGTACTCGTCAGAGGCGAGAACGTATTCGGCGGCTACTTCCACGACGAGGAGGCAACCCGAGAGGCGCTGACACCGGACGGCTGGCTGCGGACCGGGGACGTCGGCGAGCTCGACGACGGCTTCCTCACGATCACAGACCGCAAGAAGGACATCATCGTCACCGCCGGCGGCAAGAACGTCTCGCCGCAGAACATCGAGGGAGCGCTCAAGGCTTCCCGATACGTCTCGGACGCCCTCGTGGTCGGCGACCGGCGCCCCTACCTGGTGGCGCTCCTCTGCCTCGACCATGGCGAGGCGGGGAAGGTCGCGGCGGCAGACGACGAGCTGCGGTCGCTCGTCCAGTCGATCGTCGACGGCGTCAACGCCGACCGCAGCGGGTTCGAGCAGATCAGGCGCTTCGCCATCCTGCCGCGGGAGTTCTCGGCAGAGGCCGCCGAGCTGACGCCGACGCTGAAGGTCAGGCGGCACGTCGCAGAGCAGCACTTCCGGCGCGAGATCGAGGCGCTGTACGCGGGCAAGCCGTGAGCGGCGCGGCCGTCGCCGTCGAGCACGTTCGCAAGAGCTTCGAGGGCGGCCGCCGGCAACGGGCGCGGGCATTCGTTCAGGTTGGCCCCTGAACCCCTGAATCCCTGAGTGTTCGAGCTGGATCGACCACGTGAGCGCCCTCAGCCTGTTCACAGGGGGCGTCCCTCAGTCCCTCAGTGCTCGGGCCGGATCGGCTTGTGTGCAGCTTCCCTCCCGAATCGTGGGGCGCGCGACTCTGCGGGGCCTCGCTACGCCACGCGCCGATGGACGACGGCGCCGCTCCGCTTGCCCGCCGTGTCGAGCACGCCCATTGCCCGCAGGCAGTAGGTCATCTGCTGGGCGAGCCGGCGCTCGATCCCTGCCGCTTGCGCAAGCTCGG
>Ga0187858_10001522_pt1 | contig 25686 bp, 22 predicted proteins | sample June2016WEW_8_15_FD_133015 | JGI IMG/M metagenome (GOLD analysis project Ga0187858, IMG submission 133015) | Peatland microbial communities from SPRUCE experiment site at the Marcell Experimental Forest, Minnesota, USA - June2016WEW_8_150 | ecosystem: Environmental > Terrestrial > Soil >...
GGCACCACCAGCGGCTGCGCGTCTACCTGGTCGTTGAGCGCCACGCTCTTCTGCAGACCGAACGACGCACTTCCTACGTTGGCCGGCGTCAAAACGGTCTCGCTCTGATTCCAGCCGGTTCGGTTGTTATCGTAGTGATATGTCGCGATCGCCGTCTGGCCCGCCGCCGGCAGTGCGTTCACACTAACCAAGGCGGCAAGCAGAGCGACCGGGCCGACAGGGTAGTTCCTTCTATGAGGTCTTGGCACGTCTTTGATGTCCTAAGGGGAACCTTTTTCTTGAATTCGAAAACGGCAACCTGCGGCGGCCTTTTCGGCATCCCGCGGGAATTTTACCATAAATGAGCAGAAAATCGCCCCGCTCGGAGCCTCCGCGCCATCTCTAAACCATACTGAGAGTGCTATGCTTACTAATCCCTCGGGTGATTGCTCCGGCACGTTTGACACTCGTCAAGGACTATCGTATGAGTCGACAGTGTTGTATGACCGGATCGGCAGCAATTAGGCGATGAGACACAACGGGAGGGCGGTGATCTCAACTAGAATCGCCCGTCATTCCCATATCGCCTCCGGTCTCCCTAGTTTACCGCCTGCCGACGATGGCAAGTCCAGTAAGCTAGTTTAGAAAGTAGTACATTGGGTGACTGTGACGTTCATGCATTTCCAAGGCTCGTTGGTTTGGCAAAACCCAATCGCCGTTGCCGGTAGACTTCCGCAATTTGACCCGCTGCCAGCCAAATTCGGGTCTTGCAATAGAACCTGCGTTGCGGATTCAATGCGAGCATCCAGCGCAGCATCACGGGCACGCTGCCTGCAATTGTCCGTGGGATGCCCAAGTGCCAGACATCGGGTCGCGGGCCCTCGCGAATCGCCGACCGGCCGAGGTCAAACCACCATTTCAAGAAGTACTTCTTCTGGCGCCTGCTCTGGGGAACAGCATGGTGCACGACGGCAGATGGTTCGTACCGGAGGCGCTCGCCAGCCAACATGATGCGGCGTCCGAACTCGGTATCCTCGCCGCGGATCTCGCTGCCGGGCCGCGGCCCCAAATCGATTCGAAAACCACCGTACTTCTCGAAAATACTCCTTCGAAAAGCCATGTTCGTGCCGTAGGGCGGCTGGTCTAGTTCGCGAGCCACATCGCCCAGGTCAAACAGGGCCAGAATGCCACCCATTCCGTACCTGCCATTCAGTGACAGCCACCTAGGTGGCGAGAAACTTTGTTCCAGGAGGATGCGTCCGCCAGCGCCAGCCCAGTTAACGTCCTCCAGGGCAGCGGTTAGATTCCGGAGCCATGTGGGCTCGACGACGACGTCATCATCCATGAATGCCAAAATATCGCCCGAGGCCTCTCGAATGCCGGCGTTGAGGGCATGGGATTTTCCTTGCTGAAGTTCAAACACATATCGGAAGCGGCCAGGGTATCGGCTGCAGACGGACTCGACCACCTCGCGCGTCTGGTCGCTCGAATTGTTGTCCACCACCAGGACTTCCCATTCGATTTGCGAGGAAAGCGAAGAGGCGGCAACGCTGTCCAGCGCTTTCGCCAGGCTCTGATACCGATTATAAGTGCACAATATGACACTGATCTGCAACGTTCCCCCAAAAGCAGCCTCGTCGATCACGCTCCACGAAGCCGCCGCAGCAACAATTTCAGCGGGCGGCCCACTACGACCGGTCTATTCACAACCGCGCGACCAGCCGAAAGCAGGCTGCTCAAGAGCCGCCCCTCTCTCCACAAAAGCCTTGCGACCGTGAGGTGCAGATCGGCTAGTTGCCTTCGTTCAATGTCCTCGAAACCCGACCGCAAGATTTCGAGGGCGGCCTTGAGTGCGGTGGGATATTCGCCTGCCGTGCACATGTTTCGGATCCACTGCCAATAGTCGGAAACAAATCTACTCCGCTGCTGGGCGAGGGTAACACCCAAGGCAACAAGTGCTTCTGGCGTGATTTCCTGCACCGTGCCCAGAGGGTCCGGAAGTCCATTTTTCCTCGTCGTTGCGGCTACCTGCGCAGCGAGAAAGCTGCGTGTCTGTTGCTCCCTCCGCCGCATGGATATCTGGTATGGATGAATCCTATATTTGAGCACTACCGCCTCAAGGTTAGCCAATTGGAAATGGTCCGCTATTCTCAGCCACAGGTCGTAGTCCTCAGCGTCAACCACCACAGCTCGATAGCCGCCCGTCCGAACAAAGACCTCTCTGCGGAGGAGTACAGTCGGATGCCACAGCGCACAGCCATGGAGGAGAAGCGCTTTGATCTGGCGGTCTTCTACGGGGTAACGGTAGGTTCCCAACGATTTGCCCGTTGCATCGATCCACTCGACAGCACCGCCGAGGACGCCGATCTGCGGATGGGCCTCCATAAAGTCGACCTGCCACATCAGGCGGTCTTTACTAGCGGCGTCATCGGCATCCATCCGCGCAATGTATTTGCCTTGCGCGAGCCGGCAGCCTCGATTCAAGGACTGAATCAATCCTGCATGCCCCTGGTGGTAAACCTTGACGCGAGCATCGCGGCTCTGATAGCAGTCAAGTATCGAGGCGGAGCGGTCGGTCGAACCGTCATCAACGATGATGAACTCGAACTCGCGAAAACCTTGGTCGAGAATACTCTCGACGGCCTCACGCAAGAAGCGCTCTCCGTTCAAGACGCTCATCACCACTGAGACCATCGGAGTAGCCATGGTTCACGAACGGCCAGCCCATGGGTGCAGGATGTGCATCCCTCTATTAACAATCTGCCGCAGCGTTGACTTTAAGGTATGTGCAGCCAAAATGGGCCGCGTCAGCAGCGCGCGGCTCGCGGCGAGAAAGCTACTCAAGAATCTCTTCTGCCTCCAATAAAGCCGCGCAACGATGAGCTGTACGTCGGCGACTTGAAGCCGCTCAGCGTAATGCCAGTCATACCGCAACATCTCAACCGCCGATTTCAGGGCGAGTTCGTCCTCGCCTGCCGCAAACACGCTACGGATCCACCACCTGCAGTCCGAGGCGAGAGTAGCCTGCAACTTGGCCTCCGTCACGCCCAACCCGGCCAGTACCATGGGTGTGATTTCTTCAGCGCCGTTTAAGGGATCAGGCTTGCCATTTCGTCTTGCCATCGCTGCAGCCCGGGCGGCCAGGCCGCAGATAGACTGCTGTCTCCGTTTGCGCAGGGAGACCTGATACGGATGGATCCTGTACTTAAGCACAACCTGTTCGAGGTTGGCAATCTGGAAACGCTCTGCGATTCTCAACCATAAGTCGTAGTCGTGAGCAACGACGAAAGCCGGCCGATACCCGCCAGCGGAGATGAAAGCGACCCGTCGAATGAGGACGCTCGGTTGCCACAACGCAGGATATCGAAGGAGGACTGATTGAATCTCGGGGTCCCTGAGCGGATGAGGCATTTTTCGCAAGGGCCTGCCTGCAGCGTTAATCCATTCGACCGCGCCGCCGAGGACACCAACCTCTGGATGCTTCTCCATAAACTCGACCTGCCACAACAGGCGGTCTGGAAGGGAAACGTCATCCGCGTCCATAATGGCAATGTACTCTCCTTGCGCAAGGGAACAACCTGCATTGCGCGCCTCAGGCAAGGAGCAATTCGGTATGCCGTGAAGCCTGATTCTGCCGTCCTTAGCCGCATAGTCCGAAGCTATAGCTTTAGATTTGTCCGTCGACCCGAAGTCGACTATGATAAATTCAAATTCTGTGAAAGTTTGACCGAGGATGCTCTCGATCGACTCCGCGAGAAAGCGATCGACGTTGCATACGACCATAACGACCGATACAAGGGGTTTGTTCATCCAACTTTCACTCGTAACAGGCATCAGTCGCTTCCTCGATGCTTTGCGCGCGACTGGAAAATGATCAGCAGCGATGCGGCCACGAGACCAGCAGCCAGAGCCAAAATCGTCCAACGGATATAAGGGCCCCGATGTGAAATGGGGCGGTCCTTCGAAGACGGAATGTGCGCGGCGGCGGCTTGAACCCTGTCTTGCCGAGTGAAATCGTCATTGAACACTACTGTAGCGCCCTGAATCACCTTCAGGTAGTCGATGACGGTTGTCCAGGGCAGGCTCTCGTCATTCGGAGGCCCGCCCTCCTTTCCCGCATTCACATCGATCTTCACATACATGGCGCCATTCGGAACGTGACTTGTAATCGTGCATGTCGTCCTGCCGTCAATCGTGAACACGAGTGAGGCGGGAGACCATATCAACTGATAAACATGGAAGTTCAGGCTCGTGTCCGTTACAGAAGCAGTGCATCCTTCGTTGTGGGTAAAGTTGTCTACGTGAATTTGCTGGTTGATGTGCGTGAAATCGCTTTTCAAGATCTCGGCTATATCGATCTCCTGCTGATTGCAGTTGTCGTCAGTACCATCGGGATCGCTCGCCTGACAGGATAGATCCGCCATCCAGACGGCCGGCCAGGCGCCAGTGCGGAATCCGCCGCCGAACCGCGCCCGAAATTCGACGGTGCCATACAGAAAATTGAACTTGCGCATCGCCACAAACCCGGAGGTGTACTTCCGAGGCGCGGGCGCCAGATCGAAACTGCTGCAGGCCGCGGCCTGAATTTTCGTTTCGATCACGAGGCTCCCATGCGACACGCGCACGTTGCTTGGCGTAAAGCACTGTAGGTCGCTATCCCCCGCCCCAGCCCGGTTGAAGGCGACCCACTGGCCGCTCAGTCCGCTTTGGGCTCGCGCTGTCGTTAGAAGTCCCAGTAACGCAACAGGTAACCACATCCACGCTACTTTCCTTAACAGGATGTTTTGAGGTGACCTGGAAGTACGTGAGTAGAGGCGATTAAGGTTCCTATCTGGACGTGTCCAGGACGTGGCGGCAGCCATAAGCTCATCCCACCACTGGCACGAGGCGCGTGCCGCCGGCGTCACAGCCCGACGCGCATAGCCACTAGCCTCGCAAGTCATGCGCGGTCATTGTGTCCCAGCAAACCGTTATTTGGCCCTTTCGGGTTGAGGCCAGTGCCTACCATTCGTTGAACTGGCCGCTGTCCGGAACCAACTGCGGACCGTTCCAATCAGAAACACCGCTGCAACGAAAGCGGATAATGTGCAAATGGCAAGTCCCACCGGATCCCACTCCTGCGAGAGTTGTAACGGATTGCCGAATCGCAGGTAGACGAGCGCGACGGTGGCGCCAGATCCCAAAAGCCACGGGACAGCAATCCTGCCAAGGAGCCGGTTCCACACACTAAGTAAACCGCCGACTTGAGATTCGAGCACCGACCACTCACAGAAGGCGGCGTACGCCATGATATTTGGGACGTACGCTATTTCCATGGTCAACGCAATCCCCAAGTGAAAGAAGCAGGCGAGGGCGCACACAACACGGAAAGCACGCCGCCGGGCGACGGTCAATAGAAACGCCGCTTCTATCAGGACGGCCTCGTAGTCCAAGAACTTCCAAAATACCGACGAGTTAATCTGCAGCAAGCGCTCAGTGAACCAGGTGGAGCGGCCGGTCACAAAGTCGTTGAAGAGCACGTGCGCCCTCACGGCATGGGAATGGGGGTCGAGCCACCCGCTTGCGGCTTTAGGCGCGGCCGCGCTCATCATCCCCAGCCCCACCACCAGCGCCATCAGCGCCATGGGCCAGGCGCTGGTTTCCTCTTCCGTTCCACCCTCCGCCGCGCGGCGTTGCGCGTCCATCGAGTAGGCATTGCCCCATCCGGCGTGCTGCATGATGAGCGGGATTAGGATCAGGAAGATATCATGATTGATCTTCCCAAAAGAATAGGCCCAGCAGTTACAAATCAGCAGCGATAGAGCGAAGCTGGTGGAGGCAGTCCGCGTCCGGTATCCAAACAGCAAACAGACTGCCGCTATTATCGCCAGGGCATTGACCACAAGAAAGAATGAAGCGCCCGGAAACCCCGTGAAAAACATAGTCAACCCGATGGGAGGGTTGAAAAACGAATCAGGGAAATGTGCGATCCAAAGGTGCTGCGGAAGGTCGACCAGGAGGATGTAGGTTGCGAACAAGACGCGGTAGATCCCGAGGCTGGACGCGCTGGTTTTGTACTCCTCGAAAATGAAGTGGTCGGTCCACTGCTTAACCGTCATTCAAAACGTACCTCGCGAACACCGGCGGGCTCGTGCGTGATTGCCGGCGGGGCCCGCTTTACATTGAAGACATCGTCAAACCAAACGAATGTGACCCCCTCGCATCGTTGCGACGGGTAGAGAACCTGAATTCGTCTTTTGAGCCACTCCTTTGTTTGTGGATCCAGTTCCTTCTGCTCCTGCCGGATGTGGCTCAGGGTTCGTCCGGGAAACAACCGCGCTTTGAGAGTATTCATAGGCCTGGAGTCCGCCTTAGCGGGCGGCGGACTGAACATATGAGCCATCATCACGCCGTGATGCGAGCTGGGCGCTTCCGACAACAGATTGTAGGCCGAAATCCAGTCCACGCGGCCGTCTTGGAAAAGAACTTTACACTTTACGTTGCGAAACCGGATGTTACCATCCCGATCCGCCATGGTTCCGCCAAAGCCTGGCAACATCAAAGCCGGGTAGGGCTCCCCTGACTTTGCAGTGATGAGGTACTGTAAGGGTTGCGACACGATCGCGGCAAGGAACAGAAGCCTAATTCTTGTGCGCATGCGTCCTACAAGGCTCCACTGAACACGGTTGGCGACAAATCAAATGGATTCATCATCGGGTAAGACAAAGCGCAGCGACTTAGGAGCTTTAGGGCGAAAAGCTTCAAACCGCAGCACCTTGTTTCCGACGCCGAGCACGCTCCATCGCACGCGAAGCTGTCGTCCCGGGATTCAAAGCCATTCCCAGGAGGCTTCGGCCGATCTGAAGTGCCAAGTAGGGCTTATCGATGTTCTCGCCTATGGTGTTCAGTCCTGTTTTGTGGTACTGCCAAAATGCGGCGCCTCGAAATCGTAGCGTTTCCCGTCCGAGAATTCGGTAGTACGCTCGTTTGGCCTCTTTTTTCAGGGCGCCAGCTTCGCACGCTTCCAGAAACACATTGGCATACCGTTGGACGATAATGTACCGGTCGAGTGCATCAGGCTGAAAGGAACGGACACCGGCAGAAATTGACTCGTTGACGTTGTCCGTACGCAAGAAAGAAAGCACTTGATGAACAAACGCAAAATCCCAGTGTTCGAGTATTTGCATGCATTTCTCGGTGTCCTCGTGCAGCAAAGCTTCCTCATAGAAAGGCTGACAACTCCGGACCAGGGCGGACCGGTACATCACCGTAGTAGCAGAACCGAAAACGAACACTCCGGTTCGGAGGACCATGCGGGCCAGTTCCCTGCCGGGGAGTAGCGGCGTCGGATATGGGAGACCGGAGCCGCGCACCGTGCCTCCCTTCAAATCATACGAGCTGACCAGCCCGATGGATTCCGACTGCTCGAATGCCTGCACCATCAACCGCAGGCACTCGGGGAAGAGGCAGTCATCCGCCTGTACGATCTTGCAGTACTGGCTGTCGGCGGAGATCTCCGCCAGAGCGCGGTTGTAATGCCGAGGCTGCGAGAACAACTGCGACTGCCGAATCAGGCGAATCCGGGAGTCGCGGCGCGCATAAGCCTCCGCGATCTCCGCTGAACCATCCGTACTGCAATTGTCCGAAAGAATGTACTCGAATCGGGAGTAGCTCTGCGCGAGCACGCTTTCGATGCATTGGGCCAGATATGGCGCTGTGTTACGGAATGGAGTGAGGACGCTAACCAGAGGTTCGCCCACCTGCGTCTCCTCGGGATATCTTTACCTGCATTTCGAGCCAGAAGGTGCGCAGTCCACGTTGATTCCTTAATTGCTACACCGACTCGCCATGGCAAGCTCAGCCAAAGCGTCATACTGCAACGCGGACACGGGAAGGACGCGATGCTGGTACTGGCCGATCTGCTGGATGACGGAATTTCGACAAAGCGCAAGACGGTCGAGAGCTTCGATCACGTCTTCCGCACGGAAGTCACGGATCTGCAAGAGATAGTCGGTCTGGCCGAGGTCTTCCATCAACCAGTCAACCTTCGGATCGAAGGAAATCGCAACGGTGGGTCTCTGGGCAACGAATCCGAGGATCGCGCTGTGCAGACGGCTGGCGATCAAGAAATCCACATCCAGAAGTAAAGCGACGACATCCTTCCAAGTTGTAATCGTCGGGATGTGCATCTGCCCGGCGAGCCTCTTCTTCGACTCCTCATCCAAGCTTCCCATAAGGTCAGGGACGACGTTCACATCCGAGAGAGCCGACCAGACGATGACCAGGAAACAGCCGCGCTCGAGTAGCCGCGACACAACCTGCGACATCTGCTGCACGTACCGGTCGTAGAGCGCACGGTCCTCGTGCGGCCAGCATCCGGGCCTGGCATAGGCCATGGGGCTGATCGCAACGATCATTCGGCCCTGCGCGATCGCTCGGATGCCCGCAGGTGGTGGCAGTTCCAAAGGTGGCAGGCTAAAAGCGAGGTCCGGCACGACGGAATCCCCCGCGGCTTGCAGCAGCAGCCCGGCAGCAATCTCTCTGCTATGCTTGTCTCGATACGATCTGTATTGGGCCATGCGAAGGGCCGCGGATATAAAGAACCGTGAAGTCATCGAGGCCACCTTACCGGCTCCCACGCTGGCGATGACACAGGGAATGTGAGCGGCCCGCGCCAGGAATACCCATTTGAAAAGCGCAAATGGGTGGCGCCAGGGTCCACCCCATTCGTCGTCCAGTTGGCCGCCACCAGACACAACCAGAAGGTCTTGCGCGCGCAGGAAGCGATAACCTCCTACAGCATGGCGAACTTCTCGCCATAGGTTCCTCCCCCCGGCGTAAATCGTCTTCAGACAAAACCCCAGCGCGGGCACCCGCTTAAGGGCCCTCCTTATCGCACCCATATTGAGGATTGTCCGATCCGATCTCTGCGCAAACCACTCTGCGTCCAACGGCAGATCCGTTGCAACCCGGCGAGGCATTCCGGTTCCGCACAAAGGAAAGGCGTCTACACCATGCCGCTCCACGAAGTTGTCACAGTTGAGGGAGATCCCGGAAAACTGCGCTTCGGGCAGCCGCATGCGAATGTTGGCAATCAACGCATCCTGAATCGCGGCATCGCCGAGATTGTTTCCACTGTACGGGGTCAGCAGCGCAATTCGAGAACCTCGCTCGCGAGAAACGTTATCGGAGTTTACCACACGTCAACCGGCCGGAGGCGACACTCTCCTGCATGGAACTGGGCCGCTGTTGTTCGGCGATCAATATCGGTCCGATGGTCGAAATCCAATTCGGAGTCCGCAGCTAACGGCGATAGAAAGTGCGGCGGGCCTTGCGATCGACGCATTCACTGGACAGCGACACTGCGCGCCAGTTGTCTCTTTTCCCGGTGTGCAGGGCGCGGAGCGGTGCTCATTCGAATCGCAATCAGCGCCGCGAGGTAACACATCGCCGCGACGATCAGGACAGCGCTGAACCCGAGCGCCATACCCAGGATCATGGCTCCCACCGACCCGATCACCGTAAAGAAGCCGTTGACCGCCCATGCCCAAGGGACCAGCGGTGCGGCTTGCACACTTACCAGGCGTAAACCTGTAGGGAAAGGGACACCGAGCAACATGCCTAACGGTGCTACCAGTAAAATGGTTACGGCCACGCGCAACGGCAGAGCCAGACCGAGCGTCCACGAGAGCACCGGCGGCGTGACGAGAGAAGTGAGTAAGATCGCTGCGACTACGGCCAGCAAAAGAAGGGAGAGCATGTTGGGCGACACACTCCGAATGCGGTTGGCCAGATACGAACCGGCTCCGGTCGATATCAGCAGGCTAGCAAGCACTACGGAGAAGGTATAAATCGGCTGTCCCAAAAATAAAGAGAACCGTTGCAGCAGAACAATTTCGATCAAGATGAATCCCAAGCCCAAGCCGGCGAAGTACGTGAGGAAGGCCCAGCGCCCGTGTGCCTGCAGGCCCTCCCGGTCAAATCGAATGAGGGGAAGCAGGATCATGGCTGCCGCGACCACGACGGCCTGGATCAACAAGAGCGCCAAAGTTACCTCGGCGACGGGCTGCGCATCCACGTCGCCCTTTTTGCCGGCGCCGAAGACAGAGCGGAAAACGCCAGGCCGCAGACTCGACCATCGCATCTTCTGGTTGAAGAACGGCTGGTCATCGGTAGCCGGCTGGAGCAAGACGTTGGTGGAAGCGTAAACTCGCGCCAGATCCGAGGATCTTACCAGATCAGTGAGAAGGGCCTGATACATGTTTTTAGGTTCTTGAAAAGGCGAGTAGTAAATCTCCGGCTGTCCCGTATCGCTCCAAATCGCGTCTTGTCCAATGCCGAGGCGCTTGGCCATGAGGTCGACCTGTTCCGGCCGAAGCGGCGATTTCTGGAACAAAAAGCCCGTCAAGAACTGCCGGTGACCAAAGGGGGCGACCACACCGCGAAACGCCAGCAAATGACGAGCCGGACTGCCCAGGCCCAGACGGTCGAACAACTCACGCATGGTGGCAAAGAGTTTGGGGATCTGATAGAACGGACGGGTTACCAGGAGGGTGCCATCAGGGGTCAGGTGGTTCCAGTAATCCTCAAACGCCTCGCGGGTGAGCACGTAGGTCTCGCTGAGGCTGAGCGCACCGGAGGAAAGAGCGGCGTCGCTCATCGTTTGAATCGAGATGATGGCGTCGTACTTTTCTTTCGACCGGCGAACAAAGCTGCGGCCGTCTTCGGTCACCAAGCGCACCTCAGGTTGCTCAAAAAGCCCACCCCAGTGCTGGCTCATTCGTTTGGTAACGATGTCATTGATAATCGGATTGATTTCGACCGCGGTAATGGACGATGCCCCAAAATACAGGCCTTCCAGCACCTCACGTCCCGCCCCCGAGCCAATGATCAATACCTTCGGGTGTTCCTTACCGATGTACGCGAGACCGGAGGGACGATATTCCGGCGCATGAGCAAGATAGTTACGCACGCCCATACTCAAATCCGGACTGGCAGTTCCGGCTGCACCTGCGTCGATGATAATGGAGAAGCCGGGATCCGGCCGGCCTTCCGCGGGTGCGGCCGGCGCATCGTACACGTCAACCCTCGAAAAACTGTTCCACTTCGTATAGGCCGGCGCCGTGCCCACGGGCTGGAGTGGATGCTGCTTTTCGGGTATCACACTGATTGGAAGGGCCCGCTCGGCCACGAACGACAGCGCCAGCATGCCGGCAGCCGCCAGGGCGCCAACAAGCGTCAACTTGGACAGCCGGAACGAGTTAAACACCAATGCGGCCAACACTCCCAGCATCGCCGCAATTGCCACCGTACCCGAACCCCCGAAAGCCGGCATCACGCCGCAGACCGCAGCACATCCCAGCCCCGCACCGAGCAGATCCGCGGCATAAAGGCGATTCACTTCCCGCGCACCGCGGGTGAGAAGCAAAGAGATTGCCAGGCCGGAGCAGAAGAACGGAGCTGCCAAGATTATGTAGTACAGCACCGTATAGGCGAACTGCCAACGATCGAGCAGCAGCCGGAACGGCTGGAACGGAATCCGTTGCATCAGCCAAAAACTGGCGAGCGCGACAAAACCAAATATCAACGACAGGGAAGCCAGAGCACAATCCAGCGGCGCCTCCTCACGCAACTTGGTCCACAGCGACAGCGTCACACCGGCAGCTCCAAACCCCAGCAGCGCAGTAGAGATGACTAAGAAACCGAAGTGATACCAGTTTGCTACCGACAGCACTCGCGTCAAGGCCAGCTCCAAGAGAAGCGTCGCCAGGGACAGCACAAACATCCCCGCATAGTGCTGCCAGGCGATACTAGTAGCCTTACCGCTGTTTAATCTATTCATCGTCTGTTGCCTATTGCTGCCAACCGCCTTCGCACCAATGCGATAAAGTGTCGCCGCGTCGCCACACCCAGCAACCACGCGATCGCATATGATCCGGGAGTCTTGGTAAGAAGCGGAAAAGCGTTCGTCGGTTCAGCACGGCGAGTGTGAAGAAGGGGCTGAATTTCGCGCTATCGTGCTCTCGGGACCGGTGTTAACGACTTACCGGCCTTGGCGCATGCACAGGCGCCGGAAACGCCCCGCGCCACTCGACATAACCAGGGCAATCTCTCCACGTTCCAACGCCGATTGCGGACCGCCCGGGAGCGGGCTTTTTCCGAGGCATAGAGACCAGTTTGCTCACTCCACTACAGCCTCGTCTGAGGGCGTCACTCAGTTACCGCACGGCCAACGAACACTCACTGATAGACTGCCCGAGCAGGCTACGCTGCTTAGGACCCACCGGATGCGGGCAACGTTTTTCGGAACACCATACACTCAGTGACCGCTGGAAACAGCGGAACCCGGAAACTGCCGACCAGAGGAATTCCCCGTTCGGCGAAGATGCCCACCGCATACTCCCGCGCCGTCATTTGAGGCGACCATGCCCACTCCCACGGATCCGCGTTGAACCATGCGTCCAGATGTTCCTTGCTGAAACACTCCTCAGTCAGGATGTCAAATACTACCCACCCTCCATGGCGCACGACGCGCGCCATTTCCCGGAAATAGGAAGCGGTAATAAGAAACGGCAATCCTGGAAACAACTTATGGGCGTGCACGAAATCCACGGAACCAGAATCAGTTTCCGCCAGCGCTCTTCCGTCGCACTTCTTCGCTACCACTCCGTACTGTTGAACCAGCCAGCGCCTCCATTCATTCGAGGTTTCGTAGATTTCATAGTGGCTAGGATGGCACTGCGCAATCGTTTTTTGCAGATAGCGGCCGGAGCCTGGCCCCAGTTCGCAGACGCTTTCGATCTGCGCGCTGAACAATCCGAGGGAGACCAAACCGTCCATAGTTTGGTCCAGGGCACTCCGCCCCCCGGTCAAGTGCTTGCGCTCGATATACTCTCCAACCGACAGGCCTTCCACCTTGGCGGCTTCCAGCGTTTCCTTGAACGAAATATACTCGGCGAACGAACGGCGCTTATGGTTGTGGCCGAACCTTCGCAGCACCCGACTCATAACAACGCGCGGCCACCAGGCCGCCGGGATGTGCGCGCCGGCACGGTTTGAGCCGCTTGAGTTCATTGTTAACGCGGGCCGGGGCCCCTATGGCTGCCTGCGCCCTCTGCGATCACGGTGAACTTTGCATCCGAGGCCGCATGAATCTCCCGGCGGACGACTTTTGGGAAACAATGCACGATGCCCCGCACGTCGTCCTCGGAGGTGACATGGATTGTTTTCGCAGCCTCCCACTCGTCGTATTTCGTTTGGGTGTCGTATCTGTAAACTACAATAGACGGATGAAAGATACCAGTGACCATGTTCAGGTGCAACTCAAATGTGCATGTGAAAACGTCGCCTGCGTCCAAGGTAAAGTTACCGAGCCCAAGACGCTCCGTGGAGGTGTCGAAGATATTTTCGTGTTTGTCGTCAGTAATATAAAGTGTGACAGATAGCTTGGCGCAATGCATGTGCGCCGTGACCTCAACGTCGATCCATGCCTTCTCGCCGGATTGAAACCGGCTGCATTCTCCGTCTTGATTGCGGACCTTTACTTTCGAGACGGTGACCGGCGCAGAGTCCGGGTCGCCGCCGTGTGCGCTGCGAGATCGATTTAAATACGCAAAGATAACTTCGTCCGCCGGACCGATGCTTACCGTACGTCCCCGCTCCAAAAATAGGCATCGATGACAGAAATCGGCGACAGTCGCTAAGTTGTGGGAGACGAACAACACAGTGGCCCCGCTGCGGATCACCTCCTTCAGCCGTTGGACGCATTTGTTCTGGAAAGCGTAGTCGCCGACGCTCAGAACCTCATCGACCAGCAGTACCTCCGGATTGACGTGAGCGGCCACCGAGAATCCCAGCCTGGCATACATGCCGGAGGAATACCGCTTGACGGGCGTGTCAATGAATTCCGCCAAGCCGGAAAATTCGACGATCTCCTCCAGCTTGGCGTCAATTTCCCGGCGGCTCATGCCGAGGATGGCGCCGTAGAGGTATATGTTCTCCCGTCCCGTGAGGTCCTGGTGGAAGCCCGCAGCCAACTCGATCAGAGCCGAAACTTTGCCATTGACGCGCAGGGAGCCGCGGGTCGGCTTCATCACACGGCTTAGGAGCTTCAGCATGGTGCTCTTGCCCGCCCCGTTTGGCCCAATAATGCCGAATGCCTCCCCCCGCATCACCTCAAACGAGATATCCTGCAAGGCCCAGAACTCCCGTCTGTCGGTCTCGCTGAGTTCCTGTTGCCGGAACATTCTTCCGGTCAATGCCGGTATCAGGTCGCGCAAGGAGTTGAAGACTTCGCCTTTGCGGAACTTCTTATAGACATGGTCCATACGGAGCGCGACCTCAGACATTGGACCCTCCCATCAGATGCTCTCCGCGAAGGCCGGCTCCAGGTGCTTAAAGAATACGTATCCGCCGACCAGCACCGCTAAACCGATGCCAAAGCTGTACGCGAGCCACGGCAAATCCGGCGATTGATGGCGGGCGATGCAGGCGCTAAGCCCCTCCAGAATCGGAGAGGCCGGATTGAGCCACAACCATTTGCCTTTGTCGCCAAGCATGCGGACGTCGAAGAAAACCGGAGTGAAGAAGATTCCGAACGTCAGGAGCACGTCGACAATGAATTTCACATCGCGGAAGAAGAGGCTGGCTGCGGATACCACCATTCCTACACCCACGGCGAGCACTACCATCATCAGAAGCAGCAACGGAGCCCAGACGAGATAGGCGCTCCAACCGGTCTGCAGGGCCAGCAGAAGGATCACAAGAGCCACGGACGCCACGAAGAAATCGAAGAGACTGGCCATCACCGCAGCCACGGGAAAGATCTCTTTTGGGAAATAGACCTTTGTCACCAGGTTCTGGTTGCCGGTAAGGCTGTTACAGGAAAACCGGATGCTGGAGACCAGAAACGCCCAGGGAAGAGACTTCACCGCCACGCTCACGATATCTCCGGTCAGAAGCGGCTTGCCAGAAGCCATGGCGTACGCATAGCGGATAACGACGCCGGACATGACGATCAGGATCGGCATCAGAACCGCCCACAGGAACCCCATGATCGACTGCTTGTACCGCACCTTGATATCGCGGTAAGCGATCGTGTAGAGCAACTCGCGATACTTGTATAACTCCCGCAGTTGTTCTTTCATGAGTCGGCGCCTCTTCCGGCGGCTAGTTGTACCGCCGGTTGACCGGCTTTACTGGGCGCCCCTCCAAGTACTTATCGATTCCCTCATCCAAGGCCTTGCGATAAACGGTATGGGCTTCGTACACAGCATCGGCGGTATGTTCGATGTCCGCATCGCTGTGCGAGAAGCTCACGACAAACGACGGCGCGAGCACTCCGCGCCGGATCAGCTCTTGCAGGAATAAAGTGCGGAAAGCCTGCGAACGGTTACCGTCCTGGTCGGAGGTGGTGAAAACGAGGTTGCAGGGCTTCCCGAGGATCTCGAAGGAGCTTTGAAGCCGGTGCTCGGCTATCGACTGATTCACGCGCTGCCGCAGGCGCTCGCCCTGAGCCCAGAGGTATTCGACAACATGCTGTTCGCGGTAGATCCGAATGGTTTCCAGCGACGCAGCCAGAGCGTGGGTCTCGGCGCCGTGGGTGGTGGACAGCAGGAAAACGCGAGGCTGATCGTGATCCAGGCCGCCGAGCCGCATGATCTCGCGCCGGCCGGCCAGAGCCGAGATCGCAAAACCGTTGCCCATGGCTTTGCCGAAGGTGGACAAATGCGGAACGACGCCATGGAATTTTTGGGCGCCGCCCAGGTGCCAGCGGAACCCGGTGATCATCTCGTCGAAAATAAGAACGGCGCCCCGTTCCTCACAAAGCTCCTTGACCTGGCTCAGATAGCCCGCGGCAGGGACAACGGTGGCTTCGGCCTCCAGGATAACGCTGGCGATGCGGCCAGGGTATTGGTCGAACAGGCGCCGCAAACTCTCCACATCGTTGTAGCGGAACTTCAGGGTCATGGCGCTGACTGCTTCGGGAATGCCGGCGTTCAGGTCAGTTGTGCCGATAAACCAATCGTCGATGGAAAAAAAAGGCTGATCGCCGCAAATGGCGATCAGGTCACGGCCGGTATATGCCCGGGCGAGTTTGACTGCCGCGGTGGTGACATCGGAGCCGTTCTTCGCAAACTTCACCATGCCAGCGCCATCGATGACGCTGAGCATCGCTTCGGCGAGGTCCAGTTCGATTCTCGCGGGCCGTGTGAAGTTGCTGCCGAGCTGCATCTGCCGGTAAGCGGCCTCCACGACCGGCTCAAAGGCGTGCCCGAGCGTGACCGCGCGCAGGCCCATTCCGTATTCAATGAACTCATTGCCATCGACATCCCAAACGTGGCAGCCTTTGCCCCGAGCGATGAACGCCGGGGCTTGCTCCGGAAACTGGTCGTCTCCCTTGGAGTAGGTGTGGGCGCCTCCGGGGATGACCGAATGACTCCTCCCCTGAAGGCGTCGCGATTCACAAAACCTCATCTCGACTCCATGCCATGCCGATCTCTCAGCGACGGGTATCACGCTCTCTCCTGTATATCTCTGCGACGGGCTGGCAGCAGCATTTCCGCAATCTCACATGCATTCCATAAGAGTAGGATCTTGTGGCGACTCACTCTGCTCCCGAGGGAGAAGGAGTAAACGCGGCTTCGGTGCCGTCAAAATACAGCGATACCGCTTCTTCGGGCAAAGTTGTGAAATCCGTTGCCCTCCTGTAATCCCGCAGGGTGGTCCCGGTACAGGCCGAGTCTATATTCGGCGCGCCCCGCTTGTTCCAAACGTCGTCCAGGTGCACCGTCCGGAAATCGATGCTGTAACGTGTCAGGCCGCTGGTGTTCGGTACTGTGGAATGCAGTTGCGCCGCCGAGAACAGCATCACGCCTCCGGCATTGGCCACGACGATCAGTTGCGGGTCGGGCTCAAGTGGCGCCTGAGGGCGTGGTTGCACTCGTGTATCGGCCTTGACGTGTTGCGCCGCACTCTGCCGGCTCGTACGATTCCATTCGTAGTAGTTGTACGAACTGGAACTGTTAGTCACCGCGCTATCCCAATACCGCGCATGAAAGGCCATACTGTTTTCCGGGCAAATCTCGTAAACCGGCAGCCACCAGTTGATCTGGCACAACGGCGCCGAATACCACGTGTCACGGTGTGGATGAAATGCGTAGGCAATGCCTGACGAAAGATAATCCGCCGGGAAGGCCGTACGCAAACGCGGAACATCAAAATAAGTCTTATCCAGGTCGCACCCGCGCTCGGCAAGCAACCCTTGGATCAGTTCTTTGGACTTGGGGTGATGAATGAATTTCGGCTTAAGTTCCGCCAGGATTCCCGCACACCGTTCTGCCGGGATGCTTTCATGCACCGTACGTGCCTCGTATGGGTGGAAAGCCGCCTCGATCATTTCCTGGGCGAATTGACAGAACATCAGTGCGGCGGGAGAAGGCTGGTAAACGAACACCGACCCGCGGTATAACGCTTGGCGGCGTTTTGCGTCATCCGCCTTCGAATCACAGAAGAGATTCACCGCTCTTTTCTCCTTACCGCCTTAATTCACAGTACCATCTTGCGGCAGTAAAACGCCTCGGCATAGCCGCCGGGTGCATTGCATTCCATTCCTCGCAGCCGCATGAGGGAAAGAAATGTGTCCTGACGGAACCAGCGCTTACTGTGCTGGGAGGGAAAGGCATCCATGATATAACGGAGCTTCTTCTGGCAGGCTTCAAGGTCGAGCGATACGAACACGGCCGGCTGCCCCAGGTCACCGTCATATTTCGGGATTTCGTACTCCAAAATCAAATGATCCCGGAACGTATTCCACGTCAATTCCCCCAGTAGTCGATGGTCCTGATGCGCATCACGGCGGCTGTGAGTAAAAATAAGGTCAGGGGATACAGCCTGCTTCAACTCTTCGAAGACTGCTTTTATCTCGCCGCCCACGAACGGCATGAAGCCGTCGGGAAAAGCCTTCAGCAGGGGCCCTCTGAGACGGGGGGACTCGGCAAATAACATGGCTGCGCGTTGCGCCTCCGCCTCCCGCTCCCCAATGGCGCTGAAGACCACCCAGTGGAACGCACACTTCGGGTACTGTTCGGCCAACCGCAGAATCGTCCCCCCACAGCCGATCTCGATGTCGTCGGAATGCGCCCCAAGACAGAGCACGGTGATGGGATCTGTATCCCTTTTCGGAAGGCTCAGTCTCATCATGCGATTACTCGTGCCGCCGGCTTGCCGTTCCTCCACACCCGCCATGGAGCCTCCCCGGAGTTTTCCAACTCATCGAGGATCTGCTTATCCCGGAAGGTATCCATGCATTGCCAGAACCCATGGTACCGATGTGACCAGACTTTGCGTTCCGCAATCAACCGCTGGAACGGTTCGTAGATCAGCTCCTCTTTCGGCTTGATATATCGGAAAACGTCTTTTCTGAGAACGAAGTAACCTCCGTTCACCCAGATCTTGGAGTCCGTCATGCTTTTGATGGCCTGGACAGTTCCGTCATCGCTCAGATGAACGGTATCCAGACTACTGGACCGGGGCTGCACGGAGAGAAAAGCGGCGTATGCGTCGCGACGCTTGAACTCATCTATCATCTGCGGGAGGGGGAAGTCAGTAAGGCCATCGCTGTAGTTGGCGAGGAACATTTCCTCTCCGCAGAGATACGGTTCAACGAGGCGAAGCCGGTCGGCAATGCTGGACTGCAGGCCGGTATCGACGAACGCGATAGTCCAGTCGTCTATGTCCCGCTGCGTGAATTCCAGCTTCCGGCCGCCCTGCGAGAATACGAAGTCGTTGGACACGGATTCCTGATACTCGAGAAAATAATTCTTGATGACGTTGGCCTTGTATCCAAGGCAGAGGATAAAATCCTTGTGGCCAAAGTGCGCATAGTACCGCATGACATGCCAGAGTACCGGACGCGAACCGATCGTAACCATGGGTTTGGGAACGTCTTCGGTGTAACCCCTCAATCTCATACCGGCTCCACCGCAAAATAAAACGACTTTCATTATTCACCTCCGCGTTTAGTAGACGGCCAGTTCGGGAATCGGAACGACAAACCGCCCGCCCCAGTCGCGGACGAACTTCAATTGCTCCATGATCTCATTTTTCAGATTCCAGGGAAGGACGACGATGTAATCCGGCTTTGTTTCGCGAATCCGGTCAGGATGATGAATCGGAATACGGCTGCCTGGGAGAAATCGCCCCTGTTTGTATGGGTTACGATCCACGGTGTATGCGATCAGATCCTTACCGATGCCACAGTAATGCAAAAGCGTGGCGCTCTTGCCGGGAGCACCGTATCCGGCGACCGATTTACCCTGCCGCGCGGCCGTCAGCAGGAACTCCATGAGGGCGAACTTGGTCTCTTTCACCCGCCCGGCGAAACTCTCGTAGCCTTGTGCAGAATCGAGCCCGGCGCGCTGTTCGGCTTGAATCAGACCCTGGACGCTCGGCTGCCGTGCATGAATCGGGTCCTCGTCACGGCAGGCGTAAACACGAAGCGATCCGCCGTGTGTCGATAACTCTTCGACTGCGAACGCCCTGAGGCCATGGGCCTCCAGGATGCGCACGGTAGTGAGCAACGAAAAATATGAAAAGTGCTCGTGGTAAATGGTGTCGAACTCGTTGCGCTCGATCAAGCGCAGCAAGTGTGGAAACTCCAGGGTCAAGACACCGTGGGGCTTGAGCAGGATCTTGAGGCCCCCGACAAAGCCGTTCAGGTCCGGGACCTGCGCGAGCACGTTGTTGGCAGCGACCAAGTCGGCGCAGCGGCCCTCGGTGGCCAACTCCCGCGCGAGTTCGGCGCCAAAGAACTGCACCAAAGTGGGTATCCCCTTCGCAGCCGCCGCTTTGGCGACGTTCGCGGCCGGCTCGATTCCCAACACGGGCACTTGCCGTTGCATGAAGTATTGAAGCAAGTAGCCGTCGTTGCTGGCCACTTCGACAACCAAGCTGTGCCGGTTCAGGCCCAGCGATGCAGTCATCTTGTCACAGTAGTTTTCGGCGTGTTTCAGCCAGGAATCGGAGTACGACGAAAAATACGCGTATTCAGTGAAGATATTCCTCGCGCTCTCGAATTCTTCCAATTGGACCAAGAAGCACCGGTCGCAAACGTAGACATGGAGAGGGTAATAGGTCTCTCCACGATTGAGATCTTCAGTCGACGGGTAGGTCTCGCACAGCGGGGACATACCCAGATCGACAAATGTCCGCTGCAGTTGGGCGCCGCAAAAGCGGCACGGATGTGCAGCGGGATTGCCGGCGGCCTGTGTTTGGCGGCCGCCGGTAGGAAGTGTGGCTGTCATGGCGGGCTCTCGACGAAGTTGTCTTAGGCGTCGAGAAGGGCAACCTCGGCTGCGTGGCCGGACCAACGCATGGAGGGATCGAGCTTTCCGGACTTCATGAGGCTTCGGATGCGGCTGATCCGGACATATCGGCCGCGCTCCACGTCAGCGGTGGTCAGTGCGGCGGCTTTATATGCATCGTACAGTTCCCGGGCGCCTTGACGCGCGTTCCACTGCGGCCGGAAGGCCGGAAGGACGCGGCGGATTTTGTCACAGTTGATGCGGTAACAGCGCTTATCGGGACCACCGTCGGGGGAGTATTCCACGCGGCAACCTGGAACCGTTTCGGCAACGATGGCGGCCAGATCCCGGATCCGATAATTTTCCGCGGTAATGCCGACATTGAAGGTTTCATTGTGTATGGCTTCCCGCGGAGCTTCGAGCACACTGAGGGCGGCGGCGACGATATCGCGGATATGCACAATCGGACGCCATGGCGTGCCATCGCTTTTGACGAGCACGCTGCCGGTGGTGTACGCCGATGCCACCAGATCGTTCAGAACCACGTCCAAACGCAAGCGTGGAGAGACGCCATAGGCTGTGGCGTTTCTGAGATACGTGGGGCTGAAGTGCGCATCCGCTAACTGCGCGAGGCCGTGCTCGACGCTGACCTTGGTCTCGGCATACGGCGTTACTGGATTAAGCGGGGCCGTCTCATCATGCAGCATATCGCCGGACGCGCCATAAGTGCTGCAGGACGAGGCAAACACAAAGCGCCTCACTCCCGCTTCCTTCGCCAGTTCAGCCAGCCGGACAGAAGCCTTGTGGTTAATGTCGTAGGTGAGGCCGGGGTTCAGGTCCCCGAGCGGATCATTGGACAGGGCGGCCAGATGTACGACTGCGTCGAAGCCGTGCAGATCCGATTTCGTCACATCCCGCATGTCCTTAGTGAGTTCGGGAATGTCTTCCGCAGGCTTCCCGAAGTCACAGCCGACGAACAGGTCGGCGTCTAAGCCGGTGACCGCATGGCCGGCGGCGCGCAAGACGGGCGCCGCAACAGTGCCGATGTAGCCTTTGTGGCCAGTCAATAATACTCTCATGATGGAAACTTCTCGCCTCCGTGGAATCCTGTCGATCCGGTGAACATTTCGGAATCCGCCGAGTCTACGCCGCTTTCGGGGAGCGCCGCGAGGAGGCCGTTACGGCATAGAAGATCCGCCGCCTCGGCGATCGCTTGGAAAGGAATGCCAGAGCGCTCGGCTATGTCCAGCAGCGAATGCTCGCCATCGGAGAGATTCAACACCCAAAGACGCGCCGAGATCTCCGAGGCGATGGCATCGCCGCCGGTGGACCGGTATAGATTTCGCCGTCCCAGTTGCGGCTCGCAATAGGGATTCAAGTTGCGGTATCGCCGGTTGTTCTCGAGCACGTCCAGAATGGCGGCGCAGGTGCGTAGCGATCCGCTCAACGGCAGCGGGCTAATGAACTCCAGGTTATCGGCGGACGTATGATATTCCGGGAACGTACCCCAAACGCTGCGCATAAGGCAGCCGACAGGCAGATTGAAGCCGGGCGAGCAGTACTGCCGTTCATCATAGCCGTAAGGAGAGAATTCGAGAATCTCATAGGATTCTCCACACTGGTGGAGAACGTGCGCCGCTGCCCGATCGATTTCGGCATTTCCACGACGGCTTTTCTTGTAATGGAATCCACCGGCGTCCCCGATACAAGTCAGCACCAAGCCATGGCGGATGCGACCGGCCGTCTCGCGGTTCCGCGCCAGCCAGGCGATGGCTCCGATGGTTCCCGGAACGAACAGAAAGCGGTATGAGTAACGCAGATCGCGTTGCGACAGGAGCTGCCCCAAAAAGGTGGCCACGGCCAGACCCGAGAGATTGTCGTTAGCCAGGGACGGATGGCACGCATGACAGGAGATCAGAATCTCATCGGTTAAGCGGCCGCGCAGATAGCACTCTCCGTAGGTTAGGCGCCCGTCTTCGAGGGTCGAGTCGATGCAAACTTCGTACTCGCCGTCAGGAAGCTGGGACATCCGGTTATGGGACAGACAAAATCCCCAGTTCCTCTCGTAGTAAGATGTGCGGTAAGGGATCCAGTCCGGATGATCGGGGATGGTGAACAGATGCGGCCTTAGCTCGCTTAACGGCATCACAGCGTGTACGGGAACGCTGTAATTCATCACATGCAGGTTGCACTGCTGAAAATCCACGAGGCGACTCCCGCCGGGGAGTTTGATGTAGGCATCCTGGATATTCCACTCTTTAGGCACGATCCAATCGAAGACGTGAGTACCGGTGGGCACCTCGGAGATCTCGAGGGGTATCCGGTCCTGGATCAGGGCCAGAGTGCGGCGAATCCCGTCGCCGGTGATGCTCCGGCAAATCGGATAAAGCGCGGCCGCGAAACTGTGTAACTCCTCGCCGATTTGCCTTCGACCCTTCTGGTCGAGCTCCTTTAGCAGTCCCATTGCTATGGTTCGAAGTTCGGGTAGGTGCGGTCGCGATCCGAAATCACTTCGGCGGCGGCCGGCCATGCGATCCGAAACGCCGGATCGTCCCACCGCACGCCGTGAGCGGCCTCGGGGTGATAGAATTCCGACATCTGGTAGAAGACTTCGGTTTCGTCGTCCAGCGTCAGGAAACCGTGTGCACAGCGCTCCGGGACATAGACCATATGCCGGTTCGCAGCCGTCAAGACCACCGCGATCCAGTTCTTGAAGGCCGTCGACTCGGGGCGCAGATCGACAACCACGTCGAAGATGGCGCCCCTCGTGCAGCGCACGAGCTTCGCCTCCGCATATGGCGTGGCTTGGTAATGCAAGCCGCGCAGTGTAAACTTTCGGGTATTATACGAGAGGCTGCATTGTGCGAGTCCGGGATTCAGCCCATTGGCTTCAAATTCGTTACGGCACCAGGTTCGCGCAAACAGTCCGCGTTCGTCCGGCATAGGCTGGAGGTGGATTTCGAATACTCCTGGCAACTGGGTTTTTTGAAAAATCACAAGGCTAGACGAGCACACGCCCTCAGGTTGGCGATGGAAGGCACTTCGCGCAGCCGGCACACCTTCAATTGATGCGCTTGCAAGTCAGTTGGCGAGCCAAGCGCAGAATCCTATCGGGCATGTGACGAAAGGTTTTCTTGGCGGCTCGCACCTTCCATCCGCCGGCAGGAGTGCAAGCCTCTTTCGACGAGGCTCCCAATCTCACGTAAGTGAGCGTCGATCGCCTCGGCGCCGCAGCGGTTTCTGAGCGCGATTAATCCCTGGCAAAGGCCAATCGGAGCGACCCCAGGTCGAATACGGAAAATGATGCTGCTTGGGAGGATTTCCACCGCTTTTGGGAGGATCTCCGACCACTCAGAAACCTCGCTTCACCATCAGATAGGGAATCAGGGCGATCTCCACAAGACCGGGCAGAGGATCCTCGCGACTGAAGACGGCTTCCACGTCGAAGTTCCGCAGACTCCGGAGGTACGTCCGCCAGTTCCGGCGGCCCTTGAGAATCTCCAGGGCGCCCGTCGGCAGGTCGGTGACCAAACGAACCCAACTGACTCCAGCGCGGCCCCGGCAGGGGGAAACTGCTTCGCCGACCTGATCGGCAAACAGCATATATGGAAAGTCCACGCCTGCGCCGCTTCCAAGAGTGTGATAGCCCCAAGTGCGTCCGTTGACGTCCAGCAGCCGGAACTGGCCATCACGCGGATCGAGCTTATATTCGAGCTCTACCAATCCGTAGTAGTCGATGGCTCGCAGAAAACGTTCAGACAACTCCGCCAGCAGCGGCAGGTCTACGGTCTCGACGAACGTACTGGCGCGCCCAAATTCCACGGGATGCTGGCGACTTCTCCGGACCACCATGCTCCCGATAGCTTTTGATTCCTTAAAAAAGGCGCAATAGGCGAACTGCTGCCCGCCGCCGCCTGGAACCAGATCCTGAACCATCACCTCACCCGGACCAACTTGCGCGGTAGCCCGCAGAAACAGCTCCCTTAATTCGAGACGATTGTTTGCGCGCCAGGCTTTGGCCTTTGTTGCGTAGAAGAAGTGCTCTTTAATAGCAGGCTTGATCGTGAAAGGAGGCTCTATCGCGATCTGCTCCAGATCCTCAACGCTTTGCGGATACCATGTCCGCGGCGTGGGAATGCCGAGCTCATCGGCAAGCCGGTATGTATTACGCTTGTCGCACGCCCACTTGATCGTTTCCCATTGGGGCGTCGGCACGCGGAACATCCCGCTCAGCAGGGAGCGGTGGTGCGCGAAGGCCGCCACCGTCTCGTCTCGGGTGGGATAGAGCACCCAGCCCTCCAGCTTCAGACGCTGGCCGATGTCCATGACCGCATCTATGGTCTGCCTCTCCTCGCGTAGACTCGCCACGCCTACCGAGTGGGTCGCATATCGCGAGAAACGGGCGATGGAGTTTTCATCGTCAATGATGCAGACGGGGACGCCCCGTCTGCCAAGGCTTCGAACAATTCCGAGTCCTTGGTAATCACCGCCAACTACAACGGCGCCGACTGGCTTCTCCGCGCGGCTGACCGCCGAGGAAGTCGCTGCCGTCGAGGAATTCACTGCGCCGACAGACACGAGGATCCTTCATTCTCACGGAGCGCCTGAGTTGCTCCGCCGATGGAACGGAGCAAAGCGCGCGAGGCATAATGCGTGCCAGAGACAAATTGCAGAAGCGGGCCGAAGCTCCAAGCCGCCGGCGCGCCGAGTATATGGAGGCCAGGCACCGACGTTTCCAGCCCTTCTTTGAGCCGCGGGTACCCGTTACTGCGTTCAATGGCTTGCAACAGCTCCGGAGCCAGGAATCCGTACTTGGAAACGTCAACCCTGTAACCGGTTCCCAAAAGAACATGGTCCACAATTCGCTCGCTGCCATCGTCCAGTACGACTTTCACTCGCTCGCCAACAGGAGCGACGGAAACCACAGAGCGCCCGAGGTGGATCGGCACATCTTGGAGCCGCTTCACCAACCAGCGCGCACCAGCCGGCCGAACGGCTCGCTTCCGGAGCTTGTCTTGAAGGCTTCGGGGCAACCGCTTGACTAAGTCCGGACGTGCCAAGAGCTGGCTGAGGCCCGCGGGCCCCACATCGGTGGGGGCGTAGAGCAGGCGCCTGGTCAATCCACCCAACCCATTGTGAAGCGTCCTGGAAAGACGGCCTTGAAGCCAATGCATGCGGTCCGCCCGTGCGACGATTTCGACTTCGGCGCCGCCTTCGTGCAGCAATGCCCCCGATTCCAGCGCACTCTGCCCACCACCGACGACGAGCAAACTGCTTCCGCGGAACTTCCTAAAATCGCTGTGCTCGCATGTGTGGGAAGTCAGTGCTTGTGGCAGGCCCTCAAACTCCGCCGGGCGCCAGGCGAATGCACCTATCCCAACAGCGACAACCACGCGGCGCGATTTGACCACCTCGCCATTATCGA
>Ga0187858_10001524_pt1 | contig 25680 bp, 20 predicted proteins | sample June2016WEW_8_15_FD_133015 | JGI IMG/M metagenome (GOLD analysis project Ga0187858, IMG submission 133015) | Peatland microbial communities from SPRUCE experiment site at the Marcell Experimental Forest, Minnesota, USA - June2016WEW_8_150 | ecosystem: Environmental > Terrestrial > Soil >...
ACGATCATTTACGCGGGATCGCGTGCGCCGCTGCAGGTTGCGGCGACGCGGCCGGTTTTTTATATTCGAGGAGCCGGCGCGGCAAAGGATGCCGTGATCGCCCAACTGTCGCGCGCTAAGGATAGCCGCACTCTGCAGACCGTGTCCTCCGCAGGGGGAGTGGACAACAAACTGGGGATCAAGAAAAACGAACTCCGAAACGCAACGGTCACCGTCTATGCCGATGATTCCTTCTCCGTCGTGCCAGATGAAGATTTAAAACCCGGCGAGTACGTCCTGCTCTTTGGCAGTGCCAACACCAGCTACGATTTTGGCGTCACCACCCCCAGAAAGTAGATTCAAAAGCAAGAATCCTCAATGATCTTGCGATGGTGGTCCCCGCCCTTGAAGCGTCAGAGCGCGAGTTGCCGGCCGACTACAACCCGCCGCTGCGCCTTGCTTCGGTTTGGGCGCAACTGAACCGTCCCGACGACGCGCTGGCAGCATATAAGCGCGCCTCCACGACAAGATCAACAAACCAGTTCCGCCATGGTTCGGACGGTTTGGATGTCTTTGGTGATACAGATGAGGGTCGTAATGCCGCACGCGCGCCACGCCTCGAGCCGCTCCGCGATCCGCTCGCGCGGCCCGCACAAGGCGACCTCGTCCACCAACGCGTCGGGAACCGCAGCAGCAGCGGCTTCATGCCTGCCATCGAGGAAGGCATCCTGAATCCTGTGGGCAGCCTCTTCATAGCCGTAGCGGCACGCAAGATTGAAATAGAAATTCCGGCCCCTGGCACCCATTCCGCCGATGTACAGCGCAAGAGTCGGTTTGACGGCGTCCCGGCAGGCTGCGACATCGACGCCCATTCTGATCTCCACCATGGGCGCGATATCGAGTTCTCTGCGCTCCACTTGCGCACGGGTTCGTCCTTCGTCAAGAGCCGGGCGGAACACCGACATCCGCTCCGGCGAGAGATAAATCGGCAACCAGCCGTCGGCAATCTCCGCTGCCAGCGCCACATTTTTCGGTCCAATTGCCGCCAGGTAGATTGGGATATCCGGGCGCTTCGGCCGAAACATGAGCCTCAGGGGCTTGCCGAGGCCGGTGCCGCCGCGCAAAGGTATGTCATAGTTCTCGCCATGATGTTCCAGGGAATCTTTGCGCGCGAGGATCGCGCGAATGATCTCGACATATTCGCGCGTCCTGCCAAGCGGCTTCCCGTAAGGCACTCCATGCCATCCTTCGACTACTTGCGGGCCTGAAACTCCGAGGCCGAGGAGGAGTCGTCCACCCGTAAGCAGATCCAGCGTGGCGGCTGTCATTGCGGCATTCGCTGGGGTGCGCGCGGGGATCTGCATGATTGCCGTGCCGACGCGTATCTGTTCGGTCTTGGCCGCCAGCCAGGTCAGGGGAGTGATGCAATCCGAGCCCCACGCTTCCGCGGTCCAGATGGAATGATACCCGAGGCGCTCGGCTTCCTGAGCGAGGCGGAGATGGAGAACCGGCGGCAACGCGAGGAAACCGAGATGCAAACCGAGACGCAAGCCACATGAATTGATGTTGATGTTCTTTGTGTTTGCCATCCTGGTTGCCGGTTTGCGGGCCTTGACCCTATTTAGCGTAGCCGATGGCGCTGACCGGCTGCAGCTTTGAAGCGCGATGCGCTGGATACAGGCCGAAAAACATCCCGATGGCAACCGAGAAGATCACGGCCATGGTTATATAATAGGGGGATAGGCTGACCGGCAAGCCGCTCATGAGTGAAACGACCAGCGCGGCTCCCAGGCCGAGTATGATGCCGATAATGCCGCCAATCCCCGTGAGCACGCCGGCTTCGATCAAAAACTGCCACAGAATATCCCTGCGTTTGGCCCCTACAGCCTTGCGAATGCCGATTTCACCGGTGCGCTCCGTGACGGAGACAAGCATCATGTTCATGACGCCGATACCGCCCACCAATAGCGCGACCGACGAAATTGCCGTAAGAACGAGCGCAATCGGAGCGGTGATCTCGCTGAGGAGCTGGAGCGCCGCATCCGATGTGGTGACTGCAAAATCATTGTCCTGGTTTGCTTTCAGCCCCCGCTGCACGCGCAGAACACGGATGACCTCATCGCGCGCCTCGTCGATGGAGGTGCCTTCGCGCACCGCCGCGACGATCACATGCACATCATGATCTGTCCCCATGACAGCCTTGAAGGTCGTGTGGGGAATCATCGCGAAGTTTTCACCCATGCTTCCAAACAAGGTCTTACGTTCGGCAAAAGTGCCGACGACCAGGAAGTCGTCGTTTGAAATCCTGACCTTTTTGCCGATCGGATCGGTGCTCGGGAACAGGTCGCGCCGCGGGCTGTGGCCAAGGACCACGACCTTGGCGCGGTGGAATACTTCCTCGTCCGTGAACATCCTCCCTTCTTCCAGATCCAGACTCTGAATGTAAAGGAGCGCGGGCTGGGTTCCAATCACCTGGACCATGCGGCTTTTTTCATTCTTATAGTGCAGGGTTGGAGGAGCGCCTTGCGGTTCCACGATAAATGAAACGTGGCGCAGGGTTGTGCAGTGCTCGCGAATGGCCTCCGAGTTCTCTTCGGTAAGCTCTCTGCGATGGAGCATCGCCTGGTCGAACCCGCCGACGAGGAAATCGTACTTCTGGATTTGCAGCACGGTCTCTTCGGAACTGTGTATGTCGTGAGAAATGCTCGCCTGCAAGCCGAGCAATATCGACACCATCCCCATCAATGAGGCAACGCCAATGGCTACTCCGAGTACGATCAATCCGCTCCGGAGCTTGTGCGCCCAGAGAACGTCGAGCGCGATAAACAGATTCTCGACGACCAGCCCCACCCTCTTGCCGTTACTCATAGCGCAACGCCTCGATCGGATCAAGCTTGGACGCCTGCATGGCAGGATACGCTCCGAAGAAAACTCCAACCAGGAAGGTGACCCCCATGCCGGTCACGATGGACCACATTCGGATGGCGTACGGGAGCGGAGAAAAGAAGGCAATTGCGGCTGCGATGACAAAGCCCGCCGCTATCCCCAGAAGGCCACCGACACTCGATAACGTGACCGCTTCCACCAGGAACTGCCATAGAATGTTCATGCGTGTCGCGCCGACGGCCTTGCGAATGCCGATCTCGCGCGTGCGCTCCGTGACCGAAACGAGCATGATGTTCATGATGACGATGCCACCTACCACGAGGCTGATGGAGACGATACCAACCAGCACCTGGAAGATTCTCGAGCTGATCGTTTTCCAAAGGCCCAGAAGATTATCCTGGGTGATGATCGCGAAATTGTCGTCCCGCTTGGGTCCAAGGCGACGGAGCGTGCGCATCGCCAGCCGGGTCTGATCAACGCAGTCGGCCACGTTGTCGAGGTGCGCGGGCTTGATCGAAATCGTCATCGATTGGTGGGAGCCGAACATTTTCTCGAATGCAGTGATCGGGATTACGACCATCAAGTTGGGATTGCCGGTCATTCCATTGGGCTTTGTAAGGAGGACGCCGATGATGCGGAACGGCAGGCCCGCGATCCTGATCTCCCTGCCGATCGGATCCACGTCGGAATACAGCCGGTCGGCGACATCGGCGCCGATCACGGCCACCTCTTTGCTGTGCTCGACCTCCTGGGAAGAGAAATGCCGGCCGTCTTTGAGATCCCACTTGCCCAACATCGGATAGTTCTCGGATCTTCCCTGGACAGGCACGGATTTTATGTACAGGCCACGGCCGCGCGCTTCCGCGCTTGTGCCCAAGTGCGCGTCCATATACTCCGCGAGGGTTACGTGTTCGCGCAGGTAGGTCAGATCCGAAAGCTCGACCTTCGGATTGTGCAGGGATTTTAGAAACTTCTCGTAATCCGAGAGGATGTCGAGGCCGTTGACCTGCTGCAGATCGAACACGCCCGAGCCTTCTCCCGCAACCTGGTTTTCGATGTAGGTGTTCGCGCCGTCAATGATGCTGACCACGGCGATTACCGACATTACGCCGACGATGTTGCCGAGCAACGTCAGGATTGTCCGCAGTTTGTTGGTCCATAGGGCCTCGAGCGCGATGATCACCCCTTCAAGCAGCTGCATGCGCGCAATCTTTCCAAGGAGAACAAGGGCCTGTCAATGAATAACGTTTACACTTTGCTGCTGGCCCCCAGGCTCGCTGACGCGGCGCGAGCGACGAGCATACTCTTTGGTATGTAAGGAGCGAGCAACAAAGCCAGCGGGCCTGCGGGCCGCAGCCCAGAGGGGCGCGGCGGCGGGCGGGCATCTGCTGCGTTGCCGCTCCTCGACGATGCTCAACGGCATCGCCTGCGTCGCGGCGCCTTGCATCTGCCCGCCCGGCGCTCGCGCCAAAGTGCAAACGTTATTCATTGACAGGCCCTAAGCCATCTTACCGAACATTGATACGGAGCGGACGGGAAAAGGTTTACATCCCCATACCCATCGCGCGCACGAACTGGTCCGCGGACCCGAACTGCATGTAGGGGTTGGTGCGCTTCTGATCGCCCAGAGTCGAACTCCGGCCTCCATAGCTGTGTCCCGGATAGAGCACGAGGTCATCATCAAGAGCGCGCAGCCTGCGATTCAGGCTCCACCACATTTTCGCGGGATCGCTCCCGGGAAGGTCGACCCGGCCGCAGGCATCGATGAACAGCGTATCCCCGGCGAGAAGATGTTTCCCTGCCAGGAAGCACTGGGAACCGGGAGTGTGTCCAGGAGTGTGAAGAACGCGGACCGGGATCGCTCCAATGTGGATTTCTTCATTATCGACAACGGCTCGAAAGTTTTGCGCGCGCCGGTCCAGGAAACCGATCGGCACCTGATAGCGGGGGGCCATCTCCCGCATGTAGACAAGCTCTTCCGCATTCACGTAAACCGTCGCGTCAGTGGCATCGAGTAATTCCTCGAGCCCGTTGATGTGATCGGGGTGCGCGTGCGTGAGCAGGATATGATGCAGGTGCAGGTCGAGCTGGCGCGCGGTCGCCAGAATTGCCTTTACGTCCCAGGCGGGATCGACAGCCGCGCCTGGCGGGTTTGTTCGCAGCCGACGATGTAGACGAAGTTCATCATCGGGCCCAGTTCGAGTTGTTTGAGAATTAATCCGCCTGCAGTCATGCGCTCGCTCCGCGAAAGGTTTGCCGCCGTTCCGAAAAACTTTGCTCATTGCCGCGCAGGGTTCGCCCACGCGCGACCCGCGTCCATAAAGTGACTCGTTGGCATCTGCCGCCAGGCGGTTGCGAGATTATAGCTCCGGACGCCGGATGATCCAATTCGAAGCTGGATTCCAGATTCGAAATTCGAGGTTGAGAATCTTGAATCTCGAATTTCGAATCTGGAATTGGTTGAGGCCTACTAGCCGCGCGGTGTAATCTGTGGCAAGTATTTCAATAGGAGCCTCGGCGTTCTGTTGCGGCTTTTCTTTACCCCTTGTGAGGATTTTGTGGTTTGATGGAGATCCGTATGAGGCGAACCCTGTTGTTGGTCACGCTTGTTTTCCTCAGCCTCTTCCTCTGCGCTCCGTCCGCACAGGAGCCCTCGCAAAAAACCATTCAGGTGGCGGTCGACATGGTTTCCTTGCCCGTCACGGTCATGAAACGAAATGGACAGCGGGTGGCAGATCTCGTCAAAGAAGATTTCCGCGTCTATGAGGACAGGATTGAGCAGGACATCAAGGCGTTTTCGGCAGCCGACGAACCCTTCTCTGTCGCATTGATGCTGGATACCAGCGGCAGCACGATGGAAAAACTGCAGCGCATCCAGAGCGAGGCGATCCGGTTTATCAATCAGTTAAGCCCGCAGGATTCTGTCGCGGTGGTTTCCTTCGCGCAGGAGGTCCGGCTGCTGGAGGATTTCACAACCGATCGGGCGCGCACAACGGCCGCAGTCCGCGGAACGTCCTCGGGCGGGTTCACGGTTCTGTACGAAGCGGTCTGGCTGGCCTTCAAGGAGGTGCTCCCTTCCGCCCATCAGCGAACCGCGTTGGTGATCTTCAGCGATGGCGTCGACACGGCGAGCGAAAAGGCGACTAAAGATGAAACGCGCGAGCTGGCGAAGGAGTCGCGGGCTCCGATCTACTGCATCTATTTCAACACACAGGAGGAAATGCAGAGATCGCCCGGAATCCCAGCCGGCGGCCAGACTTTTCCCCCGAACATCGGGCAACGCACGACTACGATTCCGGCTACTGGTGCGGGCAGGAGCACGGAAGATTACATGGGAGGCCGCCAGTACCTTTCGGATCTCACTGATTACAGCGGCGGCAGAGTCTTCGATGCCCTCAGGATGGAGGACCCGGCCCGGCCTTTGATGCAATCGCGCAGGAACTGTCGAGCCAGTACAGCATCGGCTACTATCCAACTAATGCCCGGCACGACGGAAAGTATCGAAGAGTGGATGTGAAAGTTTCGAAGCCGGGTCTCTACGTGCAGACTCGACAGGGCTACTACGCGGCCGACGACTCAAAAAAGAAGGGGAAAAAATGAGCCGATGGGGAGCGTCCACGATGCCGGAAGCCTATCCAAAAACCTTAACTGTTTAGCATTTTTCTGAGATTCGGATTGCATGATCGAAAGGCAAGACGAACCTCAAAGTACTCATGATCCTGCGGCTCACCACGGAGCATGAAAACCGCCGTTGGCGGTGTGGAGTCGGCAATTTGGAGAATGAACGGTGAAGCTGCGAGCCCTCTGGGCCTTTTGTCGTATCCCATGCGCGTATTTTCATAGGAGACTCAAAGCACTGTATCCTTGTTGCGGCTAAACAGTTGCCAAAAATCAGGAAGGGCTTGGCGCGCCGGGATCTCCCTTACCGAACGTCGGATGATCCTCCGGCTGTGACTCCTGCTGATTGACAAATCGCGCCAGCACGAAGCACAAATCCGAAAGCCTGTTCAGATAGCGAATGATACTTGGATCGACTTCTTCGGTACGCGCCAGGGCGACACAGCGCCGCTCCGCGCGCCGCGCAACAGTCCGGGCAAGGTGCAGAAGCGCCCCGGGCGCATTCCCGCCCGGCAGAATGAAGCGCCTCAGCGGCTCCAAGGTCTCCTGACAGCCGTCTATATCCCTCTCGAGATGGGTGATTTGATTTTCCACAATCGGGGGAACATTGAAGGAGCCATGCTGCGTCCCTGCCGGCAGAGCGAGATTGGCGCCGACGCTGAACAGGTCATCCTGGATGCGGTGTATGGTGCCGCGCACGCATTCCGGCAGTGGGTGCGCGCAGGCGACTCCGAGGACGGCGTTAAGTTCGTCAATCGCGCCGTAGGCCTCAATGCGCAGGTCATCTTTGAAAACACGCTTTCCTCCGATGAGCCCAGTGGTGCCGTCATCGCCAGTCTTGGTATAGATCCTGGTCATGGTTCAGACCTCCGACTGAGAATATATCGCATTTGCGGGAGTTGAGGCGGCGAAAGCGGGGTAATAGAACCTGGGAATCAGAGGCGCCGACGAAAACAGAGGAAATGCTCCTGAGCAGCAGGCGCTAACTCGGGCTCTTCGGCGGAGGTGTCAGGCGGTCTTTTTTTCCTTGCAGGAAATGCAGACGGATGTCCACGGCACCGCTTTGAGGCGAACCACGCTGATTTCTTCGCCGCACATTGTGCACACCCCATAGCTGCCGTCATCAATCCTGGCCAGCGCGGCCTCGATGGCTCGGAGAAGCTTGGCATCCGTCTGCAGCAGGCGTATATTCACGTGAACCTCGTTATCGTCGCTCGCCTGGTCGACGAAGTCCCCGTGTCGCGTGTTTTCCATGTTCTCCCAGTGGGTCTGCTTTGCCGGCGAGGATAACGTGATCGCATCACGCTTGCCTTCCAGGATGGATCTGAACTTCTTGAGCTCAACCTTTTTCATGGATCAACCTCAGTCCACAAAGATCGGACGTGATCGAAAAAACATTTAGTATAAAACATAGAGTTCTCGAAGTAAAGAAGGTGATGCGTGGATGCGCGGGGATTGCCAAAACCCAAAGCGGATCCGGCAAAAAGCAGTCCAGGAACCTGAGGTGGGCGCTACACCAGGAACCTACAAATAAGGCCGGAGCGAATCGCGGGGCTGAGTTGCGCGTTACAGCGGGAGTGACTCGCCCACGCCTGCTTTGACGGCGGCCCGGTAGATTCGGCCGGCGAAGGCGACGTCCTCCAATGCGATGCCGTTCGACTTGAAGAGAGTTATCTCGGTCGCCTCTTCGCGGCCTGGAAAATCTCCGGTTACGACGGCCCCGAGTTCCCGCGCATCTTCCCAATAGAACGCCCCTCCTTCGGCGGCGCTCGCGAGGTCGCCCGACTCCAGCATGGACTGTTCTAAGGAGTCGACCACAACGCAGGCGCTGCGGCGTACGGTTTCTACGTCAAGCTCACGCCGCCCCAAATGGTTAGAGCCAACGGCGTTTATGTGAACCCCTTTCGCCAGCCATTCACCGTTGAACACCGGTTCCTTGGAGGTCGTTGCCGTAATGATGATATCCATGTCTTGGGCCGCCTGTTCTGGATTCGCGGCCGGCTCCACCTCAACGTCCAGCGTTTGGCTCATCTCACGGCAGAACTTATCGCGTCGCTCCGGGTTTCGTCCGTAGGCAACGATGGTTCGAATCGGGCGCACCGCGCACACGGCCGCGAGCTGAGCGCGTGCTTGGAACCCGGTTCCGAAAACACCGAGGTGGGATGCGTCCGTGCGGGCCATGTATTTGGTGGCGACGCCCGAGGCGGCACCGGTTCGCAGCTGGCCCAGTAATTCAGCTTCTATCACCGCCAGCAGCCTGCCGTCTTCGCCGCTGTAAAGGAGAACATGGAACCTCGTCTTGCCATCGATCGTGGTGTAACTTTTCAACCCCGCAACTCCAAGGGTCGGAAGCGACGCGCTCATCACCTGAAGTAATCCGCGCTCAACGCGGCATCTGCGCCTGGGCGCGTTGTCGGTCTTGTTCTCTCCCTGCAGTCGAAACGCCTCCTCGATTGCTTCGAGCGCCATTTGCATGGTTGCGAGTTTTTTTACATCCGATTCGCGCAGAAGAATTGCCATGAATATCCCTCATCGATAGTAAATTGCGTGTCCCAGATCCATTCGAAATCAAATCAGCTTCAACTATACTGAACCTGGACACATAGGCCAAGAAGAGATTGCTTGGTCGTACGCTCGAAGCTGAATGACGCTGCCTTTCTTCCTCTCGACTGCGATTTACACACTGAAAGATAACGAGCGGAGCAAAAACCGATAGCGATTGCGATACCAATGCCGATTCCGAGATCCCTGCAGTCGTTGCTCCCTTCCGGGTCGGTATCGGAATCGGGATCGTAATCGCTATCGCAATCGGCTCTTGTTTGCGCTGAGACGACCATTTTGTTGTGCACTGGCAGCCCCACTGTCTGAATCACAGTCGTCTCAAGCACAGAGTTGAATCCACCCGGCGGCGGGAGATATACTTAGTTCCGCCCCGAGAGGGATATGCCAGCCGAAGCACCCCGCAGTCGGCTTTGATGCAGGAGAGTAAAACTGCTGGTTCGCCCGGTCATCCAGCGGCTCACTCGGGCCTTTCGTGTCTGTCTCCCTCTGATTCCGGTTGTTCATGCATTGCTGAAAAATGATCCGAACCGTACACATTGCCAAGTACGTCATTCCTGAAGCCGGCATGCTGCTGCGCAACGCAGCCGTCCATGTTTCCGATCCCGGCAGGATTTCGAGACTCGAGCCGTGGCAAAGCCCGCCGCCAAACCTGGAAACCAAAGTCGTGGATTGGGGTTGCGCCATTATTCTGCCAGGCCTGGTGAACGCGCATACACACCTTGAGTTGACACGCCTCCGCGGGCAAGAAGATCGGCCGGTATCCTTTACACACTGGCTTGCCCAGGTGATCCGGGAGAAGCAGCAGCGGACGCGCGCTGATGTCCAGGAGACCATCGCCCGGGGTGCCCGCCAATCTTTGGCTTCGGGCACGACTCTGCTGGGCGAGATTTCATCCAGCGGGATGAGCTGGGATGCCCTCAAGCACGAAAAGCTCCGAAAGGTGATCTTCGAGGAGGTGATTGCGCTCGCGCCGGAAAAGGCGGGCGAAGCCATGGCTGCCCTGAGCCAGCGACTCGATCGGTCGGAACCCGACGCGTTCAGTTCCTCCAGCGTTTCACCCCACGCTCCTTACTCCGTCTCGCCTGAATTGTATCGCGCAGCGGCAAACCTGGCGCGGACCCGGCGCACCCGTCTTGCCACGCACCTCGCGGAAACCGGGCAGGAGTTGGAGTTCCTCGCTAGCGGGAAAGGGGAGCTCAAGAGCTTTCTCTCCGACCTCGGTGTGCTTCCTGCCGGGTGGACGCCGCCCGGGCTTGCGCCCGTGGCTTATCTGGAGAAGCTTGGCGTTCTTGATCCACCCGCCATTCTCATCCACTGCAATTATCTGGACGAGGATTCCATGGTGCGAATCCTGAGCCGAAGCTGCAGCGTCATCCACTGCCCGCGAAGTCATGCTTATTTCGGGCATGATCCGCATCCTGTGCGCCGGCTCCTCGATATGGGCATCAATGTCGCTTTGGGAACGGACTCTCTGGCCAGCAACAAGTCCCTCAGTGTTCTCGACGAGATGCGATTCCTCTTTAGGAATCGCAAGGATTTGAAATGCGATGAAATCATCCGCATGGCAACACTCAACGGCGCCGTGGCTCTCGATTTTGGCAATGTGCTCGGCCGCCTGCGGAGAGGATATTGGGCCGACATGACGGTTCTGCGCCTGCCCGAGAGACTGGCGGACCGAAACATCGAAGCGCAACTTTTGGAGGGCGCGGGAGAATCCCTGGCGACCATTGTGCAGGGCCGGATCGCATGGACCTCCGCGCCCGGGTTGCTGACTGGCGGTGGGTAGGCCGCCCACAACACATCATTCGTTACTCGTAACCCGTCACTCGCATGGGGGTGCACATGTTCAGAAGATCGATCTTCTGGGGCTTGACATTGATGCTCGGGACTCTGCTGGTATGGCTCGTAGTCCGGGCACGCAAACAGGAAGCGCAGATCGCGATGGCTCCGGCTCCGACTGAAATCGTGAGATCCGCCAAGTCCAGCCCTACGCGTGTGATTGCCCCGAAAGATCTTGACGCCGGGGAATCGCAAGTGGAGTTCGCCTCCATGGTTTCCGGGGCGCCGAAATCCGGTGGGCGCAGCGCCCTCCTGCATGTCGTGATACGCAACCGCGGAGCGGTTCCTTATCACAACGTGATGTTGAAACTCACCTGGGTCGGAACCTCCGGGAAGGCTATCGACAGCCAGACACATCTGGTTCCCGGCACAATCGAGCCTGGACAGACTCTTAACGATGGCGAGGTCGCTTTGGAGGGCGTGCCGAGCGGTAGTGTGAAATGTACCATCGCCATCCTCCACTCAGACTTGGGGCAAGCTCAGGCTCGTTGAGCCGCCCCTTCGCGGAGTGCATGGGCGCCGTGCCGAAAATGATTGAAATGCCGGGAGGATAGCTCCGCGCGATGAAGGAAGGCTAGGAGGGCAGAACCTGCACCCGAAGGTTGGCCTTATGCCGCGAGCTGTGGAAAAATCTGGACATCGCATCGACTATCTGTTACAATAAAAAGACTTACCGTTGTTGACATCCTTTTGTCTGCGTGATAAGCTCCTGAATTATCAAGTCTGCGCGGAATCGAACGATTTTGTGCTAGGACTGAGGCTCATGGAACGATCCTGTCGCGTTTTCTCTTTGCTGATGGTGCTTGGTATTGCTGCGCTCCCATTGGCGGCTGCGACCAGGCCGAACGGAATGCTCGCGGGGACAGTCATGACGCCGGATGGACGCGGCCTTGTGGGTGCCGTCGTGGCACTTTTCCAGCGTAGCGACCCTGGAACGGTCATTTCGATCGCCAGGTCCGATCAGCAGGGGGCATATAACCTCAGCGGCGTTGCTGCGGGTGCTTATTCCATTCAGGTCAGCAGGTTCGGCTATCAGGTGATCCACTCTCCTCGAGTGGTCGTCGATCCCGGCAAAACCACAACCGTCAATTTTGTGCTTCAGGAGATCGTGGACTTTATCTCTGCGCGTGACGATCCCCGAAATTGGGACCTCAAGACTGTCATGCGAAGCACTTCCGACCGGCGCCTCATCTTTCGAGGACTTCCGGGAGCAGCGACGCCGGACGACGTCATAGCTTCTTTCCACAGAAGCGGTGCTCTGAACATTGTCTCCACCGACCTGCTTGGTCCGGACAACTATGCCGTGTATCCGAACCGGGGGGATTTGGGGGTAGCTTCCAATTTCGCGTTCGTCGAACCGGTCAGCCTGCATGGCCGCATGATCTTTTCGGGCCAGCTCTCTTCGGGCACAGATTCGCTTTGGAGAGTGCGCAATACCTATGACTACCGCCCGAATCCGAATCAGGAGTACAAATTCTCGGTAGGCGTGGGCCGCTTGAGTCCCAATCGTACAGGGATTTCGGACCACCCCGCGGACTTTTTCAACTCGGAACAGGATTTTCAGGATTCCGGAGTGCAGACACTCGTCGTAGGGTTCCAGGGAAGCCGGCAATTCCTCAACGTAGTGGCCGTGGAATATGGCCTCGATTTGTCGCGCATTCAGTACGGAGCGACGCAGAGCGTGTGGAGCCCATATCTGCAGGTTGCCTATACACCCCACCGCCACTGGCTCTTGAGAACTTTGATGTCCTCCCGCCGGATCAGCGATAACAGCATGATCGAGCTGCCGGGAGGCGACGTGGTAAACCTCCTCGAGCCCGCTTATATATCGCAGATCAACAACGTGATCCGCGTGAGCCAAGTCAGGCATTCCGAATTTTCGGTTGCCAGAAAACTGGCCGACGACACGTCGCTGGAGCTTACGGTCTACCGAGACAGGGTGGATGGGCCGGGCACACCGTTTCTCCTGACGACAAATACGGAATACGGACAGAATTCGCAGGCGGTGCAGCTCAAGAGCGACCAGGACGCGCAGCAGGGCGTCAGGGTAGCTTTCGCGCGCATGCTAACGGGTACGATTCAGGGCTTGATTGCCTACGACTACGGCACTGCCGCGGGCCTTGCCAACATCAATCCGTCTTTGTCGAGCGGTCTGGTGAACGATAACATCCTGGATTACATTCAACGCTCCTATTACCATTCCATCACCAGTCAGTTGGAAGCCAAAATCCCGCAGACGCGCACCCACGTCCAAGCGACTGTGCGCTGGTATCCTGGAAACCCGATCAGCCCAATCGATCTCTTCGCCGATCGGATGGATACACTCACCAAAGGGGTGAGCTTTTCCCTGAGGCAGGCACTTCCGCTGCCGCCTTTTATGGGTTGCCCAGGACGGTGGGAGGCTCAGATTGATGTTCGCAATCCGTTTGACCAGGGAATGAGCCACATTCCCTTGTCCGATGGAGACCTCGTTTTGACCCGAATTTCCCGTGCACTCCGATTCGGCCTGAATCTCAATTTTTTCTAATCATGCCGATCGCCGTTCTGTTTAGCACCCACCTGCCCCGCCCTGATTATGCACCCTCATCGTAGATCTGCGAGCGAAGAGGGCACTTGTAGCCAACTGTGCCCGGCTTCTATACTTATTCTGAAGACGATGCGGTCATTCAAGATGTTGGATGTCAATCCAAACGCTTGAAGCCAAAGGGAGGCCGGAGCGTGAACTTTACTAGATTAGAAAGATTAAATCCTTACGTCTCAATACTTATAGCGATCCAAACAATCGCTGCGCATTCAGGCGTTGGTATGGATATTGCTTAGGGGAGTTCTGGACAGTCTTATCGTTTTCCTGAATACAAGATGGATGCTTTTCCAGTGCCTTTCAGGACCGTCGCTTTAACATTTCTGACGCTCTTTCTGGTAACGATCGGTATTTTGAACCTGCGCGATCGTGCATCCTGGAACGAGCCCGGGGATGGTGTCTTCTGGGTCGAATCGGAATCCGGTTTGACGGCTGGAGAGGTTGCGCCGAATGGCCCCGCAGCAAGGGCGGGCATCAGGCAAGGGGATGTGCTGTATTCTATCGACGATTCCCCAATCGTCAACCTCGGCCAGCATTCTGATGCAATCTATCGCGCCGGAGCCCACGGGGTTCTCGCCTATGGGCTGATGTCGGGTTCGACGGTTCGCCTGGTTTCCGTCCGGCTGGATGCCAAGGCATCGTTGAAACCCGAGGACAGCTGCCGCATTCTCCTTGCTTTTGTGTACCTCGGCATTGGTTTTATTGTCGCTCTTCGCGGCGCCCATCTTAAGGGAGCCTTCCACTTTTATTTCGTTTGCCTGACTGCCTTTGTCTTGTTCCTTTACAGCTACACTACTAGGCTCGGGATTCTGGATGGAACGGTCTACGTGCTGTCGGTTCTTGCCATCCTCCTGCTACCGGCGCTTTTTCTGCATTTCTGCCTGCGCTTTCCCGTCGATCCTCGTCCCGTCCGCAGCCCCGCGATGTTTTATTACGCTCCAGCCGCATTTCTCGGGGTTATCCAGCTGTTATGGTGGACGGGCCGTCTCGCTGATTTTGGTCTCCCGCGAAACGCCCGATCGAGCGGCATCCTCGACCGTGTGCACCTTGTTTACCTGTGCGCGGGCCTGCTGATCGGTGCGATTGTCCTCCTGCGGCGTAAGCTCGCGACAGAGGATTTGACGGCGCGCCAGCAGATGAAGTGGGTCAGTTACGGAACACTCGGTGGCGTTGTGCCGTTTCTCGCGATTTACGTCCTGCCTGTGCTGTTGGGGGCGCGAGCCGGATTTCCGCTGCTTTCTTCCCAGTTGTTCCTCGTGCTGATTCCGCTGTCGTTTGCCTACGCCATACTTCATTATCGGCTCCTCGATGTCGAGGCCATCGTGCGCCGGAGTGCGGCCTATCTCGTGGCCAGTTCGCTTCTGCTTGCCGCCTATCTGGTTTTTGTCCTCATTCTGGGAAGGTGGCTGGAGTCGATGATTCCAGATGCCGATTACGTGATCGTCTGCGTGGCGGCTCTGGCAATTGCCATGATGTTCGCTCCGTTGCGCACCTCAATTCAGGCTCGTCTGGACCGGTTTTTTTACAGAGAGAAGTTTGAAGATCGGAGCGGCCTCCTCGATTTTGCCCGCACTTTAACCTCCGAGATAAGCCTCCCCCGCCTGACGCGCAAAATCCTCGAGCGGATCGCCAAGACGTTTCCGGTGGACAACGTCTTCCTGTTTCTGCGCGATGCCGCCAATCCCGGCGCCTTTCTCCTGGCGGACGCGATTGGAATGCAGCTATCGAGCGGAGATCCATGGCGATTGGAGGAAGCTGCCCTCTCCGGCGATTTGCAGGCGAACGGCCCCGATTCCTCCCGGACGGAGAATCTCCTGTACGAGGCACCGCGGCACTTGAACTCCAGAGGGCTTCATTATGTGCAGGATTTGAGACTCCGGGGCAAATTGATCGGCGTGATCGGCTTGGGTATGCTTCCAAAACACCGGCATTTTTCGACGGAAGATCTGGATCTCCTCCGCGCCCTTGCAGGATATGCGAGTATTGCCCTGGAAAATGCCGATCTCTACCGCTCGATTGAGACCAAAGCTCTCGATCTCGAGCGCCTCAAGATTTATACGGAAAACATCATCGAAAGCATCAACATTGCGGTCCTGGCGCTCGACCTGAAAGGAGAGGTCACGTCCTGCAATCGCGCGTTCGAGGAACTTTACGGAATCGGCCGCAAGCAGATTGTCGGCACCCGCCTGGAAGATCTGTTGGGCAAGGAGATGGTGGCCTCGATCCAGAACGCCATTGGGGTGGCGAGCTGGGATTTCAGGTCGACCGGCAACATTTTCAAACAGTATCTGCAGAATCGCAGAAATGAAAAGCTGATCGTCGACCTCAGCGTGATTCCACTGCTCGATTCCAGAGATCTGAATTCCGGCTGCCTCGTCGTGATGGACGACATCACCGGCAAAGTGCAGCTTGAAAGCCAGTTGCTCCAGGTGGAGAAGCTCAGTTCCATTGGGTTATTGGCAGCCGGCATCGCCCACGAGGTCAACACCCCGATTACGGGCATTTCCAGTTACGCCCAGATGCTATTAAAGGAAACTGCCGCAGACGACGTGCGCAAGCCGATTCTGGAGAAAATCGAGAAACAAACGTTCCGGGCGGCGGAAATCGTCAACGGGCTCCTCAACTTCGCCCGCATGAACGGCAGCGAGTTTACCGATCTGGACTTGAATCTGCTCATCCGTGACAGCCTTTCCCTCCTGGAGCACCAGTTCAGGCAAAACCATGTAGACGTGGTATATTCTCCGGATCAGACTATCCCGACGGTCTATGGAAATGCGGGGAAATTACAGCAGGTTTTCGTCAACCTGTTCCTGAATGCGCGGGATGCGATGCCGTCGGGGGGCACGCTGCAGGTGGAAACTTCCATGAATGATACAATGGTCATCGTGGATATTCAGGATTCGGGGGTAGGCATTTCACCAGAGCACATCAGGAGAATTTACGACCCGTTTTTCACCACCAAGAGCACGGGTAAGGGCACTGGACTTGGCCTCGCCGTCACGTACGGCATCGTTCAGGAACATGGCGGCAGAATCTCCGTGGATAGCACCCCTGCGAAGGGGACTCGATTCAGGCTGAAGTTGCCTACCCGGCAATCAATACAAGCATGAATGACAGAGGACGCATACTCGTAGTCGATGACGAAGAGGTCGTGCGCGATGTGCTCGAGACATTTCTGCGCAAGGAGGATTATCTCGTCGATCTGGCCGAAAACGGAGTCCAGGCGCTGCAGATGGTCGATGGGGGAGATTACGATGTCGTACTCCTCGATTTGATGATGCCCGACATGGATGGCCTGGGTGTGCTGGAATCATTTCGAAATCGGAGTGACAGCCCGGCTGCCATCGTTCTCACTGCCTTCGGCACGATAGAGAGGGCCGTGCAAGCCACCAAACTCGGCGCCTTTGACTTCATCACAAAGCCGTTTAAGAACGACGAGATTCTCGTGGCGGTCAAGAATGCCATCGAGCAGCGCCGCCTGCGTAACGAGAACGCACGGCTCAAAGACTCGTTGCGCCAACGCTACAGCTTCCGCAACATCATCGGCAAGAGCGAGCCGATGCAGCAGATCTTCAACCTCATACTGCAGGTCGCTCCCAGACGCAGCACCGTCCTGATCCAGGGCGAGAGCGGCACCGGGAAGGAATTGGTCGCCAAGGCCATTCACGCGGCCAGCACGCGCGCCGACGCACCCTTTGTGGCGATCAATTGCGGCAACATCCCTTCCGAATTGCTCGAAAGCGAGATTTTTGGCCATGTGCGCGGCGCTTATACCGGCGCGACAAGTTCCAAGAAGGGCCTGTTCGAGGTTGCGGACGGGGGCACATTTTTTCTCGATGAAGTGGCCAGCATCTCCCTGGAGATGCAGGCGAAGCTGTTGCGAGTAATCCAGGAGCGTGAGTTTCGCCGTCTCGGCGGCCTCGAAAACATCAGGGTTGATGTGCGCATCATTGCCGCCACCAACAGCGACCTCCAGACCGCTGTCGCCAACGGGAGCTTTCGCGACGACCTGTACTACCGGCTCAATGTGATCGTAATTAAACTGCCCCCGCTGCGGGAGCGCGGCGAAGATATTCCCCTGCTTGCCGAGCACTTCTGCAGGAAGTACTGCGGCGAAAACGCCAGGGACCTGTGCATCTTCGACCCGGCGGCCATCCAGACTCTCTTGGATTACGGCTGGCCCGGAAATGTTCGAGAGCTCGAAAATGTCGTCGAGCGGGCGGTCGTCCTCTGTCCGGGCAACACCATCACCGCGGATCTTTTCCCCAGAAACGTTATTGCGGCCCCGCCGCGCGATTCCAACGGTTTTCTGGAGGCGGACCTGCCCCTGAAGGAGAAGGTAGGCAACTTTGAAAAGGCGTTGATCCTCGATGCGCTCGCGAGAACAGATTGGAATCAGAAAAAGGCTGCAGAACTCCTGTCGGTGAACCCGACGACCCTCAGCGAGAAGCTGAAGCGCTTGAAAATCAAACCGCAGTGACATCTACGTCGAGGAGGGGCAAAGGGAAAAGGCGTTCGTTCATGAAGCATTCTGCTGACGCAAAGCAGGGAGGATCCTTGGGCTCCTGATCTTGACCCAATGCTGTAACCTTAAGGGGAGATTCATCCTCGAGCAGAAATCTGACGGCCACGAATTTCACGAATTCCACAAAAATGGCCCTGAAGAGCCGGTCGACAGATGGAAGATTCCGTGGAATTCGTGAAATTCGTGTCGTCTTCTCGAATTTTTACTTAAATTGGCAGCACTGATCTTGACCCCTTGACCCCTTGACCCCTTTGCCCCTGCAGCAACTGCTTCAGCTGGCTTGCCACCAAAATGCATTTGTCGTATCCTCTTGAAACCTGGGACCACCCCAGGGGTCTTTATAGCCGAAAGGATGTATCATTAGAGAGGCAGCGTCGTACAAAGCTTTCATACGGGAGACTGGCGAATGATCAAGGTGCAATTCATCGGGCGGTTTGTTTTCCTTGCTTGCGCATTTCTCACCGCTTTGCCGGCGGTTGCGGACTATAAGCAAGCCTACGCATATTTCAAGCAGGGCCAGTTCGAGAAAGCAATCCAGGAGTTGAAGCCTGACCTGGACAAGAATCCGGATTGGGAATTTGGGCACCGACTCGCCGGGCTTTGCTATCTGGGTCTGAAGAATAACGCTCTGGCCTCAGTCGAGCTCAACCGCGCCATCCAGCTCAAGTCGACGGCATTCGCGACCTTTTACGGCTTGGCGCAGGCTTATTACAACACCGATAAACTTGACAATTGCGTCCAGATTCTCAACCAGGGAGAACAATACGCGAAAGCCTCGGAGGACCTGTACGACCTGCACCACTTGCGGGGCACTGTCTATTATCGCCAGCAAAAACTCGATCAGGCTGCGGCGGATCTCGCGGGTGCCATCCGCATCAAGACCGACGACTGGTTGGATTTTTCCCAATTGGGCGCCATCTATTTCAATCAGAATCGCTACGACGAGGCGATCCAGACGCTGCAGAAAGCGCTCTCACTCAAACCCGGTGACACAGCCACGTCCGGCGTGCTCGGGAAGGTATATTTCAAGCAAGGAGTGGCGGCATTGAGTGCCAAACAGTACAGCCAGGCGCTGGACCTCTTCCATAAGGCCGGCACCCTCACTCCCAACGACGGCTACATTTTTTACAATACCGGCGAGGCGTGCCTTTTTCTTGCCAACTACGCCGACGCGGAGAAGGCCTACACCCAGGCGCTGAGCTTGTTGCCACGAAATGCGGATGTGCTCACCAGGCTAGGCCTGACTTACGAGAGGCAAAAGAGGTGGCCTCAGGCCCTGGATGCGTACCAAAAGGCGAATGAAATCAGTCCGTCACCCACCCTGAAGGATTCGATGACTCGCGTGGCCGACCAGTTAAAGAAACCCGAGGAGAAGAAAAAACACTAGCGGGTCACGGTATAAGAAGCTTCCCAGATGCACACATTTCCGCCATTGTCCACGGCGACGATGTGCACTCGATATTTCCCATCCTGCCTGGCGGATTCGACAGGGATTTCAAACTGCGTGAACATTCCCTCGGTGGGCTTCACCTGATGTCCCTGGCGGGTTTTGCCGCTCGACTCATCAATCAGGAAAATCCCCGTCGAACCGAGATAGCTCCGGCCTTGGTGCGTGTAAAGCCGCACCGCGAGGGCCGCGCCGGGCTTCGCCGGGTCCGGATTGAAGAGAACACGATCCAGCGCCGGCCCCGGCTCGTCGGGCGAGATGGAAAACTCCTGCGGATCGTAGCCGCGCACCCGATTGAGCCACTGTGTTTCAAGAGCCGGGACGCGGGTCTTGAAGGCTGCGGCGAGACTGTCCTCCAGGTTCTTCTGAGCCAGGGAATCGAACAGCTTCAAGACTCGATCCCGGCCGTAAACCTCACTGCAAAATGTCAGAAAGGTGATCCCAGGGGCTGCGGCGACAAGATCTTGACTGTCGCCGGCGAATTCAGATCTGCCGGACAGGTGCATCAATCCCAGAGGGCTGATTTTGTCCACGTAGTGACAGATAGTCCAAGCTGCACCCAAACGCTTGACCGTGTTGGAAAACTCGTGCGCCAGCATCTCCGACATGCCATCCAATAGGAATCGATTCTCGGGCTTGGAGGCGCCATCCCCCATGAGGTTTGTCAGGGCAAGCCTCGCGAGTCCACGGACCGCAATCTGCAGCAGGAAGCCGTTGGAGTCTTTCAACGCACTCGGATCGTTCATGCCGAGTGTGATGGTACTGCGTTCCGCGTCAACGCTCGTCGCCGCGTCCTGCCATTCGATCACGACCGACACGCGGCTCGGCAACTGTCCGCCGGCAGCAACGTGGACAAACTCCCAGCATCGTTCCAGATCGCTGATGTTGTCTCGCCCGATCCACTGCCTCTCGGCCGGAATGTGCAAGCGAAGGTGCCGGGACACGATGCTCTCGTCAGTGTCTTGGGCTACCACGATTTGCGCGAGAAAGAATGGGCAGCATAGAGCTGCTGTCCATGCGAAAACGAACCGCAGGCAAGACATGGAAGGAAAACCCATCCTCCTATCGGACATCTTGAACTACTCTTCTGCCCGGCCGAATTTGACGCGCCTCAGGAAGCGGACGTCGGCGCGAAGCTGTTCAGAGCCCCCGGCTCATCATTGTACCAGTCAAAGACGTTGACCATCTTAGTGACCGTCAGCAGATCAACAACCTTCGGATTGGGAGATAACAGCTTGAGAGTTCCACCCGCTTTCCGGATGGCAGTAAAACAACGAATGATCTGTCCCAAACCCGCACTGTCGACATAGGGAACCCTGGCGAGGTTCAGTAGGAAAAGCCTCCTCCCGCGCGCCAGCAGTTCATCAATTGCGTGCTTGATCGCAACATCGCCCTCGCCGAGAAGGATCTTTCCTTCTACGTCAACAATCGTAACTTGACCCACCAACCGGGATGATAGCTTCATGAGCACCTCCGCCAGATGAGACCAGAAACTAACATAGCCCCCTACCGCTGTCAAAGCGAGACTCGAAATCGTGGTCAACGCCTTGTTTCGCCGGGAGAATTTCGGCAGCTTCGAGCGGAGATGGCGAAACAAGGCGTTGACCACGATTTCGAGTAACGCGCGTGGGTGCGGGCCCTGGGGCATTCCTTGATACCTCGCTGCGCCTATGCTATACATCAGCTTCGCGTAAAGGAAAGCCACGGGGGCGATCCATTTTCCGTGCGGAGTCTAAAATGCTAATTCCTATTCGATCGATTGCAGCCAGAGAAATCCTTGATTCCAGAGGAAACCCGACCCTCGAGGCGGATGTTGTCGTCGAAGGCAACTTTCTCGGCCGCGCCGCGGTGCCGTCCGGCGCCTCCACGGGCGCTCATGAGGCCGTCGAACTTCGCGACGGCGACACGCTCCGCTTTGGCGGCAAGGGAGTGCTCAGGGCCGTCGAGAACGTCAACAACATCATTGCTCCCGCTCTCATCGGCGAGAACGCTTCCCAGCAGCGGACCATAGACCGGATCATGATCAATCTCGACGGCTCCGCAAACAAAGGCCGCCTGGGCGCAAATGCCATCCTGGGAGTATCCATGGCAGTTGCGCGCGCTGTCGCGGCGGCTTTGGGAGTGCCGCTCTACCGCTATCTTGGGGGAACAAACGCCTGCATACTGCCCGTGCCTATGATGAACATCCTCAACGGCGGGGTGCATGCCGACAATAACGTCGATCCTCAGGAATTCATGATCGTTCCCGCGGGCGCCAATTGTTTTTCCGAAAGCTTGCGCATGGGCGTCGAAACCTTCCACTCTCTGAAGAGTGTGCTCAAGAAAAAAGGGTACTCCACTAGCGTCGGCGACGAAGGCGGCTTCGCACCGAACCTGAAATCGAGCGAGGAGGCCTTCGACGTGATTCTCGAGGCAATCGAGAAGGCCGGATTCAAAGCGGGGAAGCAGATCTATCTGGCGATCGATGTGGCCGCGAGCGAAATGTACGTCGATGGAAAGTATTTCTTCAAGAAATCGAGCGGGGCACGCCTGACCGCCGAGCAGATAATTCAACTCTACGAGCGCTGGGCCAACAACTACCCGATCGTATCAATCGAGGACGGAATGGCCGAAGATGATTGGCAGGGTTGGATTGCTCTGACGGAAGCGCTCGGCGAAAAGATCCAGCTCATTGGCGACGATGTTTTCGTCACGAACCCGGAACGGCTGGCCTCCGGCATCGCCGATGGTGTGGCCAACAGTATTCTCATCAAACTGAACCAGGTGGGCACCGTCAGCGAAACCCTCGACACGATCGAACTGGCCCTGAGTGACAGCTACACCACGGTGATCTCCCACCGGTCCGGCGAAACCGAAGACGCATTCCTCGCCGATCTGGCTGTCGCCTGCAACGCGGGCCAAATCAAGACCGGTTCCGCGAGCCGCACAGACCGTGTGGCGAAATACAATCAGCTTCTCCGCATTGAAGAAGATCTCCGCGGACAGGCGCGTTTCCTGGGGAGCCAGCTCTTCTGATTTTTGGTTTTGGAATGCGGATCCTGGAAGTTGAAAATCTCTCAGTCTCGTATACCACGGCTTCAGGGACGATTCACGCAGTTCGCGATTTCTCTCTGGAATTAGCCGCCGGAGAATCATGCGCGCTGGTCGGCGAAACCGGGAGCGGCAAGACGACCGTTGCGCTGGCGTTGGTCGGATTGCTTGGCGGCAACGGGCGCGTCGCCGCCGGAGAGATTCGCTTTGATGGCGTGTCGCTCTTAAATGCCGACCGAGAGACATGGAAACAGGTGCGCGGCAAAAGGATCGGAACTATTTTCCAGGATAGCCGGGGTGCTCTCAACCCGGTTTTGACCATCGGTTCACAATTGATCGAGGCAGTGCGCGCGCATCAGCGCCTCGACAAAAAAGCGGCGCGCGCAGCCGCGGCAGCGCTGCTCTCCGAAGCCGGTGTGCCGGATCCGCTGTTTTTCATGGAGAGGTACGCGAGCGAGCTGTCCGGCGGCATGTGCCAGCGGGTGGCCGTCGCAATCGCGCTCTGCAACCGTCCAAAGCTGCTCATCGCCGACGAACCTACGAGCGCACTTGATCCCAGCATCCAGGCTCAGATCCTCCAGCTCCTTCAAGAAACGAAGCGCCGGCGGGATCTCGCGTTGTTGTTGATCAGCCACGATCTGGCTTTGGTATCCCAGGTCGCCGAGCGCGTTGCCGTCATGTATTCCGGGCGCTTAGTGGAATTGGGCCCGGTGAGTGATGTATTAAGACGGCCCGCGCATCCCTATACCTCCGCGCTGATCGAGTGCCAGGCGGATCTGCACCATCGCTGGGAAGACCGGCCGCTGGCCGCGATCCCGGGTGCGCCGCCGCCTGGCGGGCAGAAGTATCCCGGATGTTCGTTCGCTCCCCGTTGTGCGGATGCGGAACCCGCTTGTTCCGCGGGTGTGCCGCCGTCCGCCGCTGTCGCCAGCAATCATTGGGCGGCCTGCATCAAGCCCCGCATGTGAAACGGATTCCGATTCGAAATTCGAGATTCAAAGTTCACAATCTCGAATTTCGAATCTCGAATTTCAAATTTTTGTTCCCGCATTTCCGGCGTTTCATGGTTTAGTGTGTTCCGATGGCACCGATTCTCGATATTCGCGGTCTCAAGAAGAGTTTCCGGACCGGCATGTTCCAAAAGGGTCGTGCCATAACCGCCCTAGCTGGCGTCGATTTGACGATCGAATCGGGCGACACTTTGGGCCTGGTGGGTGAGTCCGGATGCGGCAAAACAACTCTGGCCCGCTGTGTCCTGCGCTTGATCGCACCCGATGACGGTTCGGTTTTTTTTGACGGCTGCGACCTCCTGCGCCTGTCGCCTGCGGAGTTGCGGACCCGGCGCCGCGAGTTTCAGTTGATCTTTCAAGATGCCTTCGCCTCTCTTGATCCCCGCATGACCGTGCGTGAAATCATGGCGGAACCCTTCGAGATTCACGGTCTCCTGGATCGTCCGGGACGCGAGAGACGAGCTCTGGAGTTGCTGGGGTCGGTAGGATTGGACGGCGGTCTTCTGCCTCGGCGCCCTGCGGAACTGAGCGGCGGACAGCAGCAGCGCGTGGCCATCGCGCGCGCGCTGGCACTGCAGCCCAGGCTGCTGGTTGCCGACGAGCCGGTTACGGCCCTGGACCCTTCTGTGCAGGCGCAAGTATTGAACCTGCTTGCAGAATTGCGAAAGCCCTTCGCACTCACCCTGATCCTGATTTCGCACTCGCTTCCGATGATCAGGTACCTCTGCACGCGTGTATGCGTCATGTATTTGGGCCGCATCGTCGAAGAAGCTCCCGCGGATGAGTTCTTCCGCGCTCCGAGGCACCCGTACAGCCAGGCGCTCTTGGAGAGCGCACCCGCCATGGAACAGGACGGCGGAAGGCAAAAAACGATTTTGCCTGGAGATGTACCCTCCCCGATCTCGCCTCCCCGCGGATGCCCTTTTCATCCGCGCTGTGCGAGGGCAATGGCAGAATGTCGCGTGGAACCGCCGCAGCTCAAGGTCTGCGAGAATTCGAAAGTAGCATGTTTCCTGTATACCTGAAGGGGGGGATTATCGTACAAATTAACAAAATTCAGGGAAGGAGAATGTCATGGATAGTCCTGGTGCAAATGAGACTGTGGCCGCAGACGCCGGAATCGCTCAGATGAGCTTCACTGAACGACTGGTTGGTGTGTATCTTGAACCGACAAAAACGTACGCTGACATCGGCCGGAAACGGTCATGGGTGGCGCTCTTCGTCCTGATTTGCATCGTAGCGCTGGCCTGCAGCTACGCTCTGCAATCCCGGATGGACCCGGCTGATGCGGCAGTGAAGGGCCTGGCGATGACCAAGCCCATCTTCAAAAAGTTTATGAGTTCCGATCAGCTTGCCCAGATCGAGGATCAGGCGGCAAAGCAAGCCATGCAGCCGCGCACTTTCAGGGCAAAATACCTCCCGATCGTCGTCACTCCGATAATGCTTTACATCACGTATGTCGTGATAACTACTGTGTTTCTGCTGGCCTTCCTGGCCACGGGAGCGGGACTTTCCTTCAAGAAATGTTTCACCGCAGTAATCTGGGGGTTTGGTCCGCCGGCACTTGTTGTAAGTCTGCTCAGCATCCTGTTCATCTTCCTCAAGAATCCGGCCGATCTGGACATTAACCCCGTCAACAACGTCGTAAGCAATCTCGGGCCCCTGGTGGATTTCAACGCACATCCGGCGCTGAACAGCCTGTTTTCCTCGATTGACATTTTCCCGCTGTGGACCGCCATTCTTCTCTCGATGGGATTCGCGGCACAGTCGGAAGGGAAGCTTACGGCCGGCAAGGCCGCGATTCCGATCGTAAGTCTCTGGATACTCTGGATTCTATTAAAAATGGGGTTCTGGGCGATTCTCGGATAGGCTTCTGGGGCGAAACTCCTAAGCTCTCCGTCCTAGACCTGGACGTCGACTTGGACATGGATATGCACAGATGAAGGGCAATCTGGTAAATGTTTTGTATGGAAAGTTTGTCGCGGGCTAGACGGTCCAGGTCCACGACGAGGTCCAAGTCCAGGTCCAAACGGCTCACTCGGTTTTTCGATGTAACCAGCGAGATTCACGACATAAAGTATTCTATATAAAGCACTTACGGAACGTTTCAAGAAATGGGAGTGTCCGCTTTTTTGCGCGGGAGAATCGCAACCGGGCAGCGGGGTAAAAACCAGTGGGCGGCTGGCAGGTAGTCTGTCAGCCG
>Ga0187858_10001552_pt1 | contig 25384 bp, 20 predicted proteins | sample June2016WEW_8_15_FD_133015 | JGI IMG/M metagenome (GOLD analysis project Ga0187858, IMG submission 133015) | Peatland microbial communities from SPRUCE experiment site at the Marcell Experimental Forest, Minnesota, USA - June2016WEW_8_150 | ecosystem: Environmental > Terrestrial > Soil >...
CCACCAGCCGGTTGCGCACCACAATATAGGTCTTGCGCGCCGCATCATTCGATGGCAGCAGTTCGCCGCCCAGGCCCAACTCGCGGCAGAGTTCCGCAGCGGCGGGCTTCTCGGTCAGGAATGAATCCGGCCCGCGCTCCAGCACCGCCCCGTTCACAGTCTCCGAGGCCAGCGATCCGCCCAGCCGCGCACGTTCCTCATAGAGCACGTAGTCGACCGAAGTTCCCGCCGCCCGCGCCTTTTCCAGCTCATAGGCCGCCGCCAGCCCCGCAATCCCTCCGCCGACGATCGCAACCCGCATTCTTTTCGCCTCGCTTCATATTTACAGCATTGGCCGGCCTTCGCGCATGCAAGTCAAAAAAATGCCGGCAGCTCGCGCCGCCGCGCAGTCATGCGGCCAGCAGCGTCAATGCTCACTCTCGTTCTTTTGATTTGCAGCCAACCGCGCAGGTCGCATTTTGCGCCGCGTGGTTCGTGCCGGACTTACAGCGTCAGCAGCGTTCCCGCCGGAGCTACATGGCGGTAGGTTTCGGCCTCGCTCTCAAGCGCCGGGTCCCAGTTCTTTGGCTGATAAATGCAGCAAAGTTCCTGACTCAGCGGATCGCCGGTCAGCGCGTAAGCTCGCGCTCTCGACCCGCCGCAGATCTCCTTGAACTCGCACGCGCCGCACTTGCCTTTGAGCTGGCTGGTATCGCGCAGCGCCTTGAAGATCGGTGCGTTGCGATAAATCTCGCTCAATGGTGTCTGACGCACGTTGCCCGCGTGAATCGGCAAGAAGCCGCTTGGATACACGTTGCCCATGTGCGAGATAAAGACAAATCCTTTGCCGTCGTTCACGCGGCGCGTGGCCCAGCTTCTGTTGCGGGTTGCCGCGTCGGCCGTCGGTGCGCCCGGCTCGTACGCGGTCCCATGCGGATGCCCCGAACCGATCCCCGATCCGTGTCCCATGCGGCGCTCTTCAAGATTGTGCTGCAGCAGGTAGCGGCGATAGTGCATCGCCTCCGTCGTCTTGATCTGGAAATTCGCCCGCCTGGACAGCTCGTAAATCTTGCCGAACACCTGCTCAAACTCCTCGCCGCTCAAAAGATCGTCCAACTGGCCACGTCCCACGGGAACCAGGAAGAATACATTCCACATGACGATGGCCAGCTTCTCAAACAGATCGCACAGGTTGTCGAGGTCATTCACGTTGTGACGGCTGACGGTAGTGTGCACTTGGATCGGAATCCCGGCCTCGTTGGCCCACTCGATGGCCTGAATCGTGCGTGCCCACGCCCCAGGCAATCCGCGGAATGTGTCGTGAATCTCGGGCGTCGAGCCGTCGAGCGAAATACCTAGCCGAACCAGGCCGGCTTCCTTCATCTTGAAGATCGCCTCGCGCGTCAGCAGCGGCGTGGCGCTCGGAGTCACGGCAACATGCACGTCCTTGCTGGCTGCATAGCGGATCAATTCAAAAAGGTCCTTGCGCTTCAGCGGGTCGCCACCTGTGAACACGAAGATGGGAATGTGCATCGCTGCAATCTGGTCGATCAGCGCTTTGCCTTCCTCATGGGTCAACTCGTCCGGGTGCGGGATGGGTTGCGCCGCGGCGCGGCAATGCTTGCATGCCAGGTCGCAGGACTGTGTGATTTCCCAAATGGCGAGGAATGGCGATTCATCGTAGTCGATCTCGCCTCGTGCGGGAATCTGGTTCATCGGCTGCATCGGCATGGGGACCTCCAGGTCGAGTCGTTGAGGGGGATGGAACCGCTTTACGGGTCCAGAAGAACACCCGTTAGCTCGGTCAGGCTGTGATTGGGATCACTTTATGGGGCCACTCACGGGGGCCATCTTGGGCCCCGTCTGGACAAAATCGGGAAACAGGAACACAATTCTGTCACCGGCAAGGCCACTTGCCTGTTTTCGGGCCGATAGTGAAAGTGCGGGAGTGCGACAGGCAGCTTCCGGAGCTCGCAAACCGCTGTAAGGTGAGTCAAATCACCTTTTTATGTGCGGCAAAACACCGCGAATTCATCACCACCTCTGGCACGATTTGAGCGCACCATAAGGAGGTACCCATGGCTGCCGTATTGAAGCCAGGCTGGACAAAGCCCTCCACCATCCTCTTCGCCACCGAATTACCGCATAACGAAAAAGCCTTCTCGTTTGCTCTTGCCCAGGCCCGGGAATTTGGTTCCGATCTCATCCTCTTTCACGCCTATGACACGCTCGTAGCCTCTTCTTCTGAATCTTCGGGCATTCGTTACTACGATTACGCAGCCGCGGCGCGGATGGAAAAGCAGCACCTCGAGCCGCTCGCCGCGCGCGTCCGTGAAGCGGACCTTAAGTGTGAAGTTGTGGCGCGGCCCGGATTGCCCGCCGATGAGATTCTTGCCTTTACACGCGAGCGCCAGATCGACCGTATTGTGATGGGCACGCACTCACCCGGCCCCATCGGCAAGCTATTGGTGGGCTCGGTGGCCGAAGCGGTATTGCGCACCGCCACCTCGCCTGTCTTCGTCATTGGCCCCGATGTCGTTGACGGCAGTTATCGCAACTTTGCCACGCGCTCCATTCTCTGCGCCGTCAGCCTGCATGAGGCCAGCACCATTGTGGCCGCGTTTGCCGCCGAGCTTGCCGCGCAGCACCAGGCACGTTTGATTCTGCAGCACGTCATCCGTCCACAGGATCGCTCTGAGTTTCTCGCCGGCCGATCCCTCGACGAGGTCGAGGCCGGCATGCTCGCCCTGGTTCCACGAAATCTGCAAGGCCAAATCGCCATTCAGACCGTCGTGGTGCCCGGTGACCCAACTGAAGAGTTGCTCTATCAGAGCCGTGCGCAGCAGGCCGATCTCATTGTCCTCGGTGCCCAGGGCGCATCGGCATTCGCGGCCGTTACCCGCCACGGCGTGGTTTACAAAACGCTGGCTCACACCCACTGCCCCGTCATCACGCTTTCACCGGTCGTCCTTGCGGGATGTGGCTCAAAGGCGGAGAACTTGCATCCCGCTGAAGCCTACATGGCCGGAGTCTTTTAGCTTCTTTCCGCCTGCGCCAGCCAAACAGTCGCGTTCGCTGCGAGCTTGGCGGCGTGTCTTGCGCGTCCGCGTCGCGTTCGCCTCAAATCACCTTCAGCAAAAGCAGAATCAGGATGATCGTCATGATCAGGCTGATGCCGCCTCCGCCGTAGTATCCCCACCCCGGTCCCACTCGATAGCCGCCATATCCAAATCCCAAAATCAGCACAATCAGAATGATCAGCAAGATCATGTCGCTCTCCTTCGCGCACTCCCTTGCTTAAACGGCGCGCGATTCCACAAACCTTCTGCTGTGATGCCGTTGTCCATATTCGCGGCTGCTTGACCCCGGAAGAGTTTCACCCCCTCGGCAAATTCCCCGATCCCGGCGCACGATGCGTGTCATCGCACAGCGGTTGCATCGCATGGCTGTTGCGCGATCAATGTCGCGCTATTTGCCGTATTGAAGAAGCCAACGAACAACCCGCGCTCACGGCCGGGCGTCAAAGCGTGAGTGGTTGAGGACGAATCACCGGGAGGTGATCGATGCTTTGGACGATCTTTGTAATCCTTCTCGTGCTGTGGTTGCTTGGCGTTGTTTCGTCATACACCTTCGGCGGATTCATTCACATCCTTCTCGTGATCGCGCTCGTAGTGCTGGTCATCCAGCTGATCTCGGGACGCAGAGCCGTTTAGGTGCGGAGTGAAACACTGCGACGTCTCTTTCCCCGGATTGGCTAGAGGGGCATCAATAGGGTCCGCTCGAGGGCCCGCTATATAAACCGAAGCAACAAACCACGGAGGTGGAATCATGGATAAGGATCGGGTAAAAGGCGCAATCAACGATACGGCAGGGCGTGCGAAACGTCAGGTCGGCGAGTGGACCGGTAACACCGACGCTCAGGTCGAAGGTGCCGCGCAGCAGATCAAAGGCAAAGCGCAGAAGGTTGTGGGCAGCGTGAAGGACGCGGCCCGCGACGCATCCAAGAACGTTAACCGCGAGAACGAGCAGGAGAGGGGAAGAGAGCAGGAGCGTGAGCAGCACGCGCACCACGGCTAAAACTCACGTCCATCGTTTCGCCGGAAGCGTTCGTTCGTACCGTCAACTCAGTTGAACGTGATCCAACAATACTGGAACCTCGCGGGCAGGCGCCGAAGGAAGCGCAAAGCATCGCTTCTCTCGGCTTCCTGCCCCGCGTCGTCTTCTGCGAAACTCTCGATCCCACTCTTAAGCCAACTTGACCACGCCACGTCAATGCATTCGCGGACTACGCCGTCGAGCGGGAGTTTCTGCTGTTGAGCTATACTTTTCGCATCGGGCTGCATCGGTTCGGCTTTGCCCCGAAGCGAGGTGCGTCTTCTCCAGAGACACCGCCATCCGCGTGACCGACGTTCCGCTGGCGCAGACAACACGCTGGCGCGCCGTGGTTCGCGTGCTCCGAAGTCCAATCGATCGTTTAAGTTGCGCCCTTCTTCCCTCTTCTTGTGATCTTTGCGGCTCGCCTCTGCCGCAGCTCTCTTCTGTTCCAATCTATCCTGTTTGCTGGTCGGAGTTCTCTGTCCAGTCCGCCCCCGTCTGCTTCCGTTGCGGCGACGCAATCTCCTCGTCCACAAGTCATTCTAATTCAATGCTTTGCTGCGCCTGCCGCCTGGCGCCGCCGCCCTTTGTGCACGCCGTTTCCTATGGCGTTTATAACGGCCGCATGAGGGAGGCGATTCACGCTCTCAAATACGACCGCCTGCACCCCGCTGCCGAAGGCCTTGGAGGGATGCTGGCCGAAGCCATCGCGCAGCTCGCTGGCGAGGCGCCCGCCGAAATGCTCGTGATTCCGGTGCCGCTGCACCGCTCTAAGTATGCGCAGCGTGGATTCAATCAGTCGCGCTCGCTTGCCGTTCAGGCCCTCCAATTCCTGCGTAGGACGCATCCGCAATGGCGGCTCACCCTCGCCCCCAGCACTCTCATGCGGCTGCGCGCCACAGATACACAGGCCGGCCTCACGCCGCGCCAGCGTCGCCTCAACGTGCGCGGGGCGTTCTCAGTCTCCGATCCGTCACTGGTTACGGCGCAGCACATCTTGCTGATCGACGACATTCTCACCACCGGCGCCACGGCTCGGGCCGCGGCGCAAATTTTGCTCAAATCCGGAGCAGCTTCAGTTTGGGTAGCAACGCTGGCGCGCACGCAGCGCGCTGTGGGATTTGGCCGATCGTCCGCCGATGCCATTTTGGAAGAAAGCGAGTTAGAAGAGAACCGAACATTTACCAACGTTGTCATGCACGCATCACAATCGAGATCGTCAACTGTGGGTGAACAACCATCCGCGTTTTCGGAAACGGTGTAGGCCAAAGCCCCTTCGCTGAGTGGATTTTTCCTCAAGAAAAATCCACTTGTACGGTTCCAGAAAGGTCACGGTATTTCCGAAAACGCCGTAACCCGGGGGAAAGAGATGTCGTTGGGAAAAGCCATGATTCACGCGCGCAAGCAGAAAGCGATTGCCAAAGCTGTCGTCTTGGCCGCGGACCACGGTACTACGCCGTACGCCCACGCGCATATTTTGCAGATGCCGGTGCTAGTGCTCAATGCCTCCTATGAGCCCATCAACATCTGCGGTGCGCGCCGCGCCCTCGTGCTGGTGCTCAAGGGAATCGCACGCACTGAGGAGGAGCACGGCCTCTCGCTCCACGCGCAGCGCACCATCATCGCCATGCCCTCGGTCATTCGCCTGCTCGAGTATCGCCGCATCCCCCACCAGACCCGCGCCCTCTCGCGCAAGAACATTCTGCTCCGCGACCGCAACACCTGCCAGTACTGCGGCGAAGCCTATCCCCCCAGCGAGCTGACTCTCGATCACGTGATTCCGCGTTCGCGCGGCGGCAACTCCACGTGGGAAAACCTCGTCGCCTGCTGCCATGAGTGCAACCGCCACAAAGGCAATCGCCTGCTCAATGAGATCGACGACATGATCCTGCTGCGCGAGCCGCGCCCCTTCTCGCTCCACACCAGCCGCCAGATCATGCGCATGCTCGGCCGCAGCGACGACCGCTGGCGCAAATACCTCTTCTATTGAGCGCCGCGCTTTCGACTTTTCCCTCTGGTCTTTTTATTGACTCCGCCCGTCGATTCCAGTATGTTCACCCTGCGCGGGTTGTGCTGAGAGCGCGGCTTCCCCGTTCCCCCTCGCGGCAAACCATCATTCGCTTTCGTCGCAATCCCCAGAGCGGCCCATCATTGAGCACTCTGCCTGTGCCCCCTCACGGCGTGCTCATTCAACAAACCGAAACAAATCAACTGCCTTTTCCCGGGGGAAGATTCAGATGAAGATTCGCAGGTCAACCGTAGTGTTATTGATTGTTCTGCCTGCAGCTCTCGCGGGCTTTTGCGCCGCCCAGAACCCGCTCGCCGCCCTCGAAGATGCGGCCAAGGAAAAAGCCGCGGAAACAGCCATTGAAACCCTCCTCAACAACCAGCTCCCGCTCACGCTGAATGCCAACGACGTGTATCCAACCGTCGCGAATCTTCCCGGTGGCCCCTTCAACCCGCAGCCGCTCAAGCTCACGGCCGACGAGCTCAATCAGCCTCTCGCTCCCGGCGACTACACCATCAACACGCTCGACTTCTGTTCCGAATACTCTGTCCACGCTCCGGGCGCAGGTGTCGCCTACGTGCTCGGACCCTACGAAGGCAAAGCCGCCGGAGCCATCGGCGCTCTCATTTGGCGCGGAACGGTTCAGTACCAAATCAACCCCAACTCGCTGCAAGCCGTCTCCTGGGCCATCCAGTCGGGGCTCTCCTACACGCAGATGCCCAAGACCTATCAGGGCATCATTGACCAGGTCATTCCCGACTACAAGAGCGAGATCAACGGCGACTTTGTCTCCAACCTTGAAACCACCTACAACAGCCTTGCGCAGGGCGCGAAGCTTCCGCCGCTCGACACGATTCTTGCCAAGCTGGGCAAGCCCGGCGAGCTCGCACTCAGCGCCGAGCGCCAGCGCGCCATCCTCACCGCGCAAAACACCAACGATCAGCTCCGCGAACAGACTCTCTTCCAGGGCCAGCAGAGCGGTCTCTACACGCCCGTCAAGGCGGAGAACGGCCCCTGGACCGAGCGCGTCAAGGGCCAGGTCTACATGAAGCTGCTCATCGCAGGCGGCAACATGACCACCACCAACGTCATGCAGATTCGCGTCATGCCGCCGCCAACAGTGAACGCGCGAAACAATGGCAGCAATCCGCACCTGGTTCGCGCTGCGTACGGCGAGCCGCAAACCGCGCCCGCCGGCGAAGGCTCCGGCACAACCCCCACAAGCCTGATGCAGGGCTCGCTCGGCTACTCGCAGGGGCAAGGAGCGCAGGCACTCGGACAGGTGCCCGTCGTATCGAAGAATCCGGCTCCGGCACCTGAGCCAACCCCGATCGGCGTGGTGCAGACGAGCAGCGAGGGAACCATCACCGTCATTCACGCCGGAACCACAACGCCCGTTCCGCTCGGACCCGGCGACACCATCGATCTGAACGACACGATCGAAACCGCACCCGGCGCCAAGGCCACCATCCTGTTCAACGATAATACCGAGTTTACGCTGGGCGAAAAGTCGAAGCTGAAGATCGATGACTACATCTACGACCCGAACGGGCATTCAAAAAACAAAGCACACTGGAGCATTCTCCAGGGCGCATTCCAATACATCAGCGGATTGATCGCAGAAAAGGATGCCGCCAGCGTCAACATTGACACTCCATATGGGTCCATCGGAATTCGCGGCACCGAGTTTGTCGTCAAATCCGATGGTACGGCGAATAATCTCGAGATCGACTTGATCTCGGGCGCCATCGCGCTCACGCCGACAGGCTCAGCTTCCGCCGGACCCACCATGTCTGCGCCGGTCCAGATCGAAGTCACGCCTTCCGGCACGCAGGTGCTGCCCCTCACTCAGGATCAGTACAACACGATCCTGTCGCAGATCACCCCCGCTGTGCCCACCAGCTGATCGCCTGCGACGGTTTGTTCTTCACGCTGCTGTACTTACTTAACATGCAACCATTAGGTTGCATTTCATCTCAACCTTTGCTAATATGCAACCACGAGGTTGCCGATCATGGAAAACAAAATCGAGAAACAGATCGAGCTCAACGCCCCCGTTTCCCGCGTTTGGCGCGCCCTTACCGATTACCGCGAGTTTGGTGAGTGGTTCCGCGTCGCGCTCGAAGGGCCTTTCGTCGTCGGCCAGCCCGCGCGCGGCCACATCACCTGGCCCGGCTACGAGCATCTGGTCTGGGAAGCCGTCGTCCAGAAGATGGAGCCGGAAAAGCTCTTCTCCTTCACGTGGCATCCCTACTCTGTCGATCCCGCCGTTGATTACTCGAAAGAGCCGCCGACCTTGGTCGAATTTCGCCTGGAGCCGACCGCAACCGGCACGCGCCTCACGCTAACCGAGTCAGGATTCGAGAACGTTCCAGCGCATCGCCGCGCTGAAGCTTTCCGCATGAACGAAGGCGGCTGGGCGCAGCAGATGAAGAATATTGAAACCCATGTCGCCCAGAAGCCATAAGCGAGCCCGATCTTCGCAGCCGCACCAGGCCGTCGTCTTCGCGGCGTTGGGCGACGACACGCGTCTTGCGCTCGTGGCCAAACTTGTCTCGGGGAAATCGGCGTCCATCGCGCAGCTCGCTTCGGGTTCGCCTTTATCCCGCCAGGCCATTACCAAGCACTTGCGCGTGCTCGAGCGCGCCGGCGTGGTCCACAGCGTTCGTTCTGGTCGCGAGAGCCAGTTCGTTCTCGATCCGCGCCCGCTTCACGCCATGCAGCATTACCTCGATCGCGTTTCGCGCCAGTGGGATCAAGCCCTCGCGCGTCTCAAATCGTTCGTCGAGCGGTAGCCACGCGCCCACGCTTCTATCAGCGCCCCGTTGCCTTTCTGCGCCCTGCCGCCCGACGCGTAGTCCGGTTTCTCGGCCCGCCAGGGAGCCCCTTCGCTTTCATGTCCTCGCAACGCCTTCAATACAAGTCATTTGCGTCAACGCTCTTCTCTGCGAGGCGCTGAATCGCTGAGCCATGGCGCTTCCACCGCACATCTAAACCAATGGAACTGGGTTCAACAAGGTCAGGGCGGCAATTTGCCCCGATCTTTCCGAATCGCTTTGGCCCGAATGATGTTTTAAGGAGCAACAGCAATGCGAATCCACAAACTTCAACTCGCTGCTCTCGTGGCGGCCGGATCGTTGCTCGCGGCCATTCCTGCCATGGCGAGCGACAACAGCAATCAGCAGCAGGGAAGCGCCGTCATCACTGTCGTGTCCGGAAATGAAATCCCCGGCGGGATCCCTCAGCAAGATCTGCAATTGAAAGTTGACGGAAAAGACTCGACCATCACCGGCTGGTCGCCTCTGCGCGGCCCCGAGAGCTCCGTCGAAATGGTTGTGCTCATCGACGGGGGCGCGCGCGCGAACCTTGGAGTGCAATTACCCGAGATTGCCAGGTTCATTCAGGCGCTGCCTCCAGATGCGAAGGTCGCTGTTGCGTACATGGAGAACGGTCGCGCTGCATTTGGCGGTCCTTTGAGCACCGATCGCGCAGCGGCAGTCCGTGAGCTGCATCTGCCCTTCGCGGGAATGTCGGGCGAAAGCGCGAGTCCGTACTTCTGCCTTTCCGATCTGGCTAAGCACTGGCCCTCGCATGATCCTCGTGCGCGCCGCGAGGTCGTCGCGGTCACCGACGGTGTTGATTACTACGACATGCGATACGATCCCGAGGATCCGTATGTCCAGGCGGCGATCCAGGATTCAGTGCGCGCCCATCTGATCGTCTACACCATCTACTGGCGCAGCTCCGGCTTCGTCGACCGTACCAACTTTGGAGCCTTCTCCGGCCAGAGCCTCCTCGCCGAAGTGACTGAAGCGACCGGCGGCAACAGCTATTGGGAAGGGAACGGAGATCCGGCGACCTTTCAACCCTACCTCGATGATATTGACCGGCGTCTCGACGACCAATATGAGTTGAAGTTCATGACACCCGTTGGCGGCAAGCCGCAAATGGCAAGCCTGAAGTTGAAAATCGCCGCGCAGGTGAAGGTCGACGCGCCGCAGCAAGTCTACGTCCACCCTGTCGCGCAGTAATCGGCGCGCCCTCAACTACTAATCTTGGGTGCCCCAGGTCTGTGGGGTGGAGGTCCCTCGCACTCGGGGACCTGGGATCGCACGCGAGAACGTTTCGTATTCCCGCCACTCAGTACGCCAGCGCCACCGCGTCGCAACGCATCTCGCTCCCCGCCGCGTACACGCGATCGGCGCCCTGCTTGCGCAGCTCAATGCACTCGTAGCGCCCGAATCCGCCATCGCTTTCGCCCATCGGCCAGCCCAGATCTTCGAGCGCCTTCCGCGTCGCCGCCGGTACGCCCGCTTCAAGCCGCAGTATCCCGCGCGGTCCCAGCCCCGCCCGGTCCTCGCCCATCGACTGCGACGATCCTTCATGGTGCCAGCGCGGGCTGTCGGCCGCACCCTGCACATCCAGTCCGTAGTCCACGCGGTTCAAAATAATCTGCGTCTGTCCCTGCGGCTGCATATCGCCGCCCATCACGCCAAACGAAAGCCACGGCACGCCGTCCTTCGACGCGAATCCCGGAATGATCGTCTGAAACGGCCGTTTGCCCGGCGCGTAAATGTTCGGATGGCCATCTCGAAGCGAAAATAATTGGCCACGATCCTGAAACATGAAACCAAGCCCATCGGCCACCAGCCCCGACCCCATCCCGCGGAAATTCGATTGGATGATCGACACCATCATGCCGCTGCTGTCGGCGGTCGTAAAGTACGTTGTATCGCCGTGGCTCGGCGCCTGTCCCGGCATCACGTGATCGTTAATCGCATCCAGTCGGATCAGCTTCGCCCTCTCCTTCGCGTACTCCTTTGAGTTGAGCCATTCGATCGGAATCTTAGCGAAGTGCGGATCGGCATAATATCTCGCCCGATCCTCGTAGGCCAGCCTTTTCGCCTCAATCTGCACCTGCAGCGATTGCGCGGATTGAAATCCATACCCGCGCATGTCGAAGTTCTCGATCATGTTGAGCATCTGCAGCGTCGCCAGCCCCTGCGTGTTCGCGGGCATTCCGTAAACATCCACGCCGCGATACTTCGTCACCAGCGGCTCAACCCACTCCGCATGGTGCTCGCGCAAATCGTCGGCAGAGAGCCATCCGCCGATGCGCTTGAAATACGCATCGATAGTCTTCGCAATCGGGCCATCATAAAATGCATCGCGTCCTCCCTCGGCAATCGTTTTGTATGTGCGTGCCAGGTCAGGATTGCGGCGCACGTCGTACTCGCCGGGCGCAGCGCCGCTGGGCAGCATATACGTCTTCATCGCGTTCGCCGTCTCTTCAATCGCTGAACCGGCGCGCTTAAAGAACTCCATGTTGCCCTTGATGTAGTAGCCGATGATCTGCGGCGTAGGATCGCCCGCCTCGCATGCATGAATCGCCGGCTCAAACAGTTCCGCCCATTTCAGCTTCCCGTAGCGTTGGTGGAGCGCCCACCAACCGCCAAGCGCGCCCGGAGTTGAAACACTCACCGCTCCCACCGAGGGAATGTGGCCGTTCACAGCGCGCGAACGCACGGTGTCCAGTGACAACGATTTGGGCGAACGGCCCGAGCTGGCCATGCCCATCAGCTTCGCCGCACTCGGATCCCATACAAATGCAAAGCAGTCGCCGCCCAATCCGCTGCTCGTTGGCTCAACGAATCCCAACACGGCATTCGCGGCCACTGCCGCATCCACTGCCGATCCTCCGCGCTTCAGCATCGCGATCGCCGTCTGCGTCGCAAGCGGGTGAGCCGTTCCCGCCGCGCCGTTCAATCCCAGCGCAGGCGATCTCGTCGCAAAGCTCGCGCCCGATGGCCGATCACCCGCGTGCACGTCAGGGCGAATGAACTGCTGCGCGCCCGCGGGTTGGAACTTCGGAAGATCGGACGTTTTATCAGTGCCGCTTTGGCCCAGCACCGTTGCTGAATTCTGTAGAGTGGCGGCAGACGCTGCGGCAGCCAGGGGAAGTGTCTGAATAAAGGTTCGGCGGCGCATGGCAATGTCCCTCCTCATCAATGTACATGGGCGCTCGCAACGCGACAGATAGTTTTCCCAGGCGGCTGCTCCAGCGAAATCTCGCATCGGCAGCGTAGAATGGCCGCGATGACCGCCAGCCATAAAACATTGCTTCTTGCCGCGCTGCTTGCATTCGCGCCCACAGCCCTCTACGCCGGTCCGCATGCCCCCGACCTCGGTCCCAACATATTCGTCTTCGATCCCTCCATGTCTTCTGCTTCCATTCAGCAGCAGATCGACAACGTCTACGCGATCCAGCAGCACAGTGAATTCGGCCCGGCGCGCAACGCGCTGATCTTCTTGCCCGGCAACTATAACGTCGACGTGCCCATTGGTTTCTACACGCAGGTCCTCGGCCTTGGTGCCACGCCCGACGCCGTCCACATCACCGGCAATGTGCATGCCGATGCCAGCCTGCCGCGCAACAACGCCACCTGCACGTTCTGGCGAGCCGCTGAAAACTTCTCCGTCACTCCGTCCGGCGGCTCCATGCAGTGGGCCGTCTCCCAGGCCGCGCCGTTTCGCCGCATGCACATCGCCGGCAATCTTGTGCTTCACCAGAATCACGGCTGGGCCAGCGGCGGCTGGATGTCGGACACATTGGTCGACGGCACCGTGGACTCCGGCTCGCAGCAACAATGGATCGCGCGCAACAGTGAGTGGGGTAAATGGACCGGCTCCAATTGGAATATGGTGTTTGTCGGCGACGTCAATCCTCCCGCTGGCGAATGGCCCTCGCCGCCGTACACCAAAGTCGCCACCGTTCCCGTCGTGCGCGAGAAACCCTTTCTCTTTGTCGACGCGCAGGGAAACTATCTAGTCCGCTTGCCCGCGCTGCGTCGCGATAGCTCCGGCATCACGTGGCACGGAGGCATCACTCCCGGTCGTTCGATCCCTCTAAACCGCTTCTTCATTGCGCACCCCGGCGACACCGCTGCCGCAATCAATGCGCAACTTGCAGACGGCAAAAATCTCCTTTTCACTCCCGGCATCTACGAGCTCACCGAACCGATTCGCGTCACGCGGCCGAACTCCATCGTCCTCGGCCTTGGGTTCGCCACCCTCAAGCCAGTCAACGGAACAGCCGCGCTCACCACAGCCGACGTCGATGGCGCGATCGTCGCCGGCCTGCTCATCGATGCCGGCCCCGTTGAATCCCCGGTGCTCGTCGAAATCGGCCCCCAAGGTGGCCACGCCAATCACGCGCGCAACCCGATTCAACTCGACGACGTCTTCTTCCGCGTCGGCGGTGCGGGTGTGGGCCGCGCCGTTGTCAACCTGCGCATCAACTCGAACGACACCATCGTCGATCACACATGGATCTGGCGTGCCGATCATGGCTCAGGTGTTGGCTGGAACCTGAACACCAGCGCCAACGGTCTCGTTGTCAACGGCAACCGCGTTACCGCCTACGGTCTCTTCGTCGAGCATCACCAGCAGTATCAGGTGTTATGGAACGGTAACACCGGGCGCACCTACTTCTACCAATCTGAAATCCCCTACGATCCGCCGGATCAGGCGAGTTATTCGAGCGGCTTCGTTGCGAATGGTCAGCGCATTGACGGGTGGGCTTCCTACAAAGTCGCCGCCGAAGTACTGAGCCACGAAGCCTGGGGCCTCGGCGTCTATTCGGTCTTCCGCCATCCCAATGTGGTGCTTACGCGCGCCATCGAAGTGCCAAACTCGCCGGACGTGCGTTTTCACCACATGATTGCCATCGCCCTCGACAACTTGGGTGAAATCTCTCACATCATCGATGACGCTGGCGGCGCAGCAACTGCGCGGCCGCACGTCATCCAAAAACTTGCTGAATTTCCGTAAGCTTCAATCGCTGGCGGCAGCAATGTCCCTCCATCTGGTATTCATGGCGCGCTTCGCTGAAAAAGGCCCACCCTCCGGCCCGCGTCTAAAAGCCCTCTCGAATCCCTGCACCCAAATCGCGTTTATGCGAATCTAGATAGAAGTACATCCGTTTGCACGCCGCACTTCCCCGGCCCTTACGCAAAATAAAGTTCCAACCAACCTTGGAGAAAACTGTTGTCCGCGATCGACTCCACACTGCCCGCGCTGCCCTCCGATCCCGCTGCCGGTAAGCGCAACGGATCTGGAGGCGGGGCCCCGCCTGCGCCGGTTCAGAATCCCAACCTCGCGCTGCCTGTGGCCTGGAAACCGAGGGTCAATCCGTGGCTGATCGCAATGTCGGTGGCGCTCGCCGCGTTTATGGAAGTGCTCGACACCTCCATCGCCAACGTTGCCTTGCCGCACATCGGCGGCGCGCTCGGCGCAAGCAACGACGAGGCCACATGGGTCCTCACCAGCTACCTCGTCTCCAATGCCATCGTGCTTCCGCTCGGCGGTTGGGCTTCATCGGTCATGGGCCGCCGCAACTTCTTCGTCTTTTGCATCTCCGGCTTCACCGCCGCCAGCTTTCTCTGCGGCATCGCTCCCTCCCTGCCCATCCTGCTTCTTTGCCGCGTGCTTCAGGGCATGTTCGGCGGCGGCATGCAGCCCATGGCGCAGGCCATCATGGCGGATTCGTTCGAGCCGCACAAGCGCGGCCAGGCGTTTGCTCTTTACGGCCTGGTTGCCGTGCTCGCGCCGTCCATCGGCCCCACGCTCGGCGGTTGGATCACCGACAACTTCTCCTGGCGCTGGATCTTCTTCATCAATATTCCCGTCGGCATTCTCGCCTTTATCCTTGTTACGCGCCTCGTCGAAGATCCGCCGTGGATCAAGGCCGACCGTTCAAAGCTGCGCAACATGGATTATGTTGGCCTCGGATTTCTCACCCTGGCCATGGGCGGGCTCCAGATCATGCTCGATAAGGGTGAAGAGAACGACTGGTTTCCTCAACCTTCATCTGTGTCTTTGCCGCTCTCTTCGTCGTTGGCATCATCGGCCTCTTCCTCTGGGAGTGGAACAAGAAAGATCCGCTCATCAACCTGCGCCTCTTCCGCTACAGAAACTTCGCCATCTGCTGCTTCCTCATGATGCTCGTGGGCGGCGTTCTCAACGCCAACACCGTTCTGCAGCCGCAGTTCACCCAGCAGTTGCTTGGCTACACCGCAACCACTGCCGGCCTTGCTCTCACCGCCGGCGGAATCACGCTCGTCTTCATGATGCCGCTGGCAGGAATTGCCACCGGTAGAATCTCTGCGCGCTATCTCGCCGCTTTCGGCTTCATGATGCTTGTCATCACCTTCCGGTATGCAGCGGACATCACCAATCTCCAGATGAGCTTTGCTGAGGCGTCGTGGCTGCGCGTCGTGCAAATGTTCCCGCTCCCGTTTTGTTTCATCTCCATCACAACCGCGGCCTACGTGGGTATGCCAAAAGAGCAGAGCAACCAGGTCGCCGGACTCATCAACTTCGTTCGCAACATTGGCGGCTCCATTTTGATAGCCATCACCAACGCCCAGGTCACCAGCCGAGCCATGTGGCACGAGCAGCACCTGCAGCAAACCATGCAGCCCGGAACCATCGCCTTCGACCTTCACCGGCAGGCTCTTCTCGGCGCTTATAACCACGCATTTGGAGCGGCCAATGGCGCAGCCATGGCTCTGGCTCAGATTTACAACCAGTTGATCGCTCAGGCAACGACGCAGGGCTACCAGGACGTCTACATGGAGCTCTCCTACGCCTCCATCATTCTCGTATTCCTCGCCTTTCTCCTCAGCAAGAACAAGCCCGGCGAAGGCGCTGGCGGCGGAGGCGTGCACTAGTTCCCCCGCCCTTTCGTTTGCCCTCCCGTAGTCCCGTCGCCCCGCAGTCCCGCACCCGATCACTGCTGTGCCCGCTCCCATAGCCCTTTCCAAAAATTCGGCCTATAATTCCTCGCAGAATTCCATTGAAGTAAAAAGATGCCCGATCGTTGACATCTTCCGAGGAGGCTTTCATGTTGAAGTCCTTTCTGCTCTTTTTTGCGGTGGCCCTGCTGGCCATAGCCTGTTTACCATTGCAAGGCCGCAGTCCGCAGCAAACCGCCCCGGCTCCAGCCCCTGCGCCCGCCCTCGCTCCTCCGCAGACTGTCACGCCCGCGCCGGCCGCAGCCGTCAAAAATCCCGTCAAGCCCACCGCCGAATCGCAAGCCAAAGCCAAGAGCCTCTACCAGATCGACTGCGCCATGTGCCACGGCGACAACGGCAACGGCAAGACCGATCTCGCTACAAGCATGCAGATGACCCTTGACGATTGGACCAATCCCGCGACTCTTGGCAACAAGGAAGACTGGGCGTTATTCAACGTCATTCGCGCCGGCAAGGACAAGATGCCTCCTGAGACGGATGGCCGGGCCTCCGACACCATGGTCTGGAACCTCGTCATCTACATCCGTGGCTTTTCCAAAGGGCAGCCCCCGGCGCCTGCCGCTCCTGCTCAGTAGGTCTATAGCGTCCTTCGTGGTGCCCCGTCCTCTGTCATCATTGAGTGATGTCAAAGACGACCGACTTCCAAAATAGGTGGGCACTCATCACCGGAGCCAGCTCCGGAATCGGCGCGGCGCTCGCGCGTGAGCTAGCCGCGCATGGCGCAAAAATCATTCTCACCGCGCGCCGTCGCGATCGGCTTGACGCCCTCGCCGCAGAGCTAGCCGCCCATGGCGCCGAGACGCGCGTCGTCGTGGCGGATCTCGCCGATCCTGCCGCGCCGCAACAGATCTTCGACGCCACGGAGGGCGCAGGCCTCGTCGTCGATATCCTCGTTAATAACGCAGGCCTCGGCCAATTCGGCGCTTTCGTCACCAACAATCCCGATCAGGAATTCAGCATGGTCCGCGTCAACTGCGAAGCCGTCGTCCGCCTTGCGCGCCTCTTCCTGCCGCGCATGGTCGAACGCCGCCGCGGTTGGATGCTCGTCGTCGCGTCTGCGGCCAGCTTTCAGCCCGTAACCTATCTCTCCACCTATGCGGCCACCAAGGTTTTCGACCGCTTCTTCGCGCTCGCTGTCGGAGCTGAAGTCGCCAGGTTCGGCGTGAAAGTGACGGCCCTCTGCCCCGGAACGACGGAGAGCGAGTTCATCGGCGTCGCCCATGCCAACCAGTTCCTCAACCGTAATCAGCAATCGGCAGAAGACGTCGCGCGCATCGGCATCGATGCGCTCGCGCGCGGCCAGCACACTGTCAGCACCAACCTCACCGGCAAGCTTCGCTCATTTCTCGTTCGCTTCCTGCCCGTCAATCTCATCACCGGCTTTGTCGAGAAGTTCGCCCGCCCAAAACCGTAATCTCCGATCGGGGCGAAACACGCCTCTTGCGGCTACAAACCGTTGAATCTGTAGAGAGAAGTCGGGTTTGGCCCCGTTCTGGCGCATGGGGGTGATGAGGGTCACTTCCGCAATTCTCCAATTGAAGCACTATAAGCGCGGTCGTCCTCGATTTTTCATGCGAAGTGTCGTTCTCCTCTATTGGGACGTTCAGTTCATCGCACGGAGGATTGAGTAGACAGGACCTCCAGTTTTCGCCTGTCCGCGAAGATCTTTTCACCTTAAGTCCGCAGAACCGAGCCGCCATGTCTTACGTAGGCATCAACATCGGCGCACTGGCAGTCAAGGTCGTTACGGTCCGGCTCGGCGACAAAAACTCAAACCCCCAAAATGCCAAGGTAATCGCCCATCAGGGCCGCCCGCTGGACGTCCTCGATCAATTGCTGGCTGCGCCGGAGTTTGCGGACGCCGAGTATTTCGGTGTGTCCGGCCAGCTCGGCCACATCTCCGAGTTTGCCGCAATCCAACGCGCTCTGGGCGAGGTACGCGAGCGCGGCGGGGGCGAGTTTGACGCCGTGGCGTCGCTGGGCGGCGAATCCTTTCTGGTCTATACGCTCGCCGGTGGAAGAGTCACCAATGTCTTGTCGCACAACAAATGTGCGGCGGGCAGCGGCGAATTCTTCGTGCAATTGATCGGTAGGATGGGACTGGACATCGAAACCGCGATCGGCCTTTCGTCTTCAGGAAGCGTTGTCCCGCTGGCTTCGCGCTGCACCGTGCATTGCAAGTCCGACGTGACGCATAAGCTCAATCGCCACGAGGCCACGCCCGCCGACATCTTGAAGACCCTGCACGAAAGCATGGCCGGTAAGGTTGTCGCGCTCCTCGAGAAAGGTCAATCTCAGCTGCGCCGCGTCTTGCTGATCGGAGGCGTGACGCGCAATGCGGCCTTCATTGAAGCGCTGGGCGAGAAGCTTCCGGCCGCCGAGCTTGTGGTGCTGCCGGAAAGCGAGTGGTTCGAAGCGTGGGGCAGCGCATTGCTCACTCGCGAGAATCCTCTCTACAAATCGCCGCACCTCTCGCATCCGCCGGTCTTCGATACGCTTCCGCCGCTCGGTCAATTTGAGGACCAGGTGCAGGTAATGGCCGCCCCGCCCCTGCAAATGCCACCCGACGGTCCCATGGTGCTGGGCGTGGATGCAGGCTCGACGACGACCAAGGCAGTCCTGATCGATCCCGCGACGCGAGCCGTTGTGGCTTCGCATTACGCGCGCACGCACGACGATCCCGTGGCCGCGGTTCGTGAGTGCATCATGGCCCTCGTTGCCCAGGTTGGCAATCGCCCTGTGAGCCTGGTCGGCGCAACCGGCTCGGCGCGGGAACTGGTTGGCGCGTTCCTCGGAACCGAGCGAGTGTTCAACGAGATTTCCGCCCACGCCGCCGGCGCAACGCACTTTGCCGCGGACGTTGACACCATCTTTGAAATCGGCGGTCAGGACGCCAAGTACATCTACCTGCGCAACGGCGTGCCCATTGGCTATGCCATGAACAATGCATGCTCCGCTGGCACTGGCTCTTTCCTCGAGGAGAGTGCGCAGAGCGACCTGGGCGCCGGCGTCGCCGAAATTACGGACATCGCCATTGCCGCGCCCTCGCCGGTGAAGTTCAAGGCCACCTGCGCGGCCTTCATCAACTCCGACATTCGCATCGCGCAGCAACAGGGCCAGAAGCGCGACAACATTCTTGCCGGGCTGGTCTATGCCATCGCCGACAACTACCTGACCAAAGTGAAAGGGCAGCGGCCAGTCGGCGAGAAGGTGCTGCTGCAAGGCGGGGTGGCTCTCAACCGCGCGGTGGGATATGCATTCGCCCAGCGCGTGGGACGCCCAATCGTGATCCCAGCCAATCCGGAGTTGCTCGGCGCACTGGGCGTGGCGCTCCTGGCGCTTGACCGCGCAGGCTCTGCGCCGGGCACGGCCACCGATCTCGAAACTCTTGCTGCCGCGCAGATGAAACTCATGGGCCGATTCACTTGCCGCGCATGCAAAATGTATTGCAGCATCGAGCGCTTCGAAGTGGCTGGGCGAAGGTTTCCCTTCGGCGGCCGCTGCAGCCTTTATGAAAACGTGTGGAAGCGAAAGTCCCGCGTTGCGCCAGCCCCGGACCTGGTGGAGCAGCGCGCCGCAATCGTCTACGGTGTTCAAAAACATGCCGGCGCGGAACCGGTTGAGGAACCGAAGCCGCGCGACTACTGGGACGTTGGCCCGGCGCTTGAGGCCGCGCGGTCGTTTCTTGAGGAGTCGTTCGGCCAGCCCACCGCAAAGCCGCGCATCACGGAGACACGCATCGGGATTCCTCGCGCGCTGACCACACATTCCTTGTTCCCGCTCTACTCTTCGTTTTTCTCCGCTCTCGGGATGGAAGTTGTGTTGTCCGGAGTGGATCTGCGGGGCGATCTCAAGTCGAACTCCGGCTTCTGCCTGCCGGCGGAGATTGCGCACGGCGCGGTTTTCGATCTGGCGCAGAAGGACGTGCGCGTGGTCTTCCTTCCGCAATTGGCGCGCATGCCTCAGAACGGCTCTCCCAAGGACTCGTACCTCTGCCCGATCACGCAAGCCGGTCCATATTTTCTGGCCAAGGCATTTCCCGATATGCAATTCCTGGCGCCTGTTTTGGACTTCTCCCTGGGTTACGCGAACAACACGGCGATGACGGAGATGGCCATGCGCGAGATGGGAATCTCGCGGGAGCGGGCCTTCGAAGCGTGGGCCACGGCAGTGCGCGATCAGGCGGATGCCGAGCGCGCTCTGATGCAGATGGGCCGTCTGGCTCTCGATCAGGCATTGGCAGACGGTGGCCCGGCGATTTTATTGGCCGGCCACAGTTACAACGCTTACACGCCGGAGGCTTCGCAATCGGTGGGCAAGAAACTCTCCAGCATGGGAGTTCTGGTGATTCCCGCCGACTGCCTCGAGCCGGTCGGGGCAGGTCCAACGGCTTGGCACTTCGCAAATCAGATATTGAACGCGGCCTTGCTCGCGAAACAACATCCCAACCTTTTTCTTCTGGTTGTCAGCAACTTCAGTTGCACCATCGATGCCTTCACGCACTCGGTGCTCGCGTCGCAATTGGGATCGAAGCCCTATCTGATTTTGGAAATCGACGCTCACACCGCCGATGCGGGCGTGCAAACGCGCCTTGAGGCTTTTCTTGACGTGGTGCAGAATTACCGCGCATCTCAGCGCGGACCTGCTCGGGCGTTCACTCCTTGCACGCTGCTCACGGGCGGAGTGGTTCTTGCTTCCAGCGGCGAGCGCGTGCCGCTCACTGACCCGCGGGTCAAATTGCATATGCTCAATTTCTCGCAGTTCCACGAGCAGTCCGCGGCCATGGCCCTCGGCTGGCTCGGCTTACACGCCGGCCAGGAGGTCCCCATCGATCGCGGCCAGCTCGATCTGGGCCTGCAATTCACCTCCGGCCGCGAGTGTCTTCCGCTGCCTCTCGCCATCGGACAACTGCTCAAAATCCATCGCGATCGCAAGCCCGGCGAGATCGTCGGCTTCTTCATGATGCGCGGCGGCGCTCCTTGCGCATCCGAAGCTTACTTGGAATATTTCGAGAGGTTCATCGTCGAGCATCGGTTGGCCGACGTATTCATCGTCAGCCCCGGATCGGAAGACGGCTATCTTGGCTTCGGGCCCGGCATGCTTATGGACCATGTGTCCCCGGCTATCTTGCTGGCGGACATCCTGGTCGAGATCGACAATGTTTTGCGCGTAGCGGGCGCTCCCGGATCGATCGAGCAGTTTCAGCACGAGTGGAATCGATTCCGGGTGAAGGCAAGAACACTGGATGAATTCTCGTCCCAACTGCCCGCATTTGTTGAGCGTTTGACCGAGCTTCCGTTGACGCGGGATCCCGCAGCCTGCCCCAAGGTGGTCGTCACAGGCGACTTCTTCGCTCGCTTCAGCCCCTTCTTCATGGATGGCGTCCGCGACCTCTATGCCGCGCGCGGAATCATCCTCAAGCCCGTCGATCTCACTGAGCTATTCCTCTATGTCACCTATGACGGCATGCGGGAAACGGCCCATACCTGGGGAATGAAGCCGGGAGGTTTCGCCCTGGCCAAAGCCTGCACCAGAATGCTCGAGCCCGATGGGCAGGAGTATCTGCAGCGGTGGTGGGGCTATCAGTCGGGAAGAAAAGCCGAGCAGCACTACCGCGAGATATTCTCGAAGACCGGCCTTCTCATTTCCCGGTCCAACGACGTCGAAACCTTAATTGATAAGAGCTCCGAACACATCTCGCCGCGGATCTTCGGCGAGGTCACACCCACGGTTGGCCGCAGTTTGAACGCGGAAATCGAGGGTTACGACGGCATCATTTTGATCGGGCCGTTCAACTGTCTCCCCTTCAGAATCTCCGAGGCGATTCTTAAGCCCGTCAGCATTCAACACAGCATGCCGCTTCTCTGCTACGAAACTGATGGCTGCGCCGTGTCGCCTGCTGTGCTCAGGCAAGTGGACGTGCACATTCAGCAGGTCCTCGAACACTCGGCCCGAACGCACTCCGAGCAGGCCGAGCCCCTGGTCCGCTGATTTGAAGGGATAACCACGGCCTGCACGCTGAGTATTTCGATGAATTTGGATCAATTCTGTGAAACGCCCAAGGGTTCCTGATTCGGTGAACCCCTGGTTTGTCGAAAAGCTCGCCCGCCCAAAACTGCAATCTCTCATCGGAGCGAAACACGCCTCGAGTCCCTGTGCGACGGACCCGGCGATTCGCGGTTCCCAAAAAGGAGCGGCCAGCGAGCGAGAATTCGTTGACGCCTGGCACGGGAGGCCGCCTGTGACATCGCCGTGCGGAGCCGTTATTTAACCGGTAACTTCCGGGTTGCCGGTGACTCGGGCGCATCCGTGAGGCCGAGAGGACCCTGAGGCTTCACAAACAGACAGATTCACTTACAGAGCCACTTTGTGCGTTTGAGAGTAACTTTGGCGGACGCTCTTCAAGCCCAGTAATCGGCTTTATTCTGAATGCCCGCGACGAAATCAACCCAGGCTAAGTTCTTCTGGATTCCGAGGCTCACCCAGGCTGTCGCGCGTGCGGCGGTGGTAGGCGAAGAACAAACTCGCCGCGGCCAACTGGCAAGCCAGTACGACCCCCCCGACCTTCGCAGTGAACAATAGGGGCTTGGGCACGTCGATAATCGGGAAGAGCGACAGCACCAGGTACATCGCAGTCATCAGAAAGCCGAAAACCGATGCGGCCTGCAGCCACAGCGGCGGCTTCAAGATATTTTTCTGACGCCCAACGAGCTGGAGAGCGAACATCGCCAGGTAGGCGAGCGCATAGGAAATTCCGGACGCGTTCTGCAACAACTGAAACGCTTCTTGTTGGCCAGCGCCCACCAAACCCGCAAACGCCATGACAAGGGTCACCGCTCCCACGAACAAAATGGAATTGGTCGGAGTCCTTCGCGTGGGATGCAGTCGCCCAAACCAGTCGGGCAGGAGCTTGTCCCAGCCGGCCACTAGGGGCAGCCGCGACGTAACGCCAAAATTGATCACATTGGACGCGATGAAGGAGAACAGCATCAGCGCGATCATGAGGGGAATCAGACCCGCCCCGGGGTCCGTGGGTCGCGTACCCATGGTCAGCGCCTGCGAGATCGGGCTGACGAGGTCAATCTTGTCCCTGGGCACCAAAGCCACCACGGAATTGGTTCCCAGGATGAACATCGCGACGATAATCGGAGTTGCGACCATGACCGAGCGTCCGATGCATTTGGTGGCGTCGCGGCACTCGCCCGCAAACACCGCCATCGAGTCGAATCCGCTCATGGCGCCGAAGCTCATCTTGCCCAGCATGTTCAAGCTGAGTAGAGAGATCGCGGGCAGAGAGAGCGTGAACGAAGCGTACTGCATTGGGCGGCCGATCAGATGGTTGCGGAACGGGAGTGCAATCAACGCCACAAACACCAGGATCATCAGGGCTCCGCCGAAATCGAGTACCCACTTGCCCAGGCGCAAACCAATCAGCGCGACTACGATGAGCGCGCCGACTACCAATACAGTTACGCCGCCCAGTATCCATTTGCTCGCAACGATCCAGGCCGCTTTCGGGCCGAGAACATACGACAGCATGGTCGCGGCCTGGATTCCGCTGTACGAAAGAATAGAAACGGCATTGAGCCAGAGATTCCATGCCACAAGAAACCCCACAAACTCGTTGAATCCCAGCCGGCTCCATTCATAGAGGCCGCCCTCCAACGTGTGCGCACGGTTGAGATAAATCACCACCACTGCCGAAGGCAGATAGAACAAGAAGACTCCCAACAGCCAGAACGACACATTGGCAGGTCCCAACTTGGCCGCCACGCCGATCCAAAACAGGCCAACGATACTGAGAATCTGGCTGAATACCAGGTTGCGCAATCCGAGTTCTTTGCGGAGTTCCCGCTGCCGGGTTTGCGAGTCCTGTGGGTGCATGAACTTGGTTCAGAGGATCTGAGAGAGTGGGAAAACTTGCTCGGTCATCAAAGTCTAGGCTCCCGCCCCGCGCTCGTCAAAAGAAGGTCGGCTTGTCAGCCTGCAATGCCTCTCGTACAGCCGCGATTCTGGCTGTATTGTTTGAATGTTAAGTCAGTGAGGAGCACGAGGTGTTGCATAAGCTGAACTCAGCGGCAACGCTGATTCAGAGAACAACCACGGAGGCTCCTCGAGACCATATGTATTAGATCGGACTTGACGTTCACAAGAGGACGATCAGCTATTGCGTAAAGGATGCAGCTGGTCATGTGCACCGGGAAGGCAAGATTGGATCAACCCGTTGCGAGTTGGATGCCTGGATCAAGACTCTTCCCCAACCCCGGATGATGGCCATGGAAGCAACGATCTTTACGGGGTGGATCTACGATCATCTGCTTCCGCACGCAGAAAAGGTGAAGGTAGCTCATCCGCTGATGCTGCGAGCGATCGCGGCAGCCAAGAAGAAGAACGACCGGATCGACGCCGCCAAGATTTCCGATTGCCTGCGCTGCGACTTCCTGCCGGAGTGCCATATGGCCTCGACTGAGATCCGGGACCGGCGCCGGATGCTGCGCTACCGGAACCTGCTGGTCAAGCAGATGGTGCAGATGAAGAACCGCGTGTCCGGCCTCCTGCTTGAGACTGGAGTCAGCTACAACAAGAGCCGGCTGCACAAGGTGGGATACTTCGCCGACTTGATGTCGACTAACGAAGAGGTCAGCGAAAGTATCCGGCCGCTGCTGAAGCTCAGCCGCGAACACATCGTGCGCGCGCAGAGGCTCGATTATGGTCTGGTCAGTTCGCTGGAACGGGATCCGCTGCTGGCGGAGAGACTGAGACGGCTGAGAACGGTTCCCGGTGTGGGTCCGATCACCGCACTGACCTGGGCACTGGAGATCGGCGACTTTACCCGCTTCCGGTCGGTCAAGCAAGCCATAAGTTACTGCGGGCTGTGCGGAGACGAGAAGAGTTCGGCCGACAAGGTGATGCGCATGCCGCTTTCCAAGCAGCGCAACAAGCATATCCAGCGGGTGCTGATCGAAGCAGCGAAACTGGCTCCCAGAGAGTGCCATGAGCTGGCCATGGTTCGAGAGAGAGAGCTGGAAAAAGGAAATCCCAACCGCGCCACACTCGCCGTAGCCAGAAAGATGGTCAGCTATATGCTGGCCGTGGAACGCAGGAAGCGGGATTTCGTGCCTGCCGAAGAATTCAAATGTACGGCAGCAGCGTGAAAAACCTTTTCCAATAATGAAAGAACAAAAACATCAGGATTCTTCGATGCGCAGGCTGCCAGGTCCCGCCAGTGGGCGACTGAGCGAGGGAGGTCACACTCCGGAGGCTCTCTCCGAATTGTTTCGGGACTGGCAGAGAACACAAACTCAATCTTCTGTGCGGACTCCTCGGAGTCTTAGGCAGCAAATGGATGTCCGGTTCTGCGAGAGCGGGAACCACCAGCCGAGAGGCAAATGCTGCGTAAGGAAATGTTCTGATCAAACAAAGTAGCGCCCTCTCCGAAGCGCGCCCAGAAATGTTGTGCTTTTCACTTGACAGAGACTTACATGGA
>Ga0187858_10001560_pt1 | contig 25279 bp, 22 predicted proteins | sample June2016WEW_8_15_FD_133015 | JGI IMG/M metagenome (GOLD analysis project Ga0187858, IMG submission 133015) | Peatland microbial communities from SPRUCE experiment site at the Marcell Experimental Forest, Minnesota, USA - June2016WEW_8_150 | ecosystem: Environmental > Terrestrial > Soil >...
GCCGGAGGCGTGGTAGGGACAAAGTTCGTCTGGCCCGATCCCGGACCAAAATTCAAGGACGTCAATCTGACCGCCGCGAAAGAAGAGCACTGGAAGAAATGGATCGGCTTGTACAACGAAAAGTTGCTATCGACGGGAGAGTTCAGGGACCTTTACGTGACTGGCTACGACGCGCCCGAGGGATATGCAATCGCGAAAGACGGCAAAATGTATTACGCGTTCTTCACCTCCGCCAGCTGGAAAGGCGAAGTCGAATTGCGCGGATTGAAGCCCGGGAAGTATCGAGTGAGCGACTACGGCGAGGGAAAAGACCTTGGCTTGGTAGACGCGGCGGCCAATGGCGTGGCGAAACTGGCGGCGGAGTTCAAGGATCATCTGCTGCTCGAGGTCAGTCCACAGCCGTGACATACCCTGATATCCCACCGCTAGGGCCAGGCATCCCTGTGGGTACGAGATGAGAAGGTTTCAATTATTACGCATGCCCGAATGTTTGTGGTGTTGGTTAGACGTTTCTCTTCTTTTGTCAGAGCTCGCTGGAAATCCAGAATTTGCACAAGCTCAGGCCGCGTCACTTCGGGTCTGGCGGATGCGCAGCAGGCCTTCCAGCACTTCGCGCAGGAGCCTTCTTCTTCCAATCGCATGCTGCTAGTCCTGACATCCACGGTCAAAGTGCTTTATCCGGAGTTTCAAGTGAGCGACATGCTGAAAGATTCAGTCCTTCCTGCGTACCAGCATGTCGCGGAGACCTGTGGAGGGGAAGCAGAGCCGGAGTTCACAAATGGGATGCTCAAAGTGGCTTGGGCGAACAATCGGTTCGTGAAGGAATTTTTCAGCGGGAACACTCCCGGTCAAAAGCCTGCCCACGGTCCGCTCCTGGTGATCAGCGGCGAGGCAGACCCTGTCATACCGGGGGAAATGTCGCAAAAACGGTAGCCCGCATGTGCAAGCAAGGGGACCGAATCCTTTTTCTGAGGTATCCGGGTGTCGATGCCAGCGGTGTGATGGGCGCGTCGGTCGCAGACCAGTTCAGTTGGATCAAGGCGCGGTTTGCGTGCTATGCTGCGCCTGGCAATTGTCGTTGAGTAACTACCAATTGCGCTTAGAGCCAGGCGCGTCGTCGGCCTGTCTGAATTGATTGCGCTTGCGATACACAATGAAGATCATTCCAATCGACATGAAGGTGGGAGGGACGATAAGAATCAGAATCCCACTGCGCAAGGCCTGAATCATTCGAGCGCCGGCCGACGCCGCCTGCGTATAACAGAGCGCGCAACTTTGGGAGAAGGCCGGGAGAGGGGCGGCGAGCATGACTAATGTAACCAGGACAATGCCAATCAGCAAGAACGGTCTCTCGACCCTCAGCTTTCCTTTTGACATCTCACTCCTCTCAACGCGTGCCTTTCATTGGATTTTCGAATAGGGCGCGCCGTTAATCATGCGCATGCTGTCGGTCCACCCATACTGCATCCCCAGCAGAACCGAAACTGTAAAGATGACGACAAACCACAGAAAAGCCCGCTTCTCTGACCAAAGGTGCATGAAGAACAGCATTGCCAGCCCCGCCTCGACGATGGCGACCACCAGCATGCGCGTGAACATTTGCGAGGCATCAATGTTTTGATAGGCAATGACAAATTGCACGCCTGCGAGAGCGAGCAGGCAAATATATACGATCAAATCTTTCCCGATTCCGTTGCTGTTGTGTTCTTCCGCGGTTGTCATAGCATTCTGCTCCCGAACTTTCTGTTTCAGTGGGTGAGGTTCAAAAGATAGACCAACGGTACGACGAACATCCAAACCAGATCCACGAAGTGCCAATAAAGGCCCAAAACCTCGATGTCATCCGCCTTGTAGCGGCCGCCCTTGTAGCGCACACCCACCGTGATTAATGCAATTACGCCGCAGGTGACGTGGGTAAGGTGCAAACCTGTGATGCTGAAGAACGATGCCCCGAACAGACCCGTTCCCCAAGGGTTCTTAAACATGGTCATGCCTTCATCGATGAGCGCCAGCCATTCACGAACGTGCAGCAGGGCGAAAGCAATACCCAAGGCCGCGGTAATCATGATCCAACGGAATGCGGCGGCTTTGTCTCCAGCCCGCGCTGAGCGCAATCCAATCAACATAGTCAAGCTGCTGGTTAGAAGAATGAACGTCATCAGCGCGACATTGGTGATGCTGTGGAACGGCCGGGGCCAGTTGGCAGTTCCATTACGCAGAAATCCATAGGCCACTAGGCACGCGGCAAAGGTCATGGTGTCCGCGATAATGAATAGCCACATCGCTAGCTTTTTCGTAGGAATCGAAAATGCCGGTCCCACGGTCAAGCCTGTCGAGTGTCCTCCCATGGTCAAATCCGCTTGGCTCACGACGCCTCCTAGTAAGGTCGAGTCAGTTAAAGCTTCATCCAAAGCAGGCAAAGCAGGTACACCCAAAGAACATCCATAAAATGCCAATAGCGCGCGGTCGCATCCAGCGCGTTCCGTCGCAGGGTCGACTTACTCAGCTTGCGAATGACGTAGATCAGCCCGCCCAGACCGCCCAGGACATGCAGCGCATGGGTGGCCGTAAGCACATAGAAAAAAGAACTGCTGGGGTTCGTGGCTAGATAGAGCCCCTCGGCGCGCAACTGCGACCACGCGGCGTATTGACCAGCCACAAAAAGCAGGCCGAGAAACAACGTTATGTATAGCCAGCGCGCCGGGCTCTCTGCTTGGCTTTTCAGCCCTCCCATGAAAACGGCAACGCGGCGGCGCGAGACTTCAAGAGTAACGCTGCTGGCAAGCAGGATCAGGGTGTTGAGGTAGAGGATCGACGGCAGCGTGAACGTCTGCCAGTCCAATGACGAACCTTTGCGAACGATCAGGGCGCTGCTGAACGCGGCAAACATCATCGTAATGGCAAACAGCACTACATAGATGGCGGACGAAGACGCCGGCGGCGAGTGGTCGAGCGCCACATGCAAGTCACCATTCGCCGGAACCAAGTCGCGCCAACCGCCGTTCCCCGGGTGCCCTTGCTTCGGCAAGCGGTCCGGATCGATTTGTGGTGGTTCATGTACCGTAGTTGACATAACTTAAACTCCCCTCACGCAGATGCCACTGTTCCGTCTCAAGTTATTTTTCTTCGTGCTCCGTCTTGACTTGCTCCGGCGAAGTCTGCATGACGTAGTCACCAGCCGAGCTTTGCACGCCGTACTGATAGGGATCGTGGTAAACCACCGGAAGCTCACCGCCAAAATTATCGAAAGGCGGCGGCGTAGGCGTGCTCCACTCCAGCGACGTAGCCTCCCACGGGTTATCGGGAGCGGGCTTGCCCCAGAAGCGGCTGTGAATCAGGTTGTAGAGGAAAATTAGCTGGGCTGCGCCAGTTATTAGCGCTGCGACGGTGATGAAGCGATGGACCGGGATCAGCGGCTGCAGGAAGTCATCCGGGAAAGACGAATAGCGGCGCACATTTCCGGCCATGCCCAGGTAATGGAACGGCATGAAAATGCAATACGCGCCCACGAAGCTGAGCCAGAAATGAATTTTCCCCAAAGTCTCGTTCATCATTCGTCCGGTCATCTTGGGGAACCAGAAGTAAGTTCCCGCGAAGATGCCAAACATCGCGGCAACACCCATCACCAGGTGGAAGTGACCCACGACAAAGTAGGTTGCATGGAGCATGATATCGATCGATGGCTGAGCCAGGAAGAAACCACTCACGCCGCCGCTGACGAACATCGAAATAAAACCCAAAGAAAACAGAGAAGCCGAGTTGATGCGCAGTCTGGAGCCATAAAGACTAAAGGTCGCGATCAGCACGATGATCGTGGACGGGATAGTGATGACGAGCGTGGGGAAAGAGAATGCCAGCGAGGAATACGGATTCATCCCACTGACAAACATGTGATGCCCATAGACCATGTAGCTGAGGACAGCCAGGGCGCCCATAGAATAGATCAGCGTTCGATGGCTCAGCATCGGCTTGCGCATGTTGGTGATCAGGATATGGGAAACGATGCCAATACCGGGCACGATCGCGATGTAGACTTCGGGATGTCCGAAGAACCAGAACAGGTGCTGCCATAGGAGAGTTGATCCTCCGGATTTCGGTATCAGTTGGTCATTGATCACTAGATTCGATGCGACAAAGAAGCTGGTGCCGGCCACGTGGTCGAGAATGGCGAGTATGCATGCCGGCATGAGCACGGCAAACGCCGTCAGGCCCATGCAGGAGGTAATGAACCATGCCCAGGCGGTGAGTGGCAGGCGCATCAGACTCATGCCTTTGACTCGGAGATCGAGCGTGGTGCTAATGAAGTTCAATGAGCCCAATAACTGGCCGACGCAAAACAGCGCGATAGAAGCCATCCAAAGGACGACACCCAGACCTTGGCCGGGACCGGCGACCGCACCTACCGCATTGAGCGGCGCGTATTGGGTCCAGCCGCCCAGAGTCGGTCCGTCGCCGATGAAGAATGACGACACGAGGACGACGAAGGCAGCGAAGGTGACCCAGAACGACATCATGTTGAAGTGCGGGAAGGGCATATCTTCGGCGCCCACCTGGATGGGCAGGAAGAAATTACCGAAGGCCGCGAAAGGCGCGGTGGTAAGGACAAAAAAGACCATGATCGTGCCATGCATGGTCATCAATTGCAGGTAATACTCTGGCGTCATCACCCCGCCGGGAGCGCCACTTTTCGAAAGCAATTGCAGGCCGGGGATTGGGGCATTGGTCCAAGCCAGGTGGATGCGCATCATCCAGGAAAGAGCCATTCCGATGAAAGCGGCGAGCAGAGCCAACGCGTAATACTGCTTGCCGATCACCTTATGGTCCAGACTGAAGACGTGCTTCCGAATGAAACTGGTCGGAGGACCGTGATGGTGCACCGCTTGCGCAGATATGTCGTGCATTATGCTCTCCCCAAAACAGATGTGTCCATCCACCCGCGCGTAAGCGTGGACGGCATGAGCTACTGCATTGCCTGTTCCTTCTTCAGCCAGTTGTCGTAATCTTCCTGGGAATATACGTAGAGATATGCCTTCATGTTGTAATGTCCCAGGCCGCAAAGCTGGGTGCAGACGATTTCGTACTTGCCAACCTTCGTCGCAGTAAAGTGCAGAGAAACATCCAGGCCGGGAACAAAATCCTGTTGAACCCGCAACTCCCTTACAAAAAAGGAATGTCCAACATCCTTCGAATGCATGAGCAAATGGATTTCCTTGTTCACGGGGATCGCCATTTCGGCGGTCACGATATCGTCTCTGGCATCGACATCGTGCTCGGGGTCGAGACCAAAGAAATTCTGCGATCCCTCATTCACGAGCTCCGGGTGAATGGGGCCGAACGTTCCATCCGGACCGGGGTAGCGGAAATAGAAAGCGAACTGTCCGGCTTGGACCTGGATCGGCATGGCGTCGGCCGACGGCGCAGTGAGATATACGTTGGCCCACGCCTTCACTCCGAAGATTCCGAGGGCCATGACCTCGATGCCTACGACCAGCAAAGCAGCAATCACCAAGCCCTTGGCACCGCCGGGAAAAGTCTGAATCTTCGCCTCCGGACCACGGCCCGAGAACTTCCAGATGAAAAACGCTAAAACAAACTGTGCAGCAAGAAAGGAGATGCCAGCTTCCGCCATGGTTTCTGACATCTGCTCATCGATCAGAGCGCCATGCGTCGAGATGTCCTCGGGCGCATCCCACGTATGTCGCAGGATGGGAATCGCGGAAAGGATCGCGATTACGATGATGGTCGCCGCAAAGAATTTCGCCATGATGTTCCCGCTTCCCGCCGGCTTCCAGATCCGGCCTTATTCGCCTTCCTCAAAACCTGCTGCCTTGATGCCGACTAACGAGTGCGGCCTGCGTATCGTAACTGACGAACCTGAACGCTACCTGAATTCTTCATGAACATTTGTTCATATTCCTCGACCGGTTTACAGCCCGGGTTCATGAGTCGGCTTCAATGCTCGTCCTCCATGCGGAGGACAATAGGTAAAAGATTGGGCTGACCAGCACTGGCCAACCCAAGCCTCGAAAACAAACCCAGCATTGAACGCCGATACGTTAAGCCACCGCTTGTGATGAGCCGCCAAAGGACTTGATCGCGCTCGTCTCATCCTTTTGAATATCGAAAACAGCCGACAGCCGGGTCAGCTCGAGCAGATCATGCACTCGCTTATTCAGATTGGCGAGTTTCAATTGCCCACCCTGGTTCCGAATCGTGGTGTGAGCCTTGACCAATTCCCCGACTCCAGAACTGTCTATGTACTGAACTTCGCCCAGGTTCAGCACGATCGCCCTGGCGCCCTTTTCCGCCAGATCTCGAACAATCTCGCGGAGGATGACATTTCCCTCGCCTAACGTAATTCGGCCGCTGACGTCAACAATGGTTACTCCACCCACCTTCCGCGTGGAGGTTTGCATCTTGACCGGGGTCTTGCCTTGCATTCCAATTCCCAGCCGGTCAAGAACCGCGCACGCTGAAGTCGAAAGTTCCTTTGAGTCTGTGCGAACTACAATCAACGAACGTCCTTCTTTGAGCACTTCCCGGAAGAACGCGACATCCTCCGCCGACTTTTCAGCCGATGTCGGGTGCGGCGCGGCCGGGTCGTGCACTGCCGCCGAACTGGCGGCGGCTCCCGCGCCTGCACCCGCCACCCCGAGCAGCGCGGCGGCGCCGAACCCCAGCGCGAATACCGTCCCGATGCCGGGGAGAAGGAGCGATGCAGCCACCACCCCGGTTGTCATCCCGGCGGCTCCCCCCACGAAGCCGCCCACATATGCGCCGAACTCTTTTGCGATATTCTTGGCGTCGCTTTCGGACCGAGTCAGGAAAACGATGGATTCCTCGGGTACGCCCCGCTCTCGTAACTCCTTGACTGCTCCCTCCGCGTGATCACGTGAAGCGAATACCCCAATCGCAGTTTCCATATACTCTCCCTGTCCCCAGCTGGGATTTGGCGCGCAAGCTTGGTCTACGGTCAACCCGCTGCACGCCAAGCTGGGCGCGCTATCTGCGCTGACCAGTCTTGCTGGCGCAGAACTTTGTGCCAAGGGTGAAGATTTGTCAAGTTCAATATTCGTGATGCCGCAGAGTGCGGGGCCTGGCCTGCATCATTACTTTCACATTACTTATCTCCGCTTCCCCAATTTGCGCACGCACTTGGCAGAGATTCATCTCCGCCCGCCGCTCGGTCAGTATGGCGTTGCCTTGAAGGTAAAGTTCTGTTCTTTGGTCTCGTTGCCGGTGATGGTTACGTCGGCAGTCTGCGTGCCGTACTTCTCGTGCCAGGCGGTGATGGTGTACTTACCGGGAGGAAGGTTCGGCAGCTTGAAGTCCCCCCCGTCCTTGCTTACGTCATAGTGCGACGTCTTCAACACGGCGAAGTAGCCGTGCATCCAGGGATGGATGTTGCACTTCACCTCGATGAATTCGGGCTTGTCGTATTTCTCTTTGATCGGCGCCGTGCCGGGGGGCTGGGACTTGTTCCACTCAATGTTCACCTTAGGCAGCGGGTGAATGTTGTGCGAAGTTTGGTCGTCGTTGACGATGTCGAATTCCTGATCGACGTGCATGGCCAGAACGTGCGGAATATACTGGCACCCTTTCTGAGTATAGGTGATGGCTTGCGTCGGAACCTGGCCATCGTCAGGAGCTCCGGAGGAGACATATACCACCACGTTATCCAACGCGTTGTTTGCCCCGGTCACAACCGTTTCAGTGACTATGGGCGTGGCATGCTGCTTGGCGCAGGTGGGTTCTTTGGACATGTCGATGGGTTTTTGGTGGGCGGGCGTGCCTGTGTAGGTCACCTTTCCGCTGACCGTTCCAGCGAACATCAGGGATGAACAGACGAGTAACGTCAGGAGAGCTGGCAACATTTGCTTCGTGCGCATTTGAATAACCCCTCCTCGGGTCTTGGTATTCATTTATTGGCCACCGCCGGTTGACTTGTTGTCAGCCGGAGCGGCCGGAGCCAGGTCACTGGTCTTTTTCTCCACGTACGGGGGAATCACTCCGTGCGCAGCCGCAAGGACTTCGTTCTCCTTGCCGTGACGGTGGACCTGCAAGGTACGCAGAAAATGGACGAGATCCCAGGCATCGTTCGGCTGAATCACATCCGCGAAGGAAGGCATGGGCGTGCCATCCACACCGGTCATGAAGATCTTGTAGATATCCTGGTTGGTACTGCCGCACTTGAAACGTGAATCGTTTCCGCCCGCCGAGAAGTTGTAGGGACGGATCGGATTGTCCTTGCTGTCCGTGAGAGTGGAAGCGGACGGACCGTCACCCTCGCCGTGCGTACCGTGACATTTCCAGCATTCCAATTTCGCGAACAGAGCTTGGCCGTGGGAAATGCTCTCGATGGTGACCGCGGGCTCGGCCGGAATCGTGATTGGCGTGCCGGCTTTTTCATGCTCCCATCGGGGCGAGAAGATCTTGATATACGCCACCAGGTCGGCGCGTTGCTGCTTGCTGAAGGTATTCCAGATCGGCATGTTGGAGTTGTCGAGGCCGCGTCCGATGGTGTTGAAGAGATCTTCATCGGTGGGCAGCGTGCCCGTCAGGGTGGAGCGGCACTTGAAAGTGGCGATGGTAAAGTCGCGTGGCTTCGGATCCAGCCAAACCGCGTTCTCGCCGTTGGCATCTCCGTAGTCGCCGTGGCAGCCGGCACAGTAGCGGCGATAGTCGGACTTCGCGGCCGCAGCATGCCCGGTGAGGTTGCCGATGTGGCTCTCCATGGGCTTGACCACAACCGGTGGCTTTGGACCTACGACGGGCTCATCCTGGGCGAAGGCCCGAGGAGTGAATCCGGCAACGACAACGAAACCGAGAATCGCAATGAAAAGAATCGCGCTGATAAAACGCATTGGCTTCAAGCTCTTCATAGTCAGCACCCTTCAACTGAAGTCAGCGCTGGCGAAACGAGTTCGCCAGCGGATTCATCCTCATCAGAAATCAAGATCAGAAATCAAAATCAATTCCAAACAGCAATTCGCTGGTGTTTACGTTGGTGGCATTGCCAGCTGAGTTAGGAGGCCCCGTAAGGTCCTGGTGGAACAGGTTGAATTCGCCGAAATAGGCGAAGCCGGCCCGGCTGGTCATGAACGGGTTGTAGCGGTAGCCGATCGAATAGTTGTTGATGTTTCCCAGGTTGGACGGGGTGCCCGGATTGGCTTGTTGCGACATCCGCTCCGCCTCGTAAACGGCCTTGAAGATCAGCTGCGGACTATATACGTAGCGAGCTTCGAAGGTGTAGCCGTTCCAGGTGGGCGCTTGCGATCCCGGCGCAAGGGTCGTCCCCGGCGTATTGTTCAGATAAGGACAAGTGGGGCCGTTGGCGGGATTCGAGCAGGTCGCAGTTGCGCCTCCATTGCCATCCGTGGCTATTGCGTCACCATAGCCCTGACCGAACCATGCGTTGTCCGACCCGTGCTGAGTGACTACGTTGAGGTCAAAGTGCGGACCGAGGTAGAACTGCCCGTAAAAGCCCACACGACTGAATCCCTTGTTGCCAATTCCTGAGCCAGGGATGGGCACGGCACCGGTCCCGCCTGCGCTGTTCGTGAGGTAGTACGTCGCCGCCTCTCCTACAAAGGCATACGCCCCGACACGCTGCATCCCCAACTTGCCTGTATCGAAGGCCTGGTCGAAAGTGAAGAACCCGCTGTAGGAGTTGGCTCCGGTAATCAGGCCGACGTTCCCGTCATTCGAACTGAGCAGGGAGGCGGAAATGCGCGTCTTATCGTCCACCGAGTGTCCCATGTACTCAAGGCCGAACTGGTTGTCCCCCATTTGCCCGAAGATGTTTCCGTCACCCACGGGAATGAAGTGATAAGTCTGATAAATACCGCCGTTACCGGTGAGCCACAGAGTGCGTTTTTCAGAAAGCAGGTTGTTGAGCTCGAAGCGACCTAGCCGGATGTTGAGCCAAGGGCTGCCACCAATGTTATCGATACGCGCATTGACGCTCTCAAAATGAAACGCTCCCGTTGAGTCCGACGACGGAAGCACATAGAACGAGATGTTCTTCTCCAGAGTTCCGCCGGTATGGAAGTCGAGGCCGCTGAGATCGAATCCCTCCGACGTGATGCGTTGTGCCGTCGAACCGGTGGGAGCGAGATTTCCCGGCGTGTAGGTGTCAACCTGCTGAAGGCTGCTCAACCGGTGCCAGATCGGCGTGATGCGGAAAGTCACCGGCCAGTAGCCGGGATTCTGCCAGATGGGAGAATCCCGCTCGTTCATCAACTGATAGCCATTGTCTCGGAACTTCAGCCCGAAGTTGTTCAAGGCAGGCCACGATTCGTGGCAAGCCGAGCAGCGAAGCCCATACTTCCTGGCGAAGGCCGGCAACGCACTCGCCGACTGGCTGGCGCTCAAGAGCAGAAAGAGAAACGCGAAGGCAGCGGCGAGGACCGAACTTACCCGCTGCGGCTTCTGACAGAGATGAGACTGCGCCCACATACGCATGGCTGCACTCCTCAGATCACTTCATGGATTTTGCAAAAAACCAACTAACGCACCGCACGCAAAAGAGTCAGCGGGGCAGCATTTAGTGAACACTATTGCCTCGCTGCTGTGCTAAAGCAGAAACACAAAATCTTTTGTACGAAAAGGGCGACCAGCCCACGGCGGAGGATAGTACTACCGCGCCCGGTAAAGTGCAACAATTTTGTTTCTACAATTTTCTTACACGCGTCCCGAGGGTTACGGGAAACGGCACATCACGTGCCCACTCTGCGAGTTGACAGGATGAACCCATCGTAAGAGACTCTTGCAACAGGAACACCGGAGCCGGACGTGATCTGGGACAAGAGTTTTCGCGGTAGGGGGCTGAATCGTTGGGTTGCGTTTGATGGACTTGCAGGCTATCTCAGACTAATCGGAGTTCTTTTTCTGCTAGCTTTTACGGCCGTCCCTTCGCACGGCCGCGAAAAGGATGTTCTTGCGTATGGCGAGGGCTTGATCGTCAATATTCCGCTGCCGGAGCGCGAAGTGGTGCAGGTGGTGGAGGAAGTGGCGCAGAACACGATCATCCGCGGAACCAAGGAATACAACACAGACGAGTACATAAAGGGAGCGGTCGCGGTCACGTCGACGCCGGTCTTTAAGGAATGGACCGAGGGCGGCAAGGTTTTCTTCAAGGTGAAGATGCACGCGCTCGATCCGCGAAATTTCCAAAACAGCGGCGACCTTGGAACATTAGCTGTGCGCTACGTAGTGCAGGTCGAGGGCTTCGAAAATACCGTGCTGCGCATTGACGCCCTGTTTGTGGAGGATTTCCGGCACAGTGTCCATAAATCGAACGGCTCCGTGGAAAGCGCCGAGTACAAGGACATTCAGGAACACCTGGACGCGATCGAACTGATGAAAAAGGAAAATGCCGAGGCTTTGCGAGCGAAACAGGAACGCTTGGCGAAGGAAAACTTTGGCCTGGGCAGTGATACAGTTCTGCTGAGCACTCCACCACCCGAAACGTCCATCGAAAACACGTATGACGATAGCCGGACGGGCGCCACTGGAAAGAGCACGAGCGGCCAAGCGACGGCGACGGAGTATGACCAGCCGGCTGAATCCCTGGAGCAGCACGTAGCCGAATTGCGCCGTCAGGTGGAGCGACTGGTCAAGAAGCCGGGGGCTCCGCTTAAGTCCGCTCCGTTCCACACCGCGAATACGCTGAAATCTCTGGATCCTGGCGTCGAAGTGCTGATTCAGATTGCGACGCCTTACTGGTTGGGAGTCGAAACCCGCGAAGGAGAGCATGGATGGATTCAACGTGACCAACTGGAGCCGGTGCCATGACGCAGCGTAGTTTGCCATGCGTTATTCTGCCATTCGACCGCCGATTTCTTCGCCCAGCTCTGTTTGCGTTTGCGTTTCTACTTGTCGTGCTTCTCGCGGCTCTGACGCAGCGCGCCCAGGCACAGTCAAGTCCGCAAGCAACTTTGCCGGCAGGGCCGCACGAGCGTACTTACGGTCAGCCGAAGAGCGTTGTGGAAAAAGCGCTGAAGGAGTTGCAACCCTCGATGCATGGACGACTGCCGGTGCTGGAGGGGTTCGCTATGCCGGGCGATCATCCGCTGAACCGCTACCAGCGGGCTTATTATGATTCTTCCGTGCAGGTGCGCTCGACTGCGTCGGGCGAATCGGTGGTGCGGGTGAATACGAAGGTCACGGCCTGGTACACGGATTCAACCCCGTCGCGTTCGGGATACCAACTGCTGACTTCGAATGGCCGGCTGGAATCCGACCTTCTGGACCAGTTAACCGATCTGCTTGCGGGTAGTGCTGGTGCGACGAATTCGAGCGGGAATTCGAGCGGCGGTGCGAGCGGGAGCGTGGCTAAACGTCCACCAACTGGGGAAAAAACAGTTGCCGACAAGGGCGCCGCGGAACCTCTCATTTCGGCACCGATGCGCCAGTTGCCGGAGACCGGGCACACGTTCTCGTCCTCGTCCTCATTGCAACAGGGTCTGTCCGGCCAACAACTGGCGGAGACGAAAAATTCGCAGAGCAAAACTGCCGATCAAGCGGCAGCCAGCTTGCAGGCGGAGGCCGCGAGTTTAGAGGAGGTGCTCAAGAACCAGGCGCATCCCAAGAATCTGGTCGCGATCAAGAAAACAGGAACGCCGGTACTCGCGTCTCCCAGTTTGAATGGCAAGACTTTATTTCTGGCGAGCGTGCACGACGAGTTTGAGATGTTGGATTTCAATGCGGACTGGGTGCACGTGCGGATATCGGGCCTGTCGCGAGGGTGGATCTGGCGCACGAGCCTGGAGATGCCGGAAGGTATCTCGGATGTTCCGTTGGTTGGCGCGAAGGCCGTGCCGGTTGCGGCCGATCTGTTTCAAGTGACACGCGAGGAGACTGCGCCCTTCCCGGGCGATTGGGAGGCACTGCGGGGCAGAAACGTGAAAATCATCTCGGTGCAAAAGATCCAGGAAGATGAGAAGAACAGCGGCGCGCCAGCTAAGCTGGAATTCGTGAAATCTTTGCTCGACAAGAACTACGCGGAACTGGCGTCAAAATCACAGGAGCTTGCTGGCGTGGTGTTGATCTTCGATTCGGTCGATGGCGGCTTGATCGCCATAACGATGCCCACGGTTCAGCAATGGAAGGCGGGCAAGTTGACCGACGCAGCTCTTTGGCATCGGTGTTATTTTGATCCACCCGAGACATTCAGTGTTTCCAGTTCTTCCGACGTCCGCTAGCCACTCGATGGTTCCGGTTACGCCGCAGGTATGGCTTGGGAGAATATCAGTTTGCGGGCGCGATCAGACTGTGAACGACAGGTTCGGAACAAACAGGATCAGTCCGAACTAACCGGCCCTACTTTTGGGCATACACCATTCCAGCAGCATGATAGGGCGGATCGGAGACCAGGCGGATGTAAGAAATCAGCGCTTCGATCTCGGTCTTGCTGAGAGTGTAACCATACGCGGGCATCAATGCAGATTTGTTGAGCGCGGGCCCGCCGTGACTGATGATAGCGGTCAGATCAGCATCGCTCATTTTATTCAGGGTGTTGCCCTCAGTAAACGGGTGCGGCTTGACCTCAAGATTGTCGTAATTGGAAACACGCTCCGGCGTCGACTCCGGATTGTGGCAGCGAGCGCAATACTTGTTGTCGAGCTGAAATCCCACCTCCTGCTGATAGCCCAGCGCAATTTCTTCAATCTTCAGGTCGACAGATTTCTGAGCTCTCGTAGATGTGTGCGCGGTGAGTTGATATCGGCCTGCCATGCTGCCCAGAGCGACGTTCGTGCTGACCTGTCCGCTGGAATCGGTCAGGCCGCTCGTAGGGTCAAAGCTGACGCCTGCGGGGCCGCTGAACTCAACCAGGGCTCCGGCGACGGCCGTCCCTTGTTCGTCGTTGACCTGCACAACCAGGGGATCACCCAGCACCATGCCGGTGGCGCCGACCTGCTTGCCTCCGCTTGACTCTACCAGCGCGACGCCGAACCCTGTGGGCTTCAGCGTGGAGGCCGGTCCCGGCTTGCTTGAGCATGCTGCGCCTACGAGAATCAGGGAGAGCACCAAGAGTATCCGCCGGCGTCGTTTCATCTCTTCGCCTCCTGCTTGCTGGAGCCCTTTTGCGCCATCAGGAATGCGGTCAGAGCGCGGGCATCTTCGTCGTCCATGTTGCGGTTCGGTTCGATAGTGCCGGGACGCATGGTCTGTGGCTCCTTGAGCCAGTGATAAATCCACGCAGCATTCAGGCGTGAGCCCACTTGCGTCAGGGTTGGTCCGACGTAGCCTTTGTCGACCTTGGTATCAACGATGTGGCAAGACTGGCAGGCGTACTTGGAATAGAAAAGCTGTTTCCCCTGTTCCACTTGAGCCGGCGGATAGCCGTTGGCCGGCATCGAGTCGCGGTCAAATGCTGGACTCTGATAGACGGTCATGATGTAGTCGGTGAGTTCCGTTACCTCGCCATCCGAAAGGTTGAACCTCGGCATGCGGCGGATCAGCGCCGGCCGCAGTGTGCCCGGGTTTTTCAAGAATGCCTGCAGCCATTGCCGCTGCACCGAACTGCCTTCCCAGGTCAGGTCGGGAGCCATGTCACCGCCGCGACCATTGATGGCGTGGCAACTGAAGCAAGCCAGGTCGGCCATGAGCTGCCCAGCTTTGCCCGCGGGCTGGTAATTCGAAGGCGGCTTCGCTGGCACGGTCAGTGCCCGTGGCAAGTCCTGTGCCCGATCCGTGAGCGCGAGCAGTGCGGTGGTCAAAGCATCAATTTGCGCGGGTGCCAGGCTGAACTGCGGCATCTTTAGTGCCGATCCAAACGAACGTGGTTGTCGGATCTTAGCCGCAATGTAATCCGGTATCGCGTGTGTCATCCCGGGCAGGAAAATAATCTGCGTCAGCGGCTTGCTTCCGATGCGAGTCAACTCGGGAGCGAAGTTATCCGACTTCTTGATGCCATTGATCTCGTGGCAAGACGCGCAGCCGTACTCAGTCACCAGAAGTTTGCCGTGCGCAATCTGCTCCGGCGTGGCAGCATCGAGATGTACATTGGCGAGCAGATCGGAGTCAGTCTTGTTTCCGAGGAAGGCAGTGAGCAGCGAAAGCTGCGAATCGGTGAAGCGGTAGTGCGGCATGGCCGTTCCCGCATCGTAGACACGCGGATTGCGCAACCATGCCTGCAGCCATTCCGGCTTCACCTTGCTGCCGACCCGCGTCAGTTCCGGCCCGACATCACCGCCGACAACGTTTCCCGCAGCGTTCTGCACGGCGTGGCAGGAAGCGCAGAATGACTCTCCATACAAACTGGCGCCAGCCGCCAGATCGGGTGCTTTACTGGATGGGCTGACGAGTGCCGTGTCTCCAGCGACCGGTGTGCTGTTGGAAATCAGAAACGCCGAAATATCGCGCGCGTCCGGATCGCTCAACTTGAAATTCGGCATCGTCGCTGTGACGGCATAGGTCTGAGGATCCTTCAACCACGCATAAATCCATTCTCGCGTGGTCTTGTCGGCAATGTGCTCAAGCGACGGTGGATCATCGGTCGGTTTGATCGCGCTGCCGTCGGGCAGTTTGATGGTGTGGCAGTGCACGCAGCCATATCGCGCCAGTAAATTGCGTCCTAAGTTTAGTTGTGGTGTGCCGGTTAGAGGGGCGCGATGGCATTGTCCGCAGGAAGCTTGGACGTACCGCGCCGGCAAGATCGGCTCCTCCCAGGCGAGCGTGCTGCTGTGGGCTTCCTCGACGGTGGTTGCAGGGCCTTGCCCACGGTGACACATCACGCAACCGAACTGGTCAAGCGTGTGCGGGATGACCGGATGCAGGCGGAACGGCTGTGTACTGACATCGGAAAGACTGGCTTCTTTCAATCCGACGTGGCAGGTGGTGCAGCGATCGACTACTCCGAGCTGCGGAAGCCAGATCTGCTGGATTCCGTCGTGCTCGTGGAAGTGACGCTGTAGCGTGACCGCGTCTCCACGGCTCCCAATCAACGACAGATACTGTTTTTGGTAGTGGCGCCATTCACTGAAGTGATTCTTGGCGGGAGCTACGGCCAGCAAGATCACCAACAGCAGGCTGACCACGCCGAAGGCGCGAACCGGATCACCGAACAACGTTTGCCACAGGTGGAATAGCGAGTTCTTCATTGATTGCGACGACGATTGCGACGATGATTGCGCGGACTGCAAGTTAGCTCCTCCAGGGCAACACCCAGGACCAACCTGGGCCGCGGAACAAAGTGCCAACCGCCGTGAGCACGACCAGTTCGAACAGAAACCAGGTCATGACCCAGAAGGAAAGCGGTTTCGCTGCCAAACTGCGCCGGAAGGTCGATGTCGACTGCGGAGAACTTTGCGCCGCCAGCGCCATGAATCCAGCAACGATCAGGGTGGGCACCAGCGCCACGTACACATCAAACAAGAACAAGAACACACAAAGCGCAGCCACGGCCACGTAGAAAATGAGGATGCGACGCTTGCGATCCTTCAGGAACAAACCCTCGGCTTCGATGTTGATGTTGAAATACGGAATCACAATCAGCGCCATCACCACCAGCGTTGGAACCAGTACACCCGCGACCACTGGCGGAAAGTAGTGGAGCATTTCCTGCAAACCGAGGAAATACCACGGCGCCTTGGCGGGGTTAGGAGTGTGGGAGGGATCGGCGAGGCCCTCGAGGGGCGCGTTGAACCGAAGAGCCACGCCCACCAATGCGATCGTAAGCACTTCGATGGCGACGATGGCACGGAAGAGAACTTCTGGGTACGTCTGCACCTGATCTTCGTCCGTAACCTTGACCTGCGCCGAGGTTCGCCTGGTGACAAAGACAACACGCGTCGGTGATTTGCGGGCATTCGAGTCCATGCCGGCGACGAAATCTTTCGGATCGCTCATTGCTATTCCGCCCCCTTCGCCGCGGCAGGAACCGGCTGAGCCGCGAGCATTTTTGGCTCACTGCCGTGCGCGTAGAGGCCGCCATCTTTGCGAATGCGCCAGAAATGCACTGCGACAAAAAACATCGCCACCAGCGGCAAAATCATGCAGTGCAGCACATAGAAACGCAGCAGAGCGTTGGCGTTCACCATATTGCCGCCGAGCATGAGGAAATGAACCTTGTTGCCCACCACCGGCACAGCAGAAGCGATATTAGAACCCACCGTGATTGCCCAAAATGCCAACTGGTCCCAAGGCAGTAAGTAGCCGGTGTAGCTGAGCAGCAGCGTAATCAGCAGCAGGATGACTCCAATGACCCAATTGAATTCGCGCGGCGGACGGTAGGCGCCGCGGTAAAACACCTTGAACATGTGCGCGAACACAAGAAACACCATGGCATGCGCGGACCAGCGATGCAGGTTGCGTAGAAACAAGCCAGAAGAAACTACAAACTGCAGATCCTTTGTGTCGGCATAGGCCTGCGGCACCGAGGGGTGGTAATAGAACATCAGAGGAATGCCGGTGATGACTAAGATGAGAAACGTTCCGAAGGTCAGGGTGCCCAGATACCAGGTCGTGCTGAAGCTGAGCATTCGGGTCCGCACCTTGGTGGAGAAAAGGTGCAGAAATACGTTCTGCTGCACAGCGAGCGCTCGATGCAGAGTACTGGATCCGGTTCCGCTGCGAAACACTGAACGCCAAACCCGCGTGCCGCGTAATTCCTCGAAGTAGTTCGTGATGGTTTTCGCCACGCTCACACCCTCAAGAATTTCATAGGATCGATTTGTTTGGAACGATCCACCATCAGATCTCCCTCATCGCTAAGTGAAGTCTGCAGCCAGGGCAGCGGCCTGGGGGCCGGGCCTTCAATCTTGACACCGTAGCGCGTGAACTTGCTGCCATGACAAGGGCAAGCGATGATGCCCAACTCAGGTTTCCATGCGGTCAGGCAGCCGAGGTGGGTACAGACGGCACTTAGCGCAAAAAAACCTTCTTGAGCATGAATCAGATAAATTCCCGAGTTCACGTCCATCGTCACGGAATCCGCCGCATAATTTTCCGGCTTGCCTGCATTGACGATGGGAGAGGGCTCGTACAAAACATTCGGCGAGAGAAACTGGTATGAAAATGCCGCCGTGCCGGCCGCCGCGATACTCAACGATCCCAGTCCCAGCTTCACGAAAAAAGCGCGACGGTCGAATTCTTTGCCGAGCTCCACCGGCGTGATTTTTTTCTCATCAGACATTGTTTACCTCGAACCGTTACTTCGGGCCCCCAGTCGCAGCGGGCGATCTGGGTCGGAGTGGTCCATCAATGGATTCCACCGAAATCAATCCGGTCGGCTCGGAGGAAGCCAGATTGTACGACTCCATGGTGATGGTGCCGACCGGACAGCGCGCGGCGCAGAGCCCGCAGCGAATACAACGAGTCTCGTCTTTCAACATGGCGGAACCGGTCACGATGCCGAGTTCGTCGGCCGCCACTTCGTCTAGTTCCACGCCAAACAATTCCTGATGCTCTCGGATCTGCTGCACGGTTTCCGGTTCGAACTGGATCCGACCCAGTGATACGAGCTGCAGACAGTTTTCCGGGCACACATCCACGCAACCGCCGCACAGGATGCACATGCTCCCATCTTCAGGAACGCCCTCGAAGACTGTGTTCACCCAGCAGTGCAGGCAGCGCTGCGCTTCTTCCATCGCGGATTCAGCGTCGTAGCCGACTTCGACTTCGGTTACTCCGGTACGACGCTCCAGCGGCAGCATGGGTATGGGCGGGCGAGTCAGGTCCAACAATTCCAGCGGCATGCTATGGCGCTTAAAGATCTCGACTTCGACAAGGGGTTCGGGGTGTTTCTGGCCACGCAGGAACTCATCAATGCCCACTGCCGCGCGCTTGCCGTCCGCCACGCTATCGATGATCAGACGCGGGCCGAAAACGCAGTCGCCCCCAGCGAAGATTCCGTTCGCCGAGGTCATCAGCGTTTGCGGATTCACCGCGATCAGCCCACGGGGAGACAGTCCCACGCCGTCTTCGGATTTGAGAAAATCCAAGTTGGGCGCCTGGCCAACGGCCATGATGATGGTGTCGCACTCCAGTTGCGTTTCACTGCCTTCGTAGAACGCAGGATTGAAGCGCTTGTTCTGGTCGAAGACCCATTTCGTCTTCAGCGTCTCGAGCGCCACAACTTTGCCGTCTTTGCCGATCATGCGCTTGGGGCCGAGGCCGGGATGCATGACGATGCCTTCCGTCTCGGCCTCTTCGATCTCTTCCAGCGCCGCCGGCATTTCTTCGCGCTTTTCCAGACAGACGAGGTGTACTTCCTGCGCTCCCAGGCGAAGAGCCGAAAGTGAAACATCCACCATCTCTTTTGTGGCCACAGCACTTACACTTTCCAGCGAAGGCTCCAGATCTTCCACTCCCGCGACGTGCTGCCGGACCACCTCGCGGGCCGCCGAACGCGCGACATCCATCGCCACGTTTCCGCCGCCGATCACGATGACCTTTTTGCCGATGGTGAACTTGTAGCCGAGATTCACGTTGAGCAGGAAATCGATGCCCTTGTAAACTCCATCCAGGTTAACCCCCGGAATAGTGAGATCGCGGCTGCGATGTGCACCTACGGCGAGCAGCACTGCATCGAAACCCTGGCGGCGCAGGTCGGAAACCATGAAGTCGCGTCCGGCTGCCTGATTGAGCTTGAGAGTAATGTCGCCGGTCGCCAGAATTTCGCGCACTTGCGCTTCCACCACGTCACGAGGCAAGCGGTATTCGGGGATACCCAGATAGAGCATTCCGCCAGCCACGGGAGCGGCTTCAAAAATCGTGACCGAATAGCCCATGAGAGCCAGGTCATGTGCAGCTGACAGTCCCACGGGCCCGCCGCCGACCACTGCCACTTTGAAGGGCAGTTGGCTCTGGGCCCGGCCCGCGTAGACATCAACCGGGCGCTTGGATTCAGGGCCGTGCCGCTCCGTCAGAAAACGCTTGAGCGCGCGGATGGCAATCGGGCGATCGATATCTCCACGGCGGCAGGCAGTTTCACAGGGATGAGCACAAACCCGGCCGCAAATGCTCGCCAGCGGGTTGGGATCACGGGCAAATTTGTAAGCTTCCTCAAATCGCCCTTCCGCAATAAGCGCGACGTACCTGCCCGCGTTGGTGTGGGCTGGACAAGCCATCATGCAGGGGAAGTTGGTGTTCAACCAATCCCTGTCCACTTTCTTGTCTTTGAAGCGTTTCAGCACGATGCCGGTCCCCGGAGCATTCGTTTGACGGAAGCATTCTACTCGAAGAAGGCGGGAGCGGGCGTGGCCGCCCGCTTCTCATTTCCCCATGGTTCACTATTTACTCAAGGTGAAGTCAGCCTTGGTGTCGCCAGATACCGCGACCGGCTTGGACTGATTCTTGGCGCCTTCATGCCACGCGGTTACGGTGTAGCTGCCGTCGGGAACGTCTTTGATCTTGTAATTGCCGCTGTCGTCGGTTTCGGCAAAATAGGGAGTTGGGCTGACAATGATATATCCCTCCATTTCCGGGTGTACATTGCAGAGCAGCGGAACGACGCCCACCTTATCGAATGTAAAAGGACGCTTTTCACCCTTGGGCCACGTCCCGAGATTGTGTCCTGCTTTCTTGTCGCCGGCGATAGAAGTCCAGAAGACGTTGTGTTGCACATTGTCGCTATTCAGGAACTCAACGGTTGTGCCCTGTTGTACGACCATGATGTGCGGCGCAAAGACCAGTCCCTTTTGATCCATGACCGTGTGCTCTTTGGGAGCGGGAAACGTTTTGCCCGCGATGGCGTCGACGTAAACCACCGAGTGGCCCTTCATGCCAGTAACTTTCCCCTCGATACCGCCGGCCCACGCTGCCATGCACAACCCGGCTATCAGTACCGCCAATATGAATCCCTTGCGTCTCATTGCGTTTTTCTCCTTTGGACTGCTAATTGTAATCGCTAAGGCGCGTGTCAGAATAAGAATTTCACATCCAGATAAATAGTATTGTTGGCGCTGGCGTTGCGACCCGCACCATCGTAGTTGGTTGCGCCGCCATTGAAGCGTGTATATCCGGTATATTGAGCGGCGAGCTGCAGATTCTGCCACGGCCAATAGGAGAAGTTTGCGATATAACCGGCGCTTCTCGGGTCGCCATTGGCGTTGCCGCTCACCGCAATCATTCCCGGATATAGCGAGGTATCGGCCGTGCCCTGGGTAATGAACCAACCGAATGTGCCCGTATAGCGATTGCCGAAATGGTATTCGACGTTGGGCATAAAAGTGTTTAGATGATGCTCGCACACTGCAGCCAATCCATTATTGCAGCTGTATTGCAGCTGGGAATTTTCGCGGATGTACGTGCCTCGCAGCGATAGCACGTCCTTCCGAAATAATGACCGATCAAATTGAGTATCGAAGGCCCAATCTGTGTATCCATCCGCGAGGTCGACTCCCCCGGTGGGAACCCCGTTGGGAACGGTCTTCATGTGCATTCCATAGGTGCCGATTTCAAACTGCGTTGTTCCGGTCGATTCCTGCCACGCGACGCGCCAGTAGGGCGCAACCCCAAGAATGTTGTATGTAAAACCAGTTCCGGGATTCGGCTGAGGGCCGTTCACGTGTTCCGAACGATAAATCGCTACGTCCAGATAGAGGTGACTGTCCCACATCGCATAACCACCGATTCCTGCGACATCCTGCGCCAGAGGACCATTAATGATGGGAGTGGCGTTGGGCGTAGGTGCAACATCGCTGGCGATCCACGGGAACCCCCATGCAGGCGTACTGTTCCACAGATCATCCAGGGTTGGATTGTTGTTGAGGTCCAGGCCGTAGACCAGTTCCTTGCCGCTCATCTTCGTCTTATTCGCGTAGCGGATATCCGTGTTATCCATACTGAAATGGTCGGCTTGGGTGTCGTAAGTCACCTGAAGAAAGCTGCCGACGTTGCTTGTCCATGCCCCAGCAAGGAAGAGCGAAATATCCTGAGGAAATTCAAAATTGCCATTCTGGGTCGCCGGCACTGGTGACTTGGTTGCGGTAAATGAGGCCTCAAGCATTACGGAAAGGGGCAGCGAGGCGAGAAGATCAAGCGCTGCATGCGTCTTCTTCCCCTCTGATGTCACGGTTTTGGTCTGATCCCCTCTATCCACGTAACCGAGCAGCTTGAATCTTCGTCCGGCAGGGTTGAGTTCCGGAGGCGCGTAGTGGCAGCCGCTGCACGCCAAGCCCGTCTGCCGCGCATAGCTTGGAACCGCCAACACGCGAGGTGGATTCACTGCGGAAAAAAACAGCAAAACCATGATAGGAACTGCCACAAGCAAAGAGTTCGCCACTTTTTTTATCTGGAATCTCTTTTTTGTCTCGGAAAATAGCGCTGACTGTTGCCGTGTATCCAGCCGTATATCCATTGGATTGCCTCCCTTGGCGGCCCGAAGATTTAGGTTTTTGGCCCCCACTTTTTTATTAAGACCTACTCCTTCGTTGGTTAGGTAAACAGTGGCTTTCGAGGTTCGGCTGCTCGTCGATTCGAGGCCCGTTGCAGCCGGTTCCGCCTTAGCGACGATCTCGGCACTCAGGGCAGGTGATGCTGCCTTAGCGGCAGCCTGTTGCGTCCTGGAGCCGACGGCGAGGCGTCGGGATGTACTCCCGACTGAGAAAGTTGGAAAACAACACTTGGGTGTATCACTATCGACAACGCCGCTGTTGGTTATGGTCTGCAGGGTAACCTTTGGGATTTGGCGCGAAGGAAAACACGCAGTGCGGGAGAGTGAGCGATCCCTTGAAGAATATCGGAGCCGGTTGAGCAGGCGGTGAACTTATCGCGGACAGCGATAATGTCCTGGTGAAATTGGCGTCGCTTCTGGATCGCACATTGAAGCCTGGTCGACCCGCCCAGGACACGGTTCAAGAACCAGATTGTAGCTACGAAGCTCCCTTCACGAACACAAGCGTGGTGGTGGGCATAGAGACCGTCACATCCCTGCCGATCGCGCGCCTGGCGTGGAAGTTCTTGAGCTTGAGTATGAGCGGCGGAGTCGCCTCCTGACCTTTGGAGACGAGCAACGCTCCCTCAACGGTGCGGATTTCATCCTGGATGATCATGCCGGGTGAAAGCTCTTCGATCCGGCACTTTCGTATTTCGCCTTCTTCGGAGTTCGGATCCAACTCCACCAGGGCGGCGAAGAATTCCGGACTGAAGTTCTTGTTTTGGCTAGCCAGAGAGTGCGCCGCCTCGGTGCGCGAAACCCCTTTGTGGATGAGTTTTTCATAAGCCAAGGTCAGACGGAGGATTTCGGTTCCCAGACGCAGGTCCGCCATTTCGGGGTCGGCGGCGCCTTCCTTGAGGAGTGGCCGGTTCTGGTGCTCGATCATCCTTGCGATGGGTTCCAGCCGGGGAATTTTCGAAAGCAGATCATAGGCCACGCTGGGATGTGCGTCATATTGTGCCTGCTCGCTCGCGGAGAGCTTCTCACCGCTGTACACGGCATCGATCGTTTCCGGAGGCAAAGTGACGCAGCCTAGTTGGGACATCATGGCGGCGACCTCGTATTGCCAGGGGTTTCCCAGCTTCATTGCGATTACAATGTGGTGGATGTAGCGGCGGGCGCGCTCAGCGCGGCCGAAAGCTGCGGGATTGACCAGGCTGAGCACTTCGGTCAGCACTTGAATGCTGCCGCTCAGGGTTTGTTCCAGGAGTTGCTTCTCAGCCGTAACCAATCGATACTGCACCAGCGCGGCAGTCAAAGTTTTCGCCATCACTTCCTTGCTGCAAGGCTTGTTAAGGAAGCGAAAAATGCTGCCCTCGTTGATGGCGTTGATGGCCGTCTCCATGTCGGCGTTGCCGGTCAGCATAACGCGAACGGTGTCAGGCCATCGGGCCTTGATGCTGCTTAAAAGCTGGATGCCATCCATTTCCGGCATTCGCATGTCGGAAATCACAACCGCGTAGGGCCCATTTTCAGCAACCAGTTTCAGCGCCGCCTCCCCTCCCAAGGCAGTCTCCATAGCAAACTCACGGCCTAAACTGCGCCGGTATCCGTCAAGGATGTTGCGATCATCGTCAACCAGAAGGACCTTTTCAGCCATTGCGTTCCGCCTTTATTTTCGTCTCGATTTCTTGACTGTTCCTGCGACATAGAGGTTCGGTCAGTCGGGCGCAAAACCCTCATCCGCTTTCCCGACATTCCTGCTTACACTGCAATGCGTGAGGAACGGCGCAGCCATATCATCGGCTTAGTGTTTCCAGCGGATCAATTACCTTCGATACGTCCCTGGGCGGAGTTGCCCGAGGATCTTGCCGATGATCTGAAGCACACCGTTCTTTGGCCGATAACGGAAATATGCGCTTCCGGCGTTCGCCCTGACCTCAAGTGCCTGCCTCTTGACTAATCACGGCAGCGGTCTTGTCGATAACTCTCGAGTGAGGCAGAGCTCGGATTATGGGATTCTTCAAACAATTACTTTCTTCTGATTTCATGCCGCACGGTTTCTGCTACTTGTGGGATCCGCGAATCTTGTGGCTGCACGTAATTTCAGACGGCCTGATCGTACTGTCGTATTACTGCATCCCCATTATCCTCATCTATTTCATTCGCAAGAATCGCGAACTCCCCTTCAACGGGATTTTCTGGATGTTCGGGACCTTCATCCTGGCTTGTGGCACGACCCACCTGATGGAGATTTGGAACGTCTGGCACGGCAGCTATCTGATCGCGGGCGTCATCAAGGCGATCACGGCAGCTGTTTCCGTAGTCACTGCGCTCATGCTCATACCCTTGCTTCCGAAGGCGATCTCGCTGCCTGGCCAGGTGCATGCTCAGGAACAGAAGTATCGCCGAATATTTGACGAGGCCATAGTCAGTATCTTTCAGAGTACGCCCGGCGGCCGCTTCCTGAGCGTGAACCCAGTCATGGCTCGCACCTTCGGGTACGATTCCCCAGAAGAGATGATCGCGAGCATCACTGACATTGCCCGGCAATTTTTTATCAATGCTAAACGTCGCGATGAGTTGATACTGCTGATGGAAAGCCTCGGAAGCGTGCAGGACTTTGAGTTCGAGGTATTTCACAAAGACGGCAGCAAGATGTGGGTCTCCGCCACCGTTCGGGCGGTTCGTGAGAATGGCGTGATGGTCCGCTATGAAGGAATGTACGCAGACATCACAGAACGCAAGTTCTTGAGAGATCAACTCCTTCAGGCGCAGAAGCTGGAATCCATAGGACAGCTCGCAGCCGGCATAGCTCACGAAATCAATACCCCGGCGCAGTACATCGGAAGCAACGTCCTGTTCTTGAAAGATGCCTTCCAGGACCTGAAGAGCCTCCTGGCGAACTACGAACGGCTGTTGACAGCGGCCCAAGGCAATACCCTTTCTGGCGAA
>Ga0187858_10001563_pt1 | contig 25260 bp, 28 predicted proteins | sample June2016WEW_8_15_FD_133015 | JGI IMG/M metagenome (GOLD analysis project Ga0187858, IMG submission 133015) | Peatland microbial communities from SPRUCE experiment site at the Marcell Experimental Forest, Minnesota, USA - June2016WEW_8_150 | ecosystem: Environmental > Terrestrial > Soil >...
GCAGATGAGTTCCGGCCGGCTATTCCTTGACCGGGTTGGTCGCCACCAGAGCCCGTCTCCGCTTCACCGGCACGCCCAGATTACCATGCCCCTCCCGCGGGGCCACTCACAACCGGAACGTTCCACTTTGCTGGGAAGCGGAAGTTTCTACTTTGCCTTGACAGGAGGCCGACGTTGGTCTTACGCTCGCGGAACGCGCTAATGAGGTTGCCGATGACGAATACTTGATGGGGGCTCCCGATCTGGCCGCTGAAGTTCTGTCGCCAAGCAACACAGTCGATGAAATCACCGAGAAAATGTCCATCTGCACGGCGAACGGATGCGTCAGCTTCTGGATTGTCGATCCGCGACGCAAACGAGTATCAGTGACGGAGGCCGACGTGACGAAACACTACGGCGTATCGGCGTCGATCCCGTGCTCCTTACTTGGAGCGGATGTTCGTGTGGAGGAGATTTTCCGGAGCTGAAACAGGCGGCGATTGGCAATCTGCCGTTCACTCTACCCGGTAGTTCGGCGCTTCCTTGGTGATGACTACATCGTGTACGTGGCTCTCACGCAGGCCGGCAGGGGATACGCGGAGGAAGTGCGCATTCTCCTGCAGCATCCGTATGTTCGGCGCGCCGCAGTAACCCATACCGGATTTGAGTCCTCCGACGAGCTGATAAACCAGCTCCGCCAGCGGCCCCTTCGCGGCCACGCGCCCTTCGATGCCCTCCGGCACCAGCTTGGCGGTGGGATCCTGCGCGTAGCGATCCGCGTTGCCCTGCATCGCGCCCATCGAACCCATGCCGCGGTAAGTCTTGAACGTGCGGCCCTGAAAGAGCACTGTCTCGCCGGGGCTCTCGTCGGTGCCGGCCAGCAGGCTGCCGATCATGACGGCATCGGCGCCGGCGGCGATGGCCTTGGTGACGTCGCCGGAAAACTTGATACCGCCATCCGCGATCAGCGGCACGCCGGCCGACCGAGCGGCGCGTGCGCACTCCATAATCGCGGTGAGCTGGGGCACACCCGCGCCGGAGACTACCCGCGTCGTGCAGATCGATCCCGGACCGATGCCTACCTTGAGCCCGTCCACTCCCAAAGAAATCAATTCGCAAGCGGCCTGATGCGTGGCGACGTTGCCAGTAATAAGCTGGACTTCCGGCAATGCCCGTTTGACGGCCTTCACCGCCGCCATCACGCGCTCGGTGTGCCCGTGGGCCGTATCGATGGCCAGCACGTCCACCTTGCGGGCAACCAATTCCTGCGCGCGCTCCAGGAAATCGCCGGTCGCGCCGATCGCGGCCCCCACGCGCAGACGGCCCTGCTCATCCTTGGCGGAATGCGGATATTTCAATTTCTTCTGGATGTCCTTGACGGTGATCAGGCCCTTCAGATGGTACTGATCGTCCACCACCAGCAACTTCTCCACGCGGTGCTTGTGCAGAATGGCCTCGGCCTCCTCCAGCGTGGTGCCGACTGCCACGGTGATGAGATTCTCTTTCGTCATCACGTCCCGGATCGGCAGATCGGACCTGGTCTCGAAGCGCAGATCGCGGTTCGTCAGGATTCCCACCAGCCGGGGACCTTCGGTGACCGGCACTCCCGAGATGCGGTAGCGGCTCATCACTTCGCGAGCGTCGGAGATCTTCTTATCCGGGCCGATGGTGATGGGATCCACGATCATGCCGCTCTCACTGCGCTTGACGCGGTCCACTTCTTCGGCCTGGCGCTCGACGGACATGTTGCGGTGCACGATTCCAATGCCGCCCTGCTGCGCGAGCGCGATGGCCAGGTGCGATTCCGTCACCGTGTCCATGGCGGCGCTCACGATCGGAATATTCAGGGCGATCTTGCGGGTCAGGCAGGTGCGGGTATCGGCCTCGGCGGGCAGCACATCGCTGCGCGCGGGCTCCAGCAGGACGTCATCGAAAGTAAGGCCTTCAGGAATGCCGTCTTGGATCATAGGAGTGATCCCTACATCATAGCGTAGCTATGGCGTGGGCAAGTCCGCCAGCTTGACCTGACCTGACAATGATGCGCCGGGCGGGTCTTCACGCAGCGCTCAAAAAATTGTAGACTGGTTCTTTCGCACACCTGGAGAAATCGATCTGTATGCTTCAACCGAAGATCTTGGCTTTTGGCGTAGCTTTTACGATCGCCTTCTCGGCGGCACTTGCGGCGCCGAAAAAGGGAGACCCCGAAAAAGGGAAAGAGGTCTTCCAGCAGTGCACGCCCTGTCATAACGCCGATAGCGAGGAAAAGAAAATGGGGCCGGGGCTGAAGGGCCTCTTCAGCCACGAGAAGATGAACAACGGCAAGAAGCCCACGGAAGAGAACGTGCGGACCAAGGTCGACGAAGGCGGCAACGGCATGCCGGCCTACAAAGATATGCTGAGCGACGAGGAGAAGGACGACCTCATCGCATACTTGAAGACGCTGTAGCCGTTCGGCGCGGGTTTGCGCCTACTTCCGCAGCCGCACGACGTGCAGTTTCTCGACCATCCGCACGGATCGGGCGGGGCGTTTGTCGCTCGCGACCACCAGGCGTATCGGTCCCTGCTGCGCAGCCAACGGCTGGCCGTCGTGCCGATCGGCTACGATAACACGGGTCCCCGCCAACTCCGGGTCAAGCTCACCGAGGCTGAACACCACTTCATAGCCGTCGCGCGCCTCCACGAGTAGGTAGCCAGCCAGCGCTTTCCCGCGCATCTCTTTTCCGAAAGCCACGCCGGCCTTCTTCAGGATCTCTATGAGGGGAACGCCTTCGTAGGCGATCTTCGAGCCGTCCGGCTCCGCGAGATTTACCGTTTCGCGCGGCATCTTTGCGAGATCGGCGACCGTAAGCGTAAGCGGAGTGGCGACGTCGCCATCCACCGCCAGGCTGTCCGCGGTACCCGCAGCCGTTTGCGCTGCCAGAGAAGCGCAGCACATCGCGACGCCCAGCAGTCTGGTCCAAGAGGTCAGTTCGCTTTGCATAATCATGACGCGAATTGTCTAGTATACAGGACAGCATCCCGTTTGCAGAACACAACGCGAATGGGTAGTGCCTGAAAAGGTGCGTAGAAGTTTCGCCGGGGTTTGACCGGTGCGGGCGGGTGTGCATCAGAAAATCAGCGATATCTTCAGCGGGGCTGTACCGGCGCTCGCCATCCCCGGGTTGGCCGTAAACATCGTCAGCGCACCTTTCAGGCACTACCCGCGAATGGCCGAGCCCGCGGCTCAAGATGCGAGGCGGTCCCGAAGGCCGATGGCGCGCCGGAACCCGCACGATTTAGCGAAAATATGAGGAATGCCCCATGTCGCAAGCTCTGTCGAGAACGTTCCGCACTCCCGCATTCGCGAACTGGCCGAAATCGCCATGTCGATGCAAGGCGTGCTGCGGCTATATTTCGGCGAATCGAACCTGCCCACGCCGGACTTCATCAAGCAGGCGGCCATAGACGCGCTGGCCGGCGGCTACACGTTCTATACCGAGAACGCCGGGCTGCCATCGTTGCGCCGCGCCATCGCGCGGCAGTACGCCGAATTACACAATGTGGAACTGGACCCCGATAGCGAGATTGTCGTTACAGCTTCCGGCGTGCAAGCCTTGAACGTAGGCATCCGCGCGGTGCTCGATCCTGGCGACGAGGTGCTGGTGCTGACGCCTGCGTGGCCCAATGGCTCGTCCAACGTGGCGATGGCCAACGCGGTCGCGCGGCAGATCCCGCATCCCCTGCGCGGCGACCGCTATGGTGTCGACTTCGACGCGCTGGAGGCAGCCGTCACGCCGCGCACGCGCCTGCTCCTGTACACCTCGCCTTCATCCGCTGGGCTGGGTGGCTACCGATGAAGAGCAGCAGGGTCTGCTGGATTTCTCGCGGCGGCACGGACTGTGGCTGCTCGCTGACGAAGTGTATGACAGGCTGTATTACGCGGGCGGCGCAGCGGGCGTGCCGGTTCCATCCATCCTCCGCAAGACCACGCGCGACGATGCGGTGATGGTGGCGCAGTCCTTCTCCAAGACCTATTGCATGACTGGCTGGCGCGTAGGCTGGCTGGTGGCGCGGCGCGATCTGGCGCACAAGGCTACGCAGTTGAACGAGTTCATTATTTCGCACGCTCCCAGCTTTGCGCAGAAAGCAGCCGAGACCGCCCTGGCGCACGGCGAAGCGGAACTGATCCGCATGCTGGGGCGCCTGAAGGAAAACCGCGATCTTTGCCTGGACGCGCTGAGCGCCATGCCCGGCGTGACGGTGCCCAAGCCCGATGGCGCGTTCTATCTTTTTCCGAAGATCGAAGGGCTCACGGATTCATTCGGTTTTTGCCGGAGGCTGCTGGAGGAATGCCGCGTGGGGCTGGCGCCCGGGGTGGCATTCGGCGCCGGTGGCGAGGGCTCCGTGCGCATCTGTTATGCAGCGGAACGCGCAATCCTGGAGCCGGCTATGGAGCGTCTGGCCCGTTTCCTGCGGCGGTAACTTAACTAAAGATGTCCTCCGCCCTCTCCCCTTACGCCGATTTAACGTGCAAACGCCACGCGATGTATGGTACATATATATTTGCGGCATTGGCGGGTTTCCTTACCTGCTTGTGCTTGGTCGTTTCGGCCTTTCCACTGAATCCCTCCCGGTAACCCGACGTTGACCAAGGCAGCCTGAACTGCCGTACGCTCCGGGTTGGAAGACCGGCACGCTTGCAATTTGGAGTACCCCATTCCCCATGGACAGCGATCGAAAGTATAGACAACCGGGTTACCAGGACTCGGATCGCTCGGATTTCAAGGGCCACCGTGGTGGCGACGAGCGGCCCCGGACTCCCGGACCCAAACCACCCATCGACGTAACCGGTCCGCGGCTGCCACGCCTGGTGCAGGCAGTGACGGCAGCCCGCTGCTTCAATTGTTCGACGCAACTGGCTAACGGGATCGACTGGAACGGCAACTGTCCGAAATGTAACACGCCGCTGCATTGCTGCAAGCAGTGCTCGCATTTCGAGCCGTCTACGCGGTTCCAGTGCCTGAAGCCGATTCCAGTTCGCATTCCGGTAAAGGACAAGGCCAACGAATGCACGTTGTTTTCGCCGCGCGTGACGGTGGCGCGCGACGGCAACGCGGCGGCGCCCCCTCCCCCGCCCGTCGAAGCGCCCACCTCGCCGGACGCGGCCCGCAACGCGTTCGACCGGCTCTTCAAGAAGTAGCCTTCAGGGCGTCTGTTCCGCATGCGCCGCCGTGGTCCGCAGGTGGCGGTGGAATCCCAGGTCTTCCCCCGTTAACAGCTTTGTCGCGTAAATGATCTGCCCGGTGTGGCCGGAGAAGTGTTCGACCACATGGTACACCGCTTCGAGCACCGTGACGTGGTAGTGCTGCACGGTGATGTGCTCGGTCAGGCGCTCTGGCGGGAGCGTTTCGAGCACGGCGGCGGCTTCGTCGATGACGCCGCGCAGGTGTGCCACGAGTTCGGACGCGGGCTGGCCGCCGCGGGCAGCGAATTCGGCATCGCGCTGGCGTATGTCAGGGTGTCCGCCGACCCCCGAGACGATCCACTGCCGCACGTTGCCGCTCAAGTGCAGAAGCAGGTTGCCGACCGCGTTTTCACTGTCCGCGCCGCGCGTCCAGATCTGGTCTTCGGTAAGGCGGCCCAGGCATTCTTCGATGCGGCCGGTGAGTTGCCGGAGCTTGCGGGCGGAGTAGTCGAGGAACAGGGGCGACGAGTCCATAAAAGCCAGAATACTATGATGGCAGCTTCAGCACGCTCAGAGGCTAGCGAATCTTACCAGATCGTCGTGATGGCCGACGACCGTATTCGGCCGTCGCGGCTTAAAACCGCAACGCCGTAGAATTGAGCTGTTGCCGCGATGACGCGGTCGGGAAGATCGGGGATGTCCTCGCGAGAGACTCTTGTCATCTCCATGGCGATGTTTTCATCAAGTGGAACGTGTCGCAGAACAGCCTTGGGATTGGCGATGGCGGCATAAAGATCGTTCCACGCACCGGCCGGAATCCGCCCCTTTTCGATCAGGTACACCATCTCGGCGAGGCTTATAGCCGAGACGCCAATGTGGTCACCTGCAGCAATCGTGTCATCGATAAAGGCGGAAGCCGCGCTTCCCAAACGCGGATCGGAGAAGAGATACCAGATGGCGGCGTGAGTATCGGCGATTCGCAACGATCATTAGAAATCGGAGCGCGGAAAGTCCGCGAACATTTCTGCCCGGTTGCGTTCGATCTCCTCGGCCGATGGCGCCTGCCCATACTTCGCAAGAAGGCCGCGCAACGAGAGTGTCGGATCCTTTCCGCCGCCGGCTTCGGGAGCCTCAGCTAGGAGCCGATCGAGCGCCTCACGCACCAGAGCGCCGGTCGAGAGACCTTTAGCCTCAGCCAGGGCGATGAGCCTGGCTTCTTCGTGCGGCTGCAACCGTAGACTGATCGTCATAGCCTAGCCTCCTTCTTCATTATGCATCGTTACCATACAAGAACTTCACGGCTCAGTTCAGCACTCCTTCGGCAGACGTAGTCCCCCTCTTGGTTTGCCTGTCCAGTCGTATGCCTCTGCGACTCCCGCCGTCTCGCGAGGGGCGAGCCACAGATGCAACAACTCAACCCGCGGCACGACAGGCTGTATCTAGCCTTTTAGCGACCCCTGCTCCGAAGCCGTGGCCCGACGAGGTGTTCCTACACTTCCGAAACTGGCCGTGCGGGTATCGCGGTCAGCGGCGCGAGTGTCACGCCGGCTTTGCGTAACGACTCGGCGACGGCGGCCACGATGCGCACCGAGCCGGGCGTGTCGCTGTGGATGCAGATCGTCCGTGCACGCCCTTCACAGGCGAGACACAGCGCCTGGGCGGCGGCTTGTGCAGGTTCGGCGATCAGCGCATCGGGGAATTTGCGGGAGCGCAGGCTGCCATCCGGCTCGTAGCGGCGGTCCGCAAATCCCTCGGCCGCGGTGGGGAAGCCCATGTCGCGCCAGATATCGAGCATCGAGGAACCGGCCAATCCTACCAGCACCAGATCCCGCTTGAAGCGCGCGACGCCTTCGCCGATGGCGCGCGCCACTTCCGGGTTCTTGGCCGCCACATTATACAAAGCGCCGTGCGGCTTCACGTGCGACAACTCGCCTGCGATCTCCGCCAATGCGCGGACCTGGTCGTGCACTGTCTGCGCGATCTGTTCCGCGGACAGCGCCAGCTCCACGCGGCCAAAGTTCGCACGATCGGGATAGCCCGGGTGCGCGCCCACTGCCACGCCATAGCGGCGCGCCAGGTCCACGGTGCGCCGCATCGTGGCTACGTCTCCGGCATGCGCGCCGCACGCCACGTTCGCGGAAGTGATCAATTGGAGGAGCGCTTCCTCGATCGCGGCGTCCGGCAGTTCTCCCATATCGCAATTCAGGTCCAGGGTCATGTGAGTATCTCGCCCTTCGTTTCCGGCAGCAGAAAGACCAGAGCGCCGGCTGCGCGAGCCCGCTGGCTACACGGCCTACGTTATAACACAGGCCCTGCATCGTGGCGCGGATGGCGGAAGGAAACAGCTCGTGCAGGCATGGCGCCGAACACGCTTACGTAGCCGTCGCCGAAGAAGCCGATGCGGGGTCTGTGGCCGTCAGCGCGGCGGGCAGCGTCTTCCATTGCGACTCGCGCGATGCAGCTATACCAGCGAATGGAGCCACTTCTCCTGCGCATCGAGCAGCGCGAGCGCGGCGTCGATGGAGATCTGTTCGAAATGCACTTCGTCGCGCGGACGCAACTGCCCCACCGCGTGGAAATCGGCGGAAATCACGTTGGCTATTTTGGGATAACCGCCGGTGGTCTGATGCTCGACGAACAAGACGATGGGCTGGCCATCGGGCGGCACTTGCACGGCGCCGAGCGGCACACCCTCGGTGAGCATGTGGCCGGTGTGACGTTCGAGCGCAGGTCCGCGCAGGCGCAAGCCCATGCGGTCGGAGTCTTCGCGGACGCGCCATGTCTCGCGGCAGAGCGCGGAGGCATCGGCGGGGGCGGTTACGTGGATGTTGCCGACGGTTGGCAGGCGAAAGCGCCTGCCCCACTTGGTTGGCGGGGGGCCTGCGGTTGGCAGGGGGCCTGCAGTTGGCAGGCGAAAGCGCCTACCCCACGCAAGCACATCGCCTCGTTTCAGCGCGCGGCCTTCGAGTCCACCGAGGCCGGTCAGCAGATGGGTAGACATACTACCCAAGACCAGCGGCACATCGATGCCGCCGTGGACGCACAAATAACATCGCGCCCCGGAGCGTGCGTGGCCGACGCGCACGTGTTCGCCGGGCTGCACCTCGACGGCGCTCCACATGGGAACGCTCGCGTCGAAATCCGCCCCGGTAAGCGCGATCACGGCCGCTGGCTCGAATTCGAAGGCGCCGCCAGCCAGCGTCATTTCCAACGCCGCGGCGCCTTCCGGATTTCCAACCAACAGATTGCCCGCGCGCAGCGAGAGCGCATCGGCGGCGCCGGAAGCGGAGATGCCCAGGTGCGCGTAACCGGGCCGTCCCAGGTCCTGGACCGTGGTCAGCAATCCTGGCGAGATGACGCGAATGTGGTTCACTCCGCAACCGGCACGAACTTTACATGATCGCCCATCTGGAGCAGAACGGGCGGATCGGCGTCCGGCTGAAAGAGTTGCAACGACGTGCGTCCGATGATGCGCCAGCCGCCCGGCGAAGCCATGGGATAGATGCCGGTCTGCCTGCCGCCGATCGCGACACTGCCGGCCGGCACCCGTTTGCGCGGCGTTTCCAGACGCGGCGCTGCGATCGATTCCGGCAGCCCGCCCAGGTACGGAAATCCGGGCGAGAACCCCAGGAAGTAGACCAGGTATTCGGCACCGGAGTGAATGGCGACGACTTCATCGGGTGTGTGTCCGGTCAATGCCGCGAGCGCTTCCAGATCCGGGCCGGACTCGCCGCCGTACGAGACCGGAATTTCCACCGTACGCGGCTCGGGAAACGGCGCCGTCGCGGTTTGCGCGTAAAGCTCTGCCGCAGTGCGCTCGACGTCGCGGTGCCGGATCGCGCGCGGGTCGAAATCAATCAGAATCGAAGCGTACGCCGGGTGCACATTCGTTACGCCAGACGCCGATCTTAGCAGCGGTGTGAGCCGCAGCACCTCGCGGTGAGCGGCCAGCGAGATCTCCTCGCCGAACGCCACCAGCAGCGAACGGTCGCTAGAGTCCACAACGCGGAAGCCTGGGGATTGACTCACTCCCTCCAGTTTGCTACGTTTCTGACTGTTGGGAGGCGATCGAATGACACCGGCACAACTCGCACCGGCACAGAGCGCGGAAGTCTTTTGGAGCGAGAACGACAAGAAGCGCAAAGGCTGGACGGTGCAACTTCACGTTGGGGAGGAAGTGATCAAATATCACTTGCCCCCAGATCGGAACGCCGCCGATACCGAACTGGTCTCGCTGGCAGTGAACGCTGCGAAGGAGGATGGTTACGACCTGAATCCGGCGGCCGTTAAGGTCAAGCGATAGCACCGGGAGCAGTGCAACGACCGCCGACGCCAAGCGACCGGTGCGTGGCTATATCTCTGCGGCCAATGCCACTTAGTTTTCGAGTGGTGCCCGCGAAGTAAAACATTTTCAACCACTTATGTTTCTCCGGAGAAATCGGGTGACATACCGGCGCTTTGTTGGACACCACGCCAATCGCTTGCTCCAAGCCAGGGGCTCGCATCCGACGTCCTCCTGGCATCCAGTTCGTCCCAATGAAATCAATGATTTGCCGACCCGCCCGAAAACTAAGTGGCATTGATCTCTGCGGCACCCCCATTTGCGGGTATAGCACTACCCTCAGATTTTGGCTTTGTTTGGTAATTCTTTCGTTTGTCAAAGAACAGGTTGGTCTCCGGCAGCCGAGGCGCGGCTGCTGTTCGATCCGGACCCAGGCTAGCACGGCGGCGTGAGGCTGTTGCGGCGCGGTTCTTGTAAGTGATTCTTTTTAAAGCGTGTGGTGGGGATTGCGGGCGCGTGACTCGCGGCCTCGCGCCGATTTGCGCCGACAGGAGTGCCGGCGCGGCAGGCGGGAGCGCCTGCGCCACGGGCCTAGCGGGACAGGTAGGCGCGCCAGGATTGCTCCTGACCCGGCGCGTCGAGTTGCGTGGTCCAGTATTGGCGGAACTCGGCCAGGTTGCGGCGGGCGCGGGCGTCCAGGAACCGGTGCAGACGCAGGCGCTGCGGGGAGCGCGGCGGCAACAGTCCGTCGATCGTGCGCCCACAGGCTGCGCAATCGTTGAGTTCTCCCAAGAGCTGTTGCACGCGGCGCAGGGCGAGTAACCGTCGATCGAGCCCGTGACCATAGCAGGGCCGGAAGAGCTCGAGCGTATAGCGCAGCCGCTTGGTGTGCAGGCGCAGGCGGTGGAAGGCGGCGGGTGAGTGTTTGCCGGCCAGAGCCGCGCGCCCTTCCGCGAAGTATTCTTCCACCAGGGGCGGCAGATTGCGGCGCGCGTTGTGGGCCGCGGTGGCCGATTCATCCCATTTGATCGTCTTTGCCATTCAAAGCCTCAGCCAGATGCGCCACTTCTGCGAGAAACTCTGCCGCGCCAGGGTGCGAACGGCGGTCCGCAGCTTGATCTCGGCTTCGCGGCGTTCACGCCGCAGGGTTGCGATCAAAACGGAGGAGGCGGGCGGGCGCGCCTCGCGCAGCAGGTCGAGCGCGATATCGCGATCGCGGACGGCGGCGGCCAAATCCATCACGTCCGAAAGCGTGCGGCGCACTTTCCTGCGCTTGCCGTCCGGCAGGAACTGCGAAAAAATCCGCAAGCAGCGGCTGAAGCGGCGAACTGCCACGCGCAGATCGTGGATCGCTTCGGGATCGCCGGGACGCGACGCGCGGCTCACCTGATATGCGAGCCGGCGCAGCAGCGTGCGCGTTTGCTGCAGGGCGAAGGCGCGAATGGCAGGCGGCTTGTTAACCACGGACGCCACCCGCTGGCACCTTTTGGGTCACGAGGGAACGATTGTAGACCTGGCGAAAGGCCTCGGCCGAACGCTCGGCCGCCCACTGCTCCAGGCTGATATCCGCAGTGGAGCCCACTTGCACGACGACCTGGCTATCGCGTATGCGGCAACTGAGCGATTGCACGCGCGCTTCGTGGCTCACATCCAGGTTGTCGGCCAAACGCAACAGAGGAATCAGCAGCGAGATTACGCGCTTGTCCTCAGCATTCAACGACTGCCAGTTGGAGTGCACGGCGGCGGGCATGCTCTTGCGGTGATAGCGGCATAAGTTGGCGATCACTTCGCGCTCGCGATTGGTGAAGCCGGGCATATCGGAGTTGCTGACCAGGTAATAAGAATGTTTGTGATGGTTGGAGTCGGCCACATAATGGCCGGCGTCGTGCAGATAGGCGGCGGCCTCCAGCAGTTTGCCGAACTGCTGGGGCAACTGGTGCAGCGGCTGCAAATCGGTAAACAATACATGCGCCAGGCCGGCGACTTTGCGGGCGTGCGGCAAGGCCACGCCGAAGCGGCGGCTCATTTGCTCGACTTCCTTGCGTTGCTCGCGGCTGAGCTGGGCGAGCTCGCGCCCGACGCCGCGGGCGTCGAGGTCCGCCAGTATGCCATCGCGCACACCGGCCGCCGAGTAGTACAGGCAGGGCAGCCGGAAATCCTCGAGCACGCGCAGGAGCACACTGACGCCGGGGACGATGATCTCGGCGCGCCGGGGTCCGATGCCGGTGACTTTGCGGCGGTCGGCGAGGTCAAGCTCGCTCAGCTTTTTGTACAGGCGGCGCACCTCGCGGGCGGACGCGCGCATGCGGTCGGTCTGGTCGCGTTTGGTGCGGGGGATGCGGTTGACCGCGCAGACCACGGCCGAAGCGGTCGCCGAAGTGGCGATCACGCGATCCCAATGCCCATTGCCGAAGCGTTTGCCGATGCCGGCCAGTTTCTCCTCGATGTACTCGTGCATCTGGTGCAACTCGCGCGGGAGCGGCGGATCGTTTTGGAGGAAGATCTCGCGCAGACGCACGGCGCCCAGCGGCCGGGAGAACGAGTCGCGCATCTGGCCATGTTCGCTCGAGATCAGCTCCGCGCTGCCGCCGCCGATATCCACGATCAGCAAGCTGCGGTCGGGATGCGGCCAGCGGGCCTGCACGCCGAGGTGGATGAGGCGCGATTCCTCGCGTCCAGAGATGATCTCGACCGGAGCGCCGATGGCGGCGGAGGCGCGCTCCACGAACTCAGCCTGGTTGCGCGCGTCGCGGACCGCGCTGGTGGCCACCGCCCGCACGCCCATCACGTCGAGCTTTTGGTATTGCTGGGCCATGCGGGACAGCTCGGCGCAGGTGAGCTCCAGGGTCTCTTGTGCGAGGAGGCCGTTGCGAAACACGCTTTCTCCCAGCCGCGTAACCACACGTTCGGAAGCCAGTATGCGCATACGCGGGCCGGCGGGGCTACCCGGGAGCATTTCGGCCGCGGCCATGCGAATGGAGTTGCTGCCGATATCGATCGCCGCGTAACGGGGCATATATCAGTTATAAGGGAAAATCGGTGGGGCGTGGGACAATTGGGGTGCAGGATTGCGGCACGCGTTGCATCGCTGTCCCATCATGGGATGAACGGTGCTATACCGCCGCCCATGCGCACGCCTCAACAGTCCTTCGCGGTTCTGCTTTGCCTGACGATGGCCGGCGTGGCCGTTCTCCGCGCCTCTGATGTCCCGAATGCTCTCAAAACCAGATTCATGGTGAGCGATCCTGTCTGGAAGGGATCGGGCTAAACTTGGGCCGCGCTAAAGGCACAGACCCACAGCCTCGTCAACCCATGGCGAATCTTCAGCGCGCTTTTCAGGCACTGTGAGCCACTACCGACAATTGCTGGTGGGATTCACCTGAGGAAGGTTGGAAAGGCGCCGCCGGCAGGTCTGAACCCTTCCTGACTCCGCCACCATTGATTTCGTGAGCGATTATTGAGCTGGCGGTAATTGCCGTCGCTGGCCGGCGAACTGAAGTTCGCCGCGGCACGCTGAAGCGTGCGCCACCTGAAGAGCTATAATAGAAACCCGGCGGGCCTGACTCCAGTTACTTATGCTTCCCAACCGCTACAAAGGCAAGCTGATCGTCGTAGAAGGCATTGACGGATCGGGCAAATCCACACAGATTACCCTGCTCAGCCACTGGCTGCGCGCGCAGGGCTACGCCGTTGCCTTCAGCGAATGGAACTCGTCGCCGCTGGTAAGACAGACCACACGGCGCGGTAAGAAGAAGGCGATGTTCACTCCCACGACGTTCAGCTTGATCCACGCGACGGATTTCGCGGACCGCATGGAGAGCTACATCCTGCCGCTGGTGAAGGCCGGGGCGGTGGTGTGCGCGGACCGCTACGCCTACACGGCCTTTGCGCGCGACGTGGCGCGGGGGGCCAGCCGCAACTGGGTGCGCAACCTTTACAGTTTCGCGCTGCGGCCCAGCCTGAGCTTCTACTTTCGCGTGCCGCTGGACGTTGCGATCGGCCGGATTCTGGGCGGGCGCGACGCCATCAAGTATTACGAAGCGGGTATGGATCTGGGGCTCAGCCGCAACGTGGAAGAGAGCTTCCGCATTTTTCAGGGCCGCATACTGGACGAGTACGAAGCCATGGCCGGAGAAATGGGCTTCCACATGATCGACGCGACGCTGTCGATCGAAGAGCAGCAACGGCGGATGCGGCAGATCGTGGTGGACAGCCTGGGCGAGGTTTTGCGAACCGGCGTATTGCGCGCAGCTCAAAAGGGGAGCGATGGAATCGCGACAGCCGCTGCAGTTCTATAGCGAACCGCTGCCCGGCGTGGACACCTCGGAGTTGCACGGCAAGCTCATCGTCATCGAGGGTCCGGACGCGGTGGGCCGCAGTACGCAGGTACGGCAATTGAAGCAGTGGCTCGAGCAGGAAGGCCACGCGGTGCTGGATACCGGCATGGCCCGTTCCGCGCTGGCCGGCAAGGGCATCCAGGAGGCCAAGAAGGGCAACACCCTGGGGCCCATCACGATGACCCTGTTTTACACGACGGATTTCGCCGACCGCCTGGAGAACGAGATCATTCCGGCGTTGCGGGCTGGGTTTGTGGTGCTGATCGACCGGTACATTTTTTCGATCATGGCGCGGGCTATTGCGCGCGGCGAAGACCGCAAGTGGATCGAGCAGGTGGCGGGATTCGCACTGGCGCCGCATGCTGTATATTACCTGCGGGCGCGGGTGAAGGACCTGGTATCGCGGGTGGTGCTGGGCCGCGGAGCTTTCGATTATTGGGAGAGCGGCATGGATCTGCGCTTTGGTGACGACAAGTTCCAGAGCTTCGTGCGTTATCAGCGGCGGCTGATCCAGGCATTGGATTCCATGGCCAGCGCCTACAACTTCACGATCGTGGATGCCACGCAGCCGGCGGAGGCCATCTTTCGCGAGTTGCAACGGCATGTCTCCGCGCTGCCCTTCGAGAAAGTCAACGGCGCGGGCGCACGCCGCCGCGGGAAGCGCGGTGCGGGGCGCGGCACGGGAGAATGATGGAGATCTACATCCTGCGCCACGGAATCGCGGAGGAAGCCAGGGGTGGCATGGCAGATGCGGAGCGTGCGTTGACGGAGACCGGCAGGGAAAAGCTGCGCCGCGTGCTGGAGCGGGCGCGCGCGGCGGGCGTGGCGCCGTCGCTCATACTGACCAGCCCGTACCGCCGGGCAAAGGAAACGGCCCAAACGGCGGGGGAAGTGCTCGGATGCGGCAAGGTCGTCGAGAGCGATGTCCTGGTACCCGGGTCCACGCCCGCGGATGTCTGGGAGGCGATTTGCGCGCGCCGCCGCGAGGGCGCGATCCTGCTCGCGGGACACGAGCCGCTGCTGGGCATGACCGTGGCGCATCTGCTGGGCGCTCCGGCGATGCACGTCGATCTGAAAAAGGCGGCCCTGGTACGTATCGATGAGGAGAACTTCAGCGGCGCCCCGCGCGGCATTCTGAAATGGATGCTGACGCCGCGATTGGTATAATCTGCGATTATGAAAATCCAAAAAGCCACCAGCCGGTACGAAGAGTGGCTGGCCAAAGAGCTGACCATCGTCGAAACGGATTTGAAGCTGAAACACGAGCAGATGGCCAGCGCGCTGTTCCCGTTTATGCGCGCGACTTATTATCGCTGGACGCAAATCTGGCCGGAGGTCTGCGGGGACCTGGCTTCGGGTCCGGTGGTCCTGGGGGTGGGCGATCTGCACGTCGAAAATTTCGGAACCTGGCGCGATTCCGAGGGGCGCCTGATTTGGGGCATCAACGACTTCGACGAGACCTATCCGCTGCCGTACACCCACGACCTGGTACGTCTGGCGACCAGCGCGCAAATGGCTATTGCGGCGAACCACCTGGCGATCGACATGAAGGACGCGGCGCGCGTGATCCTGGAGGGCTACTCCGAATCGCTGGCCGGCGGCGGAAGTCCCTTCGTGCTGGCCGAGCACCATCCGGCGCTGCGCGAGATGGCGGTACACCGGCTGAAAGAGGTCGTCACGTTCTGGGAGAAACTCAAGAGTTGGCCGGTGGTCAAGGGGAAGATTCCGGACGGCGCCGCCAAGGGCATAACGCGGATGCTGCCCCACCCGGATCTGGATCGCCAGCACGTGCATCGCGTGGCCGGACTGGGCAGCCTGGGCCGCCAGCGCTTTGTGGCACTGGCCGAGTGGCACGGCGGCTTGATCGCGCGTGAGGCTAAGGCGATGGCCCCTTCGGCATGCTGGTGGGCGGGGGGCTGTAGGGGGTCGGCGCGCCTGCGGTACCAGGAAATCCTGGATACCTCGGTGCGTTGCTGCGATCCGTACGTGAAGCTGAAGGGCAAGTGGATCGTGCGACGGCTGGCCCCGGATTGTTCGCGCATAGAGCTCTCCGCGCTGCCTAAGGAACGCGATGAATTGCGGCTGCTGCACGCCATGGGTTTCGAGACCGCGAATGTGCATCTGGGCAGCAAGAACACCCGTGCGATCCAGCGCGACCTCAAGGATCGGGGCGATGGCTGGCTGTCCCACGCGGCGGACGAGATGTTCAAAGCGGTCACCAAGGATTGGGAGGAGTGGCGCAAAGCTAATGCGCCGAAGGCGCGCCCCAAGGCGGCCAAGAAATAGGTGGCGGGGCGGAGACGGTTGGCAGGCGAAAGCGCCTGCCCCACCCCAAGGGTAAGAGATAGGTGGTGGGCGGAGGGGGTTGGCAGGCGAAAGCGCCTGCCCCACCCAAGGGTAAGAGATAGGTGGCGGGGCGGAGAGGGTTGGCAGGCGAAAGCGCCTGCCCCACCTCAAGAGTAAGAAATAGGTGGCGGGGCGGAGGGGTTGGCAGGCGAAAGCGCCTGCCCCACCTGCCACGTTTCGGAGGAATTACGATGCTCATGAAATCACTATTGGCAGCGGTTTTGGGAGTTGCCTCCTTTTCCATCGCATACGCGCAGGATACCGGGCTGGAGCAGGAAGCGCATCGTCCCTATATTCGAAAACCTGGACCCGACGGCGCGACACCAAGCGGATATACGCCGCAAGCGATCCGGCATGCCTATGGCGTCGACCAGATCGCCAATCAGGGCGCCGGCCAGATTATAGGCATCGTGGACGCTTACGATTACCCTTCCGTGGAATCCGACCTGGCGGTCTTCACCACGCAGTTCGGTTTGCCCGCTTGCACGACGGCCAACGGATGCCTGACAGTGATCTACGCTACGGGCACTAAGCCGCCCACGAACCGCGGCTGGTCCGGCGAGACGTCTTTGGACGTGCAGTGGGCGCATGCCATCGCGCCGGAGGCCAGCATCTTGCTAGTCGAAGCGCCGAACGGCAGCACGAAGTCGCTGCTCGAAGCCGTGCCGGTGGCGGTAGCGCACGGCGCCACCGTGATCAACATGAGCTGGGGCACGCCCAGTGAGCCGGCCAATGAGCAGCAGTTCGATGCACTCTTCTTCAACAACGCGTCGGTGACCTACTTCAACGCTTCCGGCGACGACGGAAACAACTCGTTCGGATATCCGGGGGCGTCGCCGCTGGTGGTCGGCGCGGGAGGCACTACGCTGAAGCTCGACTCGAGCGGAAACATCCTCAGCGAGACAGCCTGGAGCGGCAGCGGCGGCGGCGAGAGCCTGTACTTCCCCGAGCCCGCGTATCAGATCGGGTACCAGAGCTCCGGCCAGCGTGGGATTCCGGACGTGGCATACGACTCCAATCCGGAAACGGGGGTACCCGTTTACGATAGCGAGGCCGGCAAGTGGGGTCAGGTGGGCGGCACCAGCGCATCGTCTCCGCAGTGGTGCGCGATCACGGCCATCGCGAACAGCATCCGCGCCGGCATGGGAAAGAGCACGATCGGCGGGAACTTCCTAAATGTGGTCTACGCCAATCCGCTGGCCTTTCACGACATCACGCAGGGCGCCAACGGGAAGTGCGGCGCCGTTTGCGAGGCCGGCTCCGGGTACGACTTTGTGACCGGGTTGGGCAGTCCGATGGCGCCGCAGGTGGTGGATGCGCTCGTCGCCGCTCCGTAGTTCCAGGCGCGAATTCCTGCGGGCCGCCGCTCTGGCGCCGGCGACTTTCGGGATCTGCCGCGGGGCGGCGACGCGCATGAGCATTCGCATCGAGGAAATCCGGTTCGGCTACGAGGATTACCGCTACCGCACGCCTTACCGATTCGGCGCGCAAACGGTGGATCGCGTGACGCTGCTGAACGTCGATTGCGCAGTGCGCACGCCAGGCGGACGAGTGGCGCGCGGCTTCGGATCGATGACCATGGGCAACGCCTGGTCGTTTCCTTCGAAGACGCTTTCCTACGACACGACCCTCGGCGCCATGAAATCGCTGGCTGCGCGCATCGCCAGGATCACGGGCGACTATCGCGAGCCTGGCCATCCGATCGATATCAACTGCGCGCTGGAACCCGAGTATCTCAAAGCCGCCGCCGAAGTTTCCAAAGAGCTGAAGCTGGCCGAGCCTATTCCCAAGCTGTGCGTGCTGGTGACGGCGAGCCCGTTCGATGCGGCCCTACACGACGCGTACGGCAAGGCTCTCGGCGTCAGCAGCTATCTGACTTATGGCAGCGACTCGATGCCTTACGATCTTTCGCACTACCTGGGGGCGGATTACAAGGGCGAATTTCTGAGCCACTATGTGCTGCCCAAGCCTGTGCCGCGGATGGCTTTGTATCACTCGGTGGGCGCCACGGATCCGATTGTCGAATCCGACATTCGCGCCAGGATCGGCGACGGGTTGCCGGAAACGCTGCCCGAATGGATCCGCTACAACGGGCTAAGTCACATCAAGATCAAGCTGGCGGGGAACGACTTGAACTGGGATCTCGCGCGAGTCACCGGCATCGACCGGGCGGCCACGGGAACGCAGAAGGAACGCGGCGTCGGCGAATGGTTCTACTCGTTGGATTTCAATGAGCAGTGTCCCAACGTGGGCTACCTGCTGGAGTTTCTGCGCCGTTTGAAGGAGCAGACAGCCGCGGGCTTCGCGCGCATTCAATACGTGGAGCAGCCCACGGCGCGCGACCTGAAGGCGGACCGCGCGAACGTGATGCACGAAGCCGCGAAATTGCGGCCGGTGGTGATCGACGAGTCGCTCACCGACATCGAGAGCCTGATGCTGGCGCGCGAGATGGGGTACACAGGCGCGGCGCTCAAAGCCTGCAAGCAGCAGAGCCAGGTGCTGCTGATGGCCGCGGCGGCGCAGAAGCACAAGATGTTCCTATGCGTGCAGGATCTGACCTGTCCGGGCGCGTCGTTGATCCACTCAGCGGGGCTGGCGGCGCACATCCCGGGTGTGGCGGCGATGGAGGCCAACGCGCGCGAGTACGTGCCGGCGGCGAACAAGGCGTGGGAGGATAAGTTTCCCGGCATTTTCAAGGTGCGGGACGGGACGATGGACACGTCGGGGCTGGATCGGCCGGGGCTGGGCGTGGTGTAGCGGAGGATGACCGATGATACCGGAACCTGCCAAGTTGCGAGATTTTGCCCTGCGTTATACCGCGGCTTGGTGTAGCCGGGACGCCGCGAGCGTGGCTGCCTTTTTCTCACCGGACGGCTCGATCAGCATCAATGACGGCGCTCCGGCTTTCGGGCGGAGCGCCGTCGCAGAGGCTTTTCAGGCATACATGATGGCGTTTCCCGACCTGCATTTAAGCATGGACGACGTGCTTGTTCAGGGCGACCGCGCCATATACCACTGGACATTCAGCGGCGCCAACACTGGGCCGGGCGGGACCGGACAGCGTGTTCGCTTCAGCGGCTTCGAGGTATGGAAGATTGGAGACGACGGCTTGATTGCCGAGTCGCAGGGCCACTACGATAGTGCAGATTTTCTGCGTCAACTTGGACGCCAACCATAAGGGCGCACGAACTGGGCCGCGGGGAGGGCGAAAGTAAGTAGCGCTTGCTGACGCGCGCGGCTCCGATCGGAGCCACGACCGTAACGGAGGATGGCGCCGACACGCGCGATTCAGCGCCGCGATTGGCGATGCGCGCCGCCGCCCAGGCCGCCAAGATCGAAGATCACCGCGAGCAGTAGCCACAAAAGATTGATGCCCGCAGTCGGCATGCCGCTGTTAAGTTCCCAGGCGTACACGATCGTGGTGAGCGGCAGGAAAATGAAGCCAAGCACCGGCAGTAACAGACCGCCGTGGAATGCGCGCTGCAGGTAGGTCGAGAAGAACCACATCAACGCCAGCGCAACGCGCGGAAACAGCAGGACTACGAGCAGGAGGAAGCAAGGCATAGTCAATCTCGATCCGGGCGGTACGAGCCCCCGCGGTGCGATCATACCAGATCGCTCCGCGGAAGGCGGGCGGCACATGCGAGCCGAAACGCGTTTCCCTAACCCGGAAGGGTCGCGCGATCTTCCATTCGCGGCTGCATTTTATTGTCTACTGCGACCGCGGATAAACTCTAGCCGGTTCTAACAGCGAGTTCTCCTGCCAGCCTGTCGATTTCGAGGCGAAGCCACCGCTTGAGGGTCTCTTCGGCCTCGGTAGCATCCAGCGTGGCGATAGTTCTGCTTTCCCGATCCAGCGGAATGTGGTGACAAGGGACATCCTCGCCTTTGCGAGATTCGGGGACGTACTGCATGAGAATGCATTCAGCGCACGGGTGCGTACGCGACGGATCGCCGAAATTCAGGCAGGTCAGCGAGTCTTGGAAAGGAGATGTGGATTTATGGGGCGTACGAACCGAGTGGCCGTATCCGCCGTCCTCCACGAACGCCAATTCGAACTTCAATTTCTCCAAAAGATCGAGATTCTCTTCAGACATAAGTCATCCTATTGAGCGCCAGACCTTGGCAGGAGTCTCTGGCTCGCCGACCCGCTCGGCGAGAGTACCCGTTAGGGAACCATTGCCTGGCGCAAGTCTTCCGTGACAGGACTGCCCCTGTCGTGCAGTGCAGATTGGGGACCAAAGCCAAATGCGGGCAACACAACGAAACCCGAAGATCCCGCAAGTAGTTATGTGCAGGTCCTGCCGTCCATAAGGCAAGAAGTGCGCCGGGGGCAAGCCGCGTTGCCGCGTAGTCAAGGTCGGCGCCGCCATTTCGAGGTGCTTTTTCGGGTATCCGCGTTTCCCAAGCCCGGCTATCGGCGCATGGTTGTGCCGCGAACGCCCAACTCGTTCCGCAACATTCGGGCGGTGTGACAGTTGGGCAGAGTTGCGGGAGAAAGGAGGCCGCCTGCCGGGCGAGAACTGCGCGGTTTCGGGGAGTTCCTCAAGCACGCTAGGCGGGGGCCACTGTGCCACACCCTTCTTAACGGCCATGAGCGTGCCTCCTCCAAAGTAGCCCGTGGGTCCGTTTCGGCGGGAAGTTCAGAGCAATTAGGGGCCAAGATAAGACGGAATCCTGGCTTCCAGACGAAAAACGAAGGGATGACTTTATTATGAGAATGAACGCAAGACATTGTGCCCGGCTTGTGGCGTTAGCGGCCAGCATCGGTATCAGTGCATTCACGGTTCAGGCTGTGGGAGCTCCATTTTTCCAGGACCAGGACAAGCCCCAGGATCACGCCCAGAACCAAGACAGGGATTATTCGAAAACCAAGACATACCAGCAAGGTATGCGCGACGGCAAAGACGACCAAGCGCATAACCGGGACCACAGCAGGAAACGGCACTTCATGAAAGACGACGACAAGAAGGCGTATGAGGCCGGTTACCAGAACGGCCACGGCAATCCGAAGTAATTAGCCCTCGCGGCCGAGCTGCGGAAAAGGTTTGAAGAGGCTCAGAGGCCGCTTTACGAATCGCCGGGGAAGGCCGCCGGCACGCATTCGGCGAGGCGGCCTGCCTTCGCGGAGACCATTGGCGCAGTCCTCCCGGTCTTGCGCGATGATTTGCGTCAGAACGCACCCGCATACTACCATTCCCAAGTGCCATCAGACGCATCCGCTCTCGCCCTCTTCTTGGTGGTAGGATTGGCTTCCGCGCAAACGGCGAAGAAAGTGGTCAAGCCGCTGCATGCGGAATCCTCGTCGACGATCGACTATAGCGCCGCGGCGGACGGTTCGGAAACGATCGAGATCCGGAACGTCTCGCATGAGGTCACCGGAACTCGGGTCCCGGGCCGGCCTACGGACGAGCGTCTGCTACTAAGGAAGACCACGCGGTCAAAGCAAGTATTGGGCGACATCGGCATGGAGGCAACCGTCACACTGGAAGCTTGGCGCCTGGGCGAAGATCTGCGGCAGAAGCCTCTCTACACCCTGACTGCCACGGGTGAGGAGGGCCACACGATCGACAATGCGCTTTTCGTCGTCGCGCGCGGCCTGGAAGAAACCGAGTGGTGGTCGGTATATAAGCTTGGCTCCGGCCAGCATCTGTTCGATACCTACGTGCCGTTGCTGAGTTTTTCGATTTCACGGGAGACCGTGACGACACGCTACGTGGGATTCGAGGTTCCACCCGACGATATCAGCGATGCGCGCCTGAAACAGCCGAACGTCGTGGGGGTGATCGTCTACGCTTCGGAAGACCGGCTCATACGCGAAGCGCTCCTGACGTGCGACGATCCCAAGCAGGCACAGCTTTTGCGATCATACGCCGACACGACGCGGGCTGTTTCTTTGGTGGACGGCACGGATCAGCCGTCGCGAACACTGCGGCTGTCGTTCAGCCGGAACTACCCGTCGCCTGCCGGCACTGTGGACGTGAGCTTGCCGGTGCGTCGTGACGATCTCGATCTGGCACAGGCGCAACTGGCGCCGGGGATGCACTTGAGTTTCTGGCGACGGTAGCGCGTCTGGCCGCTGCATTGAAGTCACTGTTATTCCTTGCTCTTCACCGCTTCCACGATCACGTCGAGCGTGGCCCGCGCCGTGGCCGTCCACGAGTAAAGCTTCGCGCGCCGGGGACCCTCGGCGGCCAGCCGAGCGCGCAAATCGCCGTCGGAAACCAAGCGCGTCATGGCATCGCAAATGGCGTCCTGATCGCGCGGATCGAACTGCAGCGCGGCATCTCCGGCGATGCCCGACAACGGCTCGATATTCGAGCAACCGGTGGAAATCCCCGCGGCCATGGCTTCCACGACCGGCATTCCGAATCCTTCGAACGTCGAGGGATACAGGAACGCCCACGCACGCGCGTACAGGTCGTAAAGCTGCTCGCGTGGAATCCAGCCCGTAAACTCGACGGCGCCGGCCAGGCCCAGTTCGTCGCGCAGGCGCTCCAGGGCGTCGGCGTGAAAGCCGCGCATGCCCGCAACGATCAGCCGGAAGCCGGGCCGCAGTTTCCGGAATCGCGCGAACGCCTGTAGCAACGCGTCCAGGCCCTTGTGTGGATGCAGGGTCGAGACCGTCAGCAGGAACTCTTCCGGCGCGCGCCGCAAACCGAAAAAGACGGGGTCCACACCCAGGCCGACTACCCGGACCTTGCCGGGCGGCAGGCGGTAATAGCGCAGCAGGTCCTCGCGGGTGGCGTCGGAATCGGCGAGCAGCAGCGTTGCCAGGTGCGCCGACGTGTACAGCAGGATGCGCCAGAAAGGCAGATCGAGCCGGCGGAAGTGTTCGGGATGGCGCTTGTGCTGCATGTCGTGGAAGACGGTGACGGCGGCGCACGGACAGTAGACCGGCGCAGTGAAGCCAGGATTGAAGAGCGCGTCAAGCCGCAGGCGCGCCGCCCAGACCGGCAACACTGTCTGCTCCCAGACAATGCGGGCCGGCCGGAAACTGGCCCGTACGCGCTGCGGCAACCAGCGGAAATTCGGCTGCTGGGGGACCAAGCCGGGACCGGTTTCGCGATTCGTGAAAACGAAATATTGGTTGCGCGAGTCGATCTCCGCCAGGGCGCGCAGCAGCTCGCGCAAGTAGATCTCGGTGCCGCCGACGCCGCCCGGAATCAGGTAGAGCGCGTTGACGCCTATGCGCAGCGGCCGCATGTCAGCGGGGCGCGCGCAGTTGCCGCTCGACTATTTCCAGCATCTGGCCGGCATGTTCGTTGGATGGATTGAGCGCCAGCGCACGCCGATAATCCTCGGCGGCTCCGGGAAGGTCGTTGGTGTTGGCGCGTATCCCGCCGCGGTTGTCGTAGATCATATCGTATTTGGGGTCGCGCTTTTCGGCCTGGGCCAGCGCTTCCAGGGCTTCCTGCCAGCGTTTCTGCTTGGCGTATACCGTGCCGATTTGCGTGTAGACTTGCGCGGTCGGCTCCAAGGCCGCGGCTTGCCGCAGCTTCTCGATGGCCTGTTCGGGCTGCCCCGCGTCGGAGTAAGCCAGGCCCCAGTCATACAGCAGCTCGTAGGTGGGACGCTTCAGGCGTGCCGCCTCGGCATACTGCGTTAGAGCATCCTGGTAGCGCCCGTTCGTGTTGTAAGTGTGCGCCAGTTGGAAATGTGCGCGGGCGTTGGCAGGCGACTTGCGCACCGCGTCCTCCCACAGGGCGGTGTCGCTGGCCCATAGCTCATTGCGTTGATACGTCAGGATCGTGAGCAGCGCGAGCAGGCAGCCGATGGCCGCCGCCAGCTTGCGTGGATCCACGCGGAGGCGTTGCAGCGCCGCGGCCGCCACCAGCAAGATCCCGATCATTGGCAGATACAAGCGCCGCTCGGCTACGGGATCCTGTATGGGCACAAACGAGGAGGTCGGCGCCATGAGCAGCAGGTACACCAGGAAGCCATAAGACGCCAGCGGATAACGTTTCCGGAAATAGACCGCTGCTGCCGCCAGGCCCAGGATCGCCGCCATTCCGAAGATCGCGCCATGATCCAGAATGTTGCGCGAGATCGGATAGTCGTAGTCCAGGCTCTGTCCGGCCGGAAACACCAACAGCCGCAGGTAGACGAAGAATGCGCGGCACTCGGTGAACAAGTATTGATACCAGGTAATGCCCTTCAGGCGGAAGCCGGCGGTCCCCGCGCGCGCCAATACTTTCGCGACGAACGCCAGCCCAAGCACGCCACCCAGCGCCATCGGCCCGTAGATCCGCCAGTTCCGGCGTATGCCGCTCAGCGAGAAGCCGGGGTTCCAGTAGTAATCCGTCAGCAGCAGCAAGGCGGGCAGAACCAGCGTATGCTCCTTGGTGAGTACCGCCGCGCCGAACAGCGCCAGAACGGCGAGGGCCACTTTCCAGGATGCCGCGGGCTGCCGCCTGTACAGGAAAACCGCGAACGCGGCGTAGAAGAACAAGACGCTGAGGTCTTCCGAGCGGCCGGCGACGTAAGCCACCGATTCGGTCTGGATGGGATGCAACAGGAAGAAAGCCGCCGCAAAGCCGGGAAGCAGGTTCGCGCGGAGACCGCCGCCAAGCGCGCCCGCAAACTGTAGCAGCTTCCGCACGATGAAGAACACCAGAAAACTGTTCGCCACGTGAAAAAAGACATTGCATACGTGGAAGAGAAACGGATCTGTAGATAACCGGTAGTCGATCCAGTAACTGAACATGAGGACCGGGCGCACGCCGCGGATCCAGGCGCGCAGCCGGAGGGGAAAATTCGGCAAGTGGTAGGGTAGATCCGTGTCATCGAAGACAAACGGTCCGTGCAGCGCGGGCCCATACACTTGAAACGCGATGTACAGCGCCACTGCGCCGGCCGCGGCATAGATCCACCAGCGCGGGCCAGACTTCCGCGCGGTCGCCGTCCGGTTTGCGTCGGCCGCCGCTGACTTGTTTCCCTTGACACGGCGGCCCTTAACGGGGGATCCCTTGACGTGCGCTTTGGCGCGCGCATCAGGCATTACGGCGGCCCTCCCGCAGGTTTTGCAGGTGGTATTCCAGGATCGCCAGCCGCTGCGCCAGCGCGATGTTATCGTCGCGCAGCTTCGAGAGAATCACCGAGAACCGGTAAAACATGAGCAGAAACACGCCGCCGATGACGATCAGCAGGAC
>Ga0187858_10001571_pt1 | contig 25157 bp, 22 predicted proteins | sample June2016WEW_8_15_FD_133015 | JGI IMG/M metagenome (GOLD analysis project Ga0187858, IMG submission 133015) | Peatland microbial communities from SPRUCE experiment site at the Marcell Experimental Forest, Minnesota, USA - June2016WEW_8_150 | ecosystem: Environmental > Terrestrial > Soil >...
CTGAACGCGGAGCGCGACGAACACGGCCTTTCGCGGTTCGCCAATCCGCGCAATGCCGCGGCCGGATCGCTGCGCGTGCTGGAGCCCTCTATTACCGCATCGCGACGCCTGGATTACTACACCTACTTCCTGCAAGTGGACGGAGCGCCGGCCTTCGACCGCCACTGGGAGTCGCTCGAAGAGCTCGCGCGGATGGGCTTCAAGGTGAACGCCAAGCGCAGACTCTGCCGGGATGTGGACGAAGTTCTGGCGTTCTGTGCGGAGTGGGAAGCGCAACGCGAGCAGTTGCCCTACGAGATCGATGGCGTGGTGGTCAAGGTAGATTCCATCGCCCAACAGCAACAGCTCGGGTACACCGAGAAGGCGCCGCGCTGGGCGATCGCCTACAAGTATCCCGCGCGGCAGGCGCTGACCACGGTGGAGAACATTGAAATTCAGGTGGGGCGCACAGGCGCCCTGACGCCTGTAGCGCACCTGGCGCCGGTGGAGGTCAGCGGCGTCACCGTGTCGCGCGCCACGCTGCACAACGAGGACGAAATCGCGCGCCTGGGTTTGGAGATCGGCGACACCGTGGTGATCGAGCGCAGCGGCGATGTGATTCCCAAAGTGGTGCGCGTGCAGTCGCAGGGGTCGTATCGCAAGCCGTTTCGCATGCCCGCGGCATGTCCCGTATGCGGCGGCAAAGTGGTCCGCGAGGAGGGAGAAGCCGCCTCGCGGTGTATCAATATCAACTGTCCCGCGCGCCTGAAGGAATCCATCCTGCACTTCTCGGCGCGCGGCGTGATGAACATCGATGGCCTGGGCGACGCGCTGGTGGATCAGTTGGTGGACCGCGGCATGGTGCGGAGCGTAGCGGATATATACGATCTGACACTGGCGCAATTAGTCTCGCTCGAGCGCATGGGCGCGAAATCGGCCGGCAACGTGATTCGCAATATCGACAAGTCTAAGCAGAACCCGTTGCCGCGCGTGCTTACCGCGCTGGGCATCCGTTTCGTGGGCGAGCGCACGGCGGTATTTCTGGCCGAAGCTTTCGGCAGCCTCGATAAGATCGCGCAGGCGAGCATGGAGGAACTACAGCGCGCCGAGGAGGTCGGTCCAAAGGTCGCGGAAAGCATCTACCAGTTCTTCCGCGAGCCGCACAATCAGGAACTGGTCGATCGTCTGCGCGCGGCGGGCCTGCGGTTCGAATATGAAGTCAGGCGCAAGAAGGGCGGGCCGCTAGCGGGATTCACGTTCGTACTGACGGGCACGCTGCCGAACCTGAGCCGGGAGGAGGCTACCCGTGCGATCGTGTCGGCGGGCGGCAAAGTGAGTAGCGCTGTGAGCGGAAAAACCAGCTACGTAGTCGCGGGTGAGGACGCCGGCTCGAAGCTGGACAAGGCGATTTCCCTGGGTGTGCAGGTGATCGACGAGCAGCGGTTGCTGGAGATGGCCGGCAAGCAGCGGGACTCGGGATGAGGGCAGCCTGCGGGCACGCTTCAGCGCACCACGCGCTCCAGCCAGGCGTCCACGATGGGTTTGGCCTTGGAGGGGAAGCGGTGGCCCCCTTCGAGCATGTGGAACTCCACGTCGGCCGCGCGCTGGCGCAGGCGCCCGGAGAAGCGCTCGGTGACCTCCGGCTTGTAGAACTCGTCCTCGCGGCGGGCAATGTGGAGCAGTGCAGCCGTGACCGGGCGGTAGGGGCCGTCCTCCCAGTTGCGCGGGACTCCGCCGCAGATCCCAATCACTCCGCGGATTTCATCCGGATGCGTAGCCGCAAACCGGTAGTTCATGCCCACCGGCTGCGAGAAACCGAGCAAAAAGCGGCGCGCGGGCGGAACGCCATACTCGCGTCCAGCCTCGTTCAGGACGTGCAGCAGCATTTCGTGGTGCAAGCGCACGGCGGAATCCGAATGCTTGTGCGTCGCCCAGCCGTAGCCCACTTCGTTGGAACCCTGCGCGAGGAAGAACTGGTTGGGGCCCTCGACGGCTGCAATTACGCGCCCGGGGCCCATCAGGTTGGCCGTCAGGCGCAACATCACCTCGGGATTAGAGCTGAACCCGTGCAGGGCCACGACCAGCACGGTGCGCTCGTCGACGACTGCCGGCGCGTGCAGCAGGTAGCGGCAGTCCAGGCGAGCGGTAAAGCTGCAATTACGAGTGTTTTCGACGGTCATTGTTTTGAAACGCTAAACGGCCCTTTGCAACGTCCGAGATTATCACAGTCCGGGTCATGACGTACATCCGCCAGGAATTTGGCGCCCTGATTGGTGCCTGTCCGTACCGATCCCCCGGTCGCGGTCGCGAGTTTACAGCAAATTTACACATACCTCACACTACCCGTTCCGCGACTTGCATACACTTGGTCTGGATCACTTGAAAATCCAATCAGGAGGAATGTAATATGAGTAAACTGAACAGAGCGCTGGGAGCCCTGGCGCTAACTTTGACGGGCACTGCCGGATTGATGCTGGCTGGCGACGCGCCCGCGCGAGTCACGATCTCAACGGTAGCTTCAACGGTTCCATACAACGGAGATCTCAATCCTTACGGTGTGGCCATCGTCCCGAAGACCACCGGAAACCTGACCCAAGGCCACATCCTGGTCAGCAATTTCAACAATAGTTACAACTTACAAGGTACCGGAACGACCATTATGGACATCTCCCCTAATGGAACCGCCAACCTCTTTGCGCAAATCTCCTCTCTGCCCGGATATTGCCCGGGGGGGGTGGGCTTAACTACCGCGTTGGTGGTGCTGCGCGCCGGTTGGGTAATTGTCGGCAGCCTGCCTACTACCGACGGCACCTCGGCGACAGCCAAGGCTGGATGCCTGATCGTGTTGAACGCATGGGGTACGGTCGTCGAGACTATTACTGACAGTACCATCAATGGTCCATGGGACATGACTGCCCTGGACTCAGGCAGTAGCGCGGACTTGTTTGTCACGAGCGTATTAAACGGAACTGTTGCGGGCGGCGGCTATGTCGTCAATAAAGGAACCGTCCTGCGCATCGCTCTCGGACTCACCGGGTCGACGCCAACCGTGCAATCCATCACCACCATCGGATCGGGATTCGCGGAGCGAACGGATCCCGCCGCGTTAGTGATTGGACCCACTGGCGTGGCTCTGGCCAAGGATGGAACACTCTATGTCGCCGACAGTTTAAATAACCGGATTGCCGCTATCTCGGACGCTACTAGCCGTTATTCCAGCGCTGGAACGGGAACCACCGTCGTGGCGGGGGGCGCGCTTAACGATCCGCTGGGCCTGACGATCCAACCCTATACCGGCGATATCGTCGCGGCCAACGGCAATAATGGGCTTGTTGTAATCATAAGCCCCAGTGGATATCAATTGAGCAAGTTTCTGCTGGATAAGACCGGCACGCCCCCTGGCGCAGGCGCCCTATTCGGACTGGTCCCCGCAGCGGGCGGATTGTTTTATGTGGACGACGCCTCCAATACGTTAAATCTCGCGAACAACAGCGGGTATTAGGATCGAGTACAGTGGCACGGGCTTCAGCCTGCCGGGCGGGACTTCAGTCCCGCCTCGCCGCCCGAGTCACTTGATCTGGATCTTGTGCGGCCGGCCGTCGTCCGCGAACTGAACAGATATGGCGTCCGCAGATTTGTGCCAAGGCACCGGATTGCCATCCAATGACGCTTCCTGGCCGAAAGGCACCGGCCGAATCGAAAACACCAGATTGCGGGCTCCCGGCTGGTAACTGCCTGCCGGTGCGCTAACATCGATTTCCGCTCCCGCGCCGGACGCCTGATAGCTCACGGTAGTCCTTCGAAACACGCCGTTGCGATAAGCCGGGCTCACGCCATCGTCTTCGTAAAGCGATAAGCGGGCCTCCCCGCGCGCATCGGGATAAATCGTGAAAGTAAGTGGATCGGCGGCTTTCTCGCCCACGTAATTCATTTCCGGCCCCATCGGAATGATGGCTCCTCCGCGGACGAACAGCGGCAGCGTCTCGAGTGGGGCCTCCACGTGAATCGTGCGGCCGCCAACGAACTGTTGGCCTGTCCAATAGTCGAACCAAATTCCTTCGGGAAGATACACCAATCTGCCCGTTAAGCCTGGTCTGAGTATAGGAGCCGCCAACAGGGCATCGCCAACCATGAACTGATCGTCGATGGTGAGTGTATTGGGATCGTTCTGGTAATTCAACAACAGCGGACGAAACATAGGTACGCCGGTGCGATGGGCTTCCTCGAGCGCCGTGTAGAGATACGGCAGCAAGCGGTAACGCAGCTTCAAATACTTGCGGATGATGTCTTCGTGGTAAGTACCGAAACGCCAGGGCTCGTGATCGTAGCTGTCTCTCTGTGCATGGTTGCGGCAGAACGGTGTCAGGAAGCCGATCTCGTACCAACGCGTCATCAGCTCGGCATCCGTGCGGCCGATAAAACCGCCTACATCGGCGCCGGTGAACGGCTCTCCGGACAGCCCGACTGTCTCGAACATCGGGATGCTGAGCGCCATGGCTTCCCACGTGGCGGTGTTGTCACCCGTCCACATGGTGGAATAGCGCTGTATGCCGGCATATGCCGCGCGGGTGATTACATACGGCCGTTCATTAGGCCGCAGGCGCTCGAGTCCTTGATAGGTCGCGCGCGCTTCGTTCAGAGCGAAAACGTTGCGGTTCTCCGCGTATGGCGAATTCGCCCCGCCGTCGTAGGTAATCACATCCATCTGGGTCTTCCCCGTCTGATCCAGAAAGTCCGACGGCTCGTTCATGTCGTTCCAGATACCTGCCACGCCATGATCGAGATATGCGCGGTGCATGTCTCCCCACCAGCGCGCGGCGGCCTCGACTGTGTAGTCGGTATAGACGGCCTTCCCCGGCCATACGGCGCCGATCCAAAGCTTTCCATCCTTGCGTTTCAGGAAATAGTCTTTCGCCAGCCCCTGGTTGAATACGTAGTAGCTCTTGTCCTGGGCAGCGAGTTCCGGATTCGTGGCGGCATCCGTGGCGCCTGGCTCCGGGGGCTGGTACTTGACTCCCGGATCTACAATCACTACTACCTTCACACCCTGCTTTCGCAGCTTCTCAGTGAACGCGGTGGGATCTGGATATCCGTGACGATCAAACGTGAAAACGCGGTATCCGCTCATGTAGTCGATGTCGAGGTGGAGAACATCGAGCGGCAGGTCTTCGGCCCGGTAGCGGCGCACTACTTCTTCCGCCACCGTGTCGGGATAATAGCTCCAGCGGCTCTGCTGGTTCCCGAGCGCCCACATAGGCGGCATCTGTAAGTGGCCGGTGAGGTCGGCATACCGCCCCAGGATCTTCTTCATCGACGGGCCCCAGAAGAAGTAATAATTCATCTCTCCGCCCTCGGCAGAGAACACCGCGTACTCCGGCGAGTTAGCCCCGAAGTCAAAATGCGAGCGGAAGCTGTTATCGAAGAAAATGCCATAAGCCGCGCCGTCCTGCAATCCGAGGTAGAAGGGCATATCGGTGTAGATGGGATCGGTGCCTTCCTTATAGGCGGGCGTATCGGAGTTCCAGTTGGTGAATTCACCGCGGCGCTTGTCGAGGTGCGCCGCCTTCTCGCCGAGGCCGTAGAAGTGTTCGTCAAAGCCGAGTTTCTTCGCGGCGGCAACCGTACCGGAGCGCGGGTCGTCCATCATGGGACGCTGGTCGGCGTTGATGGCGCGATGGGTTTTCGCGTCGCGAAACTCGACCAACAGAGGCGACCGCTGCACTATCACCTCTAGTTCTTCGGTCGCGATCAGCAGAGCGCCGGATTCCTCACGCACGGTCCACTTGGGGACGTCCCACGTGGTTTTCGCGATGGCCCACGAGTGATCGCGATCTGGCAGAGGCTTGCCGAACGAGGCTCTGACGCGGACCAGATCGGGCGCCAGCACGTAAAAGCGCACTTGCGACTGGTCCTGGCAGGTGACCGTCACGCCATCCTGCGCCTTGCTGTAACTCGCGAAGCGACCGATCGGAACCAGGCCGGTGAGCTCGATTGCTGGAGCCACGGCTGAGAGCGAAAACAGGCAGAAAGCGGAGGAGGCTAGCTTTTTCATAAGAGGGACCTGTCGAAGCGCCATTGTAGTACGGTGCCAGGCGCGACGGGCGCCGCACAGCGACGTGGCGTGGGAAACTGAGAGTCTGGCGCTCATGCAGGAGTCTCCGGCCCGCGTCGCTTTTCGCTACACCAACTTTCGCTACTATCTGGCCGTGCGAGTGCTGGCGATTACGTCGTCGGAGATGCAAGCCGTGGCGGTCGCCTGGCAGGTGTACTCGCTGACGCATCGTCCTCTCGATCTGGGGTTGGTGGGGCTGGCGCAGTTCCTCCCCGGCATTCTGCTCTTCCTGGTCGCCGGCCACACCGCGGACCGGATCGCGCGGCAACGTATCCTGCAGACCTGTTGTGCGGGCTTCGCGCTGTGTTCCCTGCTGCTGCTGGGGCTTACCTTGCACGGTCTCTCTTCCATCGTTCCGATCTATCTAGTGCTGCTTTTGAATGGAACGGTGCGGGCGTTCAACGGGCCCGCGGGCCAGGCATTCGTCCCGCTGCTGGTAGCGCAGGAACACTTCCCCAGCGCGGTGGCGTGGAACTCTTCGGTCTTCCAGGCTGCCACGATCGTCGGTCCTGTGCTGGGAGGACTGCTCTATGGTTTCACCGCCAGTCCGGCGACGGTTTATATCTGCGCCGCGGTCGAGTATTTCGGCGCACTGGTGTTGTTGGCGGCCATCCGTGTGCCAACCCTGAAACGCGGGCCTCGAGCGGCCCCTTCAGGAAATGCCTTGGAGGGACTGCGGTATATCTGGCGAAGCAAGCTGATCCTGGGCGCTATCTCGCTGGACCTTTTCGCGGTGCTGTTGGGCGGCGCCGTGGCGCTGCTGCCGGTCTACGCGAGAGAGATTCTCAAAGTTGGCGCGTCCGGCCTGGGTATTCTACGCAGCGCGCCCGGCGTGGGCGCCGTGATCATGTCCCTGGCCGTGGCGCACTGGCCGCTGCGCCGGCATGCAGGCGCCATCATGCTCTGGTGCGTCTGCGGTTTCGGTGTCTTCACTGTAATCTTCGGACTCTCCCGCAACCTAGCGCTATCGCTGGCTGCGTTGGCGCTGATCGGCGCGTGCGATACAGTGAGCGTCATCGTGCGCCACACGCTCATACAACTCTCCACACCGGATGAGATGCGCGGGCGGGTCAGCGCGGTGAACGTGGTGTTCATCGGCGCCTCGAACGAGGTCGGGCAGTTCGAGTCGGGCATCACTGCCCAATGGTTCGGAACCGTGCTGGCGGTAGTCCTGGGTGGCTTGGGCTCCATCGCGATCGTCGCGATATGGGCGTGGCGATTCCCGGCATTGCGCCGGGTGAGCGAATTGGCTCGTCCGGCGTCTACTGTCCGCAGACCTATTGCACGGTGAACCCGCTCAGCATTCCGGCGTAGACTCGTCTCGCACCACCACGATGTCGGATGTTACCGCGGCCTATGATATCCGATGGACGAAATACTCATACGTCGTGTTCGCCCCACGCTTTGGTGAAGTCGCGTGCGCCGTGGATTAGCGAGGCGATACCTTCCCATCAAGAGTTCGCGGATCTCGGGCTGTCCGAGTTCCGGGATTATGCGGCCGCGTTCTGCGGAAATGCTATCGGGCTGCCGTACGAACTTCGCCCGAAGGCTGCCGCGTAGTGCCGCGAATCTCTCGCGATGTAGCCAGCCGCTTCTTCCAGATCGAATGACGCAGCCTCGGTCCAGACTACGCGCCGAGCCATTTCTGCATTCTACGTTCCATCTCCTCCTCGGAAACCACACGGCCTTCTTCGACGTCTTGGAGCCCGCGTTCGATCTTCCCCCTCACGTAGATGTGATATTGGATGTCTTCGAAGGTAGCGTCGTCGGGGATCTGGTCCAGCAGCCGGCGCACTTCTTGCTTGGCTGTGCTCATCTTGATCTTAGCTTACACGATTCTGGCGGGCTTGGCTGTGCTCATGGCAGTTTGGTGGCGCCCGTCAGGTATTGGTCGATATTGCGGGCGGCGTGGCGCCCTTCGGAGATGGCCCAGACAACGAGCGATTGACCGCGGCGCATATCGCCGGCGGTGAAGACGCCGGGTACAGTGGTCATATAATTGGCGTCGGCCAGCACGTTGCCGCGGGGATCCAGCTTTACTCCCAACTGGTTGATCATCCCGTTTTTGACAGGACCCAGGAAGCCCATGGCGAGCAGCACCAGGTCGACGTCGAGCCTGAATTCAGTTTCGGGGAGCGGCTCGAATTTCGGCGCTGGGCCGACGCGCGTGGCGTGCAACTGTTTCACGTTGCCGTGTTCGTCGCCGGTAAATCGCGTGGTGGCCACGCTCCATTCGCGGAAACCGCCTTCCTCGTGCGAGCTTTCCGTGCGAAGCTGCATGGGCCACAGCGGCCAGGGCGTCGAGGACGCGCGCTCGCCGGGCGGCTTGGGCAGCAGTTCGAACTGATGCACCGAGCGTGCGTTCTGGCGATGGCAGGTGCCCAGGCAATCGGCGCCGGTATCGCCGCCGCCGATGATCACCACGCGCTTGCCGGTGGCGAGAATGGCTTCGGCGTCGGGCACGGTATCGCCTTGGCATCGGCGGTTTTGCTGCGGCAGGAACTGCATCGCGAAGTGGATGCCGTCGAGATCTCGGCCGGGCACCGGCAAATCGCGCGGATATTCGGCGCCGCCGGACAGCAGGATGGCATCGTAATCGCGGCGCAAATCCTCCACCGGCACATTGCCGCCCACGTGGGCGTTGGCCATGAACTCGACGCCCTCGGCGCGCAGTTGGTCCAGGCGCCGGTCGATCAGATGCTTTTCCATCTTGAAACTGGGGATGCCGTAGCGCAGCAAGCCGCCAATGCGGTCGTTCTTTTCGAACACGGTGACTGCGTGTCCGGCGCGGCACAACTGCTGCGCGGCGGCCAATCCGGCGGGCCCGGAGCCGACCACCGCGACGCGCTTGCCGGTGAGTTGATGGGGCGGTTCGGGGCGAATCCAGCCTTCCTCAAAGGCACGGTCGATGATCGTTTTTTCGATCTGCTTGATGGTGACCGGCGGTTCATTGATGCCGAGCACGCAGGCGGTTTCGCAGGGGGCAGGGCAGATGCGGCCGGTGAACTCCGGGAAATTGTTGGTAGAATGCAGGACTCGCGCGGCTTCGCGCCAGCGGCCCCGATAGACCAGGTCGTTCCAGTCTGGAATGATGTTCGTAAGCGGGCAGCCGGTGTGGCAGAACGGGACGCCGCAATCCATGCAGCGGGCGCCTTGGGAGCGGATTTTGTCTTCGGGGAAGTCGAGGTAGATTTCGAACCAGTCCTGGACGCGCTCCGCGGGAGGGCGGCGCTGCGGGAGTTCGCGGGTGTATTCGAGGAAGCCGGTGGTTTTACCCATTGAGGTTTAGTTCTCGCGCGGACAGGAGTGTCCGCGCGGCAGGCAGGAGTGCCTGCGCCACGACGGGGAAGCCGGTTGGTTTACCCATGGGCCACCTTCGGGAAGTGTGGCTGGTGACTGGTGGCTGGTGGCTTGTGGGTGAGTCTCAGCGCTCGCTTGTATTCGTGGGGGAAGATTTTGACGAATTTGGGCAGCATGGTGGACCAGTTTTCCAGGATCCATTTCCCTCGCGGGCTGCCGGTGAACTCCACGTGGCGTTCAATCAGGCTGCGGAGCAGGCCGGCGTCACCGTCAACCGGTTCGAGGCCTACCGCGGCGGTGTTGCAGCGCTTCTCGGCGAAGTCGCCGCGTTCGTCGAGTACGTAGGCGATGCCTCCGCTCATGCCGGCGGCGAAATTGCGGCCGCACTTGCCTAGCACCACCACCAGGCCTTTGGTCATGTATTCGCAACCGTGGTCGCCTAGCCCTTCCACGACCGCCGTTGCGCCGGAGTTGCGCACGGCGAAGCGTTCGCCGGCCATACCGTTGAGGTAGGCTTCGCCGCTGGTGGCGCCATAGAGCACCACGTTGCCGATCAGGATGTTTTCTTCGGGCAGGAACGTAGAATCCCTCGGCGGATACACCACCAGGCGGCCGCCCGAGAGTCCCTTGCCGACGTAATCGTTGGCGTCGCCCTCGAGCGTGAGGGTGACGCCGCTAGCCAGGAACGCGCCGAAGCTCTGTCCGGCCGAGCCGGTAAATTCGAAGCGAATGGTATCGTCGGGCAGGCCCGCGGAGCCGTAACGGCGCGCGATCTCGCCGCTCAACATGGCGCCCACGGTGCGATGCACATTGCGAATAGGCAGCTTGATCTCGATGGGGGTCTGGTTATCGAGCGCGCTGCGGGCGTGCTCGATCAGCTTGTAGTCCAGCGCCTGGTCGAGGCCGTGGTCCTGGCCTTCGACACAGCGCCGCGCGACACGCGCCGGCACTTCGGGACGGTGCAGGATGGCGGAGAAATCCAAGCCCTTGGCCTTCCAATGGTCCACGGCCTGGCGCGCATCGAGCATATCCACGCGGCCCACCATTTCGTTGAACGTGCGGAAGCCCAGTTGGGCCATGTATCGGCGCACTTGTTCGGCGATAAAGAAAAAGAAATTGATGACGTGCTCCGGCTGTCCCTGGAACTTCTTGCGCAGGGCGGGGTCCTGCGTAGCGATGCCCACCGGGCAGGTATTCAGGTGGCACTTGCGCATCATGATGCAGCCCAGGGCTACCAAAGGCGTAGTGGCGAAGCCGAACTCTTCGGCGCCCAGCAGCGCGGCGATGGTCACGTCGCGGCCGGTTTGCAGCTTGCCATCGGTCTGTACTCGTATGCGGCCGCGCAGGTCGTTCATCACCAACACCTGCTGTGTTTCCGCCAACCCCAGCTCCCAGGGGATGCCGGCGTGCTTGATGGAACTGAGCGGGGAAGCGCCGGTACCGCCGCTATCGCCGCTGATCAACACGACGTCGGCATGCGCCTTGGAGACGCCCGCGGCTACCGTGCCCACGCCAACTTCCGCCACCAGCTTGACCGAAATGCGGGCGCGCGGATTGGCGTTCTTCAGATCGTAGATGAGCTGCGCCAGATCTTCTATGGAGTAGATATCGTGGTGCGGCGGCGGCGAAATGAGTCCGACGCCGGGGATGGAGTGGCGCACGCGTGCGATGAAGTCATCGACTTTGTGGCCGGGAAGCTGGCCGCCTTCGCCAGGCTTGGCGCCCTGCGCCATCTTGATCTGCAGTTCGTCGGCGTTGACCAGGTAATTCGTGGTGACGCCGAAGCGCGCCGAAGCCACCTGCTTGATGGCGCTGCGGCGCCAGTCGCCGTTGCCATCACGGGCGAAGCGGGCTTCGTCCTCGCCGCCCTCGCCCGTGTTGGACTTGCCGCCGATGCGGTTCATGGCGATGGCCAGGGTCTCGTGGGCTTCTTTCGAGATGGAGCCGAAGGACATCGCGCCGGTGGCGAAGCGTTTCACGATCTCCGTGGCCGGCTCCACTTCCTCGATCGCAACGGGACGATCGGATTTCTTGACTTCCATCAAGCCGCGCAGTGTACACAACTGGCGATTCTGGTTGTCGATCAGGTCCGTGTATTCCTGAAAGGTCTGAAAGTTCTGCTGCCGCACGGCATGCTGGAGCTTGCTTACAGTGAGCGGATTCAACAAGTGATACTCGCCGCGGACGCGGTACTGATAATTGCCGCCCACCGGCAGTTCGGTATCGGAATCGGTAATGGGCTGGAAGGCGAGTGAGTGTTTCATCTGCGCCTCGCGCGACAGCACGTCCAGCCCGACGCCTTCGATGCGCGAAGCGGTGCCGGTGAAATACTTGTCGACCAGCGCTTTGTTCAACCCGATGGCCTCGAACACCTGCGCGCCGCGATAGCTTTGCAGCGTGGAGATGCCCATCTTCGAAAAAGTCTTCAGCAGGCCTTTATTGACGGCCTTGGTGAAATGTGCCAGGGCCTTTTCGAACGTGAGATCGCCGGACAAGTTGCCGCGCTTAGCCATGTCCTCCAGCGTTTCGATGGCCAGGTAGGGATTGACGGCGCTGGCGCCGTAGCCGATCAGCAGGGCGAAATGCATGATCTCGCGCGGCTCGCCGGATTCGATAATCAAAGCCACCTGCGTGCGGTTCTCCTCGCGTACCAGGTGGTTGTGCACGGCGGTGAGCGCCAGCAGGCTGGGGATCGGCGCATCGTCTTGATCGAGGCCGCGGTCGGAGAGGATCAGGAGGCTGTATCCCGACTTGATGGCCAGAGAAGCGCGGCGGCAGAGCTGATCGAGCGCCCGTTCCAGGCCCTTTTCGCCGTCGGCGGCCGGGAACAGGGTGGGCAGCGTGGTGGCCAGGAAATCGCCCTGCGAGACGCGGCGCAGCTTTTCCAGATCGCGGTTGGTGAGGATGGGATGCGGCAGCTTGAGCGTATGGCAATGCTGAGGGGTCTCATCGAGGATGTTGCGCTCGGTCCCGATGTAGCTGATGAGCGACATCACCATCTCTTCGCGGATGGGATCGATGGGCGGGTTGGTGACCTGGGCGAAAAGCTGTTTGAAGTAGTGGAACAGCGGCTGCGGCCGGTCGGAGAGGCACGCCAGCGGCGTGTCGGTCCCCATGGAGCCGACGGGTTCTTCGCCCTTTTCAGCCATGGGTCCCAGGATCATTCTAAGATCTTCGTCGGTGTAACCGAAGGCCCGCTGGCGGCAGAGGATGGTGTCGTGATCGGTGATGTGCTGGCGGGGCGGCTCTTGCAAGTGATCGAGCGTGATCTGGTTTTGGGAGAGCCACTCGGCGTAGGGCTGGCGTGAATACAGCCGCGCCTTGAGTTCCTTGTCGGAGACGATGCGGCCAGCGACGGTGTCTACCAGAAACATCTTGCCCGGCTGCAGGCGGCCTTTCTTCTTGACGTTCTCCGGTTTCACAGGGAGCACGCCGGTTTCCGACGACATGATGACCAAGTCATCGTGCGTGACCAGGTAGCGGGCGGGGCGCAGGCCGTTGCGATCGAGCGTGGCGCCGATCACGCGCCCGTCGGTGAAGGCGATGGCGGCGGGACCGTCCCAGGGCTCCATCAAGGAAGCGTGGTATTCGTAAAAAGCCCGCTTGCGCGGATCCATGTGCGGGTTGCTGGCCCAGGCTTCCGGGATGAGCATGGCCATGGCGTGGGGCAACTCGCGGCCGGCCTGGAAGAGCAGCTCCAGCGCATTGTCGAAGTTCGCCGAATCGCTGCCGCCAGGTTGCACGATCGGAAACAACTTCTTGATGTCGCCCCCAAAGAGAGGCGAAGCCAGCACCGACTGGCGGGCGTGCATCCAGTTCACGTTGCCCTTGAGCGTATTGATTTCGCCGTTGTGGGCCACATAGCGGAAGGGGTGGGCAAGCTGCCAGGTGGGGAAAGTATTGGTGGAGAAGCGCTGGTGCACCAGGCAGAGCGCGCTCATTAAGTCTGGGTCGGACAGCTCGCCGTAGAAATTCGCGATCTGCGGCGCCAGCAGCAGGCCCTTGTAAACGATGGTGCGGGCGGAAAGCGAGGGCAGGTAGAAGTCGCCCTTGTTGGGCATGCTGGAGCGGGCTACTTCGGCTTCGGCGCGTTTGCGGACGATATAGAGCTTGCGCTCGAGGGCGTCGGGATCGGGACACTGGGGGCAGCCGATGAAGAGCTGCTGGATATAAGGTTGCGAGCCGCGCGCGATTCGGCCGATGGCGTCGCCGTCGACCGGGGTGTCGCGCCAGCCGAGCACAGTGAGCCCTTCCTCGCGGACGATGCGCTCCAGGATGCCTTCGCACGACAGACGCTGGTGCGGTTCCACAGGCAGGAAGGTCATGCCGACGCCGTATTCGCCTTCGGGCGGCAGGGTGAAACCCAATGCGGCGCACTCGCGGGCAAAGAACTTGTGCGGGATCTGAATGAGGATGCCGGCGCCATCGCCGGTTTCCGGATCGCAACCGCAGGCCCCGCGATGCGTCAGATTGATGAGCACCTGGATGCCCTTGAGGATGATGTCGTGGGACTTGAGGCCGGGAATGCTGGCTACGAAGCCGATGCCGCAGGCATCATGCTCGAAGCGGGGATCGTACAGTCCCTGTGCGGGAGGAAGGCCGGGGCTAGACGGGGGCTCGGGCATTTGCTTTTCCGGGGGAGACTTCAGTGTATCAAGCCTTGAAATATTAGGCAATAGGAATTTGGTGGTATTTAAATATCAGTTTTACTAATGATAGTAGCTGGCATATATGTCTCGTTTTCAAGAAGATAAACACACAATGCGGCGGCGTCGCTATCGGGAGGGTCAGAGGATGAGCGTATCTTCCGATACCAGCACCTAGGAGAGGTGTATATATGGGACGGTATCAGTTGACGGTGGTGGGATTGGAGGCGCTGGCCGCAGGCGAATCGCCGCCGGATACGGCTACGGTGTTCGTAACGCTTGCCGGGGACGTCGCCGAGACATCCACTGTCACCGTGATGGCCGGATACGCTTTGCCCACCGCGAGCGCATCCGAGCGGTTGCAGGAGTTGGCCGTGCAAGTCCATCCCGTGCCCGCCATGGAAACCAGAGTCAGGCCGGACGGTATCGTGTCGGTAACAGTTACCGTGCCCTTTGTGGGTCCTGTGCTGGTAGCCGGATTGTTGACAGTCACCGTGTAAGTGGCATTGGTCTGCCCCTTAGTGAAATTACCCTGGTGTGTCTTGGTGATCTTCAGTCGGGGCGTTCCCTGGCTGTTCTTTACGAGCACTTGCGTGTAGGCGTAGGCTCCGCAAGACGACGTGAAGTTGCTGACTTGAAGCAATTGCGAGCCGGCGTTGGCAAGGTCTCCCGCACTCAGTTGAACGGTCGCCTGAGTCGAGCTGACCACCGTGCTGGCGCGGTAGTTGTTGTTCCAATAGGTGTAGAAACTGCCGTTGACGAATCCAGCACCGGTGACCGTCAGGTTCGTGGCATTCGCCGTCTTAACGGGTGATGACGGGCTGACGCTGGTGGCGGCGATGATGGACGGAATGATGTTGAAGTTCGCTACCGGCAGGAACTCGTCGTGAATGGTGGTGGTCTGCGGGTTGGTGGTGCCGGACAGATCGCCCGTCCAGCCGGCGAAAACCATCCCGTCGCCAGGGGTGGGGGTGGCGGTCATGGTGATCAAAGTGCCGTCCGGAAAGCTGCAATCGTTGTTGGGGCACGATTGCGAGTATTGGACCGTGCCGCATGCATTTTCCGCGTAGGTGTAACTGCGATACACGGGCGTGAACGACGCCGCGATATTGGCCACGCCGGAGCTGGAGGCGGTTATGTTGTGAGTCTGTTCGCCGCCATCGCTCCAATTGTTCCAGGTGTAACTGACATTGGTAGTGACGGGAATATCCGGCGAAGGCGCGCTGATTGTGTGGCTCGTACCAGGGGCCCAGGCGGACCCGGAATAATCCTGCGAGTAGCCTTGCGGCAGCTCTGTGTAGCTATTGCTATCCACCCCGGCGTATAGCGGCGGATTCCAGGTGTTCGGTCCGGTGATGCTTTCCCCGACGATAGTCACGGGGAAAGTGGTGAAGCCGCCCTGCAGAGCCGACTGCGGAGACTGGATCAGGAAGGGGTAAGGATCGGCGCTTTGCGGATAGGGCGGTCCAAACCAGCCATAAAAATTGTAGCCGGCGTTTGGCGTGGCGGTGACGGTAATCTCCTGGCGGTCGACGAAGAAGGATCCTTCGAAGATGGATTGAGGTGCGGGGGCCACGCTCACCGAGCCGGCGCCCGCTGGATAGGCTGAGCTGGCGAAAGGCCACATTCGTATGAAATTGGCCTCGTAGACCGTGGTGGCAGGCTTGTTAGCCGGAGAAGTCAGCAGACCCAAGCCGCCTCCGGCCGAGACACTATGGGACCGCGCGCCGCTGTCGTTCCACGTGGCGAACTTGTAGTCGGCGCCATCCGCCGGGTTGGTCAATTGCGGATCGGACGGCAGGTTGAGAGTGTGCTTGGAGTTGAGTGCCCAGGTGAATGTGTGCGGCGCGGTGTAGGTGGTTCCATCTACGATGACTTTCAGACCCACTGGGTTAGTAGTTATGGTTACGGCCGAAGGCGCGAGTCCGTATAGCCGCTTGATCGTGTCGATGTCTCCTTGCGAATAGCCGGTCTGGTTACTCAGCGGGATACCGGGCGGGATCGATTCCAGCACGGGCAAGTTATTCTTAGTGAAGCTGAACGGGGGGTAATGCATCACTGAGGCGTAATCGTAGAGACCGACCATCTGGTAGTCATCGCTGAAGAAATCGAAATTGCCGGCAATCCAGGGCTTGTCGGCGTTAGCGGGAGTGAAAGTGATATAAGTATTGCGGTCCGGCCGCTGGTGCTCGTGCAGCAGGCCGATGGTGTGGCCCATCTCGTGCACAAGCGTGCCCAGGGCGCAAGAGACCGAACCAGTCACAAACTGCTGCCCGCCCGTCATGCCCACTGAGGATTCGCAGACACCGCTGGTATCGCTCGTGTTGAAGTTGAATGTGACGTAGTTCGTCTGGGTGGTTTGCGGCACGAACTGGATGACGCCGTTCAGCGTGCTGTTCACGTACGTGAGCGCGGCACTGAGATTCGTGGCAGCGGTTTCGATGGTGTACGGGATCTGGTAAACGCCGCCCGACTGCGGCCAGAGTTGCGCGACGTAGCCGTCGGTGAAGCCATCTGGGCTAACGCCGGGGCCCGTGGGCGCCGATGCCGCGAGCTGCGCGGCTGTGCCCAGGATGATGTCTCCTTCGACGATGGCCCATCCGTCGACGACGGCGTAGGTGGCCGGCATCCCATGCCACCACCCGGACTGGACGTCGCTGACCTGCGGCCCAGGGGGCACATCCGCATATACGGAGAATTGGGCGCCGGCGGCGCGATTCGCGCTATCCACCGCGACCACCGTAATGTGGTTGGGGCCAGGCCGCACCGGGACTTCGGCGGTCCAATTGACGGTTGAAGTGGGGACCGAAATGCCTGAGGTCCACTGTGCCGGCCCCTGATGGCCCTGGTGGTCGATCCAATAGATATTGACGATGGCGGAATCCGCGCTGGCCACGCCGTTGAGCGAAACGGCAGCCGCGGTGGTTACTATGCGGGCGGATGGATCGAGAATACGGGTAGTGTATCAGTTTGACTGCTCATGGGCGTCGATCATGGCGACGATGTCGCTAATTTCCCACTTGCGGCTTTCCAGGCCAGCAGCCATGGCGGGCGTCTGTTTGAGAGTCTGATGGACGCGACCAAAGTTGTAGTATATGAAGTAGAGCGCCACGGCGTGCATGTGGTTCTCCATTTTCTTGCTGAAGGCATTCGTCAAGCGGGTGAACCGCCGCATGGACATGCGCATCGTGAGGTTCTGCCGCTCCACGTAGGACGTGCTGATGTGCTTGGGGTCCGGGTTCCCGGTAACGGTGTGGCTCTCGCATCCCAGGCATTGCGCGGGGCTGTAGCGCTTCTCCCCGTCATTGGGGATACCGTAGACCTTCACCAATTGCGCGTAGTCCACATCGCCCGCAAACGCCTTGTCAACCGCCTTGATGTACAACTTCAAACCATCGCTCGTAAGCTGAATGCGATTCGACAACCGGCCCGCTAGGTCCTCGATGAAATCCCGCGCCGCCTCTGGGCTGCGATCCCCAACCAGCCAGCACGGTACCAACTTGGTATCGGCGTCGATGGCTGTCCAGGTCCACGCATCGCCCGCCCGCTGTTTGGAAGCTATGGCCGGGGTGACGTTCTTTTCCTTCGCGTACACGAAGGCCCAGATCTCATCGACCTGCATCCGTTCGCACTTGAGGTTCCGCATCGCCCGGTCCTGGTAATCGGCACAAGCCCTGCCAGCATCGACGGCGAGTTTTACCACGGTGTTGATGGCAACTCCGGTCAACCGGCTGGTGGAGCGGATGGAGCACCCTTCAATCAAGCAACGAATCACCTGGGCGCGCTGGGTGGAATCAAGCTTGTTCATACTGACTATTATACTTGAACGCATTGGCATAGTCAAGACCTATTTTAACTTTTGTCAGGGTGTAGTTGACATGGCGGCATTTTTGAAGTATAACAGAATCAATGGACCAAGGAAACTTGTTCGACACGCGACCGCAGCATCCTGGGAAGATTCTGAAACGCATCCTCGATGAGAAGGGATGGACCCAGGATGACTTGGCGCTGGTTATTGGCAAGTCACGGCAGTCGGTTAGCGAGTTCGTTTCCTGCAAGACCGGAATCACATTAGACATGGCCGTCGTACTTGCGGTGGCGGTCGGGAATAGTGCGCAGGAATGGCTTAAGTGGGATCACTTGTACCGACTATCCATATCAGAGAAGGATACGAGCGAAGTTGAAATCAAGGCGCGTCTCTACGGACTGGCGCCCGTGCGCGACATGGTTAAACGGGGATGGATTCGGCAAACCGATAGCGCAACTGAGCTACAAGCCGAACTTGAGGCGTTCTTTGGTCCCGAATCGCTCGCTGATGGATTAAGCTTCCCTGTAGCGACGAAGCGCACTGTGAAGTTGCCAAAACTGAACTCGGCAGAAATTGCATGGTGTTTCCGGGCACGGCAAATGGCAGGCAGCCTCCTGTGTGGCGACTTCTCCAGTAATCGCCTCGAAAAGTCGTCGGGTACCCTGCGGAGATTAGCCTCCCATCCAAAGGAAGCTAGGCGTCTATCTAAGGTGCTGGCTGACCTTGGCGTTCGTCTTGTGATCGTAGAACCACTTCCAGACGTTCGTATTGACGGGGCTACCTTCTGGGACGACAGGGGACCAGTGATAGCACTATCAATGCGCCATGACAGGATAGATGGTTTTTGGTTCACAGTCATGCATGAATGTTCCCATGTCAGGAACGGTGACCCTCTCTCAGTCGATACCGGAATGGTTGATGCAGTCAAGGGTATTATTGTGCCGCTCGCCGACGACGAGGCAGAGGCGCGAGCTAATCGAGAAGCGGCGGATTCGCTTATTCCGTCAGAGGAGATGGATTCATTTATACGTCGGGTCGGGCCGCTTTATGCCACAGATAGGATTATACAATTTGCGAACCGATTAAAGATCCATCCAGGCATCATAGTCGGGCAACTACAATTCAGGAAAGAGTTAGGATACATGAATCTTCGTGACTGTCTCGTAAGAATTCGCGACCACGTCATATCCACTACCTTGACGGATGGATGGGGTCAAATCGTAGCACCAGCCGCATTAGGAGTAAAGATATGACTTCTGTACTGTCCGCTAAATCCCAAAGAGCTAGCAGAAAAATGGTTTACCTTCTCGAACAATACGAGAATGCTTTTCCGAATGCACCACTTCCAATAGATCCCGGCAGAGTAGCGCTGTGGGCTTATGACAATGGCCTCTGGAGGCCACGAGATACCGACCCACGCGAAGTTCTGAGACGCAAGCTGTGCCGTGCCCTTAGATACCAGTACATCACTGATCCTCAGGGGCGCGAGGTGAATGCTAACTTTCACACAACCGAAGAGGTAGATACTGCGGACGGTCCAAAGCGGATGTCTAAGTGGTATCCCATATTCAAGTCACCCCCGGAGATTGCGCGTCAGGCTCTAGCCTTAGAGCGGCGGCAAGTATTATCGACCGCTATACAAATGAAGCTAAACTTCGATTCGTACAACGACAATAATGAATTCGGAGCGGTACTAGAGCCGCTGGACATGGATCTAAACAAAGACCTCGAAGAGATGTCTCTGCCATCCGAGTATGAGCCAGACATCCCAGAGGACGAAGATGAAGACGACGAAGACTAGCGCTGCGTTCCCCACCGCGCCCGCGCCGCCTTCTTTGCAATCGCCTTACGTCTGGTAGGCGATAGGGCAGCCGCCCTTGCCGCGCCGCCCTTGGCACCCCCAAGTCTGCCAAGGGCAACCGCAGCCGGGTTCTTTCCGGCGTGGGGGTCTTCCAAGGGAGTACCGTCCAGGTGCTCCCCGATGGCTTGCTCCACTACGCGGCGGGCTACCGTCATGAAGTCGTGGTCTTTGCTTGAACGGCTAGGCATGGTACCATTATGGCATGAACGACATGGACAAGGAAGAGGCGCTTGCTAGCCTGGACGCGCTGGTTCATCAAGCCGAAGAATTGATCCGTCAATTCGATATCACAATAACGGGTGCTCCCGCCCCAAACTACGGCTCAAACCGCTACCAAAAGGCGGCTTACGCCCTTGACCGATTGACGCGTGCGGAAGTCCAGCTTCGGGACTCCCACCGGCATGAGGTTTGGGAGCAAACGACAGTCGATGGCAGAAACGGAGAATACCTAGTTAGCCAGATAACCCCACTCAAGCAGATTCTCCAACGAACTGGCGAGGGTGCCCCGCAGCCAAAGCCTTGATCCACAGGAAAAGCGCCGCGACCAGATGAACCAAAAACTGGATTACCGTCGTGGATTCAAGCGGCTCTATGCCGTGGCAAGCTTGATTTGGATACTGTTGGTCGCAATCGACGCCTTCAGCCGCACCGAAATGCACGGCACAGGCATGGGTGCCTACGGGAGGGGATACCCGGTCGAAGACAATATCTATATGATCGCTGTCGTCGGGCTTGCCCCATGCATCATCGGATACGGGGTCCTCTTCGGCGTTTTGCCTTGGATCGCTCGTGGCTTCAGGTCGCCGAAAAATTCAAACTGATACACTACCAGAATACGAATCACCGGTTGAGCGGCAAGAGTTGCCGGAAGGAATAAGATGGCAACCGCAATGAGAGCGTTGATCGGGGGCCGAGACATTCTATCAGTCTATCGCAGGCTGCGGCTGGAGCATCGACGGTGTAGTACCGGCGGTACTGGCATGGCGTTGTATGATAGGAACAGCATGGATCCCGCAGTGGAAGAACGATTCCAGCGAATTGAGGATGCGCTTGCATCCGTGGCGGTGAGCCAGGCGTCCGTAGCGATGAGCCAGGAACGTGCGGGGAGACGCATGGACCGGATGGAGCGCATGATGGGCGCCATGACTCGTTTGGGGCGCCGCTGGCGTTCCGAAGCGAATGCCCGGATGGCTCAGCACGAAGCTCAGATGGCACTGGTCGAGGCGAATTTGCGCGAAATCACCGATAAGTTGAATGGGTTGATTGGCGTGGTAGAGAACTGGCCGCGCCAGAAGCCGAATGGGCATCCGCAGTAGGCTCCGCTTGGAGCGTGGCTCTCCTAAGCGCTCCGCCACGCTGCTGCCTGTGGTGAATCAACTGCGACGTGAAGTCCGAATCGGGTCAGCATTTCGCGCCGCCCAAGACTCGTGACACCTAAGGCCCTACTGTCGAGATCCTGAACTACCCATTTTCTTTTCAGCGCGACTTTCAGAAGGGCCGCCCCCAGCGCTCCGCCGATGTGAGGCCGTCGTTCACTCCAATCCAGACATGCATACGCGAACCGGCGGCGGAGCGTTCGGGTTTGCCTCCAGATCGATGCCAAGGGCCACAAACGCATTCGCGCCAGCCGGGGTGAGGACATACGCACCGTTCATGGCCGTCGAATCGGCCGCCAGCCATTTCAACGCTTCGAAGCGATCGTGAAGCGCCACGCCCAGTGTTCCCGCCATGTGATCGTAGCAGGTTCGCGCAGCGCGCAGCCGGCTCGGCGTGTTTGGCACGAACTTGTTGGGAACTCCTCCGGCGAGCACGCTGAGACCTTCCAGCGCGCTGGCCACGTGGGGACCTTCCAGACTGTAGTAGCGATGCTTCCCTTGGACGACGACCTTGACCAGACGCTCTATTTTCAGCCGATTCAAATGTACACTTGCGGTTGACGGACTTACATCAGCCACCAGCGCAAGCTCGGTGCTGGTTCGCGCGTGGCCATCCACCAGGGAATAGAGCATGCGAGCCCGTGCAGGCTCGCCGATGGCCGCCGCAATTCCGGCGACAGCCGCGTCAGCGTCAACAATCATACTTTGATTGTAGACGAAGTGTCCCTGCAGGACAACTGGCATACTGCGAAATATGCATCGGAGGGAGCCGTCACCGGGCAAATCGGCCGACGGGAGGGCACTCGGAAGGGCACTCATGAAGATCACCTGCGTCATCCGCTACGAGATCGATCCGTTTCAGCAAGAAGGGTTCAAGAACTACGCCGAGAATTGGGGCCGCATCATTCCGCGATGCGGCGGCCAGCTTGTCGGGTATTTTCTTCCTTACGAAGGAACCAACAATGTGGCCTGGGGTTTGATCGCATTCGACAGCCTCGCTTCTTATGAGGCCTACCGGGCGCGCTTAAGGTCGGATCCGGAAGCCCGTGAGAATTTCACGATGGCCCAAACCAACCGCCTGATTCTGCGCGAAGAGAGGAACTTCGTCGAAGTGGTCGATGGAACATTCGGTCTTCCCGCGGCGGCCGCAGGCAAGGTATGATTGGCCGATGTTGACGCAGGCTGAAAAAGGACGCGCATTTCGCGCACTCCACGCGCGGGACTGCGCATTCATTATTCCCAATCCGTGGGATGCCGGCACCGCGCGGCTGCTGGCGCACTTGGGCTTCGAGGCGCTGGCCACCACGAGCGCGGGCTATGCCTTTTCCGCCGGCCATCGGGACAACACGATCGAGCGGCACGACATGATGTCGCATGTGTCCGCAATCGTATCGGCCACCGACCTGCCGGTCAGCGCCGATCTTGAGAATGGCTATGGAGACTCCGCGGAGACCGCCGCCGAAACCATCCGGCTCGCGGGCGCCGCGGGAGCGGTGGGTGGCTCCATCGAAGATATGTCAAGGCTCCCGCGCCGCCCCATCTATCCGCGTGAACATGCGGCCGAGCGAGTCCGCGCAGCGGCGGAGGCTGCGCACGCCTTCCCGTTTGCATTCACGCTGACGGCGCGCGCCGAGAACTACTTAGCCGGCCGGCCGGATCTCGGAGACACGATCGCGCGGCTACAGGCCTATCAAGAGGCGGGCGCCGATGTTCTCTATGCGCCCGGCCTGACCAGCAAGGACGATATCGCAGCCGTGCTTAAGTCAGTGGATCGCCCGGTGAATGTGGTGATGGGGCTCTCAGGCGTTCGATTTACCCTGGCCGAACTCTCGGCGCTGGGAGTCAGGCGTGTCAGCGTCGGCAGCGCGCTCAGCCGTGCCGCCCTTGGCGCCTTTCTTCGAGCCGCGCGAGAGATGCGAGAACAGGGCACCTTTCGATTTGCTGAGGAAGCCGTGGCCTATCGGGAGATCAACGGCATGTTCAATGCATGACATAGGCACATGAAGAAGATTGGCATTGTAGGTGGTGTAGCCTGGCTCTCCACAGTGGAGTACTACTCGGAGATCTGTCGTCGCAGCGAACGATGGCACATCGCCAAAAACCTGCACGGTGTGCCGTCAACACCGGAGATGAGCATCGAATCCTTGGATGAGAACCGGGCCGTCTCTTAGATAGGCATCGATGGCGACGAAGAATCGTGGTCGAAATTCGACGGCTATCATCGCTCGGCGCTGCAGCGCCTGGAAGCAAGCGGCGCCGATTTCGCGCTCATGGCAAGCAATTCTCCTCACCATCGCTTCGAGTCCATCGTACGGGATATTGGAATTCCCGTTATCAGCATTCTTGAAGCGGTAGCTAAGGAGAGCGTTCGAATAGAAGCCAGCGAGGTTCTTATATTAGGCACGGAGCTGACCATGAGGTCGATCAGATTTCGCGCGGAGTTCGCGAAACATGGGATTGAAGCCGCAGGCCCACACGACGACGCCACCCGGGCTGTAATGGCCGGGTTGGTTGCAGAGTTGCAACTGGGCAAGCTCGAGGGCGCGGCGGAGCGGCTGGGGAGGATTGCGAAGACCGCGTTCGAACGGCAGTTCAGAGCGCAGCCGGTGGTGTGGTTAGCGTGCACGGAGTTGCCGTCTGCGTTCCCGGAGCAGAAGACGCTCCCGACTTTTGAGCACGATGGAGTCCTGTACATCAACAGCGCCGCCGTGCACATAAACGCCGCCTTTGATTTTGCTGTCGATGAGGCGAGCACCCGAAGAAATTATAAGCCGCGGATGAACGCTGATCAACCTAGCGCGGCCTACGGCCGCAACCAAAATTGAAACGTCCCTCGACAGCGTATCATTTGTGGATTATCAAAAAACACTGTGATACGAGGAGGAACGCGTGAACGAGTTTACATCAAAATACGCTGCTTCGATCGCTGGTACGCTAAGCGGTTTCGACCGGCTGGTTTCGGGGGTCATTCCGCAAGATTGCCGACCCATTTGGCATGGAAGGGTACCTGTGGGCCAACCAGGTGCCGATGACCAGATTTGGGGCGCACGTCAATGAGATCAGCGGGCGGGTGAAGGAAGCCGCCCTGCGGTGCGGGCAGGAGGCCGGCCGCGCCGTGCAGTTTCTGCAAGCCAGCAAAGAAGACAAGGAGGAAATCGCGCGGGCGATTGCCTCTGCCTACCGGGGTGTATGCTCTGTCGTACAGCTTGACGGAGTTGCAGTTTTATCGGTCTTCGATCGGCACACCCTCCCGTGCTTCGTTCCGAATTGACCACGGACGATCCGGAGGACTCTAAGGTCTAGCGCCTTCCTGAAGGAGATCCGGATGCTCCGCTGGCGTGGCTACGGATGCGCAAAGGAATCGCCGATTTGCATCGTTGGGCGGAGGTGTCGCAAAAAACCAATGAGCGATACCTGAAGCTGGCGAGCGTGGACGACAGCACTAGTCTACGAGAAGTAGTCGGTCCCATCGAAAAGCTGTCTCCCGGAATGGCAAACGCGTGCGGGCGGTGCATCCGTTCAATGACCAGGATCCGTTGTTGTTGGAAGCCATCAGCCGCGGCGAATTCCTGATCAACGGCCTGCGCAACAAAGACCTCCAACCGCTGCTCTACGCCACGGCAGCGAGATTTGACGAGGAGCGCCGACGACGATCCAACGCCATCAGCCGCAAGCTTCGCCTCCTGCGGGCGCACCGCCTCATTCGCAAAGTTCCAGGCAGCCATCGTTACCATATGACAGCTCAGGACCGGCAGATCGCCGCTGCCGTGATTGCCGCCGCGAACGCCACTGTCAACCTTCTTGTTTCAAAGGCGGCGTGATGAAATTCGTCGCGAAGAAAAGAAGAATATGAATGTTAGCAGTGCAGATAAATTACCGGCGATCCATCGGCGGTATAATTAATGATGTAGGAGGGTATCTGGAATGCATCGAACTATTGGTATAGCCGTCGTGTTGCTGGCGATGGGGGGTTTGAGTTTCGCGGCTGGAATTCCCGCGCACAATATTTATGGCAATTATGTGGAGGCCCGCACTGCGGACGTCTACACGGGGCCCTGCTTTGCCAACTCCGAAG
>Ga0187858_10001584_pt1 | contig 24983 bp, 21 predicted proteins | sample June2016WEW_8_15_FD_133015 | JGI IMG/M metagenome (GOLD analysis project Ga0187858, IMG submission 133015) | Peatland microbial communities from SPRUCE experiment site at the Marcell Experimental Forest, Minnesota, USA - June2016WEW_8_150 | ecosystem: Environmental > Terrestrial > Soil >...
CTCGAGCACCGCCTCTTCGCCGGTCTTGGCCGGCAGCGCCGACGCGCTGAAAGCCACGGCTCGGACAAACCGCGACGGCGGGGTGAAGTCGCCCGGCATCCCCAGCATCCCGGTGCCTTGGCCGAAGCCGGTCAGCGTGATGCCGCCGACTTTCACCGGCGGAACATTCACTATTGAGAAGTTTACGTAATTGCGCAGATTGGTCATTTGCCAATCGAAGGATGGCGAGTTGGTCATCACCCCCAGCGGGTCGTCGTGGACATGAAGTTTTCCTTCCACATATTCTATCGCGATGCTCTTGCCCGAGGCGTCATTCACCACGTAGTGAAGCGGCGGCACAAAGTCCATCTGCTTGACCACGACCGCCGGGACTGTGATGCTTCCCATGCCCTGTTTGACTTCTTCGACCGTCGCGAAATTTTCCAAAATCCAGGAACCGACCTCCCAGGGTGCGACGGTCTTGGAGGCCTCGGCAGCGTGGTACTTCATGTAGCCGACGGTCCCGGGAAAATAGAGCAGGCCAATAGCCAATCCCTTCTCATTAACGCCATCGACCAAAAACGGCATGTCGCCACCGTTGTTGACGCCGACCGATGCATACTTGGAGGTCCACTTCAGCCCATTCTCGCCCTCCGGTGTGGTACCGGTTCGCGCATAGCCGCGCGGCACCATCATCACGGCGGAATCCATAACGATAGCGAACTCCATCGTGCGCGCGTACACGACGCTCCCGTCGCTGGCTCTGAGTCTGATGCTGGTGCAGGCTGGCGCCGGCTTCGCGAAAAAGAGCGAACACGCGAGGATCGCGAGAAATATCGCTCCGGAAGCGCTGGGGAACTTGCGGGGCGCGGATGCTTTGACGCCGATGCCGGTAATTTTCATTGGTTCGTCCTTTCTGCGGTTGCTTGGTTCAGTCAACCTGCGGTGATTTTGAAGATGCCCTTACGATACGATTCGGCGTCTAGCATGAAGAATTCCCTTTCTGGATCCAGGCCAGACGCGAATCGCTAAAAGAATGCGCCAGCACGTCCGCCCCGACAACTCTCTGATTGCCTTCTCTGACATTTTGGTTATCAAGGGAACTATTTGAGAAACAGCCTCAGTGTTATTGTCGGACATACATGAGAAGAGTATCTTCGCCACGTCAACCCGAATCTGGGGGATCGTGAATATTCCTGCGGCAGAAAAAATGATGCGATTCAGACCGGTGCTCGTAGCTTTAGGCTGCCTGGCGTTTTTGATTCTTTTCGCGAAGCCGGCGCACGCCCAGCACGGCGACTGGCTTATGGGAACCGACGGCTTGTTGAGTGCTCAGCAGGCGCCGGAAGGGATTTTCTATTCAAACGTCTGGTCGTACTATCACGCCTCAGGCAGTAATTTCGTATCACTCGCGTCACCAGCACCACCGCTCGGGACCGGGGGTAACGGGCCTCTCAAGCTTAATGTCAGCGGCAGTCTCGACGAATTCGTTGACCAGAACATTATTGGCTGGACCTCGCCCTATAAGGTCCTGGGCGCGAACTATGGATTGTTTGTCGATGTGCCGTTTGCCATCGCTGATGCCAGTGGTGCTGCGAGCCTGGAACCCGTCCTGAGTCTGCACGGGAGCTCGCCGTCGCTACAAGCTTCCGCCGGGGTAACCAAGGGCAGTATCGGTGATATTTACGTGGAGCCGGTAGATTTCGGCTGGCACTTTCGCCAGCTGGACGCCATCGTCTCCTCGGGGTTCTTCGCGCCTTCAGGACCGTACAACTCGAAAGCGGCGCTCAACATTGGCTATGGCCACTGGACGGGCGCCTTTGGCCTTGGAGGTATCGCCTACGCCGACGCCGCTCGAACCTGGTCGCTCTCCATTTATACTCACTACCTGCTGTACGCTTCGCAATTGGGCGCAAAATATACGCTCGGCGATGTCGTACCGTTCGAGTGGGGTGCGGGAAAGACCCTCAACTTGAACAACAGCATTTTCCAGCAGCTTATCTTGGGCGCGGTAGGCTACGCCCAGTGGCAGACAACGAACAACCAGATAAATATCGCTAGCCAAAACCAAACCGCTGCCGCAGTTATCAATACGCTGGAGGATACGCGCGCACAGGTCTATTCGGCGGGCCCTTCAATCAATCTACTGACGAAGTACGGGCTCTTCTCGCTGCGCTACTATGAAGAGTTCGACGCGCATGCCACCCCGTCGGGCCGGCAATTGATGTTCAGCGTCGCCCTTGCTTTTGGTTAGGGCGATGAATCCCGCCCTCGATAGGATGTTGAAAAGAAAGCAACCCAAGACAACCCGATGATGCTCCAGCAAGCAAATCGAATGATGGCAATCGTGTGCAAATACTCGAGCGGCAAAAGGATGGCCAGAATGAAGCTTAGATATGTGCAGTTACTTTTTTGTATCGCCCTCGCGTTGACGATTGTATCTCCCGCGGCGGCGGACGCTGCCGATAGCCAATCGCTCGACGAGGTCAACAAAGAACTGTCTAACCCGATTTCGAGCATCTGGGCGCTGCAACTCCAGCAGAACACTTACTGGCTGAATAAGCCGGATCGAAACGTTGTAAATATGCAGTTTCAGCCGGTGCTGCCTCTGGCGTTGACCGATGACTGGAACCTGATCACCCGGCCCGTATTTCAGGTGTTCAACTCCACGCCCTATGTGAACGAGAGCCTCCATCTCCATCGCGTCACCGGTTTTGGCGACACAATAGTCGGGTCGGTGCTTTCGCCGAGTCCGAAGCTTGCCGGCCCTTGGCTGCTGGGCGCAGGTCCCAGTTTTATCTTGCCTACCGCGAGCAATTCGAGGCTGGGACAGAACAAGTGGCAGCTGGGACCGGCTGGCGTATTCGGCTACCTCGGTGATAAGTGGCTGGCGGGAGTATTTCCGCAACAGTGGTTTTCGGTCGGCGGCAATGGCTCGCAGACTATAAGCCAAATGAACCTTCAATACTTCTTCGTCTATCTGCCGGGCGGTGGTTGGGGCATAGGCACGTCGCCGAACATGCTGGTCAATTGGTACACGAACAACGCGAACAAGGTAACGTTCCCGATCGGCCTGAGTGTCAGCAAGGTAATCAAAATCGGTCCGCTCCCCGTGAAACTTGCGGTTCAACCTCAGTACATGCCGGTTCGTCCTGACGTCTTCGGCCAGAAATGGAACCTCCAGTTCTCGGTCACTCCTGTCATCCCCGATCTGGTTAACAGAAAGATCCTCGAGGGTTGGTAAATCGGTTTCCTCCCCCTGGGGCCGGGCCCATGGTTCGCGGCCTCGAAACCGAGAAAGAAGAAACCCCCGCCCGCGACTTCCGGATAATCTCAGCCCACCACATCGGCGAAGGCAGCCTCCGGGGAAAAGCCCTCACCAACATCGACGCCATCCGCACACTCAAACTGATCGAAACAGAAAATCGCGACGCAACCGAAGCGGAAAAATCCATCCTCGTCCGCTACGCGGGATGGGGCGCGATGCCGGGTGCCTTCCGCCCCTATCCGCCGCAGGAATGGCAATCGGTCGCGAACCAACTCCGTGAGCGATGATTTCAGAGAGACTGGAAGTGACAACGATGGCTCATTCGTCCGAAAAATAACAGCGTTTCGAGAAGCGAGCCGCGCGCATCAACCACCGGCGTCAACCGCCGCTTGTCAACCGCCTCATAGTGTCAACGGCCGTATGGGTGTCAACCGGTTGACAGGTTGACAGGAGAGCAGTACGCATCGGACTCGGTCATCCACCATTTACTCGAAAACTAGAACATGAAAGTTATCGGGCTCGACGCCGCGATCAGCCACCCAAACCATAGCGTTTCGAAAATCGCGATCAGCGTCAGATTGCGCGACGCGCTGTAGGCCGCCGCCGAGAATACTTCGATCATCACGAAATTCAGCGCGATGATCGGCAGGATCAGCATCAGGAAGAACGGCAGTATTCCCAGGCTCACGCCCACCACCATCAAAACCACGATCAGGATGCGACCGAGCGCGGCCCAAACCGTCGAAATCGCCGCTCCTCCGCGCCGCACCAGCAACTCGAAGCCCATCCAGAACGGAAACTGGAGCACGCACGCCATCGCCATGACCATCAGCCGTTCGGGCGACAGCGACAGGTGATGGAACGCCACCGTCATCGCCACCTGGCACACGTAAGCCACAGCGAACCCCCCCGCCGCGACGAATATTGCGGCGCCGGCGCCCTCGCGGATGCGGTACCAATCCAGCGTATGCGACAGCGCGAGCACGCCCACCATGATCAACCCTGCGACCGCGAACCATGAGATCTGGATATCGCCGACCACCACCGGCACAAACGCCGCCGGGTCTGACTCCGCCAGCGGCATCGCTGCAATCAGCGCGCCGCCCAGGATCAGCAGTCCGATCAATCCGCTCGGTCCGGGCCGCTCGCCCGCCCAATTCGCCACCATCGAGCCGCAGACTCTGCCCATCGGCACCAGCAGAATCACAAAGACCAACAGCGCGAATCCCGCTGCCCCCATCCGCGCATCCGCAACCTCGATCACTCCGGTTCTGGTGGTTCCAAACGTGCTATCGAGCCATTTCACGATCGTCGTCGCGGCCGCCGCGGAATAGACGATGGTTATGTGATCGAGCCCCGGCATTCGAACCGCTTCGACCGCGCTGCCCTGGGCGAAATCGCCGTAGGTCTTGCCCAGCTCGATTTGCGCCGCGCCCGCCAGATACGACGCCAGCGCAGGGGACGTGTCCTGGATCATGTCCGGATCGCGCTCGGCAAAAATGAACAGCGCATTCTTCGGACGTTCCGGACCGAGCTGCCAGCCGCCCGAGATCATCACCGCGCCTTTGAGATTGGGATCGTGCGTGGCGTAGTCGAGCGCCGCGCCCGCGCCCATCGAATGCCCCATCACGACGATTCGCGACCCATCGACAAACGGGCTGCTGCGAAGATAATCGACCGCCTGCTTCACGTCCTCACGCAGGCTGCCGACGTCGCCTACGCCGCCAGCGAAAGGATTGGAATTCTCGCCGTGTCCGTTAACGTCGATCGCCAGCACCGCGTACCCGTTCTCCGCGAGCCGTCGCGCAAGCACGCTCATCAGCTTGCGATCCGCCATGAAGCCGTGAATCAGCACGACCGCCGGTGGTCGCTCGGCCGCCGGTTTGGGGAGTTGCATGTAGAACTGACGCGCCGGTCCGGGCATGTACATCGTCGCCGGCTCCTGCCCTGGCAACATGATGGATACGTGCGACGGACCGCGATTTTCCAGCCGCGCCAGCCGCGCGATCGCCAGAATGAATACGACCGCGAGACCAATTGCGATGATACGGGAAATTTTCATTGTGAATTCGCCGCGCTCCTCTCAGCTGACATCCGCGATTTGCATTACGATGTACCAGACGGGCACGCATGGGTCGATCACGCCGCGCGATCGGCTCCCGCGCGACGCTTCTCGACTTCCTTGACCAATACGTCCCTTTACTGGTCGGTCAAGGTCCAGTTCCAGACCGCTTGCAAGCTGATCGCTGCGTTGCCAACGAGTACGCCCCGACCTACCATCAGGCTTGATGCTTATCCATGGGCCGAGGTGGGGCGCGCTATCATCGACGCCAAGGCTCATGTGCTGGCAAGGCTTTGTTCGCAACCGAAGCGTGAAATACAAATGAAACGGCGCGCGAGATCGCGGCTCAAACCATCCCGCATTGCCGCGGCCCGCACCGCTGCGCGCGCAAAGTGAACCGGCATCGGGTTCAAAAGGCGGAACGAAATGGAAGAAAAGTACGCAATTGACTTCGAGCACGTGACCCGAATCTACAAGCGCGACGAGTTCGAGGTCCGCGCGCTCGACGACGTGACCGTGCAGATCCCGGCCGGACGCTTCGTGGCGATCATGGGGCCGTCGGGATCGGGCAAGACCACGATGCTCAACCTGATCGCGGGAATCGATCACGCGACTACCGGACGAGTGGCGGTCGGCGGCGACGAGATCACCCGCATGAAGGAGCGCGAGCTGGCGGGCTGGCGCGCACACCATATCGGGCTGGTGTTCCAGTTTTACAACCTGATTCCGGTGCTGACGGCGTTCGAGAACGTCGAATTGCCGCTACTGCTGACGCATCTTAGCAAGGCCGAGCGGCGCGAGCATGTCGAGACGGCGCTCAGGGTGGTGGGACTGGCCGACAGGATGGACCATTATCCGCGCCAGTTGTCGGGCGGGCAGGAGCAGCGCGTCGCGATTGCGCGCGCGATCGTCGCCGATCCCACGATCATCGTCGCCGACGAGCCGACCGGCGACCTCGACGCAAAGTCGGCCGAGGAAATCCTGGGCTTGCTGGTCGATATGAATCGCCAATTCCAGAAAACGATCGTGATGGTCACGCACGACCCCCGCGCCGAGCGTTACGTCGATACCGTCTATCGGCTCGACAAGGGCGTGCTCGCGGGCGTCGAGCCGGGCAAGCGCGGCGCGACGCCGGAAGCGGCGGCGAATGCGTAACGCGTGAGTTAGCATGAAGTACACGGGGCTGGTGTTAAAAAATCTGGTGCGCAGCAAGCGCCGCACTATTCTGACCGTGCTGTCGATCGCGGTCTCGCTGTTCATCTTCTCGGCGCTGGTCAGCATCCCGACCGCGGCCAACTAGATCCTCGGCGACACGGCGTCGGCCACCCGGATCGCGACGCATAATAAGGCCGGGCTGGCCTACGCGATTCCAATCGCCTACAAGCAGCGAATCGTGGTGATACCGCACGTCGAGGTGGTGGCGCCGGAGAGCTGGTTCGGCGGCGTGTACCATGAAGTGTCGGATCAGTTTCCGAACCTGGCGGTCGATCCCGAGCAGGTCGATCTGATGTGGCCCGACTATGGAATCAGCAAGGAGCAGTTCGAGCAGTTCAAGAAAATCCGCACCGCGTGCCTGGTCGGCGCCGACACGATGAAGCGCTTCCATCTGCACATCGGGCAGCAGATCCAGCTGCGCGGGACGCTCTACCCGTTCAACGTGACGCTGAATATTGTGGGCACGACCGGCGGCAAGGCGCCGCCCAATTACCTGCTCTTTCGGCGCGACTACCTGGAAGAGGCGGCCGGGCGGCCCGGTTGGGTCGATCTCATTTGGGTCAAGGTCGATAAGCCGGAGAATATGCCGCAGGTAATAGCGGCGATCGATGAAGGCTTCGCCAACTCGTCGGCGGAGACATCGTCGGAGTCGGAGGCGGCGTTTATCGGCAGCTTCCTGGACCAGTACCGCACGTTTTTCAGGATGGCGGAGGTGCTGGGATTTATCGTGGTGCTGATGATAGGACTGGTGGCGGCCAACACGGCGGCGATGTCGATTCGCGAGCGGCGCGGCGAGATTGCAGTGATGCGCTCGATCGGGTTTCCGTCGCGCACGATTTTGTCGATGCTGCTGGCCGAGTCGATCCTGATAGGCCTGGCCGGCGGGATTATCGGATGCGGCGCGGCGTATATCGTGCTGAAAGTGTTTTCGGTCGGCAGTGGCACGGGCCCGCTCAGCACGATCCGCATGCAGCCGGCGATTCTGGCCGAGACCCTGGTCGTGGCCGCACTAATAGGACTGTTCAGCGCACTCGTGCCGGCCCGCTCGGCGGCGCGGCGCAATATCGTTGATGCGCTAAGGACGGTTGCCTGAGATGGCTATTCCGCTGAAGTACAACGTGCGTTCGCTGCTGGTGCGGCGCGTCTCGACCGCGATGACGGGCGGTGGAATTGCGCTGGTGGTGGCGGTGTTCGTGATCGTGATGGCGCTGGTGGCGGGACTCAACTCGGCGATTTCCGACACCGGCGACCCGGACAACGTAATCGTGCTGCGCAAAGGCGCGACTACCGAGACCTATTCCGCCATCCAGCTCGATCAGTTCGACGCGATGAAGTTCCTGCCGCAGATTCGGCGCGAGCCCGACGGCGAGGCAGACGCATCGCCGGAACTGCCGGTGCAGGCGCTGATGGAACGCACCGGCGGCGGGCGCGACAATATCGTGGTGCGCGGAGTTCTGCCGATCGCGCTCAAAGTTCATCCCAAGGTGAAGATCGTCGAGGGCCGGATGTTCAATCCGTCGGTCAACGAAGTGATCGTCGGCAAGGGCCTGATGGGGCATTACGAGAACATGACGCTCGGTTCCACCCTTCGCTTCGGGCGCGGCAACTGGAAGGTGGTCGGGATAATGACGGCCGAAGGCGGCTCGTTCGAGTCGGAGGTGTGGGGCGATATCCATAATGTGCAGGACGACGCGCAGCGCGGCGCGTATTACGCCGACGTGCGCCTCAAACTTGCGGCCGGGGCGGACGCGGATGCGCTGATTCGGCGGCTGGCGGACGATCCGCGAATCAATCTGCAGGCCGAGACCGAGGCGGACTACTACAAGGACCAGGCGGTGGTCGCCAACCAGATGCGGGTGCTCGGGATGACCGTCGCGGTAATCATGGCGGTCGGCGCAATCTTTGGCGCGATGAACACGATGTACGCGGCGGTCTCGTCGCGGACCACCGAAATCGGCACGCTGCGTGCGCTCGGCTTCGCGCCGATCGCGGTGATGACGTCGTTCCTGCTCGAGTCTCTGGTGCTGGCGGTGACGGCGGGCGCGATTGGCATCGTGCTGGCGATGCCGATAAACGGGTTGACTTCGACGTTTGGCAACTTTGTCACGTTCTCGACCCTGGCGTTCAGCTTCCACGTCACTTTTGCAATAGTGATCGAGGCGCTGATCTTCGCCGCCGTGATGGGCGTGGTCGGCGGCTGGCTGCCGGCGCGACAGGCGATGAAAATGTCGATCGTCGATGCGCTCAGGAGCATCTGACCTTGTCCACCGAATCACCCAGGGGACCCAATATCCGCGAGCTCGAGTCGCTGCGGATTGCGCGCGCGGCCGAGCCGAAGAAGCCGAGCAGAATCATCCCGGCTGCGATCGTGCTCGCGATTCTCGCGGTGGCCGGCGCGGCGGGATTTTTCGTCTATCAGCGGACGATTGGCCGTCCGCCCGAAGTGCAAACCGCGATCGTCACGGTGAAACAGGCGGGACAGGCCGGCACCGTGCTGACCGGCAGCGGCTATATCGTGACGCAACACAAGTACATCGTGATCGGCACCAAGATTCTCGGCCAGATAGTCGCCGAGCCGATCGAGGAAGGGCAGCGCGTCAAGGTCGGCGACCTGCTGGCGCGGATCGACGATCGCGACTACCAGGCGCAACTGAAGCAGGCCTACGCAGATCGCGATCTGGCGGCGGCCAACGTCGTGCTGAGGAAGGCGCGCGCGCAGCGCCTGCGGGAACTCTACAAGCAAGGCGTGCAATCGAAGGACTCGCTCGAGGACGCGGAGAATCAGCTCTCGGTGGCGGAGGCGGAGCTCAAGAAGGCGGACGGCGCGATCGATTTCGCAAGGTTCAACGTGAGCCAGACCGTGATCACGGCGCCAATCAACGGCGTGGTGCTGCAGAAGTATCGCGAACTCGGCGACACGATTAACTTCGGCGGCGAAATCCAGGCCGGCGGCGGCGCCACCGATATCGTGCAGCTTGCAGACCTGAGCGATCTGCGCTGCGAAGTCGATATCAACGAAGGCGATATCGCGAAGGTGAAGATGGGAACGCCGGCGACGGTGATCCCGGACGCGTACCCCGACAATCCGTTTGCGGCGCAGGTCGTGAAGATTTATCCGGAGGCCGACCGCCAGAAGGGCACCGTGAAAGTCGAAGTCAGAATCCTTCAGCCTGATTTGAAGATTATCAAGCCGGAAATGAGCGCCAAGGTTACGTTCCAATCGATTATTACGCAGACAGCGACAGCGGCGGCGCCGATGGCGCTGGTGCCGAAGAAGGCGATCGTCACTGAGGGCAGCGCCAGTTCGGTGTGGGTCGTGCGCGGCGCCACGGCGCATCTGACGCCGGTCGTGCTCGGGCGCGAGTTCCAGGAAGGCGTCGAGGTCAGGCAGGGATTGAGCGGCGGCGAGATGGTGATAGTGGTACCGCCGGCGACGCTCAAGGAAGGACAGGCCGTCACGCCGGTGGCATCGTAATAACCTAACCCCTAACCCCTTCCCTCGATGGAAGGTGAACAATCGAGTTGAGAAGATGGCGGAGACGTTTGTACTGGTGCATGGCGCGTGGCATGGCGGATGGTGCTGGGCCGCGGTGATCAATCAACTCGAGCGGTTGGGCGACAGAGCCTACGCAGTCGATCTCCCGGGGCATGGCATGAACCGCGCCGATCGCGCGAAGGTGACGCTCGACAGCTACGTCAACAGCGTCGCGGAGTTTATCGAGCGGCACGATCTGAAAAACGTGGTGCTGGCGGGACACAGTCTCGGCGGGATCACAATATCCGGCGTCGCGGCCAAGATTCCCGGGCGGATCAAGCGCGTGGTGTGGATCACGGCGATGGTGGCGCTCGACGGGCAGCCAATCATGGATCCGTCGGCGTCGCCGCTGGCGGCGGCGATCGATTCGTTGCCGGAGCGATCGATTACAATCGAGATGATTGGCCCGGAATTTATCGACGGGCTTACCAACGACATGGCACCGGCCTTGAAGGAATATGTTTTTTCGGCGCTAGGCCCGCAGCCGCTGGCGCCGCTGCTCGCGCCAGTGCCTATGGCGCCCTACTTCGCCACCGGAATTCCCAGCAGCTATATCATTTGCGAAGACGACCAGACGCCGGTCGCGGGCGCACCCAACTGGCATCCGCACTTTTCCAGCCGGCTCAGGAATCCAACGCTCAAGTTCGTGAAGAGCGGGCATGAAGTGATGTTCACGCATCCTGTGGAATGCGCGCGGGCGCTGCACGAGCTGGCGAGCGGCGATTGAGCCAGGCGCCCTCACTCTGAGCGAGCGGCAGGTATGATCAATTTCCCAGCAATCGATGTCGTTGGGCGGTCATATCGCGCATGATCGGGGCGCTCATCTCATGTCGGCGAGTTTGACCGGGCGGGCGGCGCCGTCGCGAAAGCGGGCGGGCGAAAAGGGCGCGAGATCAATGGCGGGCATCCGGCCCTTGACCAGGTCGGCGATCACTTCGCCGGTGAGCGCGGAGAGCAGAATGCCGCTGCGGAAATGTCCGGCGGCGTAGAACACGCCGGCGACCGTCGGAGATGGGCCGAGCACCGGCAACAAGTCGTCGGTGGCGGGGCGAAGTCCAGCCCATGCTTCGCGAAAGGGAATCGAAGCGATCGAAGGGACCATCGCACGCACTGCGCGCAGAATCCGTTCCATCCCATCGAGCGTGACGGACTTGTTGAAGCCCGCATCCTCGAAGACCGAGCCGGCGAGCAGCCGCCCGTCACGCCGCGGCACCAATATTGCGCCGCCCGAGAACAGCGAAGGCACCACCAGGCCCGGCCGCGCGTCGAAGCATAGAATCTGGCCGCGCACCGGGTAGAAGCGGATTCGATCGTCTTCGAGGCCGCGGATGTCGCCGGCCCATGAGCCGGCGGCGTTGATGATGACATCGCCGGTCTCGAGCGATCCGTCGGCGAGGCGAAGGCCGGTGGCGCGCGCGGCGGTAGTGGCGATCGAATCGACGCGGGCGCCTTCGCGGAAATCGGCGCCGGCGTGCGTGGCGGCGTTGATATAGGCAAGGGTGAGTTTGCGATTCTCGACGCGCCGATTGTTCGGCATGTGGAGCGCGAAGATGATTTTTTCCGACAGCACGGGCGCGAGCTTGAACGCCTCGCGCGGGGATAATTCCTCGACGTCGCCACCGGCCGCGCGTTGCCATCGCGCCCGCGATTGCAGCTCCGCGCGCGCCGCGTCGTCGAAGGCGACGTAGAGCACGCCGTGACGGTCGTACTCGGGATCGACGCCGCTCTCGGCGATGAGCCGTTCGACGATGGCGTCGAAGGATTTCTTGCCTGCGAGAGCAAGATCGAAGAACACGCCGGGTTCGTACGCCTCGGCCTGCGGGCTGATGAGTCCAGCCGCCGCCCACGAAGCTTCAAGGCCGAGACGGCCGCGCTCGAAGACGGAGACCTGGACGCCGCCGGAGGCGAGCCGCCACGCCACCGAGCTTCCGATTATGCCGCCGCCGATTACGAGAGCTTTCACTTTTTCACTTTTTCACTTTTTCACTGAGACCCTGCCGACGACTAGATTACCGGCGCCACGGGGACGGTGAAAGCGCGCGGGTGCGCGAGCAGAGTTTGTTGCGTCGATGCAATCCGGCAGCTAATTGGTATCCTTCGAAATCGCCGGAGGTCAAAGTCCATGCTTTTTAGCCCGGACGATTCTGGCATAGTAGGTGTCGGCCCATTGGCACTGTCAGTGGCGAAGTACTTGAGCTGAGGCACGGACTCATTGGACAAGATGAACACTGATTCGCCAGCACCGGTTTCCGAATATTCAGAGGCGCCGCCGCAATCCCCGCACAATCCGCCCGGCGCGAGCGCGCGCGCGTTGAGGAAATTTCTCGACGACCCTGACTACATACTAAGAGCGTGGGCAGCGATCTTGATCCTTGTCGCGATCGACTGGGTATGGGCCCGGCGCGCGGGGTTCGAGATTGATGGAATCAGCCCGGCGGTGCGGGGGGTCGCGATGATCGCGGCGTTGGGCTTCTTTTTCGATTACACAGGACGCGCGCGGCCGGTGTCTGAGGCGGCGCAGTATAGCGCGCTGTGGATAGCGTTCGCGGTAGCGCTTGCCATTTATAGTTACGTAGTGGCGACTCTTCGAATGCCGATGTGGGATCTCCGGTTTGCGCGGATGGACGCGGCGCTTGGATTTAACTGGAGCGCGGGCTTTGATTTGATCACATCGAATTGGACGGTCCGATACGTATTTGGACATGCCTACAACAGTATGATGGTCCAGATCTTCGCGTCGATTGCCTTTTTTGCGTTGATCAACCGCACCGACCGAAATCGGGAGCTGCTGTGGATAGGAATGTTGTCGGTGCTGATTTCTGTGTCCCTGTCAGGTCCCTTTCCGGCCCTTGGTCCTTACACGAAAGGCGTTATGCCGGCGTGGTCGGCGGTCCTGGTGACGATACGCAACGGTACTTTATCGAAATTCACACTGGCTGACGTGACCGGGATCGTAGCGTTTCCATCAGTCCATACCGTTATGGCTGTTCTGCTGGTGTATGTTCATCGTCCACCGTTGCGAAGCTTCGTGCCGGTGGGAATTCTGAATGCACTAATGCTAGTAGCTATTCCATTCGCAGGGCATCATTACTTAGTTGACATGATAGCCGGTGGCGCGATTGCAGCTGTCTTTATCGCGATCGGACAAGCGGCGATGCGACCGCGGAGTCTCGCGCGACCCCAAGGAGTTTGAGCTGCCGCGCTACTCGCTACTTTCGGCGTCGCGATGGACGGTGGTGCTTTCGATCGCACTCGCGACAGCTGACAACTTCGCCGATCCGGACCTGTGGATGCACATTCTGACCGGTCAGGCGATCCTCCGCACCGGCCATATTCCACGGTTCGATACCTACTCCTACACTGCGGCGGGAATGCCATGGCACAATCACGAATGGCTGGCGCAGTTGGCACTGGCCGTCAGTTACGCGCATCTCGGCGTATTCGGCCCCAAGCTCCTGAAACTGCTGTGCGCGAGCATCACGATACTGGCATTGGCGATCGGGATCTCCGCGACGCACGCGTCGAGCCGGATCCAAAGGCTGACGCTGATTATTACCGGCGTTGCGCTGGCGACTCAGATGCAATTTCGACCTCAGCTCTTCACCTTCATGATGTTGAGCGTGGTGATGACGTTAATCGCGATCGAAGTTTACCGGGGCGGGGCAATACTGTGGCCGCTGATTCCGATGTTCGCGCTATGGGCCAATCTTCACGGCGGCTACACGATAGGACTTGGCGCGATGATCATTGCGGTTGCGGTTTTGTTTATCCAGGGCCGTGGAGACACAGGCCGCAAGACGTCGGCGCGCAGGCTCGGATTGGTCACGCTTGGATGCGCGGGCGCGACGATTCTCAATCCGTTCGGAGCGGGCTTGTGGACGGGAGTGGCGCATTCGGTCTCCGATCCGCTGATTCGGCAGATAGTCGCGGACTGGGTCCCGTTGCCGGAAACGCTGCTATCCATGTGGCGCGAATCCAAGCCGGAGCTGCTTCAGTATGTTGCCCCGCTCCTGCTGTTTGCCAGTTTTATCGCGGCAGTTGCGATGGCTCCCGACCTCGGGGACGCGGCCTTGCTCGCGGTCGCGACAATCTTCATCGGGAGCGCCCTCTATGCCTCACGTAACGTGGCGCTGGCGGTGATCGCGCTCGCGATTCCGCTGGCGCGCCATGCCACCTTGGCATTGGAACCCACACCAGCAATCAAGGTTGGTGACCGCTTGGAATATGCCGACCCGCCGCAACCGACTCTCGGTAACGAACCGACGACGGCGCTGCTGGCGATTTCGGCGCTCTTGGTGGCGCTGGCGGGTGGAACTTTCTCCAACCGACTCAAAACCTGGAAGCCCGTGCCTACCGGTGCGGTCGCATTCATGGAACGGCATGGCCTTCACGGCAACATCCTTAACCAGTTCGAATGGGGCGAATATCTGGCCTGGCACGTGGGTAATGACAGCCGGGTCTTTATCGATGGACGCTGCGAGCTGGTCTACCCGGACAGGCTGATCCGCCAGTACGCAGTCTTTTTCTACGGGCTGGAGGGCGCCGATGGTGTGCTCGACGCGTTTCCCCACAACTTCGTGCTCATCGGCCCGCACACCAAGGGCTACGAAGTCGTCAGGAAGGACGGACGCTGGCAATTGATCTATAGCGATGCGACCGCGGCGCTTTTCGCGCGAGCCGCCTTGCCCGTCGAAGCGCCCACCGGCCGTAAGGTTGCCGACACCTATTTTCCTTGAGCTTTCCGTCGGCGGCGGAATAAAAAATCGCCAGACTCAGGACCTGCGCTACATCCGGTTCAGCAACACGCCAAGTCATGCATTTTGAGACAGCGCCGGCCGACTAATGGCATTTCGGCACGAGCAACGCATTTTGGGACACTCGCCGCGACTGCGTAAAAATTCAGCGACTGAAGCCAACGTCAGGCTGCGATAGCAAGTCGTTGACGTGCTCCGCGCGGGGCATTGGACTTGCTATTGAGGTATGGACCATCGGATCGATCCGTCCGTCGACGGCTTAGGGATTGCTGACCCGCGCCACTTAGCCAACGGTACGGCTGCGTCGGCCACGCGTGACGCATTTCCCCCCATAACCGACGGCATTCGACGGGACCCGGCGGGCGGCTCTGACAAAGCGATGACGTTCGTCATGGGCGACGATGACAATTTCGAGTGGGTGTCGTCGATATTGCGCGCGAGCTCATTGGCGATCATAGCTTTTCAGATCGGATACACGGTGCTTGACGGCGCGGAGTATCCGCAGACCTTCGCGCGGACTCTTCCGCTTCATATCGCAACCATTACGCTGGGCCTGGTCGCGATCATGGCAACGCTCTCCCCGCGTGCGATGCGGAACTGGCGCGCGATCGCGCTGGCAATCTGCGCGTCGATTCTGGCGATCACGGCGTGGATTGGAGCGATCAATAGCGACGGCGACGTACTGGTCGCGTCGATTCTGCTGTCTTTCCTGGCCTCAGGTGTGTTCGTTCCATGGAACCCGCGCTGGCAGGCGGCATTCAATGTTAGCGGAGCGCTGGCGTTGCTGGAGTACTCGATGCAAACCGCGGATCCGAATTCGCGCCTCGCGATCGCCTGGATAATGCTGCTCAGCGCGGCGCTTTTATCCCAACTGAGTGCGGTCCTTGCTACCCGCTATCGCCGGAAACTGGCCGAGCAATTGGCGGCCCTGGCCGAGAACGATCGTTTGCTCAGGCGCGAGATGGACCTGCGCGCGCAAACCGCATCCGCTCTGGAACGCGATCACGAGCAGCTGCAGGCAAGCGAGGCGATGCTGCGCAAGGTATTCGAAGCGGCGCCGGACAACATCGCGATCAACAGCCTTTCCGACGGACGTTTCATTGCCGTCAACGACAATTACCGGGTCGGCGGTTACACCCGCGACGACGTGATGGGGACCAACGTGATCGCCCTTGGGGCGTGGCGGCACAAAGAAGAGATAGCGGAGTTCCTCGAGAGCATTCGGCGAACCGGGCGCGTCAAGAACATGGAAATAACCCAGCGCCGCAAAGATGGCTCCGTCGACGAGACGCAGCTGATCTCGGCCTCGGTGGTCGAAGTCAATGGTGAGCCGTGCGTGATTTCGATGCTCCGGGACATCACGGAGATAAAGCGCGTCGAGACCAGCCTGCGCGCCAGCCACGCCGCACTGCGCAAGATCTTCGACGCCACCCTGGACATCATCGTCGTTACCAGGCTGTCGGACGGCAGCTTCATCGATTTCAACCAGCAGTTCGAGCAGATCGGCGACCTGCGCCAGAATCCCGACGATTCCCGCAATGGCCGCCGTCAGATCTGGGCCAACGCCGAACAGCGTCAGGAGCTTCACGATCGCATCATGGCCGACGGCGTCGTGCGCAACATGGAGGTCGATTTCCTGAAGCCCGATGGCGGTCTGATGCCGGCGCTGCTGTCCGCCGTGCGTGTCGAACTCGATGGCGAAGACTGCATGGTCAAAATGATTCGCGACATCACCGAGCGCAAGCGCAACGAGCGCGACCTGATGGCGGCGCGCGAGAAATTGTCACGGCAGGTAAAGGCGCTCAGCGCCAACGAGGAGACCTTACGCAAACTTTTCGACGCGAACCTGGACAGCATGGCGCTGACCGGAGTCGATGGAAAATATATCGATGTCAACCAGGAGTTCACCCGGGCAACCGGGTTTTCGCGCGAAGAGACCATCGGCCATCATTTCACCGAACTCAACCAGTGGATCCATCCGGACGAAATGATTGCCTTCACCGATCAACTTTTTAGGACCGACGAAGTCCGGAACCTCGAGGTGACGATCCGTCACAAGGACGGTTCGGAGTTGCCGATGCTCATTTCGGCGGTGAATCTGGAGCTGCATGGACAGCACTGCTGCTTGACTATTTCGCGCGAAATATCCGACCTCAAGATGACGCAGCGCGAACTGGTCGCAGCGCGCGAGGCGGCGCTGGCCTCATCGCGCGCCAAGTCGGAGTTCCTCTCGAGCATGTCGCACGAGATTCGCACCCCGATGAACTCGATCCTCGGGATGGCCGATCTGCTGATGGAAACGGAGCTCGGCGACGAGCAGCGAAGATATTTGAGCACTGTCATCAGCAATGGCCACGCACTGCTCGAACTGATCAACAGCATCCTTGACCTAGCCAGGGTCGAGAGCGGCCGGATCAGCCTCGAGGCGGTCGAATTCGATCCCAAAGACGTGACCGAGAAGGTCCTCGAGACGCTGGCGATTCGCGCCCATGAAAAAGGCCTCGAGCTGATGGTCCGCTTTGCGCCGCAGGTCCCCGAGCTCGCGCTCGGCGATCCATTGAGACTCGGCCAGATCCTGATCAACCTGGTCGGCAACGCGATCAAATTCACCCAGCGCGGACAGGTGCTGGTGTCGGTCGAGCCCGACCCGGACTCCACCACCGCCGGCGGGCTCAAGTTCACGGTCACCGATACCGGAATCGGAATTCCCGCCGACAGCCTCCACCTGCTGTTCCATGCATTCAGCCAGGCCGACTCTTCGACCTCGCGCAAATACGGCGGCAGTGGTCTCGGATTGGCAATCGTCTCGCGACTGGTCGCGCTGATGAACGGCAAGGTTGCGGTAACGAGCGAACCTGGAATCGGCAGCGCGTTTTCATTCACCGCGCAATTCGGGACGGCCAGCGCCAGGACGGCGCCGTCGGGGCCGCGGGAACCGGCGTTCGCCGGCGTAAGAATTCTGCTGGTCGATGACAACCCCGACAGCCGATCGATTCTCTCCGACCTGCTCACAGCGCAAGGAGCGGATCTGACCCAGGCGTCGTCGGGCACCGAGGCGCTGGACGAACTTCGCAGCCGCGCTTCGCCCGGGTCGTGCTTCCAGATCATGCTGCTCGACAGCACGATGCCTGTGCCGGGCGGATTCTACCTCGCAAAACACCCCATGACCGGCGCGCCCGCGCCGCCGCAGATCGTGATGATGGTCGCCACCAACGACTTGACCGGCAAGCTGGTGCGCCTGCGTGCGATCGGGGTCAACAACTATATTGTCAAACCGGTGCGGCGCGCTGAGTTGTTCGCAGCCGTCGCGCGAGCGTGCGAGGAAGCGCACCTCGAATCGCGCGGCGACCGGTTCGCGGCGCCGGCAATCGCGCCGGTATCAACCTCTCCGCCAATGCTCGATCGGCCGCTGCAAATTCTCATGGCCGACGATTCGCACGATAACCGCGCTTTGATCCGGGCGTATCTGAAGAAAACCCCCTACCGTCTCGAAGACGCCGAAAATGGCCGGCAGGCGATCGACAAATTCATCGCGGGGAAGTTCGATCTGGTGCTGATGGACATCCAGATGCCGATCGTTGACGGCTACGAAGCTACCACCTTCATTCGCGGCTGGGAGCGGGCCAACCATCGCCACCGCACTCCCATCGTGGCCCTGACGGCGTCGGCGCTGGAAGAAGCAGTGCATCGCACAAAGGCGGCGGGGTGCGACGCGCACGTAACCAAGCCGGTCAAGAAATCGACGCTGCTCGATGCGATTCGCAACGCGATAGAAGGGGACCCGTCGGACGACAAGCGGGCGGACCTTGCCAATCTCAAGGAGGAAACATGCCCGACCGAGTAATAGTGGAAGTGGACGAGGATCTGAGCGACCTGATCCCGGGGTTCCTGACGCACAAGCGCGCCGATGTCATAACGATTTTCGACGCGATTGCGCGCCGCGACTACGCGGAGATCAGCCGCATCGCGCATCGGATCAAGGGCGAAGGCGGCAGCTACGGATTCGAAACGATGACGGAGATGGGCCGCTCGCTCGAGCATGCCGCCGCGATGCGCGACGATGGCGCAGTGGCGACGCTCGCGCGTCAGCTGCTCAACTACATGGATGGTCTCGAGATAGTGTTCCAGCCGTCCAAGGATTAGCGCAACGGCATCATTGGCGGCGAGCTTTCGCTCCAACTGCCACGGCTAAGAGGAATTCAGCTTGCCAAGTCGGCGCCGTGCTCGCCAAGGGTCGCGAGGCTGAGGCCCTTGAAGGCAGGCTCCGCGGCAGTCATCGACGCAAACACCGCGTCCGCCGAGCTCGGACGATCGACGCCGTCGAGCGCATGACCGAGCCTCGCGATCGCCTCGATGGCGGCGATCGCGGCTCCGGGCGGCGGGAACGCCGCGTTGATCCGCTGCACACGGCCCTTGAAGTTCGTAAAGCTGCCGTCGATTTCGGGATACGCCGCGATCGGCCAGACCTGGTTGGCCATCTGGCAGGTCTCGTTGGCGTCGCTCGATAGCACCAGCATGTAGTCGAGCGCACCGAAGCGCCTGACGAACTCTTCTTCGCCCAATGCGCGAACCAGGTCGGCGCGCATCGCGATCAGCATCTTGAGTTCGCCCGACGCGACGGCGGCTGCTAGTCCGTCGAGTCCATCGGCCGGGATCGCCAGCGCCGCGAGTCCGCGCGCGTTGGGATTTTTGTTCGCGCGGATCAGCAAGTCGTCATCGCCACTGGCGCCCGGCGGCGACCAACTGAGCGTCGCGATTCGATCCGATCCGATCGCGGTCTTCATCAACTGCTTCAGCGCGAACGCTTCTTCGTTGGTGGACTGCGCATCGACGACCGCCGCGATCGAATTGGGGCCGTACCGGCGCCTGTAATCCGCGATGATCGACGCTGCGCGCCTGATACCTTCGCCCCAGGGCTCGGTTACCAGCTGGTCCTTGGACTGCACGAGCGGCGACGTGAGGCGCGTCTCGTTCTGCAGCGCGGGGAAACTGTGACGGCCCTCGTCGCACATCCAATAGCTGTTGACGCCGGGGTTGAAGCGCGGCTTGAAGCGGTAGATTCGTCCGCGATGGTGGTGGATGTCGATCGCGCATCCACGCTCGCATCCGCCGCACACCGACGCGGTGCGATGCAGGTACCACACGCGCATCCGGAAGCGGAATTCCTTTTCGGTGAGTGCGCCGACCGGGCAGATGTCCACGACGTTGCCCGCGTACTTGTTGTTGACCGGCTGGCCCGGATTGATGTCGATGCGGTTATGGTCGCCGCGCTCGAAAATCGCCAGTTCGGAGGTCTTCGTCACTTCATCGAAGAACCGGGTGCATCGCGCACACAGGATGCATCGCTCCTGATCGAGCATCACGCCCTAGCCGATGTCGATCGCCTTGCCCTTGTGATTTTTCTCGGGCAACGGAAAGCGCGACGGCTGCTGATCGTAGTCCATGTAGTAGTCTTGCAGCTTGCACTCGCCGGCCTGATCGCAAACGGGACAATCGATCGGATGGTTGATCAGCAGAAACTCGAGCACCGCCTTCTGCGCGGTCCTGGCCTTGTCGCTTTTGGTATGGACGACCATCCCCTCGGCGACGCGCGTGTTGCAGGCGATTTGGAGCTTGGGCGCCTTTTCGACTTCGACCAGGCACATCCGGCAGTTGCCGACGATCGTCAAGCCGGGATGGTAGCAATATTGCGGAATCTCGATGCCGACGAGTTCGGCCGCCTGGATGAGATTCAGGTTGGCGCCGGCGTCAACTTCCTTGCCGTCAATGGTGAGCTTGGGCATCTGAAAATCTCAGTGGCCGGCCGCGGCGCTGAGGCCGCCCGCCTTGCCGTCACGATCTTTGAACGGGCATCGCCCGAGCTTGATGTGCGCCTCGAATTCGTCGCGATACTTGGGCACGAAGCTCTTCACCGGCATCGAGAGGCTGTCGGCGAGCACGCAAATGGTGTTGCCTTCCATGTTGGAGGCGGCATCGATGAGGACCTTGAGATCTTCCATCTTGCCGCGCCCCGCTTCGATTTCGGTGACCAATTTTTCGATCCAGCCGCATCCTTCGCGGCACGGCGTACACTGTCCGCATGACTCGTGATGGTAGAAATGCGCGATCGTTTTGAGCGCATCGACCATGCAGGTGTCTTCGTGCATCACCATCACGCCCGCAGTCCCCATCAGCGAACCGGCAGCGCGCACGGATTCGAAATCCATGTTGACTTTGACGGCCTCTTCGGCGGTGAAGATGGGAAACGACGAGCCGCCGGGAATGACGCCCTTGAGCGCCTTGCCGTCGAGGATTCCACCGCCGACATCGTAGATCAGATCCTTGAGCGGAAAGCCCATCGGCAATTCGTACAATCCCGGTTTGTTGACGTGACCGGAGAGGCAGAAAATTTTGGGACCGGGACTTTTTTCGGGACCGATCGATTTGTACCAGTCGGAGCCGCGATTGATGATGTGCGGGACGTTCGCGAGCGTCTCGACATTGTTGACGACGGTCGGGCATCCGAACGCGCCCTGGATGGCGGGAAACGGCGGACGGTTGCGGGGATACGCGCGCTTGCCTTCGAGCGATTCGAGCAGGCCGGTTTCCTCGCCACAGATGTATGCGCCGGCGCCGCGATGCGTGAAGACGTCGAGGTCGAAGCCGGAGCCAAGGATGTTCTTGCCCAGGTAGTTGCTGGCGTAAGCCTCGGCGATTGCGGCGTCAAGAATTCTCTTCTGCACGGTGAACTCGCCGCGCAGGTAAGTGTAGGCAATATGCGCGCCGACCGCGCGACACGTGATCGCGATGCCCTCGATGATGCCGTGCGGATCTAACTCGAGTTCGTAGCGATTGGCGAACGTGCCGGGCTCGCTCTCGTCGGCGTTGCAACATAGATAGACCGGCTTCTTGGAATCTTTCGGAATGAAGCTCCACTTCACGCCGGTTGGAAACGCCGCGCCGCCGCGCCCGCGCAGGTTCGAGTTCTTGACCTCGTTGATAATCTCCTCGGGCTTCATGTCGAACAGCGCCTTGCGCAGCGCCTTGTATCCGCCGTTGCCGACGTACACGTCGAGCTTGCGAAGATCAGGGATATCCAGCCAGCGAGTCAGTATCCGTTCCATGTGAATCCGGTCAGGCGGTTTGATGCTTGCCGCTGAGCGCCATCAGTTTCTGCTTCTGGCCCTGGATTTTCCGCTGTAGCGCCATCAGTGCGTCGAGCACGCCTTCCGGCCGCGGAGGACATCCAGGAACATACACGTCAACCGGGACAATTGTGTCGATGCCGGGCAAGGTCGCGTAATTGTCGTAGAAGCCGCCGGTCGAGGCGCATGCGCCAAACGCCATCACCCACTTAGGCTCCGCCATCTGATCGTAAACGCGGCGCAAAATCGGCCCCTGCCGGACCGTTACGGTGCCGATCACCATCAGCAGATCCGCCTGGCGCGGAGTGAAGCGCGGCAGCAGCGCGCCGAAGCGGTCGATGTCGTAGGGAGTCATCGAGAGCGACATATATTCCATCGCGCAGCAGGCGGTCGCGAACGGATACGGAAAAATCGAAAACTTTCGCGCCCAACCAAGAGCCTTGTCCAGCCGGGTCAGGACCGCGGTGTCGCCCAGCATATTCTCGTCGCCCTTGGACGACTCGAGCCCGCTCTTAATTAAAGCCATTGATGCCTCTGGCGATGGATGTCTACGTTAGATTGCTACGGTTGAAGGGTAGCAAGCATCGCGTCGCCACGTCAACGAACCCTAATGAGACGGCCGTTCTGAGTGAAGGAAAACTTGCACTGCCATGGCATCTCACGAAATTCGCAGCACGCCGGCGCCTTTGATCTCGTCGTGTTTGAGCATCTTGAGCGCCATATTCGCCTCGGCCAGCCCGAAGGCCACGGTACTCGTGCGAATCGGTATCTCGCCCGCAAGCTTCAGGAACTCTTCGCCGTCGGCGCGTGTGTTAGCCGTCACACTGCGAAGTTCTTTTTCATAGAAGAGATGCTTTTCGTAGTCCAGCGCCGGAATTGGACTTAGGTAAATTCCCGCGACCGCCAGGATGCCTCCGCGATCGAGCGCTTTCAGAGCCGGCAACACGAGATTTCCCGCCGGAGCAAACAGAATTGCCGCATCCAGCAGCGCGGGCGGCGGATCCTCTGCGTTGCCGATCCATTCGGCGCCAAGATCTTTCGCCAGGTCGCGATGCGGTCCGCCCCGGCTCATGACAAACACGCGGCATCCCCAGTGGCGGATCACCTGAATCGCAAGATGAGCCGAGCCGCCGAAGCCGTAGAGGCCGACCGTCGCACCCGGCTTGACCTCGGCACGCTTGATTGCGCGAAATCCTATTATTCCGGCGCACAACAGGGGCGCCGCTTCCTCATCGCCAAGCGAATCGGGGATCGCGTAAGCGAAATCCTCACGCACGGCGGCCCACTCGCAGTAACCGCCGTCGTGGTCGTAGCCGGTGAAGCGCGCGTTCGGGCAGAGATTTTCGCGCCCGCGGCGGCAATAGATGCAACCGCCGCAGGTCTCGCGAAGCCATGCGATCCCGACTCGATCGCCCTGCTTGAAACGAACGGCGCCGGCCCCGCGCTTGTCCACGACGCCCACCACTTCATGGCCGGGGATGATTCGCGGATGGCGCGGCGGCAGGTCGCCTTCGGCGACGTGAAGATCGGTCCGGCATACGCCGCAAGTGCGTACTCGCACGAGAATTTCGCCCGGCCCCGGCTCGGGCACGGCCGTGTCGATGGCGTGGAGCGGATCCGATTCGATCGGCGCGGGCTTTTCGACCACCATCGCCTTCATTTTTTCATCAATCTCATTTGCAACGATTGAACTCGAACTGGAAATATCATACCTGACGCGTCCGTTGTTGGCCTGCCAACAAACCCCGTAAGCCACCGAAAGGCAAATAATTGTGCTACCGTTTATCGGCGTGCTCTATTGAGCCGCACGGATGCAGGCGCTCAAACAATCCCAACCGTCGGGCGAACTTTCATTTGCGCGCTCCGATAACTCTACGCTGGTCGTCCGGCTCGCCGGCGATTGGCATCTTCGCCGTGGCCTGCCTGAGCCTGACCTTGTACTGAAACAACTCGACACCGCGCCGAAGCCCGTCAGGCTGACCTTTGACGCTGCCGGGCTTGGCGACTGGGACAGCGGCCTGCTCACGTTCCTCATGGGCGTCAGCGAGATCTGCCATAAGCGCAACTTGCCCGCGGATTGGAGCCCGCTTCCCGAGGGCGTGCGGGGCTTGATCCAGCTGGCGGAAGCGGTGCCGGAAAAACTCGGCGCGCGCCACGAGGCGTCGCATGCCACGTTCATCGAAGAGCTTGGCCAGGCGACGATTTTGTATGCGCGCGGGCTGCAAGAATTTTTGCGCTTCCTCGGCGAAGTTGCGATCGCGTTCGCCATGCTGTGCGTTGGCAAGGCGCGTTTTCGAAGGGTTGACCTGATGATCGCGATCCAGGATTGCGGCGCCAGCGCGTTCGGCATCATCACGCTGGTCAGTTTCCTGGTCGGGGTGATTCTCGCGTTCATGGGCGCGGTTCAGCTGCAACAATTCGGCGCGGCAATATACGTCGCCGACCTGGTCGGAATTGCGATGAGCCGCGACATGGGCGCGATGATGACCGCGATCATCATGGCCGGCCGCACCGGAGCCGCGTTTGCCGCGCAGCTCGGCTCGATGAAAGTGACGCAGGAAATCGACGCGCTGACCACGATGGGAATCTCGCCGCTCGAATTCCTGGTCTTGCCGCGCGTGCTGGCCCTGTTCCTGATGATCCCGCTGCTATGCGTGTACGCCGATTGCCTCGGTGTAGCAGGCGGAGCGTTCGTCGGCGCGACGATGCTGCATATCTCGGTCGGCACGTACATTCGCGAAACGGCAAACGCGGTCACACTCACCGAAATCTTGGGCGGCGTATTCAAGGCCGCTGTTTACGGCGTAATTATCGGGGTCGCCGGATGCCTGCGCGGGTTCCAGTGCGGCGACAGCTCGTCGGCGGTCGGTGACGCGGCGACTTCGGCGGTGGTTACGGGAATCGTCTATGTAATCGTCGCGTTCGGAATGTTCGCCTTCATCTTCAATCTCCTCGGACTTTAGCTGGAAGTGAGAATCAACCTGCACAGCCCGGCGCGCTGATATGGCCACCACCCCCTCATCAATCAAGTCTTCGGACGGCAAAC